>ERZ869936.760-NODE-760-length-27400-cov-6.556665_pt1 | contig 27400 bp, 26 predicted proteins | sample MGYA00520876_ERZ869936 | MGnify/ENA primary metagenome ERZ869936 (study PRJEB32218, sample SAMN09650985) | biofilter metagenome | isolation source: enrty point of leading RO module | place: Saudi Arabia: Thuwal, RO plant located on Red Sea | collected 2016-02-17 ... | reverse complement strand
GCGGCCAGCGCGCGCCGCGCGGAGGCAATGCAGGGCGACACCGTGTCGCCGGGCGAGGACGACGCCGCCCCGGACGAGCCCGTGGCCGCGCAGGCAGACGATGCGGCGCCGGTCGAAGCCGCGACGCTGCCGGCCGAGGCTGCGGCAGGCGACCCGGACGCGGCCGGCGCAGACGGATCGGCGGCCGCCGCTCAAGGGCCGGCCGGGATGGAGCCGGACGACTCCGAAGCGGCCGACACGCAATCGGCCGCAGCCGCGCAGGCGGGAGACGGCACTGCGCCGATCGCAGGGACCGCGGAGCTCGCCGGCGACGACGGCGCGGCCGCAGAACCCGGGTCGGTGCACGAGAACGAGGCTGCGACCGGAGCCCTGTCGCCGGAAGACGAGATCGACAGGGAGCTGATGCAGGCGGCGGCTGAAGGCAGGATGGCCGCGCGCGAGCGCGACGCCGACGACACCGACCCGAAGCTGGTCGAGACGATCATCATGGAAGGGGACACGGTCACGGACCTGCTGGTCGAGGCCGATGCGGACGCCGACCCCGGCGCCGAGCCGGAGCTCGGGGACGGGGCACTGGACGAGCCGGCCGAGCCGCGCCGGCCGCGCTCGCGCGCGCGTCTCGCCGCCATGCTCGCGGCGAGCGCGCTGCTCGGCCTGCTGCTCGCGGCGCAGTACGTGCACGCCAACCGCGACACGCTCGCGACCCACCCGGTCTTCGAGCGCACGGTCGCGCCGCTGTACGAGGCACTCGGCCAGCCTGTGACGCCGGCCTGGGACATCCGCGGCTGGCGATTCGAGGCCACCGACGGCAGCACCGACGCGAGCGGCGTGCGCCTGACGATACACTCGCGGCTCAAGAACGGCGCCGCGACACCGCTGCCCTACCCGCTGGTACACGTGTCGCTGACGGACCGGTTCGACGAGGTCATCGGCAGCCGCCTGCTCGAACCGGACGAGTACCTGGCCGGCAACGCGAGCGTGGCGCGACCGGTGCCGCCCGGGGAGGGTTTCACGGCCGTCATCACGATCGAGGCACCCGCGCCGGAAGCCGACGGCTACAAGCTGAACGTCTGCTACCCGCTCGCCGACCGCCGGGTGCGCTGCGCGATAGAAAATTTTCGCGACTGAACGGCCGGTCCTGTCCGACCGCCGCCCCGGGCGGTTACAATGCCGCCCCCGTTAGACCGCGGCTCGACGATGGCACCCCTCAAGATCGGCCCCTGGACACTGCCCGGCCGCCACCTGCTGGCGCCGATGGCCGGCATCACGGACGCGCCGTTCCGGCGCCTGTGCCGGCGCTTCGGGGCAGCGCTCGCGACCTCCGAGATGACGACCGCGGACACGCGCCTGTGGCAGAGCGCCAAGTCCAGCCGGCGCCTCGACATCGACGGCGACCTGGAACCGCGCTGCGTACAGATCGCAGGCTCGGAGCCCGCGCAGATGGCCGAGGCGGCGCGGGCCGTCGTCGCGCGCGGCGCGCAGATCGTCGACATCAACATGGGCTGCCCGGCGAAGAAAGTCTGCCGCAAGCTCGCCGGGTCGGCGCTGCTGCGCGACGAGGAACTGGTCGAGCGGATTCTCGACGCCGTCGTCGCCGCGGTGGACGTGCCGGTGACGCTGAAGATCCGCACGGGCTGGGACGCGGAGCATCGCAACGGCGTAACGATCGCGCGCATTGCCGAGGGCGCCGGCATCGCGGCGCTGACCGTGCACGGGCGCACGCGCGCCTGCCGCTTCCGGGGTGAGGCGGAGCACGATACGCTTGCCGACATCCGGAAGACGGTCGCAATACCGGTGATTGCGAACGGAGATATACGCACTTCGCAGAAGTCACTTCAGGTTTTGCGCGCAAGCGGCGCAAGCGCCGTCATGGTGGGTCGCGCTGCGCAGGGACGTCCGTGGATCTTCCGGGAATTGAACGTCGCGGACCAGTATTCGCATGGTGCAACGCCGCTAGAAAAATTGGATGTGCGTGCTATCATCCTCGACCACCTCGGCGACCTGTACCGGTTCTACGGCGACAGCACCGGCGTAAGGATCGCCCGCAAACACCTGACCTGGTATTGCTCCGGGCTGCCGAACTCAGACGAGTTCCGTTCCCGGGTGGTGCGCGTTGAAGGCGCCGCGGAACAAATCCGACTGACGCAGGCGTATTTTCGCCGCCATGGCGAGGCTGTCCTGCTCGCCGCGTGACGCCGACCGCGACGGTCGCCAAGGGGGAGGCAAGATGCCTGGCTATCGGCACATAGCGGGAATTGCGAGACGTGGTAAACAAGAAGTCCAATAAGAAGTCCAGGAAGTTGAACTCCAAGAGCAGCAAGCCTCTCCGCAAGCACACGGAGGAGGCCCTCGGGCAGTACTTTGCGAGCCTGAACGGCGACCGGCCCGGCGACCTGTACGAACTCGTCCTGGGCGAAGTCGAGGAGCCGCTGTTCCGCGCCGTCATGGACTACACGGGCGGCAACCAGAGCCAGGCCGCGGGCATACTCGGCATCAACCGCGGCACGCTGCGCAAGAAACTCAAGATCTACTCGCTGCTGCAATAGGAATGCCCGCGCCATGACGACCGTTCGACGCGCATTGCTCAGCGTCTCCGACAAGCGCGGCCTCACGGAATTCGCCCAGGCGCTGGCCGCGCGCGATATCGAGATCCTGTCGACCGGCGGCACGGCGCGGCAGCTGGCGGCCGACGGCATCGACGTCGTCGAGGTCAGCGCGCGCACCGGATTTCCGGAAATCATGGACGGGCGGGTCAAGACGCTGCACCCGGCGATCCACGGCGGGCTGCTGGGCCGGCGGGGTACCGACGACGCCGTCATGGCCGAGCACGGCATCGAGCCGATCGACCTGCTGGTCGTCAACCTGTACCCGTTCGAGGACACGATCGCCCGGCCCGATGCGAGCGTCGACGACGCGATCGAGAACATCGACATCGGCGGACCGGCGATGATTCGCGCGGCCGCCAAGAACCACGCCAGTGTCAGCGTCGTCGTCGATCCCGACGACTACGCGGCTGTCATTGCAACATTGGCCGACGGCGGCCCCGACGATACGCTGCGCCGGCAACTGGCCGCAAAGGCCTATGCCCACACCGCGGCCTACGACACGGCCATCAGCCGCTACCTCGACGGTGTGCTCGGAGCAGGACCGCTGGGCGAACGGGCGCTGTACGCGGGCCGGCGCATCCAGACGCTGCGCTACGGCGAAAACCCGCACCAGTCGGCCGCGTTCTACCGCGACCAGGCGGCCGCGCCCGGCAGCCTGGCCATGGCCGAGCAGCTGCAGGGCAAGGAGCTGTCCTACAACAACATTGCGGACAGCGATGCCGCGCTCGGCTGCGTGCGCCAGTTCGAACGTCCCGCCTGCGTCATCGTCAAGCACGCCAACCCCTGCGGCGTGGCCGTGGACGACAACATCCTGAAGGCCTACGAACGGGCGTTCAGCACGGACCCGACGTCGGCCTTCGGCGGCATCATTGCTTTCAACCGGCCGCTCGACGCGACCACGGCGCGCGCGATTATCGACAAGCAGTTCGTCGAGGTCATCGTCGCGCCGGAGATCGAGCCCGCGGCCCGCGAGGTGCTGGCGACGAAAAAGAATGTCCGCGTGCTGCGCACCGGTCCGCACGGCGACGCGGCGGGCGCGGTGGACTACAAGAAAGTCGCGGGCGGCCTGCTCGTGCAGACCGTCGACGACGGCCGCGTGACGGTCGGTGACCTGCGCACGGTAACCCGGAAGAGCCCGACCGCGGCGCAGCTCGACGACCTGCTGTTCGCCTGGCAGGTCGCGAAGTTCGTGAAATCGAACGCGATCGTGTTCTGCCGCGACGGCATGACGATCGGCGTCGGCGCAGGTCAGATGAGCCGCGTCTACTCCACCCGCATCGCGGCGATCAAGGCGGCCGACGAAGAACTGACCGTCGCCGGCTCGGTCATGGCCTCCGACGCCTTCTTCCCGTTCCGCGACGGGATCGACGCCGCCGCCGAACACGGCATCGCCGCCATCATCCAGCCGGGCGGCTCGATGCGCGACGACGAGGTCATCGCCGCCGCGGACGAGCACGGCATCGCGATGGTCTTCACCGCGATGCGGCATTTCCGGCACTGAGTCCGGCGCGGCCGGCTGCCGCCGGTCCGCCCTGCGCGCCGCTCAGGTATATTCCGGTAAACCGTTACCGGAGTCCCAATGAAAGTCCTCGTCATCGGCGGCGGCGGCCGCGAACACGCGCTCGCCTGGAAATGCGCGCAGTCGCGCCAGGTTGTCGAGGTGCTGGTGGCGCCCGGCAATGCCGGCACGGCGCGCGAGGCGCGTATCCGCAACGTGGCCGTGGCGGCCGACGACGTCGACGCACTCGTCGAGCTTGCCGTGCAGGAACTCGTCGGCCTGACGATCGTCGGGCCCGAGGCGCCGCTGGTCGCCGGCATCGTCGACCGCTTCCGCGAGCGCGGCCTGCCCTGCTTCGGCCCGAGCGCGGCGGCGGCGCAGCTCGAGGGCTCGAAAGCATTCACGAAGGATTTTCTCGCCCGCCACGGCATCCCGACGGCGGGCTACGCCAAGTTCAGCGACATCGACCCGGCGCTTGCCTACCTCGGGCAGGTCGGCGCGCCGGTGGTCGTCAAGGCGGACGGCCTCGCGGCCGGCAAAGGCGTGGTCGTCGCACAGACGCTCGACGAGGCGCAGCGCGCCGTGCGCGACATGCTTGGCGATCGCCGCTTCGGCGAGGCCGGCGCGCGCATCGTCATCGAGGAATTCCTCGAGGGCGAGGAAGCGAGCTTCATCGTCATGTGCGACGGCGCGCACGTATTGCCGCTCGCAACCTCGCAGGACCACAAGGCCCGCGACGACGGCGATCGCGGACCCAACACCGGCGGCATGGGCGCGTACTCGCCGGCGCCGGTCGTCACGCCGGCACTCGAAAAACGCATCATGGCCGAGGTCATCGAACCGACGATCGCGGGCCTGCGCGAGGACGGCATCGAGTACACGGGTTTCCTGTACGCCGGCCTGATGATCGGCGCCGACGGCACGCCGCGCGTGCTGGAATTCAACTGTCGCTTCGGCGACCCGGAGACGCAGCCGGTGCTGGCCCGGCTGAATTCCGATCTCGTTGAACTGTGCCTGGCCGCGCTCGAGCGCCGGCTCGACGGCGTGCGCGCCGAGTGGGACCCGCGCGCGGCCCTCGGCGTCGTCATGGCTGCCGGCGGCTACCCGGGCTCGTACGCAAAGGGGCGCGTCATCGAAGGACTGCCGGACGTCGAAAGCGGCGCGAGCAAGGTCTTCCACGCCGGCACCGCCGAGGACGGGGACCGTGTCGTCACCGCCGGCGGGCGGGTGCTGTGCGTCGTGGGGCTCGGCAACACGGTACGCGACGCCGGCAAGGTGGCCTACGGCGAGCTCGAACGCATCCGTTTCGACGGCGCGTTCTGGCGGCGCGACATCGGCTACCGCGCCATCGCCCGCGAGGAAGCCTGAGGTGCTGACAGTCGCCGCGGCAGAGGCCGCAATCCGCGACGCGCTCGCGGTCGTCGACGCCGGGGCGATCCCGGTCGACGAGGCGCCCGGCCGCGTGCTGCGCCAGCGGGTTACGGCGGAACGCGACCAGCCGCCCTACGATCGCGTGACGATGGACGGCATTGCGCTCAGGCATGCCGCTTTCGCCGGCGGCCGGCGCGAGTTTCGCGTCGCGGCGACGCTGCACGCCGGCGACCCGCCGCTCGCGCTGGACGCGGACGACGCCTGCATCGAGGTCATGACCGGCGCGGTGCTGCCGGCGGGCAGCGATTGCGTGATCCCGGTCGAACGGCTCGAGCGCGACGGCGCGCGCGTGCGGGTCGATGCGCAGGCGGAGACCGCACCCGGGCGATTCGTGCACGCGCGCGCCTCCGACCACGCGCGCGGCGCATTGTTGCTCGAGCCGGGACGCCGGCTCACGCCGATCGACATTGCGCTGCTCGCATCGGCAGGGCTGACGCGGGTAGAGGTGAGCCGGCGCCCGTCCCTGTGGGTCGTCTCGACCGGCAACGAGCTCGTGCCCGCCGGCCGGCCGATCGCGGATCACCAGGTGCGCATGTCGAACGGCCCGGCGCTGGTGGCGATGCTGAACGACAGCGGACTCGCGGCGGCGCGTCACCGCCACCTGCCCGACGAACCGGCGGTGCTGCGCGAGGAGATCGGGGAGCTGCTCGAGGCCAGCGATGCGCTGGTGCTGTCGGGCGGCGTGTCGATGGGGCAGGCGGACTTCGTGCCGCGCGTGCTCGACGAGCTCGGCGTCGAACGCGTCTTCCATCGCATCAGCCAGCGCCCGGGCAAGCCGATGTGGTTCGGCCGCGGTCCGGCCGGGCAACTCGTGTTCGCGCTCCCCGGCAACCCGGTCTCGGCGCTGGTCTGTTGTCGCCGTTACGTGCTGCCCGCGCTCGCCGGCGCCGCGGCGTTGCCGCCCGGCGCGTTGCCGGTCGCGACACTGGAGACGGACTACCGCTTCGAGCCGGCGCTGACCGCGTTCCTGCCGGTCGCAACCCGCGTCGACGGCGACGGCCGGCTCTGCGCGCGCCCGCTGCCGACGAACACCTCGGGCGACTTCACCGCGCTCGCGGCGACGAGCGGCTTCCTGGAGCTGCCGGCGGACTTGACGGAATTCGCGGCCGGCAGCGCCTGGCCCTATTTCCCCTGGCAGGCCGCGCGACCCTGATCGACTCGCAGCGCACCCGGCGAAATCCGGCCGGGTGTGCTGCGCTGCGTTCCGCGTTTTCCCGGGCTCAGCCGCGGCGGTAGTCGCGCGCGTAGGCCGGCACCGCCGGCGGGTCGCCCATCGCCGGGTCCGGCTGCGGCGGACCTGCCTGCAACGAGAGTGGGATGACCCCGGCCCAGTGCGACAGCGCGTAGTCGCCGGCGCTGTCCTTCGGTGGCCCGGTGCGCAGCTTCACGCTCGCCTCCTCGAGGTCCAGCGCCAGGACCGTGGTCGCCGCGATTTCCTTGCGCGACGGCTGCCGGGTGTCGTCCCAGCGGCCGGGCAGCAGGTGGTCGAGGAAGGCGCGAAAGGCCGCAAGCTTTTCGTTCGGGTCGCTGACCGCGACGGCCGTGCCGAACGCGACCAGCGAGCGGTAGTTCATCGAGTGCGAGAACGCGGAGCGGGCGAGCACCAGCCCGTCCAGCAGCGTGACGCAGACGCTTACCGCGCGGCCGCGCTCGAAACTCGACAGCCAGCGGCTGGCGACGGCGCCGTGCAGGTACAGTCGGTCGCCGATGCGCGCGTAGGTCATCGGCAGGACCATCGGCCCTGCGTCGCCCGCCAGCGCGACGTGCGCGACCATGCCCTCGTCGAGTATGGCCCGCGCGAGTTCGCGGTCCCAGGAGCCGCGCTCGGGGTGCCGGCTGATGCGGGTGCGGTCGGTCTTCTTCAGGTCGTCGGCGGACATGCCCCGGCCCCTGCGGCTGCGGAAGACGGCAAGGTAGCCCGCGGCGCGAAGCGCGGCAATGTCCAGTCCGGGGCAATCCCGGGCCTCACAGTCGGCGGCGCGCGGCCGCCGTCCGCGGGTCTCAGCGTTTCATCGCCTCGAAGAACTGCGCGTTGGTTTTCGTGTCCTGCAGCTTGTTCAGCAGGAACTCGATCGCGGCGAGCTCGTCCATCGGGTGCAGGACCTTGCGCAGGACCCACATCTTCTGCAGCTCGTCCGGCTGGGTGAGCAGCTCTTCCTTGCGGGTGCCGGACCGGTTGATGTTGATGGCCGGGAACACGCGCTTCTCGGCGATACGGCGATCCAGGTGGATCTCCATGTTGCCGGTGCCCTTGAATTCCTCGTAAATGACCTCGTCCATCTTCGAACCGGTGTCGACCAGCGCGGTCGCGAGGATCGTCAGGCTGCCGCCCTCCTCGATGTTGCGCGCTGCGCCGAAGAAGCGCTTCGGCCGGTGCAGCGCGTTTGCGTCAACGCCGCCCGTCAGCACCTTGCCGGACGACGGCACGACGGTGTTGTAGGCGCGGGCGAGGCGCGTGATCGAGTCGAGCAGGATCACGACGTCGCGCTTGTGCTCGGTCAGCCGCTTGGCCTTCTCGATGACCATCTCGGCTACCTGCACGTGGCGGCTGGCGGGTTCGTCGAAAGTGGACGACACGACTTCGCCACGCACGGTGCGCGCCATCTCGGTCACCTCTTCCGGCCGCTCGTCGATCAGCAGCACGATCAGGTCGACGTCGGGATTGTTCGCCGAGATCGCCGACGCGATGTTCTGCAGTAGCATCGTCTTGCCGGCCTTCGGCGGCGAGACGATCAGGCCGCGCTGGCCCTTGCCGATCGGCGCGACCATGTCGATGATGCGCGCGGTCAGGTCCTCGGTTGACCCGTTGCCCTGCTCGAGCTTCAGGCGCTCGCGCGGGTGCAGCGGCGTCAGGTTCTCGAACAGCACCTTCGAGCGCGCGTTCTCCGGCGCGTCGTGGTTGATCTCCCCGACCTTCAGCAGCGCAAAGTAGCGCTCGCCGTCTTTCGGCGGCCGGATCAGGCCGCTGACGGTGTCGCCGGTGCGCAGGTTGAAGCGGCGGATCTGGCTCGGGCTGACGTAAATGTCGTCCGGGCCGGCCAGGTAGGAACCCTCGGCTGAACGCAGGAAGCCGAAGCCGTCCTGCAGGATCTCGAGGACGCCGTCGCCGTAGATATCTTCACCGTTCTTGGCGTGCGCCTTGAGAATGGAGAAGATGATGTCCTGCTTGCGCGAGCGCGCAAGGTTCTCGAGTCCCAGGTTGGTGCCGAGTTCGACGAGATCGGATGCCGGACGGTTCTTCAGGTCCGTCAGGTTCATCGCGTTCTTGGAGAGCTCGAGCTGGTCCGGGGAGATTACCTCGAGGCTACCCTCGTCGTCCGGGTACTCCTCGGTCTCGCGACGTCGCCCGCGGCGACGCCGGTTGCCCTGCCCACCCGAGTTTTTCGATTTAGCCGACTGCTTGGGGCGGCTTCGTATTTGATTACCCAAGTATCCTCTCACAGATTAGATTCCAGGAATTCCGTCAGCTGCGATTTCGACATCGCACCCAGTTTCTGCGCCTGTACCGAACCGTCCTTGAACAGCATCAGCGTCGGAATGCTGCGGATGCCGAACTTCGGCGGCGTGTTCGGGTTTTCGTCAATATTCAGTTTCGCGACCGTGACCCGGTCTGCGTAGCTCTCTGCGACTTCGTCGAGCAACGGCGCGATCATCTTGCACGGTCCGCACCACTCGGCCCAGAAATCCAGCAGCACGGGCTTGGCCGACTGCAGTACGTCCGTGTCGAAATTGCTGTCATTGGTGTGCACGATCTTGTCGCTCACCGGCATCTACCTCCAGAGGGTCGTGTCTTCAGGATTGCTGCACGGCCGCCCGCGCGCTCGGGCGCTGGGCTGGCTCGGCATGGGATGACGCTGCCCTTTCAATCAGGCAAACTGTCGCAGCTTTACCGCGGCATCTCGTGGATTTCGTTGATGACGAAACTGGCAGGTGCGACGACTGTCGCGTCGATAAGCCCAATTTGACCGCTTCACGGCGGATTTTGCAAGTCCCAGATCTCACTATTTCGACCGGAGCCTCATGACCGCTAACCACCTGAGCGACCTCAAATTCGACGAACTCGAATTGCACCCGGACCTGCGCGCCGGGATCCGGGCGGCAGGCTTTGAATTCTGCACGCCCATCCAGGCCAGCACCCTGCCGCTCGCCCTGAAGAACCACGACGTCGCCGGCCAGGCCCAGACCGGCACGGGCAAGACCGCTGCCTTCCTGATCGCCGCGTACCAGCGCCTGCTGCACACCGAGCCCGCGATCGTCGATGGCCAGAAGCAACCGCGCGTGTTCATCCTCGCGCCGACCCGCGAGCTGGCGGTGCAGATCGCCAAGGACGCGGAGGAACTGGGCCGGCATACCGGCTTCGATATCGGCCTGGCGTTCGGCGGCACGGATTATGAAAAACAGCGGAATATCATTTCCGCGGGCATCGACTTCCTGATCGGCACGCCCGGCCGCATCATCGATTACTACAAGCAGGGCGTGTTCCGGCTCGACCGGGTCCAGGTCGCGATTCTCGACGAGGCCGACCGCATGTTCGATCTCGGCTTCATCAAGGACATCCGCTACCTGCTGCGGCGCCTGCCGCCGCCCAATCAGCGGCTCAACATGCTGTTCTCGGCGACGCTGTCGCAGCGCGTCATGGAACTCGCCTACGAGCACATGAACGAGCCGGACCTGATCCGCATCGAGCCGGACAAGGTCACGGCCGACCGCGTACGCCAGGCGATCTTCTTCCCCTCCAACGAGGACAAGATGCCGCTGCTGGTCGGGCTGATTCGCGAGATGGGCGCGAGCCGCACGATGGTGTTCGTGAACATGAAGCGCGAGGCCGAGAAGGTGCAGGCATGGCTGCAGGCCAACGGCATCGACGCGCGGGCGATCTCCGGCGACGTGCCGCAGAAGAAGCGCCTCAGCATGCTGATGAAATTCCAGAGCGGCGAGCTGCCGGTACTAATCGGCACCGACGTGGCCTCGCGCGGCCTGCACATCCCGGACGTGCAGTACGTGATCAACTACGACCTGCCGCAGGACCGCGAGGACTACGTGCACCGGATCGGCCGCACCGCGCGCGCCGGCGCCGCCGGCGACGCGATCAGCTTCGGCTGCGAAACCTACGTCGTCTCGCTGCCGGACATCGAGGACTACATCGGCCACAAGATCCCCGTGGCCAACTACGACCAGGCGCTGCTGCCGAAGCTGACCCGGCCGAAAGCGCGGCCGCGCTCCGACCGCGGCAGCAAGCCACGGCGCGGCGGCGGCGGGCGGCGCCCCGCGCGCTCGCGCAGCTCCTGAGCGGTCGCCGCGGCAGGCTCAGCCGAGCAGGCCGCGGACGCCCTCGATCCCGGCGAATTGCCCTTCCTGCCTGGCGGCAGACTGCGTGTCCGGCCGGGTGATACAGAGCAGCGAGCCGATACCGTAGCGCGCGGCGCTGACGAGTACGCGTTCCGTGTCGTCGATGAACAGGGTCGTCGCCGGGTCGAAATCCTCGACCCCGGCAAGCGCCTCCCAGAACTCCTGCCGCTCCTTCGCAAAGCCGAAGTCGTGCGCGGAGTGCACGGCGTCGAAATAGGCGTCGATGCCGGTCTCTTCCGCCTTGAGCTCCAGCGTGTCGCGATGCGAGTTCGTGACCAGCAGCACGCGCGGGCGGGCGTCCGCGTTCGTGACGAGCATTTCGAGGAATTCGCGCGCGCCCGGCAGCCAGCCGATGCGCTTGCGCTCGTCACGGTGCAGGCCGACGACGTCGAGGTCCAGCCGTTCGCTCCAGTGGTCGAGGCAGTACCACTCGAGATCGCCGTTCAGCCGCCGGTAGTGGCCGTACAGCCGCTCGCGGGCGACCTCCGGGTCGAGGCCGTGCCGCTTCGCGTAGGCCGCCGGGATGTACCTGAGCCACATGTAGTTGTCGTAGGCGAGGTCCAGCAGCGTGCCGTCCATGTCGAGCATCAGCGTTTCGCAGCCGGCGAGCGGCGGGCGGGGGTTCACGGTCCTGCGGTCCTCGGGCGTGCCACGGTCGGTGATGCTTTATACTGCCGGCCCCCCCAGAAGCGCAAACGGGCACGGAATGCAGCCAGCAGAACTGATAGACGCGGTCGCCGACATCGCACACGAGGCCGGCCAGGCCATCCTGGAAATCTACGAGAGCGACTTCGACGTCGAGCACAAGGACGACGATTCGCCGCTGACCCGGGCGGACATGGCCTCGCACCGCATCATCGCACGGCGCCTGCGCGAGCTGACGCCGGAGCTGCCGGTGATCTCGGAGGAAGATGGCCTGCCGCCTTTCGCGGAGCGCAGCGCCTGGCCGCGCTACTGGCTCATCGACCCGCTCGACGGCACCCGCGAGTTCGTCAAGCGTAACGACGAGTTCACGGTCAACATCGCGCTGATCGACGGCGGCCGGCCGGTGCTCGGCGTCGTCGACGTGCCGGTACTGGGCCTGAGCTACCGCGCCGCGGAAGGCTACGGCGCGACGCGCAGCGACGACGGCGGCGCCCCGGTCGCGATCCGCGTGCCGGCCGAGAGCGCGGACCCGCCGCGCATCGTCGGCAGCCGCTCGCACCGCGGCGCCAGCCTCGACGGCTTCCTCGACGCCCTCGGCCCGCACGAACTGGTGCCGCTCGGCAGCTCGCTGAAATTCTGCCGGGTCGCGGAAGGCGCCGCCGACCTGTACCCGCGTTTCGGGCCCACCTCCGAGTGGGACACGGCGGCTGCCCAGGCGGTCGTCGAGCAGGCCGGCGGCCGGGTGCTGCGGCTCGACGGCCAGCCGCTGGACTACAACCGCAAGGAAGACATCCTGAACCCGCATTTCGTGGTCATCGGGCCGCAGGACCGGGACTGGCTGGGGCTCGCCGCCACGCTGCAGCGGGACGGCGCCTGAGCTATCATTCCCGTCTCGCCTGATGCAGCGCAGCAGACCGCGATGAGCGACAAGATCGACACCGAATCGTTTCGCGACTACGCCCGCCTGCGCGAGCTGCGCATCAGCCATCGTGACCTCGACGACCTGATCGATCGCCTGTCGCACGACCCGCTCGTGGACCAGCTGCGCATCCGCCGGCTGAAGAAAAAGCGCCTGATCCTGAAGGACATGATCGCCCGGCTCGAGAGCGACATCATCCCCGACCTCGACGCCTGAGCGCCGACCGCGGGCGGCGGCGTGCGTCACGCGGCTGCGAGCTCGCGGCAGGTCGTTGACGAACGAATGGCTGCGGTGGTGGCGACGGCGCGGACCCCGGGATGGGCCTTTCAGGGACGCTGTAAATACGTCCCTGTACGCTCCGGGCTCGGCATCCATGCCTCGCACGGCCCTGAAAGGCCCATCCCGGGGCCCACACCGTCGCATCCGACTCCGTGGTGGGGTTCGATAACGGCCCGCGCAGGGTTCGAACCTAGGACCGCCGACCCGGCCCGGGACCGATGTGTTCCTCGCCGCGCTCGCGCGCCAGGCGCACCTGCCGGCGGCGTTCCTCGAGCCGCGCGGTGCGGTCCGCGTCGGCCTCGCCCGCGCAGTGCGGGCAGGAGACGCCCTCGCGGTAGTCGGGTGACGCCAGGTCCTCGCGCGACAGCGGCCGGCGGCAGGCGTGGCACTGCGTGTAGCCGCCCTCCGCGAGATCGCGGTCCACGGCCACGCGCGTGTCGAACACGAAGCACTCGCCGTCCCAGCGGTTGTCGGCGTCGCCGACCTCGGCCAGGTAGTTCAGCACGCCGCCCTGCAGCTGGTAGACCTCGTCGACGCCGAGTTCCATGAGCAGGGCGCTGGCCTTCTCGCAGCGGATGCCGCCGGTGCAGAACATCGCCACGGGCCGGCCGCCGGCCTCGCCGGCCAGCCGCTCGGCGAACGCGGGGAAGTCGCGGAAACTGTCCGTGCCCGGGTCCACTGCGCGCGGGAAGCTGCCGACCTCGACCTCGTAGCGGTTGCGCGTATCGATCACGAGCGTGCGCGGGTCCTCGAGCAGCGCGTTCCATTCGGCCGGAGTCACGTGGCGGCCGGTGCCCCGCTGCGGGCGCACGTCGGGCCGGCCGAGCGTAACGATCTCGGGTTTCACCCGTACCCGGAATTTCCTGAACGGCGGCTCCGCGGCCCGCGTCCAGCGCGCGTCGAGCGGTGCGTCGAGACCGAGTTCGCGCGCGAGCCAGCCGAGCAGCTCGCGGATCGCGTCGCCGTCGCCGGCCAGCGATCCGTTGACGCCCTCCGCCGCCAGCAGCACGGTGCCGAGCAGCCCGCGCTCGCGGCCGCGGGCAGCGAGCGCGTCGCGCAACGCGGCGGGATCCGCCACGTCGACGAACCGGTAGAAGGATGCGACGTCGATCAAGGGCAGGCGTGCCGACTCAGTCGTAGTCCGGCGAATCGGAAAAGGTGAGCGAGAGAATACTATGGCGAATCTCCTCGCCCAAGACGAGCCGCGCGTCCTCGCCGATGCGCGTGATGTCATCATCGAACTCGAGCGCGCCCTCCTCGTTGCGACGCAGCACGCCCTGCTCGCGAAGCTCGGCGATGAAATCGCGGAACAGCGAGCGGTCGAAGAAGTCGGGCGAGTGCAGCCCGTAGATCATCGCCAGGCGCTGCGCGCTCTGCTGGCACAGCGCCTCGAGCGTGCCGCGCGACAGGCTGCCAGAGCCGTTGCGGACCAGCAGCGCGATGACGAGGTAGAAACGCTGCAGCATAGGGACCATCGCGTGGCCGAGCATCAGTAGCTGGAACGCGCGCGCAGAGCCGGCCGGCGGCCGCACCAGGGTCGTGCCGTCGCTGTCGTACTTGAGGATGTCGAGACCGATCAGGGCGTCAATCGCGGCACTCGTCACCGCGTCGATCTCGTCGAAACGCCACTTCAGCGTCAGCTCCTGCCGCATGAACGGGTAGATCAGTCGCACCAGCCGTTGCAGCTCGCTGTGCGGCAGGCGCCGGCCCTGGATGAAGCAGCAGGCAATCGACGCCGGTATCGCGAACAGGTGCTGGACGTTGTTGCGGAAGTAGGTCATCAGCACCGCCTCGCGCTCCTCCATGCGGATCACGTCGCCGAGCGGGTGCTCCGTGCGGCGGATCACCCCGAGCTTGACGCCGTGCGCGATGATCTCCTTCGGCGACCAGTCCGGCAGCGTGACCGAGTCCGAGTACGGGAAGCGTTGCAGCAGGTCGACCGACAGCGCGATCTGCCGTTCGAGCTCGGCCTCGCCCATGCTCTGCTTCGGCGTCGACAGCAGCGCCGTCGCGAGCAGGCTGATCGGCGTGACCGCGGCGGCGGAGTTGATACCGGTCATGATTTCCGCGCCGAGCCGGTCGATGACGTCGTTCATCGCCGCCGGCCGCTCGTCGGTATCGAGCGGCAGGCTGCGCCAGTCCGGCAGCGCGTCGTCGAGCAGCGCACCGAGTTCGATCGGCGCGCCGATGTTGACATAGACCTTGCCGAAATTGTCGCGCAGCTTGCGCACGCTGCGGATCAGGCCGAGCAGCGATTCCTTTTCCTTTTTCTCCCCCGACAGCTCGCTGATGAACGCATTGCCCTCGATCAGCTTTTCGTAGCCGAAATAGATCGGCACGAACACGATCGGCCGGCGCGGATCGTGCAGGTAGGACTGCACCGTCATCGCCAGCATGCCGCCCTTCGGCTCCAGCAGCCGCCCGGTGCGGCTGCGGCCGCCTTCGACGAAATACTCGATCGCGTGGCCGCGCACGAGGATCTGGTGCAGGTAGGCGTTGAACACCGCGGCGTACAGCCGGTTGCCCTTGAAGCTGCGCCGCAGGAAGAATGCGCCACCGCGCCGCAGGACCGAGCCGATCACGGGGATATTCAGGTTGATGCCGGCCGCGACGTGCGGCAGGGACAGGCCCTGGTGGTAGACGATGTAGCTGACCAGCAGGTAGTCGATGTGGCTGCGGTGGCAGGGCACGTAGACGATCTCCCTGCCCTCGGCCTCCGCGTGCAGGCGCTCGACGTGGCCGAGCTCGATGCCGTCGTAGATGCGGTTCCAGACCCAGCCGAGGAAGCGCTCGACGATGCGGATCGTCGGGTAGGACACGTGCGCGGCGATCTCGCGCGCGTAGTCCGCCGCCTTGCGCCGCGCCTTCTCGATTGCCGCGCGGTCGTTGCCGGCTTCCGCGGCGATCACCTTCTGTACCTGCGGGTCGCGCACGACGACGTTGACCAGCGTGCGCCGGTGCGACAGGTCCGGGCCGAGCGTCGCGGTGCGGCGCTGGCGGAAGTGCACGCGCAGGATGCGCGAGACCTTGCGCCAGGCCACCGACTCGTCGAGATCGTCGGTAACGATGTCGCCGAGCGCGAGCGGCTCGCTGTAGCGCAGCAGCGTGTTGCGGCCGTGCACGATCGTCGCGAACAGCTTGCGCGTGCGGCCGACGACTTCCCAGTTCTCGGAGAACAGCAGCTTGAACCAGGAGCGCTCCTTGTCCGGCGATCGTCCCCAGTAGATCGCCACCGGCACGAGCACGAGCGAGCGGTCGCCCTCGCGCACGGCCGCGTCGACCAGGCGCTTCAGGCGCGTGGGCCCGGAGGCGCGGGGCCGGCGCACCAGGAAGCCCTGGCGCCGGCGCAGCACGATCGTGCGGGTCGCCTCGTGTACGCCGGCAAAGTCGACGCTCGTCGACGGCGACGGCAGGCCGCGGCGCCGGCACTCCTGCTCCAGCGCGAGCATGTCGGCGAGACCGCCGTGCTCGAGCACGTAGCAGACCTCGCCGTCGTGACCCTCGAGCAGAGCGGCCGGATCGTCGGGCTGCACGATCGGCCGTGCCCAGGTCGAGAAGATCTTGCCGGCCAGCAGGTACAGCGGCCGCAGCAGGTAGCGAAAGGGATGCATGCAGAACTGGGCCGCGATCAGTCGCGCGGCTCGTCGTCCTCGTCTTCCGCGCCGCCGGCGGCATCGTCGATGGCCCGGTCGAGACGGTCCTTCTGCTCCAGCACCGTGTCCTCGACCGCGCCGGCACGCTCGAGCGTGCCGGTCAGGTCGTCGAAAGCGCCGTCGCGGGCCTCCGGCTCCTCGGGTGGCGCTTCGCCGCCGCAGGCGACCAGCCAGGCGAGCGGCAGCAGGAACGCGGCGCGCTTCACGCGGCCGCCTCCGCCGCCGCGGCGACGCGCCGGACGAAGCGCTCGAGCAGCGCCTCGATTTCGGGCAGGTTCTCGGTCAGTCGGTGATCGCCGTCCAGCACGTGCAGCGTCGCGCGGGCCGCCTGCGCGTAACGGATGCTGTGCTCGACCGGCACGACGTCGTCGCGCCAGCCGTGCACGATCTCGATCGGCAGCTCCGGCGGCGGCGGCGTCAGGTTTTCGAAGCCCGGCATGAAATAGGCGGGCGCCAGCACGAACAGGCCGCGTGCCGCGAGCGCGCCCGCGGCTGCCGTCGCCACGTGGCCGCCCATGCTGGAGCCGACCAGGATCAGCGGCTCCGCCATGCCCCGGCAGCTCTCGACGAGTTTCCGGACCCGCTCGCCCGGGTCCGCGATGCCCTGGTAGTCGATGCTGTCGGCGCGGCAGCCCAGCCCGCGCACGACCTCTGCCATGCGCGTGATTTTCGTGCCCCAAGGCCCGCTTTCCTGGCCGTGGGAAAAGATCACTGCCGGCATGCCGGCCTGTCTCGTCACGCTGTGAGTCCCCCGTTCGTGAATCCGGCCGCGTCGCGACGCCCGAGCCGCCATTGTAAACGCCTACGGCGGCGGACTTCAGTCCCAGGCATCGCCCGGCTTCCACAGGAGCTCGTCCAGGTCCGGCTGCCAGCGGCAGCGGGCGAGGTCGACGCGGCCCCGCTCGAGCCGCACGCCTTCGTCCGCGAGCCGCCGGCGCTGGCGGCGCCAGGCCGCGCTGCGCGGCGCAAACGCGAGCGCACCCGAGGCCAGCACGACGCGGTGCCAGGGCACATCGCTGCCGGCCGGAAGTTCCTTGAGCGCTCGGCCTACCTGGCGCGCGCCGCGCGGGATACCGGCATGCTCGGCCACCTGGCCGTAGCTGGCGACGCAGCCCGCCGGCACGTCCTGCACCGCGGCCAGGATGCGCGCACGGCGTTCCTGCCAGTCGCGCGCGGCCATGTCAGGAGCCGGCCGCGCGCAGCCGCGCGCGGATCTCGCGGCGGGCCTCGTCGAGCACCGACTCGTCTTTCAGGCTGTCGAGAATCTCGCTGACGACCTGCTTCGGCCCGCCGTCGCCCCAGGACTTGCCCTGCGCGAGATAGCGCGCGGCCACGCGCCCGACGAGGTAGGTGCTGTACCACGCAATGGCGCCCTGCGCGCCCGCGGTCAGGATCGTGGACAGGCCGAGCGTGCCGACCTTGAGCGCGCTCGACAGGAAATGCAGGGCCCAGACCGTGCCCATCAGCGCGGCCGCCTCGGCGGCGATGACCGAAATCAGAGAGCCTGCCTCGCGACGCGACAGCGGCAGGCCGTAGACGCGCGCGAGGTGCATGACCATTCCTACGTCGATGAAGGCCGCGGCGAACAGGTCCGCGACCGGCACCGGGTTGAAGGCGACCGCGACGCCTTTCGCGATGCAATAGGTACGCGTCAGCCGCTCGCCCAGCTCGCGGCGGGCCTCGAGAATCCGGCGCCCGACCTGGTCGGACAGCGAGGAGGCGAACAGGCTCGCGTTCAGCGCGACCAGCGTCTTGCCCTCCGCCTCGACGATCTCCCAGAGCTTGAGCCTGAGCTCCGCGACGTCGGGCGCGCGCTCGCGGCGGCTCTCGGTCTCGCTGCCGTCATCCGCGATCGAGACGACGAGCCGCGGGCGCGGTTCCGCCGCCACCGCGAGCACGTGCCGGGACGGCACGAGACCGTCCGTCTTCGTCCGGATCGAGGCGAGCAGCTCGGCCGTTTCCTGCTGCGTGTAGAGATCGCTCTTGTTGAGCGCGACCAGTACCGGCCTGCCGCTCGCGACGATCGTCGCGAGCGCGCGGCGTTCGCTGTCGGTGATGTCGCCGTCGAGCACGAAGATCACGAGGTCGGCGCGCCCGGCGACCTCGCGCGCCAGCGACTCGCGCGCCTCGCCGCCGGCCTCGTCGAGGCCCGGCGTGTCGATCAGGAACACGCCGCCGGCCTCGATCTCCTGCCAGGCGGCCATCGCCGAGTGCCGCGTCTCGCCGTGCAGCGGGCTGACCGCGAAGCGCTGCTCGCCGATCAGGGCGTTCAGCAGCGAGGACTTGCCGGTACTGACCCGGCCGGCGACGGCGATGTGCAGGTGCCCGTGCTCGAGCTTGTCGAGCATCGCGCGGACCTGCGCATAGTCGTCGGCCAGCGACTCGCGGATTCCGGCCGGCAGGCGCTGGTCGTTGACGAGTTCGCTTAAGGATTCGCGCGCGAGGGACAGGTGATCGCTGCCCGGATCCTCGCGCTCAGTCGTCCCGTCGACGTTCGTCTTCGGCGACCGCCAGGCGGACCACCTTCGTAACGCCCGCTTCCACATACTCACCGATGTTGTCCCCGAACTCGCGGGCCGCCTGCTCCGGTTCGAGCTCGCCATGACGCTCGAGCGTCAGGACCAGGCTGTGCCCGAGCGCGTCGAAAATGAGACCGTAGGCTACCGCATGCGCGAGGCCGCCGGCGACGGTGCCGATTCCGGGAAAGGCCTTCAGCCCGTTTCCGGCGACCGCGAGCGCGAGCGGCAGCGCGCGCCCGGCGCGGCTCTGGCTCAGCGACAGGAATTCCTCGACGTCGAGGTCGCGCGGCTCCGCGCCGTAGAGGCGGCACAGAGCCCGGGTCATCGTCGTGCCGATATAGCCCTGGATCAGCACGTCGGTCCCGGGGCTGACGGCGGCCAGCGCACCGATCACGGCCTTGCGGGTCGAGCTGCGGATAATCTGTTCGCCGCGCTCGGCGCGGTAGCGGCGTTCGGCCGCGTCGAGTTTCTCGGCGGCCAGCCGGAACACCGCGCGGTCACGGCGTTCGTCCATCGTCGCGGCGTCGCCGGCCAGCAGCCGGTTGATCGCAACGACCAGTACGCCGACGTCGGCCGATCGCTGGCGCCGGACCAGGTTCTCGCTGCCGTCGGCACGCTGCTCCAGGACTTCGACCTCGCCGCCGGCCGACACGGCGACAACCTGGTCGCGATCCCACTCGCCGCCGAGGTCACCGACATGGGCGAGCAGCCGTTCGATCAGCAGCGCCTGTTCGGCGGCGTCGTAGCGGTCAGACTTGTTCAGCACGAGGATCAGCGGCTTGTCCAGAGCGAGCAGGCGCTCGAGCGTCTGCTTCTCGCCGCGCGCGAGGTCGCCGTCGGTCACGAACAGCACGACCTGCGCGCGGGCCGCCTCCTCCTCGGCGACGCGGTCGAGGCCTTCCTCGAGGCCGCCGGTGCCGGGCACGTCGGTCAGCAGCACTTCGCTGCCGTCGGCCGCGCGCCAGCGGTAATGGCGGATGTCGAGGGTCGAGCCGCCGACCGCGCTGACCCGGACGTCAGCGTCCGGCACAAGCGCCTGCACGAGCGAGCTCTTGCCGCTCGAGTGCTCTCCGAAAAAGCACAGGTGCACCCCGCGGGTCGCGTGGCGTGCGGCCAGTTGGCCCAGTTCGGCGCGCGCGGCGCCGGTGTCGATGCCGGCCGCGTCCGCGGCGCGCAACCGCGCCTCGATGTCGTCGCGCGTCAGCGGCTCGCGCGCGGCGCGGCGCGGCTTCGGCCGGCGACGCACGAGCAGCCGCACGACCAGGCCGACCGCCACTGCGATCAGCAGCAACACGCCGCCGGCGTAGGCCCAGAGCAGCAGACGCGGCCCCTCGCGCAGCCGGTCCCAGACGTTCAGCGCCGACTCGGTCACGAACAGCAGCGCGGCGAGGCCGACCAGGAACACCAGCGCGATCAGCAGGCCGAGCGCGAGCCGGATGAAACGATCCACGGTCATGGGGGCGAAGACTGCCCGAAAATCAGCGACATAGGAAGCAGGCGGCGACCGCCGCGGAATCCGCGCCTGTCGCCGAACGGCGACAGCAGGTGCTTGATTTTTTTAACCGAAACCGCAAACTTCGCGCCCCCGTCGGCAGTCTCACCGGTAAACCACCGGCCACGCGCCGGCGGTGGTGCGTCCCGGGCGTGACCGGGTTGCGCGCATCCCTCCAACGAACCTGATCGTCACGCAGGAGAACATGATGAACAAACGACTTGGGCAAACAGTCGTCCTGCTCGCCGCCGCGGCCGCGGTAACGGCGCAGGCGAACGAACTGAGCTACGACTACGTCGAGCTGCACTACGTCGACGCCGAAATCGACGTGGACGGCGGCGGCGACGTGGACGGCGATGGCTTCGCCATCGACGGCTCGCTCGCGCTGACCGACAACGTGCACGTCTTTGCCGGCTTCCAGTCGCTCGACTTCGACTTCGACGTCGACCTAAGCGCCTTCGAGATCGGCGGCGGCTGGAACCAGTCGATCGCGACCGGTACCGACTTCGTCGCGCGGCTGTCCTACATCGACGGCGAGATCGACACGCCGATCGGCGACGCCGACGATTCCGGCCTCGGTCTCGCGGCCGGGCTACGGCACTTCTTCACGCCCGAGTTCGAGGGCGGCGCCTTCATCCGGCACGTCGACCTGGACGAGTCCGGTGGTGAAACTTCGTTCCTCGTCGAGGGCGAGTACTACCTGACCGAGCGCTTCACGACCGGCCTGTCGCTCGAGTTCGGCGACGACGCCACGAGCTGGGCGCTCGGGGTACGCTACTACTTCGACGGCCTGCGCCGCTGATACGCCTCGACGGGGCCCGGCGGCCGCGAGGCCGTCGGGCCCCGTTGCGTCCGGACCCGGGAACCCGCGCATGCCTGCCCGCCGCAAGCAACTCCGCCGCTGGCTGCGCATCGCCGGCATCGCGCTGGCGCTGCTGCTCGCCTTCAGCGTCGTGCTGACGCTGCCGCTGCGCTACGTCGCGCCGCCGACGACCGCGTTCATGCTGCAGGACGCCAGCGGGCGCGAGCCCGTGGCCTGGCACTGGCGCGACTGGCCCGCGCTCGGCGATGCGCTGCCGCTGGCGGCGGTCGCCTCCGAGGACCAGAAATTCACCAGCCACTTCGGCTTCGACGTAGAGTCGATCCGCAAGTCCGTATCCGGCGCCGGGCGCGGCACACGCCTGCGCGGCGCATCCACGATCAGCCAGCAGCTCGCCAAGAACCTGTACCTGTGGCCCGGCCGCAGTTTCCTGCGCAAGGGGCTGGAAGCCTGGCTCACGCTGTTCCTCGAGATCGGCCTGCCGAAGCGCCGCATCCTCGAGCTGTACCTCAACGTCGCGGAGTTCGGCCCCGGTATCTACGGCGCCGAGGCCGCCAGCCGCCACTTCTTCGGCAAGCCGGCCGCCGCGCTGACGCAGCGCGAGGCGGCGCTGCTGGTCGCGGTGCTGCCGAACCCGGCCCGCTACGACGCCGGGCGGCCGACGCCTTACCTGCGCGAACGCCAGGCGTGGATTCTCGGCCAGATGGCGCGCCTGCGGCGCGAGGGCTGGCACACCACGCTCGACTGACCGGGCGCAGCGGACGGTACAATGCCGCCTCGTCCACCGAGGGGGAACGCCGTGCCTGCAAGAACCGTGTTCGCGACGCTGGTCGCGCTGGCCACGCTCGCCGGCTGCAGCGGCGGCGACGCTCGTCCCGAGCCCGCCACGCTCGTCATCAGCGACGCGCGCATCTGGACCGGCAATCCGCACGAGCGCTGGGCGGAGGCGATAGCGAGCCGCGATGGCCGTATCGTCGCGGTCGGCACGCGCGCCGAGGTGCAGCCGTATATCGGGGCCGATACCGAGGTTGTCACGGCGCCCGGCGCGCTGCTGGTCCCCGGCTTCGTCGACGCGCACGTGCACTTCGCGGACGGCGGCGCCGCGCTCGCGTCGGTGCAGTTGCGCGATGCCGCGACGCCGGCGGAGTTCACGGCGCGCATCGCGGAGTACGCGAGCCGCATCGAGCCCGGCGAGTGGATCCTGCAGGGCACCTGGGACCACGAGAACTGGGGCGGCGAGCTGCCGCGGCGCGACTGGATCGACGCCGTCACGCCCGACAACCCGGTGTGGATCTTCCGCCTCGACGGTCACATGGCGCTCGCGAACTCGCGCGCGCTCGCACTCGCCGGGGTCGACGCCGACACGGGCGACGTCGCGGGCGGCGAGATCGTGCGCGACGCGGACGGCCGGCCGACCGGCATCCTCAAGGACAACGCGATGGCGCTGGTCGAGCAGGCGGTGCCGCCGGCGGGCGACGCCGCGATGGAACGGGCGATAAGGGCCGCGATGGACTACGTCGCCGCGCAGGGCGTCACGACCGTGCACGACATGGCCGGCTGGACCAGCCTCGACACGTATCGCCGGCTGCACGCGCGCGGCGAGCTGCGGACGCGCATCTACTCGGTGGTGCCGCTCGCCGACTGGGAGCGACTCGCCGCCGAGGTCGCCCGCCGCGGCAGCGGCGACGAGTGGCTGCGCATCGGCGGGCTGAAAGGCTTCATGGACGGCTCGCTCGGCTCGCACACGGCCGCCTTTTTCGAGGACTTCAGCGACACGCCCGGCGACCGCGGCTTCCTGATCAACACGCTCGACGACATGCGCGCCTGGATTACCGGCGCCGATGCCGCCGGGCTGCAGGTCATGGTGCACGCGATCGGCGACCGCGCGATCCGCGACCTGCTCGACATCTACGCGGACGTCGCCGCCGCGCACGGCGAGCGCGACCGGCGTTTCCGCATCGAGCATGCGCAGCACATCCACCCGGACGACGTCGCCCGCTTCGCCGTGCAGGACGTCATCGCGAGCATGCAGCCCTACCACGCGATCGACGACGGCCGCTGGGCCGAACGCGTGATCGGCGCGGAACGGGCGCAGACAACCTACGCGTTCGGCGCGCTGCTCGACTCGGGCGCGCGGCTCGCCTTCGGCAGCGACTGGTTCGTCGCGCCGGCGACGCCGCTCGAGGGCATCTACGCCGCGGTTACCCGGCGCACGCTCGACGGGGCGAATCCGGACGGCTGGGTGCCGACGCAAAAGATCAGCGTGGAGCAGGCCCTGCACGCGTACACGACTGGCGGCGCCTATGCCTCGTTCGAGGAGCGCCTGAAGGGCTCGCTGGTGCCCGGCATGCTGGCCGACTTCGTGTTGCTCGAGCGGGACCTGACGGCAATTCCGCCCGCGGAAATCCGCGACGTGCGCGTGCTGCGCACCGTGGTCGGCGGGCGCACCGTCTACCGCGCGGACTGAGCGGCGCGCGCCGCCTCAGGCAAGAAAGCCGAGATCGCGGATCGCGAAGTTCGCGAGGTTCGGCGCGACCAGGTCGAGATCGGCGTCGTCGACGCCGAACCAGCGGGCGAGCGTCGCCGCGTACTGGTCCGCCGCGATGCCCGGGATCATCCGGCCGCCGCCGACGTCCACGTCGCCGTCGATTTCCAGCACCGGGTAACTGCCGTAGATCTCGCGGCCGCGCACGGCGCCGCCGACGACGAGCTGCACGCCGCCCCAGGCGTGATCGGTGCCGTCGCCGTTCGACGTCAGCGTGCGCGCGAAGTCCGATTGTGTGAAGGCCGTGACCTGCTCCGCGACGCCGAGCTCCACCGTCGCGTCGTAAAACGCGCGGATGGCCTCGCTGACGCCGCCCAGCAGTCCCGGCTGGTCCTCGTTCTGGTTGTCGTGCGAATCGAAGCCGCCGGCGGCGACGAAGAACACCTGGCGCTGCATGGCGAGCTCGTCGCGCACGGCGATCAGGCGCGCAACGGTCTCGAGTTGCTGCCCGAGCAGCGAGACCGGGAACGCCGTCGCCAGCGCGGGCGCGGCCTCGAGCGCCGCGCCGACTTCGTCTGCGGCGGCGACCGCGCGCCGCTGCACCGCGGCGAAAGCGCGCTCGTAGACCGAGTTGTAGTTCGCCGCGATCACGCGCTCGAATGCGCGCCGCTGCTCGAGCAGGATGCCCTCGCTGCCGAATCCCTCGAACGCGACCGGCCCGGACGGTCCCATCACGTAGGCGGTCGTCTCATCGGCGGACTGGAACAGCGTCGCGCCGAACAGCGACACGTTGGTCGCCATTCGTTGCTCCGCGACGCCGCCCCTGATCAGGTCGGCGACGCGCCCCGCCCAGCCGGTGCGGCTGGTGCCCACGCCCTTGAGCGAGTGCCACTGGTCCTGCTGGTCGTTGTGCGAGAAAAGCTGCGGAGGCAGGTTGGCCGCGCCGGCCAGCACCTCCGCCTTGCTGGTCGGGCGAAGCAGCGGGCCGACGTTCGCGACGAACGCGGCCGCGCCGTCGTCCTCGAACAGCGACTGCACGCCCGGCATCGACGGGTGCAGCCCGTAGCTCGCGCCGTCCGGCGTCAGCGGGTTGATCGGCAGCAGCGTCGCCGCATCGACGGCGAGGTTCTGCCGCGACGCGGCGTAGGCGTTGTACTCGGCGCCGCCCGCCGGCACGAGCATGTTCCAGGAATCGTTGCCGCCGAACAGGAACACGCAGACCAGCGCGCGGTAGTCGCTGAACGGCGCGACGAAGCCCGCGGACTGCGCGAAGGCGGCGCCGGGCGTCGCGGCGAATGCCGCGGCGGCTTTCAGCATGTCTCGTCGGTTCCAGTGACGCATGGACAGTACCCTAGCGCTGGTAGGCGAACTCGGGCGAGCTCGCGATGAAATAGATGGTTTCCGCCGCGCGCAGCACCGGGTCGTCGGCCGGCAGCAGCGCGAGCATCGTTTCGATCTCGGCGCGCAGCGTCGCTGACAGCTCGCCGCCGGTGAGCTTCGCCGCGACCATGTCGATCAGGGCGTCGGTGTCGGCCGCGACCTCCACCTCGTCGTCGATGTCGATGTAGACGTCGTCCTCGGCGAGCGCGTCGCTGGCGGAGTTCAGGCCGAAAGCCTGGTACAGGAAGTAATTCGTCACCAGCGTGTTCTGGTACTCGGTCGCGATCTGCATCTCCGGCGCGACCAGCGAGCCGTCGCGGATCTCGCCCGGCGGCGCGTAGAACGGGCCGGAGAAGTTGAATACCGGCGGCGCGGCGGGCGGGGCCCCGCCGAAGAAGACGCCGGCCGCGCGCAACGAGCGGCGACCGCTTGCGGAGCGCGCGTCGTAGGCTCGCCACAGCTGGGTCAGGCGCAGCAGCGGCTCCTTCAGCTTGCCGTCCGTTGCTCCGGGCGCGGCCGGGCGCGCCTCCGGGTCGAGCAGGATCGCGCGCACGACCGCGCCGAGATCGCCACGCACGCCGGCACCGTTGTCGTCGAACACCGCGGCGACGCGGCTGACGTAGCCGGGCGACGGGTTGCTGGCGGTGAGCCGCTGGATCAGCCGGATCGCGACGAACGGGCCGACGTTCGGGTGGAAGAACAGGCTGTCGAGCGCGCCGGCGAGATCCTGCTCGCCGGTCTGCCCGGCCGGCAGCACGACCCCCGACAGCAGGCGCTTTTCGCCGGTGTCGTGGTAGTCCGGGTAGAGCTGCATCGGGATTGTCTGGTTGAACGCGTTCGGGAACGCCAGCTCGAACGACGGCGCGCCCGCGAAATGCCAGCCGGTGTAAACGTGCGCGTAGGCCTCGATCGTCGCCTGGTCGTAGGTCGGGATCGGCTGGTCGTCCGCGCCGAGACGGACGCTGCCGTCCGCGTTCAGCTCGACGAGGCCGATCGAGAACAGCTGCATCAGTTCGCGCGCGTAGTTCTCGTCCGGCCGTATGTTCAGCGCGGGATCCGGCTTTTCGTTGCCGAGCATGCTGAGATAGATACCCATCGCCGGATGCAGCGTGACGTCCTCGAGCAGTTCGCGGTAATTGCCGAAGGCGTGCCCGGCCAGCATGTCGTAATAGCTCGCGAGGCCGTAGGGGTAGCTGACCAGAGCGCCCTGCTGCGAGACGACGAAGATTTCCGACAGCGCGAATGCGACTCGCTGGCGCAGCTGGTCCTCGCCGTTCACCGCGTTGCGGAACCAGGCGTCGAGCCGGTCGGCCTGGCGTTCGAACGGGAATTGCGGCGCGGGCAACGCCTGCAGGAAAGGCAGCTGCAGCGACGCCGGCAAGGCCATCTGCGCGTCGATCCACGCGGCCGCGCCGAGGCGCTTGAACTCGTCGGCCGCGGCCGGCGTGGCGCCGAAGGTCGCCTGGTTCAGAAAGCGCCAGGCCTCGGCATCGCTGATCGGCGGTGGCGGCGGTGGCGGCGCGGGCGGCGAGCCGCCGTCGCCGGCGCCCGACGCGCCGCCGCCGCAGGCGCCGAGCGTCAGCGCGATGAGGGCCGTCCAGGCCGCCAGTTGCCGGCGCATCGCCATCGTCGTCTCCCTTCCCGTCAGTCGCCGGCGGTGGCCTTCAGCATCGCGAATTGCTCCTCGCTCAGCAGATTGCGCAGCTCGATCAGCATCGCCACCTGTCTCTTCTTGACCTCGTTTTCGGCCGCGAGTGCCTGCTCGACGTAGCCGAGTACGCGCTCCGCGTCCACCGGGACCTTATCCAGTTCCGCGAGCACGTTCTGGTAAGCGGTTCGCAGATCCCACTCGTGCTCCGCGATGTCGCCCTGGGCCGCGACCACCGCCGCGCGGATCGCCGTGAACTGGGCCTTGTCGAGCCCGAGCTCGGCCTGGCGCTCGAGAATCACGTTCGGCGGGAACAGCTTGCCCTTGAAGACGTCCCGTTCCTGGCCCTCGGCCGCAGCGCCCGCGAAGGCGAGGCAGGCCAGCAGGGGCACACACCAGTACTTTGCAGTGTTCATCGTAACGTCTCCTCCTCGAGTTCGGTTGACAGCCCGAGCGCCGGCAGCTCGCTGTACAGGTCGCGCCCGGCCCGCGGCAGCAAGGCATCGCTCGGCGCCTGCCAGGACGTGGTCTCGAGCAGCGCGACCGTACCGGTCCAGTCGGTCTCCTGCGCAGGCTGGTAGACGAGCAGCAGCCCGCCCGCCCCGGCCACGAGCGCGGCGGCGGCGAGCCCAGATCGGAAGAGCACACGTCTGAACTCCAGTCACGTCCGCACATC
>ERZ869936.759-NODE-759-length-27418-cov-5.015422_pt1 | contig 27418 bp, 21 predicted proteins | sample MGYA00520876_ERZ869936 | MGnify/ENA primary metagenome ERZ869936 (study PRJEB32218, sample SAMN09650985) | biofilter metagenome | isolation source: enrty point of leading RO module | place: Saudi Arabia: Thuwal, RO plant located on Red Sea | collected 2016-02-17 ... | reverse complement strand
CCACCGAGAGCATGAGTATGATCCCGATGGGTGGCAACAATATCTCCGCAAACGAGCGGATCTTTCTCGACGATGAGAACGTCGGCATTGCCTACGGCATGGGCATCACTGCGGAAAAGGTCGCACAGCAGTGGAAAGTGCCGCGCGAGGCGCAGGACGAGTTCGCCACCGAAAGCCATCGGCGGGCGCTGGCGGCCGCCGAGAAGGGCGAGTGGAAGGACGAGATTTCGCCCTATACGGTGGCGGAGCGGATACCGGATCTGACCAGCCGGGAAATCGCGGTGCAGTCCCGAACCGTGAGCCTGGACGAAGGACCCCGGCCCGGTACCACCCCGGACGTGCTTGCCAAACTCAGGCCGGCGTTCGCTGCCAGGGGTTCCGTGACGGCCGGCAACAGCTCGCAGACCTCGGACGGGGCGGGCGCGATCGTGCTCGCGTCCGAGGCGGCGCTGCAGCGCTACAACCTGCGACCGCTGGCACGTTACGTCAGTTTTGCCGTTGCCGGCGTGCCGCCGGAGATCATGGGCATCGGCCCAAAGTTCGCGATACCGAAGGTGCTCAAGCAGAGCGGTATCCGGCAGGACGATCTGGACTGGATCGAGCTCAACGAGGCGTTCGCGGCGCAGGCGCTGGCGGTGATCGGCGATCTCGGCCTCGACCGCGCCAAGGTTAATCCGCTTGGCGGGGCCATCGCGCTCGGTCATCCGCTCGGCGCCACTGGCGCCATCCGCGCCGCGACACTCGTGCACGGGCTGCGTCGGCACGGGCTGCGCTACGGCATGGTAACCATGTGCATTGGCACCGGAATGGGTGCCGCGGGGCTGTTCGAAGCGGTGAGTTGAGCGGCGAGGCGCGCGTATGGCGAGGGGCAACAGCCGCGAGTCCCTACGGTCCTGGATCGACCGGCTGCGCTTCAATCTGTACCCGGCATTTCGCGGAACCGGGGCGAAAGTGATCTACATTGCAGAGGATCGCCGCACCATCCGCATCGCGTTGCCGCTCAACTGGCGAACCCGAAACATCTTCGGCACATTGTTCGGCGGGGCGATGTACGCCGCCACCGATCCGCTTTATGCGATTCTGATCAAGGTCGGCCTCGGCCCCGGATATATCGTCTGGGACAAGGCGGGCACGATCCGTTACCGCAAGCCCGGCCGTTCCACCCTGTACGCGGAGTGTTCCGTCAGCGAGGGCGAACTCGCCGATTTGCGCCAGCGGCTGGAGGTCGAAGCGTCGGTCGACCTCGACTACGAGATACCTCTGACCGATGCCGGAGGCGTGGTCCACGCGGTGGTGATGAAGACGATCTTCGTGGCACGCAAAGAAGCTTATCTGAACAAGCTGGCGCAGGACGCGGCCGTCAGTCCGGTCTGAGCCGTCACTCGCGCGCCGAAGCTGGGAGATCCATGGCAAAGATCGAACGCGTTGAGATTTTCCAGGTGGACCTGCCCGCCAAGGCAAAGCGCGGCGACGCGATTCAGGCGTTCAACACCCAGGAAACGCCGATGGTGCGGGTGTTCGACAGCGACGGCGGCGAGGGCACCGGCTATACCTACACGATCGGCACCGGCGGCTCGTCGGTGGTTGCGCTGCTGCGTGACCATCTCGCCCCGCAGCTGATCGGCCGCGACCCCTCGATGGTCGAAGAAGCCTGGCGGGACCTGTTCTTTCACACGCATGCAACTGCAGTCGGTGCCATCACCAGCCTGGCGCTGTGCGCGATCGACACCGCGCTCTGGGACTTGCGCTGCCGGCGCGCCGGGCTACCGCTGCACCGGATGGCGGGCGGAGCACGGCGCGAGATCCCCGTCTACGATACCGAGGGAGGGGGGCTGCACATTCCAGTCGCGCAACTGGTGGAGAACGCGCTCGAGGCCCGTGCACGCGGATTCCGGGGCGTCAAGCTGAAGGTCGGCAAGCCGCAGGCGAGGGAAGATGTCAGCCGCCTGCAGGCAGTGCGCGAAGCGATCGGCGACGGCATGGAACTGATGGTCGACGCCAACCAGGGTTTCACGGTTGCAGAGGCGATCCGGCGCGCCCGGCATTGGGAACCGATCGACCTTGCCTGGTTCGAGGAGCCGCTGCCGGCCGAGGATCTGAACGGCCATGCGATGCTGCGGGCCGCGACCTCGCTGCCGATCGCGATCGGCGAGTCGGTGTACTCGATCAGCCATTTCCGGGAATACCTGCAGCGCGGGGCGTGCACGATCGTGCAGGCCGACGTGGCGCGGATCGGCGGCATTAGCCCGTGGCTCAAGTGCGCGCACCTTGCCGAGTCCTTCAATACGCCGATCTGCCCGCACTATCTGATGGAACTGCATGTCGGGCTGTGCGCGGCGGTGCCCAATGCCCCATGGGTCGAGTACATCCCGCAACTGGACATGATCATGCGAAACTCGGTGCGCATCGAAAACGGCATGGCCCGTCCCTTCGAGTCGCCCGGCCTTGGGATAGAGTGGGACTGGAAGGCGATAGAGAAAATGCGGGTGGCTGCCCCCGTGGTCAATGGCAGATGATCGAACCAACCGGCGCCGTGCAGGCACCGATGCAGGAGGACGTGTCATGGGCAAGGCATTACTGAGTGCGATGTTCGTGTGGCTGTTGTCGGCAAGTTTCGGGGCGCACGCGCAAACCCCGGTGGGCGTATGGAAGTCGGTCGACGATGAAACCGGGCGGGAGCGTTCGATCATTCGCATCAGCGAGGTGAACGGCGAACTGCGCGGCGTGGTCGAGAAGGTCTTCGACCAGCCGGGAGACGACCCCGCGCACCTGTGCGACAAGTGCGACGGAGAGCGCAAGGGCAAACCCATCGTGGGAATGACCATTCTCTGGGGCTTGACGCAGAAGGGCGAGGAGTGGAGCGGGGGAGAAATTCTCGATCCAAAGAAGGGCAAGATTTACCGCTGCAAGATGCGGGTGACCGACGGCGGAAAGAGCCTCAACGTGCGCGGCTTCATCGGCGTGTCGCTGATCGGACGCAGTCAGACGTGGCATCGCATGGAGTAACGCGTTCTCTCTGCAGCGTGCGAGCGCGCAAGATTCCGGCTGTCGGCGGCGGGCTGCGCCGAACGGTGGCGTGCCGGGATGTTCGGCTTGCTGTAAAGGACTTCGCGCGCGGTTTCAGGCTATAGTTCGGCGGGATCTGCGACGCGTGGAGCCGTGGTGATGTGTGCCCTGCGATTCATTCTTGCATTACTGTTGCTGACCGCCGGCCTGTGCGCTGCCGCCGACCGCCCCGTCGTGGTGCTCTCGGTGGACGGGGCAATCGGTCCTGCCACGGCCGATTACCTGCATCGCGGTCTTGCCAAGGCGCAGGATCGCAACGCGCAACTCGTCGTCCTGCGCATGGATACGCCCGGTGGCCTGGATACGTCGATGCGCGACATCATCAAGGACATCCTGGCCTCGCCGATACCGGTCGCCACCTTTGTGCATCCCAGCGGCGCGCGCGCCGCCAGTGCCGGCACCTACATCCTTTATGCAAGTCACATTGCCGCGATGTCGCCGGCTACCAATCTGGGTGCGGCCACGCCGGTGCCGGTGGTCGGGCCGGGCGGCGGCGACCGTCCGCCGCGCGACCGCGGCAGCAAGGACAAGCAGGCCGACGACCAGGCCGACGCGCCCGATCCGGCCGGTGCGTCCAATCGCAAGGCGGTGGCCGATGCAGCCGCCTACATCCGGGGGCTGGCGCAGTTGCGGGGACGCAACGTGGAGTGGGCGGAAAAGGCCGTCCGCGAGGCAGTCAGCCTGCCGGCCGAGGAGGCAGCCCGCATCAAGGTCATCGATCTGGTCGCGACCGACATTCCCGATCTGTTGAAGCAGGTTGACGGGCGCACGGTCCCGCTGCAGTCCGGACAGCAGGCGACGCTGGAGACGGCAGGCGCCGAAACAGTCAGCATCGAACCGGACTGGCGCAACCGTTTCCTGGCGACCATCACCAACCCGAGCGTGGCGTATATCCTGATGCTGATCGGCATCTACGGCCTGCTGCTGGAGTTCTATAACCCCGGCGCGATCGTGCCGGGAGTGTCTGGCGCAGTCTGCCTGCTGCTCGCGATGTATGCTTTCCAACTGCTGCCGGTGAACTACGCCGGCGTCGCGCTGATACTGGTCGGCATCGGATTCATCGTGGCCGAGGTCTTCGTGCCATCCTACGGCGCGCTGGGCGTCGGCGGGGCAATTGCTTTCGTCGTGGGATCGGTGATGCTCATGGATACCGACGTGCCTGGATTCCAGATTCCCTGGGAGATCATCGCCAGCGTTTCGCTGGCGAGCGTCCTGATCCTGGTCGGGATCGTCTACATGGCGCTGAGGGCGCGCGACCGACCGGTGGTGTCCGGCAGCGAAGAACTGGTGGGTGCGGTCGGGGTGGCGCTCGACGATTTCGAGCGCGACGGCTGGGCGCGGGTGCACAGCGAGAACTGGAAGGTGAAGAGTTCCGCACCACTCAGGCGCGGACAGAAACTCAGGGTGTCGGGCGTGAACGGGCTGGAACTGGAGGTTGTTCCGGTGGCCGAAGAAGGCAAAGGAGATTGATTATGGGTGGTTACTTCTGGCTTACGCTTCTCGCGATCGTCGTCATCCTGGCGGCGTATGCGCTGAAGATTCTCCGCGAGTACGAGCGGGGAGTGGTGTTCCAGCTGGGGCGGTTCTGGGCGGTCAAGGGGCCGGGGCTGATCATCGTGATTCCAGGCATTCAGCAGATGGTGCGCGTCGACCTGCGCACGGTGACGATGGACGTGCCCAGTCAGGACGTGATATCGCGGGACAACGTGTCGGTCAAGGTCAACGCGGTGATCTACTTCCGCGTCGTGGATCCGCAGAAAGCGATCATCCAGGTGGAGAACTACCTGATGGCGACCAGCCAGCTGGCCCAGACCACGCTGCGCGCGGTGCTCGGCAAGCACGAGCTGGACGAGATGCTGGCAGAACGCGAGAAGCTCAATATCGACATCCAGGAAGCGCTCGACCAGCAGACCGATGCATGGGGCATCAAGGTCTCCAACGTCGAGATCAAGCATGTGGATCTGAACGAGACCATGGTTCGCGCCATCGCGCGCCAGGCCGAAGCCGAGCGCGAGCGCCGCGCCAAAGTGATTCACGCGGAGGGCGAACTGCAGGCGTCCGAAAAACTGCTGCAGGCGGCGCAGACGCTGGCGAGCCAGTCCGAAGCGATGCAGCTTCGCTACCTGCAGACCCTGACCCAGATCGCGGGGGACAAGAGTTCGACCATTGTCTTTCCGCTGCCGATGGACGTGATCGGTCCCGTCATGGACGCGCTGCGCAAGCGCGGCCAGGGCTGATCAGCCGCCGGCGTTGATCTCCCCAGCGCGCCTCTCGGCAGGGCATCCAGCCCTGCCACGGCCGCCGCAAGGCTACATGTTCGGGTAGTTCGGGCCGCCGCCGCCTTCGGGCACGACCCAGTGAATATTCTGGGTCGGGTCCTTGATGTCGCAGGTCTTGCAGTGCACGCAATTCTGGGCGTTGATTTGCAGCTTCGGCTCGTTGCCCTCGCGGACGATTTCGTAAACGCCGGCCGGGCAGTAACGCTGCTCCGGCGCGTCGTAGAGCTCCAGATTCACGGCGACCGGAACGCTGGCATCCTTCAGCGTGAGATGGACCGGCTGGTCTTCCCGATGATTGGTGTTGGAGATGAATACCGAGGACAGGCGGTCGAAGGTGAGCTTGCCGTCCGGCTTGGGATAGTCGATAGGCTGCGCGTCGGTCTTTTTCGCCAGCGTCTCGTGATCGGCATGCCGGTGGTGCAGTGTCCACGGCGCCTTGCCGCGGAACAGGACCTGGTCGATGCCGACCATCAAGGTGCCGAGGTACAGCCCCTTCGACATCCACGGTTTGAAATTGCGCGCCTGGTGCAGTTCCTGGTAGAGCCATGAACGGCGAAAGGCCTCCGGATAGGCGGTGAGTTCGTCTTGTGCGCGATTCGCGGCCAGCGCATCGAACGCAGCCTCCGCCGCCAGCATGCCCGACTTGATCGCGCAGTGGCTGCCCTTGATGCGCGAGGCGTTGAGAAAACCGGCGTTGTCGCCGATCAGGCACCCGCCGGGAAACACCAGCTTGGGCAATGACTGCAGACCCCCGGCGGCCAGCGCACGCGCGCCGTATGCGATGCGCTTGCCGCCCTCGAAAAAGCCGCGGATCGCGGGATGGGTCTTGTAGCGCTGGAACTCTTCGTACGGGGAAAGGTAGGGATTGCGGTAGCCCAGCCCGACCACGAAACCCACCGCCACCTGGTTGTTGTCCATGTGGTAGAGGAACGAGCCGCCGTAGGTACCGGCATCGAGGGGCCAGCCGGCGGTGTGGACCACCAGCCCGGGACGGTGCTTCGCCGGGTCGATTTCCCAAAGCTCTTTCAGACCGATGCCGTACACCTGTGGATCGGTGCCCTCACGCAGGGAGTAACGAGCCTGCAGTTCCTTGCCGAGATGGCCGCGGCAGCCTTCGGCGAAAAACGTGTACTTCGCATGCAGCTCGATGCCGGGCTGATAGCCGTCGGTCTTTTCACCCGAGCGATCGAGCCCCATGTCGCCGGTGGCCACGCCACGCACTGCGCCACGCTCGTCGTACAACACTTCCGCGGCGGCAAAACCGGGAAAGATCTCGACCCCCATCGCCTCTGCCTGCTGGCCGAGCCAGCGGCAGAAATTGGCGAGACTGATGACATAGTTGCCATGGTTCTTGAAGCACGCCGGCAGCATCCAGGACGGCGTCGCCCACGCGCCTGACTTTCCGAGAAACAGGAACTGGTCTTCGCTTACCGGAGTGTTGAGGGGCGCGTCCAGCGCCTGCCAGTCGGGCAGCAGCTCTGCGAGCGCGCGCGGATCCATCACCGCGCCGGAGAGAATGTGCGCCCCGACCTCCGAGCCTTTCTCGATTACGCACACCGAGAGCTCCCGGCCGCGCTCTTCGGCGAGCTGCTTGAGCCGCACCGCCGCCGCAAGCCCGGCCGGGCCGGCGCCGACGATGACCACGTCGTACTGCATCGATTCGCGTTCTGACACGCTTGCCTCCCCCTTCTGTCGCGGCTGCTAGAATCGGCCGCCTTTGATAAACATGATAAACCGCCTGAAAGACGAGAAACGATCAACAGGAATGGAAGAGAAACGCAAACTCGTTCGCACCGACCGCCTCTCCATGCGCTGGGGCGAGATGGACGCCCTCGGGCACATGAACAACGTCGCCTACTTCCGATACTTCGAGCAGGCGCGCATTTCCTGGTTCGATAGCCTGGAGATCGATTACCGCCCCGGCTCGGAGGGGCCGATCCTCGGCACCATCTCGTGCAAGTACCTGCGGCCGGCGATCTACCCGCTGGAGCTGGAGGTCACCACTCTGGTGGGCAGGCCGGGACACAGCAGCTTCGTCATGTGGCACGAGATGTATAAGGCGGGCGAGCCGGCGGCGCGCTTCGCCGAGGCCGAGGCGGTGATGGTCTGGATCGACATCACGGAAGGACGCTCGCGGCCGATGCCCGACTGGCTGCGCGACGCGATTCAGCCCTGAGCGGAAAACACCCGGCCGCTCACGCCCACGCTGTCCGGCCCCATCAGATACAGGTACAGCGGCATCAGCGTCTCCGGCGCCGGAAGTTCGTCGGCTGCCTGGCCGGGATGCGAACGCGCGCGCGCGGGCGAGGCCACCGGCCCGGGCACCACGACATTGGCCCGCAGATGAGTGAACCGCGACCACTCGTCGGCCTGGATGCGGGCCAGCGTCTCCAGTGCGGACTTGGACACCGCATATGCGCCCCAGTAAGCTGCCGGACTGGCCGCGTGTGATTCCGATGTGAACACGACCGAGGCGTCGGGCGAGGTGCGCAGCAGCCGGGCGCAGGCCGGGGTCAGCGCAAACGGCGCAACCAGATTGACCCGCAGCGTGTGCAGCCATTCGTCGATGGTCTGATGCTCGAGCGCGGCGAGCCGTTCGAGATGTGCGGCGTTGTGCACGATTCCGTCGAGCCGCCCGAGCTGCGATTCGATCGCGTGGGCCAGATGGTCGAACTCGCGGCTGCCCGCGGTCATCAGGTCGAGCGGTACTGCGGCGGGCTCTGCATGGCCTTTCGCCGTAATCTCGTCGTACACCGCCTCCAGCGTGCGGGCGTGGCGTCCGTGCAGGACCACGGTCGCGCCATGCGCGGCGAAAGCGTGCGCACAGGCGCGGCCGATGCCGCGAGTCGAGCCGGTAACCAGGATTACCCGCCCGGCGAGCAGGTCCTGCGGTGGCGTGTAGTTCGTCGAATCAGTCATTGCGGGCGAGAATCATCCGTGCACAGCGAATACCGCTGCGCACCGCGGCTTCGAGCGTAGCCGGATAGTCGCTCTCGGTATAGTCGCCGGCGAGGAAGAGCCGTGGATTCGGTGTGCGGTTCGCCGGTCGCGGCAGACCGGGCGTGCAGGCGAACGTCGCGCGCTTCTCGCCAATGACCTGGTGCCAGAGTGGGGCGGGCAGTCCGAACCGGGCCTGCAGCTCCTGGTGTACCTGTGTGGCGAGGTCGTCGTGAGCCAGGTCCTCGTGCCCGCCGGACGAACTGATCACCACGCCGATCAGCCCCTTCTGGCCGCACAGGCGTCCACGGTCGAACGCCCACTGGGTCACGCCGCCGCTGAAGCCGATCATCGGCTCCGGCAGGGACACCGCCTGTGGGTATTGCAGGAACACCGAGTAGATCGGCCGGAAGCGGTAGCCCGCCACGGCCTCGCGTGCAGGCGTGAGCACCGGCAGCCCTGCCGCCAACGGGTCGAGCTGGTGCGGGCCGACTGCGAGTACGGCATGCGTAAAGCGTTGCGTGTCGGTTGCCTCGATGTCGATAAAGCCGTCGCCGGGCTCAAGCCGGCGTACGCGGTCGCCCAGGCGCAGCCGCCCGCCACGGGTCTCGACGAACCGGCCGGCCGGCTCGGGAAACAGCGCACTGAAGTCCGTTCGCGGCAGCAGCAGATCGCTGGCGTCGCGATCCCTGGTCAGGGTGTCGCGCAGCGCCGCCAGAAAGCACGCGGCAGAAGCCTCCGGCGGCCGGGTGTTCAGCGTTGAGACGCATAGCGGTTCCCACAGTCGCCGGATCAGGCCCTCGGGCTGCCCGTGGTTGTGCAGTAACGCCTCGACGCTGAGCCCGCTGTCGCAGCGAAAGCCACCGGCCTTCTGTGCGCGCATGAAGCCGACCGCCGCCGCCCGCTCGCGCAGCGACAGTCCGCGCGCCAGCAGCAGTGCCGCGGCGAGGTGCAGGGGCGCCGGCAGCCGCGGGGCATGCAGTCGGAAGTCCGGCTCCACCCGCAGACGCAGGGGCATACGCAGCAGCCCCGGCGGGGCACCAGGCGGCCGCACCAGATCGATCAGGCGCAATGCCTCGCGATAGGCGCCGACCAGGATGTGCAGGCCGTTGTCGAGGGCAACGCCGCCGATCTCGACGCGGCGGGCGCGTCCGCCGAGCATGCGCGCGGCCTCGTAGACGGTCACGCCGACACCGGCGGCAGCCAGTTCCACCGCCGCGGCCATGCCGGCCCAGCCCGCGCCGACGACGGCGACTCGCGGCGGCTGGCCGCTGCCGGCCGCGGTTGCGCGCAGCGGGTGCGGTGGGGTTTCCAGTGCGTGCGTCCGGCTCATGCCCGCAGCCAGGTTTTCCACGCAATCCAGAGTTTTCGGACGGGCGTGAGCGCGATGCGGCGGCTCAGCGTGCGGAAACCGTCGGCGCGGATCTCGGCGAGCAGCGTCCGGTAGATTGCCGCCATCACCAGTCCCGGCCGCTGGCTGCGCCGGTCGGCGGCCGGAAGGGCGGCGAAAGCGCGCTCGTAGAAGCTGTCGGCACGTTCGCACTGGAATTCGATCAGCTTCCGGAAGGCATCGGTTTCGCGCAGCCGCAGGATGTCCGCCTCGCCCACGCCGAACCGGTCCATCTCGTCGCGCGGCAGGTAAATGCGGCCGCGGCGCGCGTCTTCCCCCACGTCACGCACGATGTTGGTCAGCTGGAATGCCGTGCCGAGGTTCTCGGCATAGCGCAGCGTGGCGGGGTCCCGGTAGCCGAAGATTTCGGCCGCCATCAGCCCGACGACCCCGGCAACATGGAAGCAGTATCGCTGCAGCTCCTCGAAGTCCGCATATCGCTGCTGCACGAGGTCCATCTCCATGCCGTCGATCACCTGCTGGAAGCGGGACTGGGGCAGATCGAAGGCGGCGATCACCGGTTCGAGGGCGCGGGATACCGGATGGCTGGGCGTCCCGGCGAATAGCGCCGCGAGTTCGCTGCGCCACCAGGCAAGCTTGATGCGGGCGACGGATGCATCGGTGCATTCGTCGACCACATCGTCGACTTCCCGGCAAAACGCATACAGCGCGGTGATCGCGCGGCGGCGGACCGCGGGTAGAAACACGAAGCTGTAGTAAAAGCTGGAACCGCTTCCGGCGGCGCGTTGCTGGCAGTACTGATCTGGGGTCATCGATAGGCAAACAGGGCGCGGCACAGCATGTACGTCCAATCGGCGGGGCGCAAGACCGGGCGGTGGCTGAAGACGTCGCCTCCGCAGCGCTGCAGCTTGCGCAGGATGCGCTCGCCGCCGAGCACGATCATCCGGAGTTCCAGACCAATCCGCCCCGGCAGGGCGCGCGCGAGCGGTGCGCCCGCGTGAAGCATGCCGAGCGCTCGTTCGATCTGGAACAGCATGAAGGGCGTCCAGTTGCCGCCGGTGTCGCGCCCGGCAATCTGTGCGGGGCTCACGCCGAATTGCGCCATCTCGTCGGCCGGCAGGTAGATTCGCCCCTTCGCATGATCGATCTCGACATCCTGCAGAAAATTGATCAGCTGCAGGCTGGTGCAGATGTTATCGGCCATCGCCAGGTTGGGGGGCTCCGTGGCGCCGAACAGTTCGAGCAGCAGGCGTCCCACCGGATTGGCCGACCGCCGGCAATAGTCGAGCACCTCGGCGAAGTCGGCGTAGCGTCCTTTGGTGACGTCCTGGGCAAAAGCCGACAGCAGGTCCCGGAACAGCGGGAGCGAAAGGCGATGCGCCTGTATTACCGGCGCGAGGTCGGCGAATAACGCCAGCGCCGGGGGCCTGCCCGCGGCAATGGCGTCCAGCTCGCGCGCGTACTCTCCAAGACGCGACAGGCGTTCGCTGGCGGGCAGGTCGCCCTCGTCCGCGAAATCATCCGCGCTGCGCGCAAAGGCATAGATGAGTTCTACCGGTCGGCGCAGCCGCCGCGGCAGCAGGACCGAGGCGACGGGGAAGTTCTCGTAATGGTCGACGCCCATCGTCAGCGGGACGCAGTAAGTCTCAGGGTTACAACGAGTTACGAGCGGTCGGGCGGACCGGCACGAGGTCGCGCCGGTGGCGGGGAGAGGGGCGATTATATTAGAATGCGCACGTCGCGAAAGTGGCGGAATTGGTAGACGCACCAGATTTAGGTTCTGGCGCCGAAAGGCGTGAGAGTTCGAGTCTCTCCTTTCGCACCAGAGCGACATAAGCCGCTTTCCAAAGCGCGTCCAAAGCTCAAACTTCACTTCGAAAGCACACGTTTAGATGCAAGCCAGTCTCGAAACCATCAGCTCGCTCGAGCGCCGACTGTCGGTCACCCTTCCGCTTGAGGAGGTCAACGCCGAGGTGGAAACCCGGCTGCGGCGCCTGGCGCGGACGGCCAAGGTGCACGGGTTCCGTCCGGGCAAGGTTCCGTTGCGGATCGTGGAGCAGCAGTACGGCGGGCAGGTCCGCCAGGAGGTGCTCGGTGCCGCGGTTCAGAAAAGCTTCGGCGATGCCGTGCGCGAGAAAAATCTGCGCGTGGCGGGCTACCCGCAGATAGAGGTCAAGTCGGCCGACGACCAGGCCGGCCAGTTCGAGTACACGGCTACCTTCGAGGTCTACCCGGACGTCGGCATCGGCGACCTCGGGAAAGCGGTGATCGAGCGGCCGAGGGTCGACATCGGCGATGCCGAACTGGAACGTACCATCGACATCCTGCGCAAGCAGCGCACCGGGTACGAGCCGGTCGAGCGGGCCGCGCAGTCCGGAGACCAGGTGCGTCTTGACTACAGCGGCAGCATCGACGGCACCGCCTTCGAGGGCGGCAGCGGTCAAGGCGTGCAGGTCCAGCTGGGAGAGGGGCGTCTGCTGCCGGATTTCGAGACCAACGTTATCGGGCTGGGTGCCGGAGCATCCAAGACCTTCGACCTGAAGTTTCCGGACGACTATCACGGCAAGGAGGTGGCCGGAAAGCTGGCGCAGTTCACCGTGACGGTAACCGAGGTGAAGGCGCCCAGGCTGCCCGAGGTCGATGCGGAGTTTGCCCGCGCGCTCGGCGTCGAGAGCGGCGGTGTGGCGAAGATGCGCGAAGACGTCCGGGCCAACCTCGAACGCGAGGTAAAGCGCCGGGCGGAGGCCAGGGTCAAGGAACAGGTGATGAAGGCCCTGATCGATACCACCACGATCGAGTTGCCCAAGGCGCTCATCGAGCTGGAGGTGGAGCGCCTGGCACACAACATGCGACGAGACCTGGAGGCCCGGGGGCTGAAGACCGACAAGATTCCGCTGCCGGAGGAAGCGTTTCAGGACGAGGCCAAGCGGCGGGTACAGCTGGGGCTGATCGTGGCCGAGGTGGTGCGCAAGAACGGTCTGGAAGCCAAAACGGACCAGATCAAGCAGGTTATCGAGGAGTTCTCGCGCAGTTACGAGAAGCCGGACGAAGTCGTGCGCTGGTACTACCAGCAGCCCGAGCGGCTGCGCGAGGTGGAGTCGATGGTCCTGGAGGACAACGTGGTCCAGTGGGTGCTCGGGCAGGCCAGGGTCGAGGAGAAGGTCGTGCCGTTCGAGGAGCTGATGGGAGAGGGCAAATGAACTGGATGAACGGGCGGCAGATCGAGCCCCAGGGTCTTGGGCTTGTTCCCATGGTCATCGAGCAAAGCGGCCGGGGCGAGCGCGCCTACGATATCTATTCCCGCCTGCTGAAAGAGCGGGTGGTATTCCTAGTCGGGCCGGTCAACGAGGTGAGCGCAAACCTGATCGTGGCCCAGCTGCTGTTCCTGGAGTCGGAAAACCCCGAAAAAGACATCGCCTTCTATATCAATTCGCCCGGCGGCTCGGTCTCGGCCGGGCTGGCGATCTACGACACCATGCAGTTCATCAAGCCGGATGTCAGCACCCTTTGCGTCGGCCAGGCGGCCAGCATGGGGGCTTTTCTGCTCGCGGCCGGCGCCAAGGGCAAGCGCTTTGCGCTGCCCAATTCGCGGATGATGATTCACCAGCCGATGGGCGGCTTCCAGGGGCAGGCCTCGGATATCGAGATCCACGCCCGGGAAATCCTCTACCTGCGCACGCGCCTCAACGACCTGCTGGCAAAGCACACCGGGCAGGACGTGAAGCGCATCGAGCGCGATACCGACCGCGACAATTTCATGAGTGGCGAAGAGGCGGTAAAGTACGGGCTGATCGACAAGGTTCTGGTCAACCGGGTGGAGGCAGGGGCGGTACCCGAGCCGGTGCCCGGGTGACGCCCGGGCGGCGCCCCGGAGGCTTGGGTGTCGGAACTTCCGCAAACTGGCATGTCTCAACTGGGAGTGTTTGAAATCTGATGGCATCCATGTCCGACAAGTCTGGTGGCGAGAAGCTCTTGTACTGCTCCTTCTGCGGCAAGAGCCAGCACGAGGTGCGCAAGCTGATCGCGGGCCCCTCGGTGTTCATCTGCGACGAGTGCATCGAGCTCTGCAATGACATCATCCGCGAGGAAAGCCACGCCGAGACCCCGGGCAAGGGCGCGAAGTCGGATCTCCCGGTGCCGCACGAAATCCGTGACATCCTGGATTCCTATGTGATCGGCCAGGATGTCGCAAAGAAAATCCTCTCGGTGGCCGTCTACAACCATTACAAGCGGCTGAAAACCGGGCAGAAGAAAGACGACGTCGAACTCGCCAAGTCCAACATTCTGCTGATCGGGCCCACGGGCTCGGGCAAGACGCTCCTCGCGCAGACGCTGGCAAGGCTTCTCAACGTGCCGTTCGTAATGGCCGATGCGACGACGCTTACCGAGGCGGGGTACGTCGGCGAGGACGTAGAGAACATCATTCAGAAGCTGCTTCAGAAGTGCGACTACGACGTCGAGAAGGCGCAGCGCGGCATCGTCTACATCGACGAGATCGACAAGATCTCGCGCAAGTCCGACAACCCGTCGATCACGCGCGACGTGTCGGGCGAAGGCGTGCAGCAGGCGCTGCTGAAGCTCATCGAGGGAACCATCGCCTCGGTCCCGCCACAGGGCGGCCGCAAGCACCCGAACCAGGAGTTCGTTCAGGTCGACACCACCAACATCCTGTTTATCTGCGGCGGCGCCTTCGACGGCCTCGACAAGATCATCCGCCAGCGGTCGGACAAGAGCGGAATCGGCTTTGCCGCGGAAGTGCGCAGCAAGGACAACCGCAAGGACATCGGCCGCGTGCTGCGCGAGGTGGAGCCGGAGGACCTCATCAAGTACGGCCTGATTCCCGAATTCGTCGGACGCCTCCCGGTGGTCGCCACGCTTGACGAGCTGGACGAGGCCGCCCTGATCGAGATTCTGACCGAGCCTAAGAACGCCTTGCTCAAGCAGTACACGCGGATGTTCGCCATGGAAGGTGTCGATCTGGAGATCAGGCCGGAGGCGCTGCGGGCGGTGTCGCACAAGGCGCTGGCGCGCAAGACCGGCGCGCGCGGGCTGCGCTCGATCCTCGAGCATGTCCTGCTGGACATCATGTACGACCTTCCCTCGATGAACAACGTGGAGAAGGTGGTGGTGGACGAGGGGATGATCACCGGGGATGCAAAGCCGATTCTCATCTACTCCGATCAGCCGCGGGTGGCGGGATCGGGCTGACACAACGTGCGGTTGAATCGCGCGAAAACGCCCCAATCTACTGAGCCGCTGCCCATCGTTACAGGTAACCAATGACCGATATCATTCAACCCACCGAGAACGCCGTCACCTATCCGCTGCTGCCTCTGCGCGATGTGGTGGTGTTCCCGCACATGGTCATCCCGCTGTTCGTCGGCCGGCCGAAATCGATCAAGGCGCTGGAGACCGCGATGGAGGCCGGCAAGCACATTCTGCTGGTCGCGCAGAAGTCGGCAGCGAAGGACGAGCCGGGGCCGGAGGACCTGTACGACATTGGCAGCGTCGCCAATATCCTGCAAATGCTCAAGCTGCCGGACGGCACCGTCAAGGTTCTGGTCGAGGGTGTGCAGCGCGCCAGCGTCCTCTCGGTTTCCGACGAGAAGACGCATTTCACGGCTACCGCGGTCAATGTCGCCTCCGACGCGAGCGAGACGACCGAGGTCGAGGCGATGCGCCGGGCGATGCTTTCGCAGTTCGACCAGTACGTGAAGCTCAACAAGAAGATTCCGCCGGAGATTCTGACGTCCCTGTCCGGCATCGACGAGCCCGGCCGCCTCGCCGACACCGTCGCCGCGCACTTGCCGCTCAAGCTCGAGCAGAAGCAGGCCGTGCTCGAGATGTTCGGCGTCAAGCGGCGCATGGAGCACCTGCTCTCGCTGCTGGAAGCCGAGCTGGACATTCTGCAGGTCGAGCGCCGCATCCGCGGACGCGTCAAGCGTCAGATGGAGAAGAGCCAGCGCGAGTACTATCTGAATGAGCAGGTGAAAGCCATCCAGAAGGAACTCGGCGACCTCGAGGAAGGCGCCGACCTCGACGAGATGGAAAAGCGCATCAAGACCGCGCACATGCCCAAGGAGGCGCGCGTCAAGGCCGAATCGGAGCTCAAGAAGCTGCGCCTGATGTCACCGATGTCGGCGGAGGCAACGGTGGTGCGCAACTACATCGAAACGCTGGTTGGGCTGCCGTGGAAGAAGAAGAGCAAGATCAGCGGCGATCTCACCAAGGCCGAGACCATTCTGGACGCAGACCACTACGGGCTGGAAAAGGTCAAGGAACGCATCGTCGAGTACCTCGCGGTCCAGCAGCGGGTAGACAAGCTAAAGGCGCCGATACTGTGCCTGGTGGGGCCGCCCGGCGTCGGCAAGACTTCGCTGGGACAGTCGATCGCGCGCTCGACCAACCGCAAGTTCGTGCGCATGTCGCTGGGCGGCGTGCGCGACGAATCCGAGATCCGGGGGCACCGGCGCACCTACATCGGGTCGATGCCGGGCAAGATCCTGCAGAACATGTCCAAGGTCGGGGTGCGCAATCCGCTCTTCCTGCTCGACGAGGTCGACAAGATGGGCATGGATTTTCGCGGGGACCCGGCTTCCGCCCTGCTGGAGGTGCTCGATCCGGAGCAGAACGACAAGTTCGTCGACCATTACGTGGAGGTGGAGTACGACCTGTCCGACGTGATGTTCGTGGCTACGGCCAACACGATGAACATCCCGGCGCCGCTGCTCGACAGGATGGAGGTCATCCGGCTGTCGGGCTATACGGAAGACGAGAAGGTCAACATTGCGATGCGTTATCTGCTCCCCAAGCAGATGAAGAACAACGGCGTCAAAGATTCGGAGCTGGTGGTGTCGGAAAGCGCGGTGCGCGACATCATCCGCTACTACACCCGCGAGGCCGGCGTTCGCAGCCTTGAGCGCGAGATCTCGAAGATCTGCCGCAAGGTCGTGAAGTCCCTGCTGGTGAAGAAGCGCGAGCAGAAGGTAACCGTCAGCGCGCGCAACCTGGACAAGTACCTGGGCGTGCGGCGCTACGTATATGGCATCGCCGAGAAGACCAACCAGATTGGGCAGGTAACGGGGCTGGCGTGGACTGAGGTGGGCGGAGAGCTGCTTACGGTAGAGGCCGCGGCGATGCCAGGCAAAGGCAACATACTGAGAACCGGTTCGCTCGGCGACGTGATGAAGGAGTCGGTGGAAGCCGCGCGTTCGGTGGTGAGGGCGCGGGCGGCCAAGCTCGGCGTCCACAATGACGCGTTCGAGAAGAAGGACATCCACGTACACGTTCCGGAAGGCGCGACGCCCAAGGACGGCCCGTCGGCGGGCATCGCCATGACGACGGCCCTTGTATCGGCGCTGACCGGCATCCCGGTGCGCGCCGACGTGGCGATGACCGGGGAGATTACGCTGCGCGGCGAAGTGCTGGCGATCGGCGGGTTGAAGGAAAAGCTGCTCGCGGCGCATCGCGGCGGTATCAAGACGGTGCTGATCCCTGAGGAGAACGTGAAGGATCTCGCCGAGATTCCGGACAACATCAAGAACCGGCTGGACATCGTGCCGGTCAAGTGGATCGACCAGGTGCTGGAGCTGGCGCTCGAACGCCACCCCGAAGCGTTGCCCGATGCGGAAGACGTGGCGATTCCGTCGATGGACGCACCGCAACCCGCCAGCGCGATCAAGCACTGATCTGTGTTGCGGTTCCACACGGCAGCGCTCAGGCGCTGCCGTTTTCATTCCGGCAGGCCATGCGTTTGCTTGACCCCCGAAAACCGGCTTGTTATAAAAGCCGGCGGCGCATTCGACAAATTCAAACAGCGCCGCCTCGCCTCGCCTCAAGCCTCCCGTAAACGACATAACGAAAGGGGACCCACGTGAACAAGGCTGAACTCATCGAAAGCATCGCGAAATCGGCGGACATTTCCAAGGCGGCGGCCGAAAGGGCGCTTGACAGTGCGGTTGCGGCGATCCGGCAATCGCTGAAGAAGGGCAGCATGGTGACGTTGGTGGGGTTCGGCACTTTCTACGTGGGCAGGCGGGCGGCCCGAAGCGGGCGCAATCCGCGAACCGGCGCATCGATCAAGATCAAGGCGGCGAGGGTGCCGAAGTTCCGACCTGGCAAAGCATTGAAGGATGCAGTAAACTAGCGCGCTTTCTTTGGGAACCACCCTCCGGCCGTGGACGGCCGGGGCGGGCCCCGTGGGGCATGAGGGGGTGCTTAGCTCAGTGGTAGAGCGTCGCCCTTACAAGGCGAATGTCGGGAGTTCGACCCTCTCAGCACCCACCAGATTGTTCGGTTTATGGAGTGGTAGTTCAGTCGGTTAGAATACCGGCCTGTCACGCCGGGGGTCGCGGGTTCGAGTCCCGTCCACTCCGCCAGACCCGGAAAAGGCGAACGCGAGTTCGCCTTTTTTGTTTATCGGGCAGCGTCGTGCGCTGCCGGCATTCCAGCGGATTGAGCCATGTTCGATTTTGTCACCAGCAACAAGCGCGTCGTTCAGGTCGTGCTTGCGATCATCATCCTGCCGTTTGCGTTCTTCGGAATCGATTTCTATTTCCGCGGTGGAGATGAATCGAACCGGGTTGCGTGGATCGGCGACTCCGCGATCGGCGAGCAGGAGTTCTCGCGGGCGCTGCGCGCCGCCCAGGACAACCTGCGCGAGCAAACGCGCAATAACCCGCAACTGGCTGCCTACCTTGCTTCGCCGGAGTTCAAGAAGTCCGTGCTCGACGACGTGATCCAGCGGCGACTGCTGCTGGGCTATGCCGCGCAGATGGGCATGAGCGTCGCGGACTCCGAACTGCAGCGCGTTATTGCCGACATTGCCGCATTCCACGACGAACAGGGGCGGTTTTCTCCATCACGCTACGACCAGCTGCTGCGCGCCCAGGGTCTCACGCCCGCGGCATTCGAGAACCAGATGCGCCAGGAGATTCTGCTGGGGCGTCTGCAGGCGGTTTTCTCCGGCAGCGCGCTGGTGCCTGGCGAGGTCGCGGGCAGGCTGCATCGCATCCGCGAGCAGGAGCGTACGCTGAGCCAGCGGGTGTTCACGCCCGCCGAGTATCGCTCTGCGGTGAAGGTATCGCCTGAGGAAGCGCGCAAGTTCTACGATGAAAACCAGGCCCAGTTCCAGATACCGGAGCGGGTGCGCCTCGAGTTCGTGCTGCTCACGCCGGAGGCGGCGGCGCAGAACGTGAACGTCACCGACGAGCAGCTGCGCGAGCTGTATCAGCAGAAGATTACGGATTACCAGACGCCGGAAGAACGGCGCGCGAGCCACATTCTCATCCCCGTGTCGCGCGACGCCAGCGAAGAAGAGCGCAAGAAGCAGCGCGCCCTGGCCGAGGACATTCGCGGTCAGCTCGCAGAGTCGCCCGGGCGCTTTGCGGCGCTCGCGAAAAAGCATTCCCAGGACCCCGGCTCGGCGGAGCGGGGCGGCGATCTCGGATTCGTCCAGCGCGGATTCATGGTGAAGGAGTTCGAGGACGCGGTTTTCTCGATGAAGCCGGGCGAGATCAGCCAGCCGGTGCTCACACAGTACGGGTTTCACATCATCCGTCTGGACGAGATCAAACCTGTGAAGACCACGCCGTTCGAGCAGGTAAGGGCGGATCTGCTGGACGAAGCGCGCAAGGCGCAGGTGCAGCGCGCGTATGGCGAGGCGGCGCAGGTTTTCGGCGACATGGTCTACTCCGAATACGACAGCCTGAAACCGGTCGCCGAAGCGCTGAAGCTGACGATCCAGAAGAGCGACTGGGTGTCCAAGGCGGGCGGAGCGAGCAATCCGCTGCTGAACAACGAAAAGCTGTTCAATGCGATTTTTGCGCCGGAGGCGATCGACGAGCGCCGTAACACCGAGGCGATCGAAGTGCAGCCCAATATGCTGCTGTCCGCCCGAGTGATCGAGCATGCGCCGCCGACCGCGCTGCCGTTCGAGGACGTATCGGGCGACATCGTCGAGCATCTTGCGCAGCAGAAAGCCGCGGAAAAGGCGGCAGAGGCGGGGCGCGCCGCGCTGGAACGGTTGAAGAAAGGCGAGAAGCTCGATCTTAAGTGGTCGGGGCCGCAGTCGGTGACGCTGCAGCGCCGTCAGGGGCTGCACCCGGAGGCGGCGCAGGCGGTGTTCAGCGCGCCGGTCGACGCGCTGCCGGCATATGTCGGGGCGCCGGTGGCTGATGGGCGCTATGTCATCTACCGCATTTCAGACGTACGCAACGTTGAAAACCTGGCAGCCGAGCGCGTCAGTGCGACCGCAGGGCAGATCGCCCAGCTGGCTGGTCAGGCCCAGTTCGCGAATCTGGTGGAGAGCCTGCGCCGCGACGCCGAGGTCCGGATCAACGATCGGCTGCTGGAGGGTGCTCAGCCCTGAGCGCCGGTTGAGCGTATGCCGATCCGATGGCGCGCGCCCGGCGGCCGACCTACTCGATCAGTGACAGGCCGGTGATGTTGAAGCCGGCATCGACGTAGGTGGTCTCGCCGGTAATGCCGCTCGCCAGATCGGAGAGCAGAAAGGCGGCGACGTTGCCCACTTCGTCAATGGTCACGTTGCGTCGCAGGGGCGAAGTTTTTTCGGTGAACGACAGCAGTTTGCCGAAGCTCCCGATGCCGGCCGCGGCCAGGGTCTTGATCGGTCCCGCCGAGATCGCATTCACCCGAATGCCTCGCGGTCCCATGCTGTGGGCAAGGTAGCGCACGTTGGCCTCCAGGCTCGCCTTGGCCAGTCCCATGACGTTGTAGCTGGGAAACGTTCGCTCTGCGCCGAGATAGGTCAGCGTGAGCACCGCGGCGTTACGTCCCTGCATCATCGCGGCGCCTGCCTTCGCGAGCGCGCCCAGGCTGTACGAACTCACTTCATGCGCGATTCGGAATGCCTCGCGCTCGACGCTGTCGAGATAGTCGCCGGCGAGCGCTTCTCTCGGCGCAAAGGCGATCGAGTGCACCAGCCCGTCCAGGCCGTCCCAGTGCTTGCCCAGCTCCGCAAACAGCCCGGTGATCTGCTCGTCGCTGGACACATCGCAGGGGTAGACCATAGTGCTGCCGAGTTCCCCGGCCAGCTCGACGACGCGATCGCGCAGCTTCTCGCCAGCGTAGCTGAAGGCGAGTTGCGCGCCTTCACGTTTCGCCGCCTTGGCGATGCCATAGGCAATCGAGCGATTGCTGAGCAGGCCCGTGATCAGGATCTTCTTGTCCTGGAGAAACCCCATGGCGACTCCTTGCAGTCAAAGCGCGATTATAGCCAAGCCCAAGCCATGGACCCGCGGGCAACCGCGGCCGGGGCCCGCAGCGATTCGGCTAAACTGGGTGCGCCATGCGCGCACTCGACACGTTTCTGCTGATCGCCGCGGCCGCGCTGGCGGGCTGCCAGGGTCCCTGGAACAATCCGTATCCCGCAGAGGAACGCGGGCGCAACATCCTGTACAGCGCGTTCAGCGAGCAGCCCAAGCACCTCGACCCGGTCCAGTCGTATTTCGAGAACGAGATCCAGTTCACCGCGCAGATCTACATGCCGCCGCTGCAGTATCACTATCTGAAGCGGCCGTACGAACTGGTGCCGTTTGCCGCCGATCGCCTGCCGACGGCCACTTACTACGATGCCGGCGGGCGCGTGCTGCCGCAGGACGTGCCCGCGGCGCGCGTTGCCCGCACCGTCTACCGCGTCACCATCCGTCCCGGCATCTACTATCAGCCGCATCCGGCGTTTGCCACGAAGGCCGACGGTACGTCGCGTTACATCGGCGTTCCCGCGCAGGCGCTTTCGCGCTATCGCAGCCTCGGCGAGTTCGAGCACACCGGCACCCGCGAGCTGCGGGCGGCCGACTTTGCCTACCAGATCAAGCGGCTCGCGCATCCCTGGCTGCACTCGCCGATCTACGGCCTGATGAGCGGCTACATCGTGGGGTTGAAGGGCTATGCTGAAAAGCTGCGCGAGGCTGCCGCAGATGCGCCACGCAATGCCTATCTCGACCTGGATCGGTTCGAGATCGACGGCGTCACGGTTACCGGCCCGTACAGCTTCGAGATCACCATCGAGGGCAAGTACCCGCAGTTCGTGTACTGGCTGGCGATGCCGTTTTTCTCTCCGGTGCCGCACGAAGCGGAGCGCTTCTATCGCCAGCCTGGCATGCAGGCGAACATCTCGCTCGACTGGTACCCGGTCGGTACCGGGCCGTACATGATGACGGTGAACAACCCCAACCGCAGCATCGTGCTGGAGCGCAATCCGAACTTCGCGGGGGAGCCCTACCCGGACGAGGGAGAACCCGGCGACCGCGAGGCGGGGTTGCTGGACGACGCCGGGCGCATGATGCCCTTCGTCGACAAGGCGGTGTACAGCCTCGAGCGCGAGAGCATCCCGTACTGGAACAAGTTTCTCCAGGGCTACTACGATGCCTCCGGCATCAGTTCGGACAGCTTCGATCAGACCGTGTCGGTCAGCGCCACCGGCGACGTGCAGCTCAGCGAGGATATGAGCCGGCGCGGCATTCAGCTGCAGACCTCGGTTTCGGCCTCCACGATCTACATGGGCTTCAATATGCTCGATCCGGTGATCGGCGGCCTGGACGAGCGCGGGCGCAAGCTGCGACAGGCGATTTCGATCGCCGTCGACATGGAGGAGCTGGTGTCGATCTTCCGCAACGGCCGCGGCATCGCGGCGCAGGGACCGCTGCCCCCGGGCATCTTCGGCCACCGCGATGGCGAGGCCGGCGTCAATCGGCAGGTCTACGACTGGATTGACGGGCGTGCGGTGCGCAAGCCGGTGCAGGAGGCAAAGGCGCTTCTCGCGCAGGCCGGCTATCCGGACGGCATCGATGCGGCCACCGGAAAACCGCTGGTGGTCTACCTGGACACCGCGATGGTCGGACCGGAAGGCAAGTCGCGCGCCGACTGGTTCACCAAGCAGCTGCGCAAGATCAATCTGCAGCTGGTGGTGCGAAGCACCGACCTCAATCGTTTTCAGGAAAAGCTCAGGAACGGCACCGCCCAGATCTACGTCCTCGGCTGGAATGCGGATTACCCCGACCCGGAGAACTTCATGTTCCTCCTGCATGGCCCGCAATCGCGTGCGCACGGCAGCGGAGAGAACGCGTCCAACTATGCCAATCCGGAGTTCGACGCCCTGTTCGAGCGCATGCGCAACATGGAGAACGGTCCCGAGCGCCTGGCCATCATCGATCGGATGAATGCCATCCTGCACCGCGACGCGCCCTGGTCGTTCGGCTTCCATCCCGCAGACTACACGCTGACGCACGCCTGGGTGCATAACCGCAAGCCGAACAAGATGGCCAATAACGGCCTGAAGTACCAGCGCATCGATCCGGCGCTGCGCGAGCAACGGCGCGCGGAGTGCAACCCGCCGGTGCCCGGGCCGCTGCTTCTGGCGGCCCCCCCGGTGGCAATCGCAATGCACCCGGCGCCGGTGACCTGGCGCCGGCGCGAGCGAGCCTCGGCCCTGCCGGCCCGGGGCTGACCATGTTCGGCTACCTGATCCGCCGCGTGCTGTATGCCGTGCCGATCCTGGTCGGCGTGAACGTCATCACCTTTGCGCTGTTTTTCTTCGTCAACAGCCCGGACGACATGGCGCGCCTGGCGCTCGGCGGAAAGCATGTCACCGCTGAAGCCGTCGAGAAGTGGAAAGCCGACAAGGGCTATGACCGGCCGCTGATCTTCAACGCGGCGCGCGAAGGCATGGCTCAGGTCACCGACACGGTGTTCTTCCAGAAGTCGGCGCGCATGTTCGTATTCGACTTCGGCAGAGGCGACGACGGGCGGGATATCGGCTACGAAATTCGAACCCGCATGTGGCCGAGCCTCGCCATCGCGGTACCGACCTTTCTGGTCGGGCTCGCCTGCTACATCAGCTTCGCGCTGCTGCTCGCGCTGTTCCGGGCCACCTATCTTGATCTCGCAGGCGTGATCCTGTGCGTGACCGCGATGTCGATTTCGAGCCTTTTCTACATCATCGGCGGGCAGTACCTGGTGAGCAAGCTCTGGAACCTGGTGCCGATCTCCGGCTACGACACCGGACTCGACGCCTGGAAGTTCCTGGTGCTTCCGGTGCTGATTGGAGTCGTGGGCGGCGTGGGGGCTTCGACGCGCTGGTACCGCACTATTTTCATCGAAGAAATGCACAAGGACTATGTGCGCACCGCGCGCGCCAAAGGGCTGCCCGAGAGCCGCGTGCTGTTCGGGCATGTGCTGCGCAACGCCCTGATTCCGGTCCTGACCGGCGTGGTGGTGGTGATTCCGGCCCTCTTTCTGGGCAGCCTCATCATGGAATCGTTTTTCGCGATTCCGGGACTCGGCAGCTACACGATCGAGGCGATCAACAACCAGGACTATGGGGTTGTTCGGGCGATGGTGTTTCTGGGCTCGTTCCTGTACATCGTCGGCCTGGTTCTGACCGACGTCTCCTACACGCTGGTCGATCCGCGGGTGCGCTTCGAATGATGGCGTTCAAGCCGGTGATCCTCTGGACCGACGCGCTGCTGTTTCTGCTCGTGGCGGCGCTGCTGGCCGTTGCCTGGCATGTCGGCCGGCACGAGCATCTGCGCGCGCCCTGGCGAAAGGTTGCCGAAAGCCGCACCGGAATGTCGGCCGCTGTTCTGCTTGCGCTGTTTGTCGCGATTGGCCTGCTCGATTCGCTGCACTACCGGCCCAGGCTGGCGAGCGACGGCGGTACGAAGGTGTACGCGGTCGAGACCCGCAGCGTGTTCGATCTGCTCGTCGGGCCCCTGCGTACCCAGGTCGAGAAGACCTACTCGGCGCCGCTCGCGACACATCTGTTCTCCAAGGAGACCGTGGACCTGCCCGGTGGCGGACAGGCGAGGCTCTACCCGCGGCTTGCCTACGGCGGCGCGCACCTCGAAGACCCGCAGCGCGATCGGGCGGCAGACCTGGCGCGGCGCACGCTCGCCGGGCTGGGCATCGCGGCGCTGGCCTGGAACCTGTTGCTCGCCGGCGTCACCGCCTGGCAGGCTCGCCGCCGTGACGAGACTTTCGGCCGCACCTGGCGCGCGCTCTGGGCGGGCGAAACGCGGTTGCCCTGGCGCGAGATGCTGATCACCGCCGGCGTCGTGCTCGCCGTGGCCGGGCCGGTGATGGCGGTGGCGGGACACTACCATGTGCTGGGCACCGACAAGGTCGGCCAGGACGTTCTCTACCTGTCGCTGAAGAGCATCCGCACCGGTCTGGTGATCGCCACGCTGGCAACACTGGTGATGCTGCCCTTTGCGCTGCTGCTCGGCATAACCGCCGGCTATTTCCGCGGCTGGGTGGACGATGTCGTTCAGTATGTCTACACCACGCTGAACTCGATACCGGCGGTGCTGCTGATAGCGGCCGCCGTGCTGATGACCCAGGCCTACATGGGGCTGCATCCCGAGCTGTTCGATACCGTCCAGCAGCGCCAGGACATGCGGCTGCTGTTCCTGTGCCTGATCCTGGGGGTGACCAGCTGGACCGGGCTGTGCCGCCTGCTGCGTGGCGAGACGCTGAAGCTGCGCGAGCTCGAATATGTGCAGGCGGCGCAGGCATTCGGCGTGCGCAGCGCGCGCATTCTCACGCGCCACATCCTGCCCAATGTCATGCACATCGTGCTGATCGCGGTGGTGATGGATTTCTCGGCCCTGGTGCTGGCCGAGGCGGTGCTGTCCTATGTCGGCGTAGGCGTCGACCCGACCATGATCAGCTTCGGCACCATGATCAATGCCGCGCGCCTGGAAATGGCGCGCGAACCGATGGTGTGGTGGTCGCTGGCGTCGGCGTTCGGGTTCATGCTGCTGTTGGTGCTGTCGGCCAACCTGTTCGCCGACGCGGTGCGCGACGCTTTTGACCCGCGCCTGACCACGCGCAGCACGACCCGGGTGCTGTTCGCGCGGCTGGCCGCGCGGGGCCGGACATGAGCGCGCCGCTGCTGGACATACGCGACCTGCGCACCTGGCTCGCCAGCGGCGACACCGTGGTGCACGCGGTGGACGGACTCAGCCTGTCGATCGCGCGCGGCGAGACATACGCGCTGCTCGGCGAGTCCGGTTGCGGCAAATCGATGACCGCACTGTCGATTGCGCGGCTGCTGCCGGATGCCGGCCGGGTGGTGGCGGGCAGCGTGCGCCTGGACGGTGAGGATCTGCTGCAATTACCCGAAGCCCGCATGCGCGAGGTACGCGGCGGCCGGATTGGCATGATCTTCCAGGAGCCCGGTTCGAGCCTGAATCCGGTGCTGAGCGTCGGCGCCCAGATCCGCGAGGTGCTGGCGCAGCACGCCGGTCTGCGCGGCGCGGCGGCCCAGGCGCGGGCCCTGCAGCTGCTGGACGCGGTCGGCATCCCGGACGCGAAGCGACGCGCTGAGGAGTTTCCCTTCCAGCTCTCGGGCGGCCTCAAGCAGCGCGCGATGATCGCCATCGCGCTTGCCTGCGAGCCCGACCTGCTGATTGCCGACGAGCCGACCACCGCGCTCGACGTGACGATCCAGGCGCAGGTGCTGGAGCTGCTGCGTGCCCTGCAGGCGCGCCTGTCGACGTCGCTGCTGCTGATTACGCACGACCTCGGCGTTGTGGCCGAAATGGCGCACCGCGTGGGCGTAATGTACGCCGGCGAAATTGTCGAAGAGGCGCCGCGCGAGCGTTTCTTCGCGAACCCGGCGCATCCTTACTCGAAGAAGCTGTTTGCCTCGCTGCCGGGCAGGGGCCAACGGGGCCGGCCCCTCGCGGTAATGCGCGGCGGCGTGCCGCCGCTCACCCGGGAGTTCACAGGCTGCCGCTTTGCGGAGCGGTGTGACCACGCCTGGGATCTCTGCCGCCGCGTCGAGCCGGCGTGGAGCAATCTGCAGCAGGGGCAGCGCGTGCGTTGCCATCTTTATGCCGGGGTGGCGGCGCTGCCCGAACCGACGGCCGGTGCGGCCGCGGCCGCTGATCAGACTGTGGCTACCGGCACGCCAGCCGCGCCGCTGCTGACGGTGGAATCGCTCAAAGTGCATTTCCCGATTCGTCGCGGCATTCTGAAGCGCACTGTCGGATGGGTGAAGGCGGTGGATGGCGTGTCGCTGCAGATTCCTGCCGGGCGCACGCTCGCCCTGGTCGGCGAATCGGGCTGCGGCAAGACCACGGCGGGGCGGGGGATTCTGCGCCTGCTGCGCCCGGACGGCGGGCGGGTGCTGTTCGACGGCGTCGATCTCGCCCAGCTGGACCGCGCCCGGTTGCGGCGGCGGCGCAAGGATATCCAGATCATCTTCCAGGACCCGTACGCTTCGCTCAATCCGCGCATGCGGGTGGTCGACATCGTGCTGGAAGGCATGTCTGCGCTGACCGCGGTGCCGCGTGCGCAGGCGCAGGCGCGTGTCGACGTGCTGCTGGAGCAGGTCGGGCTCTCACCCGAAATGAAGCATCGTTATCCGCACGAATTCTCCGGGGGTCAGCGCACGCGCATCGCCATCGCCCGGGCGCTCGCGGTGGAGCCGGAGCTGATCGTGTGCGACGAGCCAACCAGCGCGCTGGATGTATCCGTGCAGGCCCAGATACTGAATCTGCTGGTGTCGCTGCAGGCGCGCTTTGGCATCGCCTATCTGTTCATTACTCACAACATGTCGGTGGTCGAGTATCTCGCGCACGAGGTGGCGGTGATGTATCTGGGCCGCATCGTCGAGCGCGGCCTGGTGACGGAGGTGCTGCGCGAGCCGAAGCATCCCTACACCCGTGCGCTGCTGTCGGCCGTGCCGACCCTCGATTCGGGCGCGAGAAGAGAAGTCATCAGGCTGCAGGGAGAGCTGCCATCGCCTGCGGCGCCGCGG
>ERZ869936.758-NODE-758-length-27464-cov-5.600314_pt1 | contig 27464 bp, 25 predicted proteins | sample MGYA00520876_ERZ869936 | MGnify/ENA primary metagenome ERZ869936 (study PRJEB32218, sample SAMN09650985) | biofilter metagenome | isolation source: enrty point of leading RO module | place: Saudi Arabia: Thuwal, RO plant located on Red Sea | collected 2016-02-17 ... | reverse complement strand
CTGCGGGCAGGGCCACTCCGAAGATCTCGCGGATCGAACCCCAGAGTCCTTCGAAAGGCCGCTTGGTCAGAACCACCATGTCGCGCCGCAAGGCCAGTACTATCGCAAGGCTAAGCGCGAAGACGCGAGCAAGCAGCGTCGCCAAGCCTGCGCCGGCCATGCCCATTTCTGGCATCGGGCCATATCCGAAGATCAGCGCGGGGGTCAGCGCGATGTTGAGCACAGCGGTGATGACCATGATCATCGCAGCCGTCAATCCGTCGCCGGCCGCGCGGAACGCGGAGTTCAGTATCATCGTCACGACGAGGATCGGAAAGCTGGCGATCCAGAAAGGCAGGTAGGACAGAATGGCATCCAGAACCCTGTCTTCTGCGCCCAGGATCGAGAAGAGCCACGGGGCCATCAGCCATAACGAAACCGCGATCATGATCCCGATGCAGGCACCAAGGATGCAGGCGTGCAGAGCCAACACGGCCACCGCCTCATCCGTCGCCTCGCGGCCACGTGCCTGCGATAGTGCCGTGTTTGCCCCAGCCGACAATCCTACAGAAAACGCGCTGACTGCAACGATCACCGGGTAGACGAATCCTATTGCCGTCAGTTCGGTCTGACCCGCGCGCGCTAGAAAAAAGGCGTCGGAAAGACCCACGGCCAGTACACCGAAGATCCCGATGGACAACGGTGCGCTCAGCCGTGCGAGTTGGCGGGCCACCGGCCCCTGATTCAGTTCGGATCTGGCCTGCGTCATGCGCGAGTTGCCGCGCTCTGTCGTGTCCTCATGGTTGCGTCCATCTTTTGATGTGCGTGGGCTTTGGTGTTGCGATCCGGGAACCAAACGCAGGATCGGCGCGTTTCGTTCCCATATGTAAATTGGCCGGAGAATCCGCTCCATGTCGGTGGCCTTCAACAAGTCGAACCGTGTGAAGGTTCTGTTGACGGCGCGCCGATCGGCGACGGCGGAACGATCTCAAGACCTGGCGCCTGACCTGCGCGACAAGGCCAAGCGCGTCGACAAAGCCCAACGTCACGCCGGTCGCGCTCAGCACGCAGACAGGGACCTTTCTTCAAAGGCTGTACCGGACCCGCGCGACGAATTGATAGAGCATCTGCCAGCGCTTCGGGCGCTGGCGATATCCCTTACCGGCAACACCGGACGTGCGGACGAACTTGTCCAGGAAACTGTCGAAAAGGCGTTACGCAACATGGACCGGTTCCGCCCCGGCACGGATATGTGGTCGTGGCTGTTCACCATCCTCAGGAACACGTACTTTTCCCACAAGAGACGATTGCGGCGAGAGATATCCGACGAATTCGGGAAATACGCGCACATATTCGCCGTCAAGCCTGCACATGATGGGCGATTGGCCATGTATGATTTCGTGAGAGCATGCGCCCAACTTTCCGCCGAGCAACGTCAGGTCCTGATTTTGGTCGGCGCGCTTGGGATGCGTTATGAAGAGGTCGCGGATATCTGCGGCGTCGCGGCCGGTACCGTCAAGAGCCGAGTCAACAGAGCCCGTAATCTGCTTTTGCACCATATGGATTTGCAGAACGCCCCAAGCGTGGTCCAGACAGACAAGGTCACCGCCGCAGTGATCGCCAACCGCGCGCGCCTTTGGTGATCGCCACGCCGAACCTTCGGTCGAACGGCTAGTCGCAATCCTCTTTTTTGAAGAGATCGGACAGCGGGCCGGAGGCCTCACAACGAATGACCGAAATCAGACGGCCACCCGACTTCAACGTCTCGTCCGGGTCGGCGAAGCGCTCGCGGTCATCATCGGCAAGCGCGATCGGCCGCACGCCGTCCGGCAGATCGAGATCCGCCACCTTCTGACCGTCGAACCTTTGCGGCACGACGTGCGAGGCGATGCGCAAATCTCGGTGCAAGGCAAGCTCGGTGTCGACCTCGCTGTGTTCGGTCAGGCCGGATACGATGGATCTGGCCAGGCTTTCATGGGGCGTGATGACATCGTCTAGTTTCAACTCATCGACCACCGACAGCAGTTCGCTCCTCATGATCTGTGGTATCACGCGTTCGTAGCCGATTTCTCTGCCGACCACCGCGGCCAGAATATTGACCTCGTCTTCGTTGGTCAGCGAAACCAGGGCGTCGGAACCGTCCCCGTACGCATCGCGCAGTGTCGACGGCAACGTGCCGTCGCCGCAGACCATCGCACAATCCAGGCTATCGGCCAGATCGTCCAGCTTGTCCCTGTCCATGTCGATGAGGACAACCTCGTGGCCCTCGTCGATCAGCCGCCGCGCGGTCGCTACACCGAAACGCGAGGCGCCGAGAATGGAAATATGCATGTCATCAACTCCTTGAAATCCAGGTCGACGGCAAGAAAAGCGCGATCAGGACGAAGAACTCCAGACGACCCATCAGCATGGCGAAGGCAGCCATCGCCTTGAGCGGATCGCCAAGGTCCGGGCCGATGACACCTGCCGACAGACCAACTCCCGAAAGTGCCGAAATGGCGTCGAACAGGCTTGGCAAGGCCGGATGTCCGGCCGCGAACAGCGCCGTCCAGAAGATCAGCGTCGCAACAAGATAGATCGCGAGAAGAGCAGCAGCGAAAATTATCGCTTCGGCGTCCGCGCGTCTGTCGCCTACCTTGAGATGCGACAAAGCGCGCTCGGGCAACCTGAGCCGAAGAAACACCAATGCGATCATTCGGAAGAGCAGGATCACACGCGCGGTCTTGATACCGCCGGTCGTCGATCCGACGTCTCCGCCCAATATCATCGCCGCGACCATCAGGAGGACGAGCGGGCTTGTCGGCACGACGGGCGTGGCCGAAAATCCCGCCGTCGTTTGCGCGCTGATGTGGTTCAATAAGCTGTCGATCAATGCACGGTGATCTTCAAGGCCATTCAAAAGCCCGAATAGCAACGCATGAAGCACCATGCCGCCGGCAATGATGCCGAGTGTCACTGGCACCGCACCCCTCCGGAAGGCCTCTGCGATGCCGCGCTTCCATGCGACAGCGTAGAACAAGACCGTCACGGTCGTCGAGACACACAAGAGTAGCGTAAAGGACTTGGCTGCCAGCGAGTATTCGGCAATGCTACTGTCTCGCGGTGTGAAGCCGCCGGTCGAAATCGCAGCAAGCGCCACCATCGGTCCTTCCCACCAGCCGGGGAAGAGCGGGATCGAAATGACGACCCCGACGATCGTGATGGCGCCATAGCCGGCCAGCACCAGCCGCGCCTTTGCGCGGGTCGATGCAAAATAATCCGCCTCGCCAACCGATTCCTTGCCCAAGACCTGTGCCGCGCGGCTCGAGTCGATCAGCAAGGCCACACCCGCCACAGCCATCACCACGCCGCCACACCACTGCATCCACGCACGAAGAAAATGCCCGGCTATCGGCCAGCTTTCGGCGTCGCGCGCGACGGACAGACCCGTGGTGGTGATGCCCGAAGCGGCTTCGAAAACTGCATCAAGCCAGTTTAACCCAAGAACCATGAATGCCGGAACGGCCAGGATCGTGGACAGCACGAAGATCAGAGCCAGGGTCGCAACGGCTTCTATGCGACGTAGATCGGCATCGACCGGAACGCCGCGCGAGAGGATGCCCAACGTGCACAGTATTACTGTGGGAACGAGAAGTGCGCCGGCGAGGTGTCGTTCGCCTTCGGTGGCTGCGGCAAGACCCGGCACTCCGACCAGCACCGCCATCACCGGTGTCTGCTTGAACAGCGCAAGCGCAACAAAGCGCCAGCGTGCCCTTACAGAAACTGCCGCCTGACCGCGGTTGTGTCGGACGCTGCTGCGCGTGCCCGCGCTCACGCGACCGCGTCAATCAAATTCAAAACCATGCCGTCAAACGTTGCTGAATGGGAATGAGTTCCTTGCGGGTTCCGGTACCGAGACCGAAGGGTCTGTGCAACCAGACCCGAGGTCCACCGCGACTTAAAAACGACGTCGAGCAAGGGAACTTGCCTGTGAATTGACGGGTTGATCCGCGCAGCCCCGATACAGGAGATGAAAATGACCGAAAACGTCAAGATCCTGCCTCAGTCGCAGGACAAGATGCCCGCCGACGAACACGAGATGAAGCCCGCTCCCGATTGGCGACCCCGCCACCCCGGCGTCGGCAAACTTGAGGGGAAGCGAGCAGTGATCACCGGCGGCGACAGCGGCATAGGCCGAGCGGTGGCGGTTCTGTTCGCACGAGAAGGCGCGCGTGTCGGCATCATCTACCTGGAAGAAGATCAGGACGCCGAAGATACCAAGGCCGCGATCGAGGACGAAGGATCGGAGGCCTTCCTGGTAAAGGCCGATATCGGAAAAAAGGACGAAGCCGTAGCCGCCGTCAACGATCTGGCCGAGGCACTGGGCGGCATCGACATCCTGGTCAACAACGCGGCCCAGCAATGGTTGGAAACTGACTTGCAGGATATTGAAGAAGACCAGCTGCGCCGCACTTTCGACAGCAATGTCATGGGCTATTTCTTTTGCACCCAGGCCGCACTTAATCACATTCCCGACGGCGGCGCGATCGTCAACACCGCCAGCGTAAACGCATTCAAGGGCAACGACTCGCTTGTCGATTACGCGTCCACGCGCGGAGCCATCACCGCGTTTTCGCGCTCAATCGCAAGCCAACTGGTCGATCGCAACATTCGCGTCAACTGCGTGGCTCCGGGGCCGATCTGGACACCCTTTATCCCCGGCACCGTTCCGGCAGAGATGGTCGAGGATTTCGGCAGCCACGTACCCATGGGCCGGGCAGGCCAACCGTGGGAGGTGGCGACGAGTTACCTGTTTCTGGCCAGCGATGATGGAAATTATTTCACCGGTCAGACCCTGCACCCGAACGGGGGCGTCATCGTTGGAAGCTGACCTGTGAACGCGCGCCAAGGCTGGCCCGCGCATCCGATCATTTACCAGATCTACCCGCGCTCGTTCCAGGATACAAATGGGACGGGCGAGGGCGATCTGAAGGGTGTTCTTCGCCGTCTGGATCACGTGGCCTGGCTGGGCGCGGATGCCATCTGGCTTTCACCCTTCTTCCGCTCACCCCTATGCGATGGCGGGTACGATGTCGCGGACGCAATGGACGTTGATCCGCACTTCGGTACGCTGGAGGATTTCGACGCGGTCGTGGCGCGTGCCCACACGCTTGGTCTCAAAGTAATGATCGACCAGGTGTTCAACCACACGTCGGATCAGCATGAATGGTTCGCCAGGTCCCTCGCTCGCGACCCCAAGTTCGAGGACTTCTATGTTTGGGTCGATCCCAAGCCGGATGGCGCCCCGCCGTCCAACTGGATCGGCTACTTCGGCAGTCCGGCGTGGCGTTGGCATCCGCAGCGGGCACAATATTGCCTGCACCAGTTTCTGCCTTGCCAGCCTGGACTGAACCACCGAAACCCCGAAGTTCACGAGCAGCTTGAACGGATTACGAGGTTTTGGCGCGAGCGCGGTGTCGACGGATTTCGTTACGATGCGGTGACGAGCTTTTACTTCGATCCCGATTTTCGCGACAATCCGCCGGCGGAAGCTGCGCAAGCGCGTATTCCGGGGCCAGCAAACAATCCGTTCACCATGCAACGTCACGCCTTTGACATGTTGCCCGAGGACTGCGCTGCCTTCATCGAGAAGTTTCGCGGATGGGCAGGTGACGACGCTTACCTGATCGGCGAGATAAACGACGGACCCACCTCGATCGAAACCTTGCGGGAATTCACGTCTGACGGACGGCTTGACGCAGGCTATGTCGTCGATCTGGCCGAGCGCGGTTTGATCGGCGAAGTGATTGCGGATGTGGTCCAACGTATGGGCTCGCCCGGCAAATTGATCTGGTGGCTTTCTTCCCATGACCAGCCGCGCCAGGTCAGTCGCGTGGGCGATGGCAGCCCGCGTGACGCGCGGATGCTGGCCGCGCTGACACTGGCATTGCCGGGGCCGGTGCTTCTGTATCAAGGGGAAGAGTTGGGCATGCCACAGGCCGACCTGGCCAGGGAGGTTCTGCAAGACCCGTTCGATCGCAGTTTCTGGCCCGACCCGCCTGGTCGTGATGGCGCACGGACGCCTTTTCCCTGGGACGACGGCGTCAATCTGGGGTTTTCGACGGTTCCGCCATGGCTGCCGGTGATGCGCCCACCGGATGGCCCTGCTTCGGTCCAAAGCGAAAGCGACACATCGGTTCTGGCGTTTTACCGCAAGGCCATCGCACTCCGGCGCGATCTGGGCCTGGGCGGCGCCGGGATCGAGGTGATCACAGCCTATGAGACGCTTTTTGCCGCACGCCTAACCGATAACCAAGGCGGCGACTGTGTACTGGTCGTCAACTTGGGCGATGCACCGGTGGATATACCCGTCAGCGTGGGTGACGGCACGACGGTGGCGCTGTCCAGTGCAGCACAACCCTCAGGCACCCAGATCGACGCTCGCAGCACGCTTTGGCTTCAACAGGCGTGATGCAGCCCGTTGCGCGGGTCGTCGACATGAGCGTGGCGTCGGTCAGCCGAGCAGAAGCCCGATGATCAGTGTCAGAAACGGAAGTCCGGCGAAGATAACCAGGCGGGCGCGGTCGCCGTCGACAATCAGGGCAGTGTCCCGAGCGTCCTTGTCGAACCGGCCATGGGCCGTCGCCGGCACATCCCGTACGGGGTCCTCGAGGTTGTTCGGACGGTCGCCCGGCTCGTCCGCATCGGATTTCTGCATCTCGGCACCACTGTCGGCCATTTTCTTATCCAGCCAGGACGGCAGTACCATATTGCCGAACACGAGCTTCAGGACAGAGTTGCCGACGAAGTACTCGCGCCGCCCTTCGCGAATTGCGCGCATCGCAGCCTGGGCCGCGACTTCCGGCTGAAAAATCGGGGGCGCCGGTTGCGGCTTTTTCGATAATCTGTTCAGAGCCCAGTCGAACTGCGGCGTATTCATCGCCGGCAGCTGGATCAGGGTGACGGTTATCTCCGATTTCGACCGGATCAGTTCCGACCGTATCGCGGCGGTGAATCCGTTGATGCCGTGCTTTGCGGCGCAGTAGGCCGACTGATAGGGCACCGAGCGATAGCTCAGCCCCGAACCCATCGTGACGATGCGGCCTTTGTCGCGCTCCCGCATCAGGTCAAGCGCGGTGCGGGTACCGTTCACGACGCCGATAAGCGTGGTATCGACGATCCTTCGAAACTCATCCGGCCGCATCTCCTTAAAGGGAGAAAAGCTCGTGAGCATGGCATTGTTGACCCAGACCGAGACGGGACCAAGTGCCTCCTCAACGACCGCCCCGGCCCGTGCGACGGCCGCCGCGTCCGAGACGTCGCATGTCACACAGACCACGCGGTCGCCGTATTCCTCCTCGATTTGCGCAAGTCGCTTCGCGCCTCGCGCAAGGACGCCCACCGAGTATCCATTTTCCACAAGCTCGGTCACGATAGCACGGCCGACACCTGCACTACCTCCGGCCACGACTGCTACCCGGTCGGACATTTGCAAAGGTTCTCCTGAGACGCTTGAACTGACCAGCGGCGACGCGGTGTTATAGATTAAACGGCCATCGCTCCGACCGAGCCACCATCCACCCGGTAATTCGAGCCGACGACGAAACTCGACTGATCGGAACACAGGAAAGCTATGGCGGCGGCGACCTCTTCAGGCTTGCCGCGACGTTGCAATTCCAGGAACGGCCGTTCTTCCTTGAGAAAACTCTCAACGGCGTCCTCACGACTGACGCCCATCTCTTCGGCACGTTTGTCCATCATTCCGTCCGTCATCGGTGTCTCGATGAAAGCAGGCGAAACCGTATTGACCAGAACGCCGTTCTTCGCCGTCACGCGCGACAATCCCTTCACAAAGTTCAGAAGCCCCGCCTTGGCGACGTTGTAGACCGCTTCGTCGGAGTAGGGCTGCGACGCGTTCTCGCTGGTGACGGCGACAACGCGGCCCCAGCCTTTCCGCTCCATCGGCGGCACGAATTGCCGCATCGTACGCACGACAGACATGAAGTCGGTCTCCCACGCCTCCTGCCAGTCCGCGTCGGACATTTCAAGCGGGTGCCCCTTGGCACCGGTGATACCGGCAGCACAGACGAGGATGTCGGGCATCGAAAACCGCTCCTCCACCGATGCGGCCAGACCTTCGATCTGGCGCGTGTCGGTCAGATCGGCCTGAAGAGCCTTGACCTCACCGCCCAGGTCCGAAGCGGCCTTGGACACTTCCTCGCCCTTGAGATCGACAAGGATGACGGATGCGCCCTCGTTCAGAAGTGCCGCCGCGGTTGCGCGCCCGATACCCGATGCGCCACCGGTGATGAGCGCGGTTTTTCCCTTCAATCCAAAATCCATTCTGTTCACCAACCCTTGTGAAATTGACCAATCAGCGGGCCAACGCCCCGCATGCAAGGCGGTTCCGGCATTCAGAGCGTGTCGGTGAACGGCGGGTATCGTTGCCTAAGTACAAGGATGAGCGACGTCATTTTGGTCTTTCAAAAAACCATGCGGCGCCAACTGGAAGCAAAGGCCGTCGGCATGGCGCGGTGGTGATGGAAATGCCCGCTGCTTCCATTCGGTCAGGACGTGACCCAGCGGCAGCCGACCAAACTCTCACGCCACCTGCCTATCCCGCGGATTGCGCGCGTGGCGGGCTTTGTCGGTTGACGTTTCGATCTCACCCCGGATGCGCGGCAGGGCCTCGGGATATTCCCGCTGGAACCAATCGATCATCTTCTCGCGAATCTCGCATCGCAAATCCCACGCCTGCGGCGACGTGCGCGCGCTCATCAGTCCGCGCAGTGTGATCGTGTCCTTGTCCGTATCGGTGACCTGGAAGTTCACGACCTGTCCATCCCAGTGCGGCGAGGCCCGAACCAGTTCCTCAAGCTTCTGCCGCGCCTCTTGAACGGGCACGGTATAATCCAGATACCAGTAGACCGCGCCGATGATGGACGCGCTTTCGCGTGTCCAGTTCTGAAACGGCTGTTCGATGAAGTAGCTGAGCGGTACGACCATTCGCCGCCAATCCCAGATGCGGACTACGACGTAGGTAGCATAGATCTCTTCGATCCAGCCCCACTCACCCTCGACGATCACCACGTCGTCCAGACGGATCGGCTGCGTGATCGCGATCTGGATGCCTGCGATAAGGTTGGCAAGGACCGGCCGCGCCGCGAAGCCCAGGATCAGGCCGGCCGCACCGGCCGAGGCAAACAGGCTGACACCGTAGCGTTGAACGCTTTCGAAGGTCAGCATGACGGCACTCAGCGTCAGGATGAAAAGCACGATGTTGACCGTGCGCCTCAAGACCCGGATCTGCGTCACGTACTTTCGCGCCGCAAGATTGTCCTCCGTATCCAGGCGATGGCGGCGCATCGACCTCTCGGAGAAATGGTTCACCAGCAGAATCGCCGTCCACCCGATCAGTACGATCAGAAGGATCATCGCTGCATGCTGCAACGTCTGCTCCCAGCCGCGCGGCAGGCGCACGCTGGGCAGCACGACGACGAGGCTTGCCAGAACAAAGGCCAGCCGCATGGGCCGTTTGGCCCGGTGGATGAGGGTGCCGACGATCCCGGTGTCGGCGCCCCAGAAACGGCGGAGTGTGCGGAATGCCACCCAATGCAAGACCAGACCCGCGCATATGGCCAGGATCACCGCCAGCAACGGCACCACGAAATCGGGGAGGCCGTCGACAAGCGCCTCGGTCCGGTCAGCCACGGCTATGATGTCTGTCCACTCCACGACGGTGTCACCAGAACCAGATGATGAACCCCAGGGTGGCGACGATCAGAACACCCGCCCAAAGTGTGCGATCCTGCCACAGTGGCGTTTCCCACTGCACGAAGACATCCCGCGTCTCGGCACCCGACCAGACCAGATCGTCGATGTTCTCCTTTTCCTTGCGGCGGGTCATCGCAGAGATGCCAAGATGGGTCACTATGCCCAGGGCCATCATAATCGACGACATGATGGTATAGTGGATTTCCGGCAGGCCCATATTCGCCCAGACCTCCGTCACCTCTTTCATGATGAAGAGCGGAATACCGACGACAAGGCCCAGAACGATGGTCCAGAAAGCGCCGTTGCCGTTCAGCCAGGGAATGAAAAGGCCAAGGATATAGACCACGACGATGGTGGGAATGATGTAGCTGAGCGAGGACTGGAAATAGCTGAACAGACTTTCGAATCCGGCGATCGATGGCGCATAGATCGCTCCGAACACCATCACGACACCTGTGACGATCCGCCCGAGCCAGACCTGACGTTCCTCGCTCACGTTCCAGATCGGTTCGACGAAATCCTTGACGACAAGCGTCGAGGCGGAGTTCAACGCCGAGTCCAGCGACGACATGATGGCCGCGATCAGGGCTGCCATGATGAGGCCGCGCATTCCGATCGGCATCAGTTCGAAGGCGAGCGTCGGAAAAGCCAGGTCGGGCGTTTCGAGGTCGGGGTAAAGCTTTAGCGCGATCAGGCCCGGCAGGATCATCAAGAACAGGTTGGGCAATTTCAGAAAGCCCGCGAACAGGGCGCCGATCTGCCCTTCTTTCAAGTCCTTCGCTCCCAGCGTCCGCTGAACGACGAACTGGTTGATCGTCCAGTAGTAGAAGCCCAACAGAACCACGCCCCAAAGCCCGGTCCAGGGCAGGAAGTCGTCGCTGGCCGGCAGGATAAGCTTGGTCTTTTCCTCCGGGATATCGACGAACAGTTCCTGCCATCCTCCGATTTCATTCAGCCCGATCCAGAACAGCGCTGCTGCACCGATGATCAAGAGGATTGCCTGGACGGTGTCGGTGACGACCACCGCGGCCAAACCACCCAGAATGGTATAGATGCCGGCGACAAGCGCCAGCACCGCCACGGCCGTCCACAGGTTGAGATAGCCGGTGACGTTCGAGATCACGAGGCCGCCGGCGTATAGCGCACCGGCCGTGTCGATGAACAGGATCGCCAGGATCGTGAAAAGCGAAAACGCCCGCCGCGAGCGTACGTCATAACGCTCTTCGAGAAATTGCGGAACAGTCGAGATCTTGGCCCGCAAATAAGATGGCAGGATGAAAATTGCGAAAAGGATCAGAACAAACGCAGCGGTCCATTCGTAATTGAAGATCACCACGCCGTTCTCATAGGCACCGCCCATCAAGCCTACGAAGCTCGAGCCCGACATATTGGAGGCAAAGAGAGAAAAACCGATCAGATACCAGGGAAGTGTCCGTCCTGCGAGGAAGTAGTCGTCCGAACCGTCTCCGGTTTTGCGCGAGACATAGATGCCATGCGCAACCACACCGATGAAATAGGCCAGCACAATTGCATAGTCTATCCAATGAAGATCGAACTTGGCGTCACCCATAGTTTGTCTTCCTTTACTCGACTTTAATTCGTCCGGGCGTGATCTGCTCGCTCGGCGCAAGACGGGTGAACTATGGCTCGGCCCACGGGGGCACAGCTAATGCGTCAGGACTTTGGCGCAGCTGAAGTCAGCTCCGTTCCACCTTGGCCAATTTAGTGACTAGCGGTGCAATTGCCGGGATGTATGCCGCTCGATCATAACCGGAACCGCGACATTTGCGGTCGGGTCGGTGGCGCTCAGGAAGCCGCCGATTTGCCGTAGGGCGCGGAAGGCAATTTTGAGAATGTGGTCCATGCTGATCTCCTACCGATCTGGCTGATGCAATATTCGATTTTATGCAGCCCTAACGCAGCATGGTCTTATTGGGTTTCAAGAACGGTCGAACTTTTCCAGAGATATTTGGCCCCGAGAGCGCGACTTTGGAAGAACCTGGTCAATGAATTCAGGGACCTGGCAACGGAAAGACTCATCGTCAGAGCAGCTGAAGCGAAGCCGTCGGCAATGGCGATCCTGTAGGGTCACCGCGCCGCAGTGATGTGACCGATACGAACCTTGATACGCACTATCGATCGGCCGCTTATATCCGGTGCTGACATTTCGCCGGAACCCGCGCGTTGCCAGCTGCGTTGCGAACATAAGATTTTCACGGAGGATTCTATGACCCGCCGCTATTCGCGTCGCGCCGTATTGATGCAGATTGGCGCTGGAAGCGCTGCTGCCGCCACCCTCACCTCTCCGAAACATGCCTTCGCTCAGATGGACAGCAGGCCGTGGTTCTTTCTGACCGACGACGAAGCGCGATGGCTCGCCGCGATCTGCGACGTGTTCATTCCTCAGGATGATTTTCCCAGCGCCAGTCAGGCCGGAGTCGTCGATTATATCGATCTGCAAATGGCGTCCGGCTACGGCAAGGGTGAAGGATTGTATTTGAAGGGTCCGTTTCCCGAAGGCACGCCAGAGCAAGGCTATCAACTGCCCTACACGCCTTCAGAGCTACTTCGACGTGGAATAGCTGCGGCCCGGGACGAAGATGATCTGGGCGCCATGCCGCCGCCGGATCGAAGCGCCTATGTCGAGGCTTTGTCGGAACGCACCGAACCGATTGGCGATGTCCCGGCAAGCGCGTTCTTCAACGAACTGCTGAGCCTCACGAACGAGGGTTATTTTGCGGACCCGATCTATCTGGGCAACCACAACTACGCCGGCTGGGAAATGGTCGGATTTCCCGGCGCGCACGCGTACTATCTGGATCGCGTGGACAAGCACAACCTGCCCGTCGACCAGCCACCCATGGGTATCGCACACAATGGCGGGCGGTCCACGCTGCCCCGCCCGATCCGGTCGGAGGGTTAGACATGGCGATGCGCGAACTTCCGAAGACAGATGTCGTCATCGTCGGGGGCGGCTGGACGGGATTGACGGCAGCCTACGAGCTTGCCCATGCCGGTCAGCGCTGTGTCATCCTGGAACGCGGTCAGCCGCGCCACACCGCCACGTCTTTCGCCGGACCCGAGGAGCATGACGAGCTGAAGTATGCCCTGCGGTACGGTCATATGCAGGATGTCAAGAAAGAGACGCTGACCTTTCGGAACAGCCGCGATCAGCAGGCCCTGCCGATGCGGCGTCTGGGATCATTCCTGCCCGGTTCCGGGCTGGGCGGTGCGGGCATTCACTGGAATGGTCAGATTTGGCGACCGCTGCCCAGCGATCTGGAGATGCGCAGCCACTACGACGCGCGCTACGGCAGCCAGTTCATTCCGGAAGATCTGACCGTGCAGGATTGGGGCGTGACCTATGACGAGTTGGAACCTCATCTCGATTTCTTCGAGCGGATCTGCGGCGCTGCGGGCAGTGCCGGCAACCTGAACGGCGAAACACGCCCCGGAGGCAATCCGTTCGAAGGCGCGCGGACCAGCGACTATCCCAATCCGCCGATGAAACAGCCGATCTCCAACACGCTTTTCGGCCAAGCGGCGGAGCGTCTTGGTTACAATCCGTTTCCGATGCCGTCGGCGAATGTCACCGCTGCCTACGAAAATCCCTATGGCGCACAACTGCATCCCTGCACCTATTGCGGCTACTGCGAGCGCTTCGGATGCGGGTATTTCGCCAAGGCGGATCCCATCATCTGTGTCTATGACCGGATCAAGGATCACGAGAACTTCGAGATCCGCTTCGGCGCGCAGGCGTTGCGCGTCGAAAAATCGCGCGACGGCAAGACGGCGACGGGGGTCGTCTATCAGGACGAGGACGGCGTCGAAGTCTTCCAGCCCGCCGACACCGTTTGCCTGAACGCCTACGCGCTCTGGAACGTTCATCTCATGCTCGTCTCGGGTCTGGGCCAGCCTTACGATCCGGAAACCCGGCAAGGCACGGTCGGGCGGAACTACAGCTATCAGACCATCGCTGCGGTCGACGCGTTTTTCGATGACGAGATCGTCACGAACCCCTTCATGGGCGCGGGCGCGCTCGGAATGGTCGTCGACGATTTCAACGGCGACAACTTCGACCACTCGGAATTGGGTTTCGTAGGCGGTGGCTACATCGCCTGCAAACAATATCACGGCCGCCCGATCAGCTATCAGCCCGTGCCTGACGGAACGCCGAAATGGGGCGCGGAGTGGAAGCGCGTGTTGCGCGAGACCTATTCCCGGCACGGCGATCTGGTGATCCACGGCTCATCTATGTCGACCCCCGAGAACTACCTTGATCTCGACCCGACATGGACCGACGCATTTGGGCGGCCTTTGCTGCGGATGACGTTCAATTTCCCCGAAAACGACCGGAAGATGAGCGACTACGTGATGAACCGTGCGCTGGACATCGCGCGCGAGATGGATCACGTCACCTCTGTCTCTTCCGTGAACCTTGCACGTGAAGGCGCCGATTATTCGATTGTCCCCTACCAGACCACCCATAATGTCGGCGGTGCGGTGATCGGCACCGATCCGACGACAAGTGTCGTCAACCGCTATGGGCAGATGTGGGACCACCACAACGTTTTCGTCTTCGGTGCGTGTCTGTTCCCGCAGAACCTCGGATACAACCCCACAGGTCCGCTGATGGGTCTGGCGTATTGGACGCTGGATCACATGAAGCGCGACTACCTGAAGAACCCCGGCCCCTTGATGGACGCCTGAGAAAGGAGTCTCCCATGCCGAAAGTCTCTCCTCCGATGATCCTGGGCGCGACGCTGGTCGCAATCGGCGCTTACGCCATGTCGCTGAACGCGCAGGACCGCAGTGAACAGCCGGCCATCGCGGCGCTGGAGGCCAACCTGAACGATGAACGCGCGCTCTTCAACGCGCAGGTCGAAAGTGACATCGACGACGATCTGCTCGAGACGGGCCGACTGGTCGCCATGGGCGGGTCGCAGGCGGGTGGGTCTGGCATGGCCTGCATCACCTGTCACGGAGCCGAAGGGCAGGGCGATGGCTCGGGGGCCTTTCCGAGGCTCGCGGGCCTGCCGGGGTGGTATATGTACAAGCAACTTGTCGACTACGCCTCGGGTGAACGCCCGAACAACGTGATGTCCGGTGTGGCCCAACGGCTGACCGAACACGAAATGGAGGCGGTCAGCGCCTACTATGCCGCCATCGACGCACCCTACCGCCCGGTCGCTGGAACCGTCGACGCCGAACTCTTACAATGGGGCGGGCAGCTTGGGGCTGTCGGATCGGCTGAAAAGGGCATTCCGGCTTGCGTGAATTGCCACGGCCCCTCGGGCCTGGGCAACCCGCCCTCGGTCCCATATCTGGCGGGGCAATACGCAACGTACATGACGCATCAGTTGCAGCTATGGCGCGAGGGGGTGCGTAACAACGATGCGATGAACGTCATGTCCTCCATCGCATCGAAAATGACCGACGAGGATATGCGCGCCGTGTCCGAGTATTATGCCCGCGTGCGTCCCGACGTCGCCAGAATGCGGACCGACGCCACCGCGACCGATTGAGGGCGTGTTCGCTGAACGGACATATCTGTGGGCCGCCGTTCTGACCGCCGCAGCCATCGGCGCGATGGTGTGGGCCGCGCTGAAGCCCGGCGACGGGCCGGGAAGTACCGTGGCGGTGAGGACGCAGGCGGCGCTGAGCGACGCGGCCGACTGGTTTCGTCGCGGCCCCGTTGACGGCCATCCCGACTGGGAGCATGCCGCGCGCCAGGTCCATGATGCCGATCCTGACCGAGGTGCGGCACTGATGCTGTCCTATGGTTGCGGAGCCTGCCACGCCATTCCGGGCGTGGTCGGCGCACGCGGCTCGGTAGGTCCTGATCTTGCTGGTTTCGCTGGACGCGCATATGTCGCGGGGGTTCTGCCGAACGAACCCGATGGCCTCGTCCGCTGGCTGATGAATCCCCCGGTCCATTCTCCAAACACCGCAATGCCCGATCTTGGCGTCAGCGAAACCGAGGCGCGCGACATGGCGGCCTATCTATATACGCTCAGGGGAGGGTGATGGAGACCGACAACACCCTTCCCGGGCCGGAAAGCGCCCTTGACATATTCGGGTCACAGTCTGCGTTGGCCCGTTCGGGCGTTGGTGCGGACTTGGCGCTCGACTTGACTGTTGCAATGACTGTGGCGTTCGGTTTGATCTTCATCGGTGTCATGGCCTTGGTCTGGTTCGCATGGCGGCGAGACCAACCGGCCGGGTCGTGGTGGGTCTGGTCGGGTGGCATCCTCTTGCCGCTTGTCTCGATCATCGCGGTCATGGCTGGCTCCACCGCGGTGCTGGTGGCGAGCACGCGGCCCGCGCCCGACGCCATAAAAATCGACGTCACCGGGTATCAATTCTGGTGGGACGTGGTCTACGACCCGAACGGCGCCGCCGTCCGCGACGCCAACGAGCTGGTTCTGCCGGCCGGGCGTCCGGTCACGCTTAGATTGCGGGCGAGTGATGTCATCCACTCTTTCTGGATCCCCTCGATCGCCGGCAAGATGGACATGATCCCAGGCCGAACCAACACTCTGACCGTCACGGCGCGAGAGACCGGACGATTTCGCGGCCAGTGCGCCGAATTCTGCGGTCTCAGCCATCCGCGCATGGCCTTCGAGGTCGTCGTGATGGAGCCCGGCGCCTTCGACGCCTGGCTTGCCGGCATCGAAGGCGAGGCGCGCGATGCCGCCCGGCCAGAGCTTCTTGCGGGTCGGGACGTCTTTGTCGACTACGGCTGTCCGGCCTGTCACGAAATCCGCGGGGTCGCCGAAGGCGGGCGGCTTGGCCCCGACCTGACGCGCGTCGGTGCCCGTGGCAGCCTCGGCGCGGGCATGTGGCGGATGAATCAGGGCAATCTGGCCGGCTGGATCGCCGATGTGGGCGACATGAAACCCGGCGCGAAGATGCCCAGTTACAACCACCTCAGCGGACCCGAATTGCGGGCGGTGTCGGCCTATCTGGCGAGCCTGAAATGACCGACACGCCGTTCAGAGCCGCACCGGGCCCCGAGCCGCGCCGTGATGCATATGATGTCGCGCCCAAGGGTGAGCCCGAGAAGGACTTTGAGGCGATCTGGGCCACCCCGCAGGGTCTCAAGGTTCTATCCTCGGTCAGCCACCGTGTCGTCGGAAAACGCTTTCTGATCACAGGTTTCATCTTTTTCCTGATCGCGGGTGTATTGGCCCTTCTGGTGCGCCTGCAACTGATCGTGCCCGAAAACACGTTCCTCGACAGCGAGACCTACAACCAGGTCTTCACGATGCACGGCACGATCATGATGTTCCTATTCGCGATCCCGATGCTCGAGGGCTTCGCGGTCTACCTGATTCCACTGATGATCGGTGCGCGCGACCTTGTCTTCCCGCGACTCGGTGCGTTCGGATACTATTGTTACCTGTTCGGCGGCGTCATCGTCCTGTCGTCCTTTCTCTTCGATGCAGCCCCGGCGGGCGGATGGTTCATGTATGTTCCGCTGTCGACCAGCCAGTATACCGAGGGGTTGTCGGCTGATTTCTGGCTGATCGGAATCACGCTGGCGGAAATTGCCAGCGTCACGGCAGCGGTCGAGATCATCGCCGCGATCCTGTGCAGCCGTGCGCCCGGGATGAGCCTGGCGAAGATGCCGATCCTGATGTGGTATCTTCTTGTCACGGCGTTCGTGATCGCCGTCGGCTTTCCGCCCCTGATCATCGGCTCGATTCTTCTCGAGGCCGAGCGGCTTCTGGGTCTGCCGTTCTTCGACGTCGCGGCGGGGGGCGACCCGCTTCTCTGGCAGCACCTGTTCTGGCTGTTCGGCCATCCCGAGGTCTACATCATATTCCTGCCGGCGGCTGGCATGGTGGCGACGATGCTTCCCGTCTTCGTCGGCAAACCGCTGTTCGGCTACGGATTCGCGGTGGCCGCCGTGGTGACGATGGGCTTTCTCAGCTTCGGTCTCTGGGCGCATCATATGTTCGCCACCGGACTGCCGATCATGTCGCTCTCGCTGTTCTCGGCCGCCTCGACGATGGTGGCCATACCGACGGGTGTGCAGATCTTCTGCTTCATCGCGACGCTTACGCTGGGGCGGCCCCGCCTGACGGTCCCGATGTATTTCATTCTGGGCTTTCTCTTCATCTTCGTGCTGGGTGGGCTGACCGGTGTGATGCTGGCTGCGGTGCCGTTCAACTTCCAGGCCCACGACAGCTATTTCGTCGTCGCACACCTGCATTACGTGCTGATCGGCGGCTTCGTGTTCCCGATGTTCGCCGCGCTTTACTACTGGGTGCCGCATTTCACCGGGCGAATGATGTCGGAGACCTTGGGCAAATGGGCCTTCTGGCTGATGTTCGCGGGCTTCAATCTCGCGTTCTTCATGATGCACCTGACGGGGCTGCGCGGCATGCCCCGGCGCATCGCCACCTATCCCGAGGGTCTTGGCTGGGACCGGCTGAACATGCTTTCGACCATCGGCGCCTTCATACTGGCCGCCGGTGTCGCCGTGTTCATCTGGGATTTCTTCCGCCACAGACATGCCGGCCCCGAAGCGGGTCGCAATCCCTGGGGCGCTGCGACGCTGGAATGGCTCTACCAGCCCGTCACGCCGGGCTACAATTTCCGCGCCATCCCCGAGATACGGTCGCGCGAACCGCTCTGGGATCAGCCGGAACTGACCGAAGGACCGGCGGCCGATATCGACGGGGCCTTGCGCAGTTGCCCCGATCACCGGCGCGAAACGATGGGGTGCGATCCGGTCACGGGTGAGCCGATTCAGATCCTCAGACTTCCTCATCCCACGTGGTTTCCGCTGATCTCGGCTTTCGGTCTGGCGGTCCTGTTCGCGGCGACGCTGGCCTCGCTTTACTGGTTGTCCGCCGTCGGTGCGGTGATTGCGCTGGCGGGCTTCACCGGCTGGGTGTGGGAGCCGTCGGACAGCGCCGTTGTGCGCGATATCGGAATCCGCGACGGGCTGGAACTTCCGGTGAATGTGGTCGATCGCCGAAGCCACCTGCATGTGGGCACGGTCGCAACGATCCTGATCATGTTCGCACTATTCGCGTCGCTCCTTTTCGCCGGCCTGTATCTCTGGAACACACAACCGGATTTCGCCCGCGCCACCGAGCGACCTGCGCGCATCTTTGCGCTGCTCGCCTTTGGCTTCTCGGTCGTGATGTTCGCGCTGAGCTGGATGAACGGGCGCGCGGCGATCCGTAGGGCAGCCTCGGCCATGATCGTCGTTCTGAACCTTCTCCTGGCGATTATCGCGCTCGCCATGGGCGCCACGCTGGGCCTTGCGCTTCTGCCTGTCGATCCGTGGAGCACGGCTTTTGCCGCTGTGGGCTGGGCGCTCGGCGCCTTCGTGGCGGCGCATTTGGCTGTCGTGCTCTATTGGTCGCTCTTCAATGGTGTGCGCAAGATCACCGGTGCCCAACTGGTGGGGCAGGGGTTGCCCGATCTGCTTCTGGGCGCCTTCGGCAAGGCCACGGCGACGATGGGCGTGGTCACGGCGATTGCCTTCCTCTTCGCGGGGGCACCGCAATGAATGCGCCCATGCTTCATATTGCCCGCCCGATCACGCTCTGGGCGCTGCATTTCATCGCAATCTACGCGCTGATCTCGGGTGCCTGCGCGCCCCGCGCCCTTTTCGATGTCGAAATCATGCGCGCGGTGTCTGCGATACTGACGCTGGCCTTTGTGCTCGTGACCTTGGCGTGGTTGATCATCGGGCTTCGCACCCTGCGCCGATTGGCCGACGACGCGCCAGAACGCCCGCTTGCCGTCGCGGTCGCGTGGATCGCGGCCATTTCGCTTCTGGCGCTGCTCGCAAACCTCTGGCCGGTGGCGTTCCTTTCTGGTTGCACGGGCTGACCCATGAGGAGTTGACGATGGACACGTACATTCCCTTCTGCGGCAATCCGCCCCTTCCGGTCGAGCTGTTGACGCGTTGGACATTCGATCCGATCCTGATCGGCGGCCTGCTGGTCGCATTCGGGGTCGGCATCGCCATTGCCCGAAACCGCTTTCGCTTCTGCATGGCCATGAGCCTGGTCGCCCTTTTGTTTGTCTCGCCCCTATGCGCTCTTTCGATGGCGCTGTTCTCGGCGCGTGTCGCCCAGCACATTCTGCTGACGCTGGTCGCGGCACCGCTTCTGGCCGCCGCGCTTCCGGCAGTGCGACTGCCGGTTCTGCCGGTCGCGGCGGTCTTTGCTGTGCTGTTCTGGTTCTGGCACGCGCCGGCGCCCTATCAGGCGACATTGGAAAGCGACGGAACCTACTGGCTTATGCATCTAAGCCTTCTTGGCACCGCCATGCTTCTTTTCTCGGCGATCTTCGCGTCGCCCGAACGCGCGGTCACGGGCGCGGCGCTGACGGGCGCGCAGCTGACGGGCTTTGCGATGGTGCTGACGCTTGCACCGGACCCCTGGCACCTGTGGCACCTGACGACAACGGCACCTTACGGCCTTTCCGCGCTGGCGGATCAGCAGTTGGCCGGCGCGATGATGTGGGTGGCAGGTGGGGGTTTGTTCCTGGTGGTTGTCGGCATTGCCACGGCGGGTTTCCTCCGCCGTCTTGAAACCGAGGGGCACTAGAGAACAGAACCGACAGTCCCCAAGGGAACAAATGCTGCACTTGCAGCGTTCCTCTGGAAACAATCTTTTTCCGGAGGCGTCAGACCACTCAATGCAGAACCGCATTCACACAGCGATACTCCCCGTGGCCGGCATGGGCACCCGCATGCTGCCGGCAACAAAGAGCGTCCCGAAGGAGCTGATGCCGGTCTACGACAGACCTCTGATACAGTTCGCCGTCGATGAAGCCCGCGCTGCGGGTCTGCGCCGCCTCATCCTCGTCTCGCATCCCTCGAAGTCGGCCATTCAGGAGTATTTCGAACGCGACAACGCTCTTCGCGAACAATTGCATGCAAAGGACAAGTCCGACCTCGCCGAGCGACTCGACGAACTGGATCCATCCGACGACATGGAGATCGTTTTCGTGCACCAGGACAAACCGCTCGGTCTGGGTCATGCCGTGCTTTGCGCCCGAGAAATCGCGGCCGGCGACGGCCCTGTTGCGGTGATCTTGCCCGACGATGTTATTCTTGGATCGGAATCGACCATCGGTGAAATGGCGCGTGCCTACTGGTCCGGAAGCGGGGTTCACATGCTCGCGACTCAAACTGTATCGCCCGACGAGGTCTCGAGTTACGGCATCTGCGCGTGCGAACGCCCTGCGGTCGGACGCCATGTACCTGTCGAGGCGCTGGTCGAGAAACCGGCGCCCGAGGACGCACCCTCTGATGTCGCCGTGATTGGGCGCTACATTCTTGGGCCGGAGATATTCGACGCGCTGGCCGAAACAAGGCCCGGCGCCGGAGACGAAATTCAACTGACCGATGCGATCGCAGAGGCCATAGGACAGGGCGGTGTTTCCGCCTACAGGATCTCAGGGACGCGGTACGATTGTGGACACGCCGATGGTTTGCTTTCGGCAGCAATCGCGTTCCGCGACCTGCAACGTCCATCGAACGCGGCATAGCGGGGAAGAGAGGATGGCATGGGACGTCTGGTAATACTTTCGAACAGGATACCGACAGGAGCCACACCATCAGGTGGCTTGGTCGTGGCCCTTCACGATTGTTTGACGTCCCGAGGCGGGCTTTGGATCGGGTCGGCCGAAGATACGGTTGATGATCCATCTGACCAGTTCACTGAAATCGGCGATGGAGCATACCGGCGGCTGACGTTCGATCTCAGCCAGTCGGAATACGAAGGTTTCTATCTCGGCTACGCCAATTCTGTGCTGTGGCCTCTGTTTCACTGGCGCAGCGATCTGATCGAGTTGCACGCCGAGTATGCCGACACGTATCGCGCCGTAAATGCGCGCGTCGCTCGGATGCTGGCCGAGATGTTGCGCTCTGATGATATCCTGTGGGTGCACGACTATCACTTCTTGCCGATCGCTGCCGCGTTGCGCGCGCAGGGGATCTCGAACCGCATCGGTTTCTTCCTGCATACTCCATTTCCACATGCCCAGGATCTCTTCGCCCTGCCGCAGCGCGAGGAATTCACCGAGTGGCTGGCCGCTTTCGATCTGGTCGGCCTGCAAGCCAGACGGGACGTTGCGGCACTCCTGGACCTGTTCCGGCGCGATGGACAGGGCGAGCTCTTGCGAGATGGCTCGATCCGCTATCGTGGCCGCAGGTTCGGTGCCGTAAGTCTGCCGATCGGAATTGACGTTGATGACTTCATCGCGCAGGCCGATGCGTCGGACGGGGCCGATCTCCTCGGGCTTAAGGACGATGAAAAACTGGTCATCGGGGTCGACAGGCTTGATTACTCAAAGGGCCTGGTCAACCGGTTCGAAGCTTTCGGCGCCTACCTCGAAGCTCATGCCGAAACCCGGCCCCCCGCCACGTTCCTTCAAATCGCGCAACCCAGTCGCGGCGCCTTGGACGCGTATCAGGATATCCGAGCCGAGCTGGAGATGACCGCCGGGCGTCTCAATGGAACCTACGGCAAGCTGGACTGGACGCCGATCCGTTATCTGTGCCGCAGCGTACCGCGCCAGCGCATCGCTGGTTTGTATCGTCGGGCAAATGTGGGCCTGGTGACACCCCTTGCCGACGGAATGAACCTTGTGGCGAAGGAGTATGTCGCGGCACAGGACGCAGACGATCCGGGTGTGCTTGTTCTGTCGCATTTCGCGGGTGCCGCGGAACAGATGACCGCGGCCCTTTTGGTCAATCCCTATGACATCGAAGAAGTCGCCAGCGCCATCGACATGGCACTTGCCATGCCGTTGTCGGACCGCCAGGCGCGGCATCGCGAGTTGATGCGCGATCTGCGCGAGCGCGATATCGGATGGTGGACGGAAGCGTTTTTGAACCATCTGGATAGACCAGAAGCTGTCGCGGCCTGATTTCCAGAACTCAATCCTTCATGTATTGCATGGATGGAGGTCTCGGTCGCATACCATGACCGTTCAGGACCCGCACCCCGACGATGCGGAGACGCCAAACCATGCGCGGGCCGCCGGTTGGCCGAACTCTTTGACAAGTATCGGTCGTGAAGCCGGGCAGTCGCCTTAACCGAAGAACATGAAAATCAGCGCGAGCACGATGAGGCCCAAGGCGATTCCCGTGATCAGCCGTTTCTTGCTCCGTTCCGTCGAATAATCTGGGTCCTGCAAAACGCGCGGTTCATCCTGCGCGCCCGCGTCTCCGGGGCCCGCACGGACTTCGCCGTTCGAGTCGACCTGATAGGTGTCGGCGGGCTTACTCCGCGGAACCAACGGTTCCTTCTCACCGCCGGCCTCGGCATCAGTGCCAAGCGGCGCGGCGGCCGGTTCGCTCTGGTGCGGCGCTTTGTTCGGCGTCACGACATGCGTCGGCTCCACGGGGTCCGCCTTCGGACGGTGCTTGTGGGCGGTATCGTCGGCCATGTTGATCTCCTTTCAAGTTCGGGTGGGCGAGGCATGGTGCCTGCTCACAAGGAAAACCCGACGGTCTTCACAATGTTCCATCAGCCCCGGGGCGGAGCCTCGAAACCATCTCGCAACGGGGGGATCGTCTCTTGGTGCCGCGCAAATCCCAGGAACCGCCGGTGGTCTCGCTGCGTTACTGTCGCGACACCTCGCGAAAGGCACGCCTGCTTATGGTCACGACACTTCCGCATACACCGCAGCTTGTCGTCATCGGCGCCGGTGTCGCGGGCGGTATGGTCGCGCAACAAGCGGCAGAGGCTGGTATGCGCGTGACCATCTTGTGCGATGGTCCGGAAGTGCAGCGGCCGGATCTTGTCGACCGATTTCGCCGGGCCGACCGGCAAACGATGATGTCGCCCTATCCCGTTGTGTCCCACGCGCCGCAACCGCAGGTGCCGCGCACCGGCGACTACCTCATCCAGAAAGGCCCTTACCCCTACGATCAGCAGTATATCCGGGCAGTTGGTGGAACGACGTGGCATTGGGCGGCGGCCACATGGCGCTATCTGCCGAATGACATGAAGCTCAAGACGCTGTATGGCGTCGGACGCGACTGGCCGATCGAGTACGACACCATCGAGCCATGGTACCAGGCCGCGGAAGAGGCCATGGGCGTCGCCGGGCCTGAGGATGCCCCATTCGACGCGCCGCGCAGCAAGCCGTATCCGATGCCGCCCGCGCCGTTTTCCTACCTCGATAAGGAATTCAACAAGGTGCTGACCGATTTGGGGTATGCGCATATCCAGGCCCCGCAGGCGCGCAACAACCAACAGGTCTATGACGGCCGCCCGCCCTGCTGCGGCAATGCCAATTGCATGCCGATCTGTCCCATCGGCGCACAGTATTCAGGCAATATCGCGGTCGAAAAAGCGGTCGTCGCTGGGGCCGAACTGATCACCGACGCGGTCGTCCACCATCTCGAGGTCGGACCAGACCAGCGGATCACCGCGGCGCGTTATCTCCGCCCGAACCGCGAAGAATTCCGGATCGAGGCCGAGCGTTTCGTGCTGGCCGCGAATGGGATCGAAGGGCCGAAGATCTTGTTGATGTCGAAGCAGGAGAATGCGCCGGACGGCGTCGCCAATTCATCGGACATGGTGGGCCGGAACCTGATGGACCATCCCGGCACGGTCAGCAAGTTCAAGTCGGCCAAGCCGTTATGGCCAGGGCGAGGGCCGAACGTCCTGTCGGCAATTACCAGCCTGCGCGACGGCGAGTTTCGTCGGGATATGGCGGCGCGCAAGCTGATGGTCTTGAACATGAACCCCGTCGACGAAGGCGCGCTCGAGGCGAGCGACGAAGGATTGACGGGCGATGACTTGCGCGCAGCGGTCCGTGACCGGGCAGCCCGCCACCAGGTGATCACCAGCTTCAACGAACAGCTTCCCGATCCGTCGAACCGCATCGTGCCATCCACCGAAAACCTGACCGACGATCTGGGCATCCCGAGGCCCGAGATCCACTACGATATCGGCGATTATGTCCACAAGGCCGCTGCCGACACCCGGTCACGCGTCGAGAAAATCGCCGAGGCGATGGGGGCCGAACCGGGTAGCGTGTGGCATAACGACGGATATGCGCCCAACAACCATATCACCGGCGCCACGATCATGGGCTCCGATCCGCGTGACAGTGTCGTCGATTCCGATTGTCGCGCGCATGATCATCCGAACCTCTGGATTGCCTCGTCGTCGACATTTCCCTCGGTCTCCAGCGTCAACGTCACCCTGACGATTGCCGCGCTTGCCCTTCGCATGGGCGAAGCCATCGCAAGCGAGGCACGGCCATGAGACCACTTCTGACGGCATTCGTATTGCTGACGGCGGTCCCGCAAACGGTGGCCGCGCAATCGGCCGACGTGCTCCTGAATTGCTCGAATTGCCACACCTTGCAGTCGGACTCCGTACCTTCGCCTTACCCGGTGCTCAACGGTCAGCCCGCACGCTATATCGAGCGGCAGTTGCAGGCCTATCGAAACGGCCTGAGGGCGCATCCGCAGATGCAGCAGACCGCCACGGCCCTGGGCGAGGGCGCAGGGGCGATGGCGCGGCTTTATGCCGACGCGCCCGTGCCTGATCTTCAATTGAGGGCTGAGCCGTCCAGCCAGGCTTTGTCTCTGATCGAAGACGGCGACTGGTCGCGCGGCCTGCCGCCCTGTGCCAGTTGTCACGGGATGTCCAAGGATGACGAGATGCGCATCGCGCCCAGACTCCATGGTCAGCCTGGCGGCTATCTGGCGGCGCAGTTGCGCGCCTATGCCGATGGCAGTCGTCGATCCGATCCGATGGGCCGAATGCGGGCCTTTTCCCAGCGCCTGTCATCCGAAGAGATCGGCACACTTGCCGATTATTATGAGGCATGGCGCCCAAGTGTTGAGACGCAGGAGGACCGTCCCGATGGATAAGCACCACCGCAACATGGACCGCCGCGGTTTTCTTGCCGGCGTATCTGCACTGGCACTTCTGCCCCAATCCGCCGCCGCGCAGTCCTCTGTTCCCACCTTCGCCGACTTCGCCGCTCGGTGCCGGGAACTGACGGGCTTCGATGTGCTTCCCCGTGCGCTTGTCGGTGAGCTGACGTCGCGGCTGCCGTCACGAGACCTGGCGGCGGTCGCAGGGGATGATGCCGGACGCGACGCCGAAGTCCAGAAGGTTGTGCTGAAGGCTCTCTATACCGGGGTCTACGGCGTCGGTACGGACAACCCGGATCGCATCGCCTACCCCGATGCGCTGATGTACGCCGCGATCGAAGATGCGGTGAATGTGCCCAGTTTCTGTGGCGGCGTTCCGGGTTACTGGGCAGAAAGACCTGAAGTCACATAGATGACGACCCTGGCGCGTTGCCCGCACCACACAGTTTGACGTGCCACTAAAAGCCGGTCCCGACCCTAATGCGGCTGCCGTTCGGCCCAGCCGGCGAAGACCTTCTCCAACGCGACGACCACGTAGTAGAGCACGATCCCCAGCGCGGCGAGCGCGATCAGAACCGCGAACATCAGAGGATAATCGCTGTTCGTCTTGCCGGAATCGAACAGGGCACCCAGACCCCGGCCGTGAGGGCTGACGATTTCCATGAGGTTCGTGCCGATGAACGCGAGCGTCACCGCGACCTTCAGAGCACCGAAGAATTCAGGGAGCGTCTTCGGCAGCGCGATCTTCCAGAAGATCGTCGACTGCGAGGCCCCGAGCGAGCGCAGGATGTCGCGATACTCGGGCTCCAGGGTCGAGAGGCCGATCGAGACCGAGACCGCGATGGGAAAGAACGAAATCATGAAGGCGATGAGGACTGTGTTGAAATCATGTGCGCCGACGAACAGCAGCGCCACGATGGGGACGACGGTGGCCTTCGGAATGGCGTTGAAGCCGACAAGAAGCGGGTAGAGCGCGTCGCGCATCGTGCGCGAGAACCCCATGATCATGCCCAGGAACACGCCGAACGCGATGGCAAGCAAAAGGCCCAGAACCGTGCGCCACAGCGTCTGCCAGCCCATGATCAGGAACAGATCCCAGAACCGTGCATAGGCCGCCGGCAGGTCCGAGGGCGAAGCCATGATGTAGTTGGGCCATCCGGCCACCCAGACCAGCGCCTCCCAGATGGCCAGGAAGATGACCATGGCGACGATCGGAACGGCGATCTTGCGGACCATCAGGCGGCATCCTCCTCGGCGGGCGCCCGGCCTTGGGCGATCTCGATCTGGTGGCGCAGGATGTTCAGCCTGTCGGCGGCCTCGGGGGTGTAGAGGTCATCCAGGCTGCGTGTTTGCCCGGTGGGCAGGTCCATCACGTATTGCGTGCGCGCGGGCCGCCCGGACAGGACGACGACCTGATCGGCCAGAAAGATCGACTCGCGCAGATCGTGGGTGATCAGGACGCCGGTGAACGGCTCCTCTGCCTTTACCTTCCGCATCGTCTGCCACAGATCCTCGCGGGTGAAAGCGTCAAGCGCGCCGAACGGTTCGTCCAGGATCAGGACCTCGGGCTTGTGGACCAGCGCCCGGCAGAGCGAAGCGCGCTGGCGCATGCCGCCCGACAGTTCCGAGGGACGCTTGTCCTCGAATCCCTTCAGACCCACTAGCTCTAAAAGGTGGCGCGCCCGCGCTTCCTGTTCACCCGACGACATCGAGGTGCTGACGATCTCGAGCGGCAGCATCACGTTCTTCAGGATCGAGCGCCATTCCAGCAGGACCGGGTTCTGGAAGGCCATCCCGACGGTGGCGCGCGGCCCCTTGACCTTTTCGCCCTTCAGCCAGACTTCGCCTTCGC
>ERZ869936.757-NODE-757-length-27472-cov-5.477259_pt1 | contig 27472 bp, 34 predicted proteins | sample MGYA00520876_ERZ869936 | MGnify/ENA primary metagenome ERZ869936 (study PRJEB32218, sample SAMN09650985) | biofilter metagenome | isolation source: enrty point of leading RO module | place: Saudi Arabia: Thuwal, RO plant located on Red Sea | collected 2016-02-17 ... | reverse complement strand
AGTGAAGAGACGCTGCGCTACGCCATCCGCGAAGCCGGGCGCACGGTCGGCGCAGGCGTGGTCGCGAAGATCAGCGAGTGACGGCTGACTAAACCTGTCGCCTAAGACGCATGACGAGGCCGCCGGACGATCCGGCGGCCTCTTGTCTTGTGCGCCTGCGTTTCCTTTAAGGTGCACCATATGACAGACGACTTCATTCACTTCGCGCACCGCGTTATCGGCACACGGCCCAGCCCGCCGATGTCGGACGAGTCCGAGATCGCCGCTGCGCTTGAAGCGCCCGAGCCCGCCTGGATCCACATGCGCGCGGACGATCCGCGTTCGGACGAGTGGATCGACCGGCATCTGGCCTATCTGGCCGAACCCGTTCAGGACGCCCTGACGGCGAAGGAGACGCGGCCGCGTCTGGCCGTCCATGGCGATGGCGTGCTGCTGATCCTGCGCGGCGTGAACCTGAACCCGGGCGCCGATCCCGAGGACATGGTCGCGCTTCGGCTCTGGGCCGATCCGTCGCGGATCGTCAGCCTGTCGCGCCGTCGCCTGATGTCGCTCGAGGACCTGGCTTCGGAAATCCGCGAGGGTCACGGACCCGACGACACAGGCGCGCTGATCTCTTCGCTGATCGACCGGCTGAGCGCGCGGATCGCCAAGGTGGTGCAGGACATGGACCTTCAGGGCGACGAGATGGAGGAACAGGCGCTGCGCGGCGAAGGCGAGGCGCTGCGCGGCGATGTCGCCGATCTGCGCGCCGCCGCCGTCGACTTCCGCCGGTTTCTGATCCCGCAGCGGGACGCCGTCGCCGCGCTGGCTGAGACCGATCTGCCGATGTTCGAGGATCACGACCACCTGCGCTTCGCCGAGGCCGAGGACACGCTGCGCCGCCTGGTCGAAGAGATCGAGAGCCTCCGCGAGCGCCTGGTTGTCGTGAAGGACGAGCTTGCCAGCCAGCACTCGGACCGGCTGAACCGGAACCTCTATATCCTGTCGATCGTCTCGGCGGTCTTCCTTCCGCTTGGATTTCTGACCGGCCTGATGGGCATCAACCTGGCCGGAATGCCAGGCGCCGCATGGCCGCCGGCCTTCTGGGTGTTCACCGCGGGGCTTGGCGTGATCCTGGTTCTCCAGGTGATCGTCCTATGGCGATTGCGCTTCGTCTCGCGCTCCAGCGCCCGTCGGCGCGCGAAGACCCCTTGATTCCCGACCGGCAACGGATTACGCCATGCGCGGCCTTAGGGGTGTAGCTCAGTTGGTAGAGCATCGGTCTCCAAAACCGAGGGTCGGGGGTTCGAGTCCCTCCGCCCCTGCCAGGCAGACAGAAGGAACGAGGATCATGGACAACCGCCGCATCTGACCGTCAACCGACACTCAGACTTGCGAGGTTCCGCCATGCCGTTTCCAACCCCCGATACCCACCATCCGCTGACGCTGCCCGACGGCAGCCGGCACAAGGGCGCGGTCTTTCTTTCTGCCGTCATCGACCATCCGCGCTTCGACGTGGGCGACTACAGCTATGCGTTCGACTTCGACCCGCCGCGGGACTGGGCCGGCCGGCTTGCGCCGTATCTTTACCCGTTTTCCCCTGAACGATTGAAGATCGGGCGATTCTGTCAGATCGCGAACGGCGTGCGCTTCATCACCGCCTCGGCCAACCACCGGTACGATGGGATCTCGACCTTTCCTTTCGCCATCTTCGACGGCGATACCGCGGCCCCCCCGTCGATGCCCACGCGGTTCCCCGACACGATCATTGGAAACGATGTCTGGATCGGCGACGGCGCGGTCATCATGCCCGGTGCGCACATCGGCTCTGGTGTAATCGTGGGGGCGCGTGCGGTCGTCTCGGGCGAGATACCCGACTATGCCATCGTCGCCGGGAATCCGGCGCGCATCGTGCGGATGCGGTTTGCCGACGATGTCATCGCGCGGATTCGAAGGCTGGAATGGTGGAACTGGCCCATCGACCGGATCATCGCGCACGAAGCCCAGATCTGCGGCGGCGACGTCGACGCGCTCGAGGCGGCTGCACCCAAGGCTTGAAACGAGACACGGAAGGTCGTATCTGCGCCTAGACGCAAGGATCAGGAAGACATGGCCGCTACACGCAATCCGCTTCAGTTCATTCAGGAAGTCCGTGCCGAGGTGTCGAAGGTCGTCTGGCCGTCGCGCCGCGAGGTGCTGGTGACCTCGACGATGGTCTTCTTCCTGGCGGTTCTGACGGCCGCTTTCTTCTTTCTGGTCGATTATCTGATCCGCGAGGGCCTGAAGGGCGTTCTGCTGCTTTTCGGCTGATCCGTCCCCGCCGACAAGGGACCTGTGTGAAGGCTTGCGCTGGCGGCGCAACGCGTGTATCCCGCCCGCGACTCCCGGACACTGCCAAGCTGACATTCCCGAAGCGAAGCGGTGTGCCCGGAACTGATCGCCGGCGCACCCCGGCACATGGATTGAGAAGGACCCGAACATGGCCAAGCGCTGGTATTCCGTGAGCGTGCTGTCGAACTTCGAGAAGAAGGTCGCCGAACAGATCCGCCATTCCGTGGTCGATGCCGGTCTGGAAGACCAGATCGAAGAGGTCCTGGTTCCGACCGAAGAGGTCATCGAGATCCGCCGCGGCAAGAAGGTCACCGCCGAGCGCCGCTTCATGCCGGGCTATGTCCTTGTCAGGATGGAGATGACGGACGAAGGCTATCACCTGATCAACTCGATCAACCGCGTCACCGGCTTTCTCGGACCCCAGGGCCGCCCGATGCCGATGCGCGACGACGAGGTGAACCAGATCCTGAACCGCGTCGAAGAGGGCGAGACCGCGCCGAAGCTGATGATCTCGTTCGACGTGGGCGAGAAGGTCAAGGTCAACGATGGCCCGTTCGAGGATTTCGACGGCATGGTGGAAGAGGTGGACGAGGACAACCAGCGCCTGAAGGTGACGGTTTCGATCTTCGGCCGCGCCACGCCGGTGGAGCTGGAATTCACCCAGGTGTCCAAGCAGTCGTAACGCCCGTTTTCGGGCGGCGACCGCCCCGGTCATCTTTCGGCAAGATGTTCGGACGCCGATCATCATTTGGTAGCGGTCCGGCGTGGAACCGCAAGTCGTGCCATACACTTTGCCGACACGGCGCATACACTTGGCCGACACCGCCCGCCCAATGAAACAAGGCGCGTGGGGCCGGATTCGCGAGTTCCCCCGGTCGAAAGCCGCTTGGCAGCGAACGTTGCGCAAAGGACTTGAAAACCGGGACCGTCCCGTGTACCTCCCGCCAGTCTCCCGACACGGCGAGACCCGTGTGGAAGGCGAGGGCGCACGCGTGCCCCGGACCGCACCACATCAACCACAGCTTCGGGAACGCGTTTCCGGAGTGTTGAGAAAGGAGGGCCACCAATGGCCAAGAAAGTCGTCGGCACCATGAAGCTTCAGGTGCCTGCCGGACAAGCGAACCCTTCTCCGCCGGTCGGACCGGCGCTGGGTCAGCGCGGCATCAACATCATGGAGTTCTGCAAGGCGTTCAACGCCAAGACGCAGGAGATGGAGCCCGGCGCGCCGTGCCCGACCGTGATTTCGTACTATCAGGACAAGTCCTTCACGATGGACATCAAGACGCCCCCGGCGTCGTATTTCCTCAAGAAGGCGGCCAAGCTGAAGTCGGGCGCGAACAACCCGTCTCGCGAAACCGTCGGCTCGGTCACGACCGCGCAGCTGCGCGAGATTGCCGAAGCCAAGATGAAGGACCTGAACGCCAACGATGTGGAGGCCGCGATGCAGATCATCCTCGGCTCCGCCAAGTCGATGGGCATCGAGGTGAAGGGTTAAGATCATGGCAAAGCTTGGAAAACGCACGAAAGCGGCCCGCGAGGCCTTCTCCGGCAAGGAAAACGTCTCGGTCGAGGAAGCGGTCAGCCTGATCAAGGCCAACGCCAATGCAAAGTTCGACGAGACCGTCGAGATCGCGATGAACCTGGGTGTGGATCCGCGCCATGCCGACCAGATGGTCCGCGGTTCGGTCACGCTGCCGAACGGCACCGGCAAGACGGTCCGCGTGGCGGTCTTCGCCCGCGGCGCCAAGGCCGACGAAGCCAAGGCGGCGGGTGCCGATATCGTCGGTGCCGAGGACCTGATGGAGACCGTTCAGGGCGGCAAGATCGAGTTCGACCGCTGCATCGCCACGCCCGACATGATGCCGATCGTCGGCCGCCTGGGCAAGGTGCTGGGTCCCCGGAACCTGATGCCGAACCCCAAGGTCGGCACGGTGACCATGGACGTGAAGGAAGCCGTCGAGGCCGCCAAGGGCGGGCAAGTGACCTTCAAGGCCGAGAAGGCCGGTGTGGTGCACGCCGGTGTAGGAAAGGTTTCATTCGACGAGGGCAAGCTGGTCGAGAACGTGCGTGCCTTCGTCGACGCGGTGTCCAAGGCCAAGCCGACCGGCGCGAAAGGCACCTATATGAAGAAGGTCGCCTTGTCGTCGACCATGGGCCCCGGCGTGACGGTCGATGTCCTGTCGGCGACCGGCAACGCGCCGTCGGCCTGACCGGCATTCGCTGAAATTTCGGGCAGCGGTGGGCGGAAGCCCGCCGCTGTTCGCTTGATTGGTTAACGCACACCACGCGCGTTAACGGGTTGTTAAGATTTGTGCAGGAAATTTCCAGCCTTGTGACGACCAATCGTTTCAAGGTGAAAATGATGCATTCATCGGAAACCCTTTCGTTCCTGCAACATCAGATCGACCTTATCGCGGTGCCCGTTTTCGTCGCCGATGAAGGTAAGGATTCCAAGTTCAGTTTCGTTGCGGTGAATACCCTTTATGCACGGCTTTGGGGGTTGTCGAAGGAACAGGTCATTGGCCGCGATCCTGTCGAGACCTGCACCGATCCGGTCATGGCAAGCGCGATCACAGGCAAATACCGCATGTGTCTGGCAAGCGACGAACCGGTCTGCTTCCGGGACCGGATCGCCAATGGCGAGACGGTCGCGGTCGTCGATACGACGCTTCAGAAGATCGCTCTGCGGCATACGGGCGCGCGCCGGATCGTCGGCACGGCGCTCGAGGTCGGCGACAGGGCTTCGCTCAGCGGCGACATGGGGTTCTACATGGGCCTTGCCCGCAACTCGCTGACAACGATCGAAATGCTGATGAAACTGGGCATGGAGAAGACCGCGCTTACCACGTCCGAACGGCAGGCGACAGAAATGCTGGCGCGAAACGCTCTGGCCGCTCTGGACGACGCCGATCGGGCAGCCGCACGCTTGGCGCGAAGCGAGGTGTCGCCTGACGACGGTATGGCCGGTGCCATCCGACGCGTCCTTCTGCACTAGCACGCCTCGCCCGGCGGCGATTGCCGAGACCGGCGCGGACCTTTAGACTTCCGGCACGAGCAGGAGGTCGAACCATGTTTTTCGCGTTCTGGGGGTCGCTGGTGATCGGCGGCATCGTCGCCTACCTGTCCGAGAAGTGGGGCTTCACCCACCACGGTTACCTTCAGGCAATCATCATCGGCGGCGGCGGCGCGGTCCTGTGACTCATGGCCCGCGTCCCGTTCACCGTCACCCTGGAAAGCCACGTGCCGAACGCCATCGTCGGTGCGGCAGGGGCCTTGATACTGATTCCCTCCGAGGCCATCGCGCGCCGGCGTCGCCGCCGGAGGTAGTCTGCCTCAGTTCGCGCCGTCGCGCGGCGGCCGGGACTTGTAGACCGGCAGGCGCCAACCGAAGATCAGCGATCCGCCACGAAGCAGAAAGGTCGCCACCGCCGCCGACAACAAGGCGGCCGGCGTACCCAGCGGGACTGCCACAAGAACCCCGATGCTGGCACCTGCGGCAGCGGCGGTGACGTACAACTCGCCCTGGCGCAGGACCATCGGCACCTCGTTCGCCACGACGTCGCGCATCAGACCTCCCATGGTTCCGGTCACGACGCCCATGATGATCGCCACGCCCGGACCGGTCCCTGTCGTCATCGAGACGGCCAAACCGGCCGGCACAGCCACCGACAGCGCGGCGGCATCGAACCATGTCAGCCAACGCGCGCGGCTTTCGACCAGATGCGCCGTGAAAAAGATCAGGATGGCGGCCACTGCCGCGATCAGCAGATAGGCGGGCCGGTCGATCCAGAACGGGGTGCGGTCCAGCAGAAGATCCCTGACGGTCCCTCCGCCCACCGCCGTCAACGCCGCGAAGAACAGGAACCCCACGATGTCGAGTTGCGCCCGCGATGCCGCCAGCGCGCCTGACAAGGCAAAGACAAAGACGGCAGCCGCGTCCAGAACGGCGACAACGCTCATTCGTCCGGACCCTCGGAGGCCTTGGGCTTGAAAGGCTCCATGCCCGCTCGCGCCAATGCGTCGGCACGCTCGTTCTCCGGGTGCCCCGCGTGTCCCTTGATCCATTCCCACGTCACGTCGTGTCGTCCGCGCGCCTCGTCCAGTCGCTGCCACAGATCGACGTTCTTTACCGGTTTCTTGTTCGACGTCTTCCAGCCGTTGCGCTTCCAGCCGTAAATCCAGCTTTCGACCCCGTTCTTGACATACTCCGAATCCGTCACGACCGTGATCGCCGAGCGACGCTCCAGTGCCTCCTGCGCATTGATCGCGTCCAGAAGCTCCATGCGGTTATTCGTCGTGTCCGGTTCGCCCCCCTTCAATTCCCGTTCCTTCAGAACGGTGTCGCCGTTTCGGGCGATCAGAAGCACGCCCCAGCCGCCGGGACCCGGGTTGCCCGAGCAGGCACCGTCGGTATACGCGAATAGCGCGGTCACGACGGGATCTGGTCCAACGAGACATGGCCCGGCATCGTCTCGATGCGCAACAGCCAGCGTCCGATCGCCGGAAAGCGATCCAGGTCGAAACCGCCTTTCGTCCCGGCGATGTGCGTATAGGCATAAAGCGAGATGTCAGCGATGCTGGACGCATCGGTTGCGATCCAGTCGTGGCCGCTCAGACGGTCCTCCATCTGCTGCAACAGCTGATGCCCGCGCTCCAGAAGGTCACCCAGGCGCTCGGGCGTACGCAGATGGGCGCGCGAGGCATAGGTCAGGATGCCGGCACGAACCGCGATGACCCCTTCATGCTGGTTCTGTTCCCAGAACATCCAGCCCAGAACGCGCGCCTTTTCGACCGGATCGGCCGGAAGCCAGGCGGTGCCATCCGCCAGATAACAGAGGATTGCATTCGATTCCGGCAGGCGCGTGCCGTCCTCCAGTTCCAGAACCGGCAATTTCTTCAACGGAAGAACGCCGTCGCGATGAGCTTGGTCCAGCGCCTCGGTCTCGTATTCCAGTGCGACGTGTCTGTACGGCATGCCCAGATAGGACAGAAGCAACCGGACCTTGTAGCTGTTCCCGGAGGAGGGCATCGAGTAGAGCGTGAGTTGGGGCATCGGGTGCTTCCTTCGAAGTATCGGTCAGACGACCAGCGGGAGGAGACAGATCACCACAACGGCGGTCAGCATAATCCGAAGGCGCATCCACCATTCCGGCGCCAGGGCTTGACGCCAGAACACCCAGTCAAGTGCCAGAAGCCCGACGAAACCGGCGATAAGGAAGCCTGCCGAACTGGCCGCTCCGGCGCCGACGGTAAAGAACACCCAAAGCGCGGGCAGGACCGAAAGCGTATAGCCAAGCGCGGCGCGTCCACCCTTCGCCCTGGTGGCGAAGCCCCAAAGCACGCCGGACATGAACGCCAGGATGATCTGGCCGTAATTCAAGAGAACGAATGGCGCGATGAAACGCGGCCCAAGGACTTGCATCCCGGCCTCTGCAAAATCGGCCGAAAGATGCGTGGCCGCGCCCCAAAGAAAGGGGATCAGCCCGGCAAGACCCAGGACAAGTGGTGCGCGCGGGATGGTCATACGGTTTCCAGCGGGGTCAAAAGCAGGCCATGCGACGCGATCACGCGGGCTCCCTCAGGACACGGGGCACCTTGAACTCGACATTCTCCCGCGCGGTTTCGACCATCTCGACGGTCACGTCGAACCGGCCCCGGAAGGCATCCAGAACCTCATTCACCAGAACTTCCGGCGCACTTGCGCCTGCGGTCAGGCCAACAGCCCGAACACCGTCCAGCGCGCGCCAGTCGATGTCCTCGGCACGCTGAACAAGTTGTGCATACGGGCACCCCGCCGCCTGGCCGACCTCGACCAGGCGCCTGGAGTTCGAGGAATTCGGCGCACCGATCACGAGAAGCGCGTCGATCTTTGCTGCAACGGCCTTGACGGCCTCCTGCCGGTTCGTGGTCGCGTAGCAGATATCTTCCTTGTGCGGACCGACGATGGCCGGAAAGCGCGCCTTCAGCGCCGTCACGATGTCGGCGGTATCGTCCACCGACAGGGTCGTCTGAGTGATGAAGGCAAGCCTGACCGGATCCCGGGGCGTAATACGGGCGACATCCTCGACCGTTTCCACCAGGATAACCTCGCCTTCGGGCAACTGGCCCATCGTGCCAAGCGTTTCGGGATGGCCTGCGTGACCGATCATCACCATCTGAAGTCCGTTGCGATGGTGCCGCTCGGCTTCGATATGGACCTTGCTGACCAAGGGGCAGGTGGCGTCGACATACACCATCTCGCGCCGCTCGGCCTCGGCCGGCACGGCCTTTGGAACACCGTGGGCCGAGAAGATCACCGGCCGGTCGGCCGGGCAGTCGTCCAGGTCTTCGACAAAGACGGCACCCTTGGCCCGCAACCCGTCAACAACGAACTTGTTGTGGACGATTTCGTGCCGAACGAAGACCGGCGCGCCCCATTTCTCGAGGGCCATCTCGACGATCTTGATCGCGCGGTCCACACCTGCGCAAAACCCGCGCGGCGCGGCCAGATAGAGTGTCAGGGCGGGTTTGGTCATGCGCATGTCTCCGGGACCAGACCTAGTCGCTGACGGCTGGTTCGTCCAGCACCGTGGCCGAGACAAAAAGGCGCCCGTCCTGGCGGAGCGACGGGTCGATTCCCAGGCTGTCTGGCGTACAACTGGTGAAGACGCGCTTACTCGCCGTCGTCGTCGCGGGGTTCGCGCGGTGGCCGACCGATCACGTCCTTCAACTCGTCGAGTTCGATGAAGTTGTCGGCCTGGCGCCGCAACTCGTCGGCAATCATCGGCGGCTGCGAGCGGATCGTCGAGACGACCGAGACGCGCACGCCCTGACGCTGAAGGCTTTCGACCAGAGGCCGGAAATCGCCGTCGCCCGAGAACAGAACGATGTGATCGACGTGGGGCGCAAGCTCCATCGCATCCACAGTCAGTTCGATGTCCATGTTGCCCTTGACCTTGCGGCGGCCCTGGCTGTCGGTGAATTCCTTCGCGGGTTTCGTCACCATCGAGAAACCGTTGTAGTGCAGCCAATCGACCAGCGGCCGGATCGGAGAATACTCGTCATTCTCAAGCAGCGCAGTGTAGTAGAATGCCCGTAGCAGCTTTCCGCGGCGTTTGAATTCCTCCCGCAGAAGCTTGTAGTCGATGTCGAACCCCAATGACTTCGCGGCGGCGTAAAGATTCGAGCCATCGATGAACAGCGCAAGCCGCTCGTCCCGATAGAACATCCATCGTCCTTTCTATTTTCGTGGCTGGCGGCAAATGTGTCCGTGAGTGTGCATCGATAATGCAGCCGCGCAGCGCGTCTACATACGCTTAGATGCTTGACGTATGCAACTATCCGTAAGCGTATGTCCCGTGTTCAGAACTTAAGCTTTTCCATTGTCATGTACCAGTGTCGCGCACAGAGCAATCCTTGCTGACGGGGCGTGGTTGACGCAAAGTTGATCGCAAGATCTGAACATTCCGTCAATTCGATCCGGACCGGCCGGCGACCACAGGGTTTCGAGGCACTTTTCCCTTGTGTTTCCCATGTCTCACGCATAGGTAAGCGCTCTGATCCCTTATCAGACGGAGACCTCCAATGGCCCGCGTGACGGTCGAAGATTGCGTTGACAAAGTCCCGAACCGATTCGAGTTGGTGATGCTCGCGGCGCACCGCGCCCGCGAGATTTCGACCGGTGCACCGCTGACGGTCGATCGCGACAATGACAAGAACCCGGTGGTCAGCCTGCGCGAGATCGCCGAGGAAACCCAGTCGGCCGACGAACTGCGCGAGCGGATGATCGAATCCCACCAGACCCAGATCGAGGTGGACGAGCCGGAAGACGACGCAATGGCGCTCCTGATGGGTGGCGGCGAAAGCGACAAGCCGGCAGACGACGATCTGAGCGAAGAGAAGCTGCTCAGGGCATTGATGGAAGCGCAGGGCCAACCCTAAGGCCCTGTTCGACCCCCGGGGAGTGTGGGGCTGGCAATGATCGACGCAGACGACCTGATCGCGCTGGTCCAGAACTACAACCCCAAGACAAACGCAAAACTCATCACGCGTGCCTATGACTACGCGCATGAGATGCACGATGGCCAGTTGCGCCATTCGGGCGAGCCCTACTTCTCGCATCCTGTCGCCGTGGCGGCGATCCTGACCGAGCAGCAACTGGACGATGCCACGATCATCACCGCGCTTCTGCACGACACGATCGAAGACACGCGCTCGACCTACTTCGAGATCGACCGAGAATTCGGGCGCGAGATCGCGGATCTGGTCGACGGCGTCACCAAGCTGACCAATCTTCAACTGTCGTCGACCGAGACCAAGCAGGCCGAGAACTTCCGCAAGCTGTTCATGGCGATGTCCAAGGATCTGCGCGTGATCCTGGTCAAGCTGGCCGACCGGCTGCACAACATGCGTACGATCCGGTCGATGCGGCCCGACAAGCAGGTGCAGAAGGCGCGCGAGACGATGGATATCTTCGCGCCCCTGGCCGGCCGGATGGGTATGCAGTGGATGCGCGAGGAACTGGAGGATCTGGCCTTCCGCGTTCTGAATCCGGACGCGCGGAACTCGATCATCCGTCGCTTCATCACGCTTCAGCGAGAGACGGGCGACGTCATTCAGAAGATCACGTCCGATATCGAAATGGAGCTTGAGAAGGCGGGCCTCAGGGCCGAAGTCCTGGGGCGCGCGAAGAAGCCCTATTCGATCTGGCGCAAGATGGAAGAGAAGAAGATCGCTTTTTCGCGCCTCTCCGACATCTACGGGTTCCGCATCATCGTGCCGACCGAGTCCGATTGCTATGCCGCGCTGGGCGCGGTTCATCAGCGGTGGCGCGCCGTTCCGGGTCGTTTCAAGGATTACATCAGCCAGCCCAAGTCCAACGGCTATCGTTCGATCCACACCACGGTTTCGGGACGCGACGGCAAGCGGGTCGAAATCCAGATCCGCACCCGCGAGATGCACGAGGTCGCCGAAGCCGGCGTCGCGGCGCACTGGTCCTACCGCGATGGCGTGCGGGCCGAGAACCGGTTCGCCGTCGATCCGGCCAAGTGGATCTCCACGCTGACCGAGCGGTTCGATCTCGAAGAGGATCACGACGAATTCCTAGAAGCGGTCAAGCTCGAGATGTATTCCGACCAGGTGTTCTGCTTCACGCCCAAGGGCGAGGTGGTGAAGATGCCCAGGGGTGCGACGCCGCTGGATTTCGCCTATGCCATCCACACGCGGATCGGCGACAGCTGCGTCGGCGCCAAGATCGACGGCATCCGCGTGCCGCTTTGGACACGGCTGAAGAACGGGCAGTCGGTCGAGATCATGACCGCCGAGGGCCAGCGACCGCAGGCGACATGGATCGACATCGTGGCGACGGGCCGCGCCAAGACGGCGATCCGGCGGTCGCTTCGGGAAGAGGATCGCGAACGTTTCATCAAGCTGGGCCGCGAACTGGCGCGCGTCGGCTTCGAGCATGTCGGCAAACGCCTGACCGAGAAGGCGCTGAATACGGCCGCAAAGCAGCTTGGCGTCGATGGCGCGTCCGAGCTTCTGGCGCGGATCGGCTCTGCGGAACTTACCGCGCGGAAGGTCATTGAAACCCTGTATCCCGATCTGGCCCGCGAGACGGGCGACGAGATCGACGCGGCGCGGGCCATCGTCGGGCTGAACCCCGGCCAGACGTTCCGCCGCGCCGCTTGTTGCCAGCCGGTTCCGGGGGAACGGATCGTCGGAATCAGTTATCGCGGAAAGGGCGTGATGATACATGCCATCGACTGCGCCGCCTTGGCGGAACTGGAAGAGGAATCGGGCCGCTGGGTCGATCTGCATTGGCAGGAAGGCCGCCATCCGGCGGTGCACAATGTCAGCCTGGATCTGACCATCGCCAACGACTCCGGTGTTCTTGGCCGGATCTGCACTTTGATCGGCGAACAAAGGGCAAATATCTCGGATCTGGTTTTCATTGACCGGAAACCGGACTTTTATCGTCTTATTGTTGACGTGGAGCTTAGGGATATTGAACACCTGCATGCCCTGATGCTGGCGCTTGAGGCGGATAGCGATGTCGCCTCGATCTCGCGGCACAGGGATTTGGAACGGAAACCGTAGCGAAGGAAGGATTGGGCAAGCCTTGGTCTTCAAGCGTCGCACGCCAAGGACCTATTATCAGGCCGTCACCGAAAGTCTCTATCCGAAAGGGGGCTGGCGGCGCGCCGCCTGGTACGTGCTGCACCGTCTGCGCCGTCTACCCGATCCGGCCCACAAGATCAGCCGCGGCATAGCCTGCGGCATCTTTGTCTGCTTCACCCCGTTCTTCGGTCTGCACTTCCTTCTGGCCGCCATTTTGGCCTGGATCGTCAACGGGAACATGATGGCGGCGCTGTTGTCGACGTTCTTCGGCAATCCCCTGACGTTCCCCTTTATCGCCGCCGTCAGCATGGAGCTTGGCTCGTGGCTGATGGGCATGCCGCCCATTCCGCTGCCATCGGTCGTCACGGCGTTCTCGGATGCGGCGGTCGAGCTCTGGCGGAACATGATGGCGATGTTCACCCCGGACGTGGCCCATTGGGACGGGTTGGGTCGCTTTTTCAACCGCGTCTTCCTGCCCTACATGGTCGGCGGCATATTGCCCGGCATGGCCACGGCGATGGCGTTCTATTTCCTGTCGAATCCGCTTTTGTCCGCCTATCAGAAGGCGCGCGTGGCCCGAATGAAGCGGCGCTTCGCGAAAAAGCGCGAGAAGGTCATCTCACGCCGGATGGAAAGCGGCGAGATCGAGGGCTTCAAGGCGCCCGGTTCGGATCGGACCGCCGCCGAATAGCCAGCCGCTTGCCCTTGTTCCCAAGTCATGCGACGGGAAAGCATGGCGAAAAAGACCACGCGCAGGAAAAAGACCAGGACAGAGGTGCGCCCCAAGCGCAGGATTTCTCGTTTTGTCATGCGCGCGGTGCTGTCAGGGGCGCTGGCGATCGTTGTTTCCGTTGCGATCTATGCGGTCCTGCGGCCGCCGACGACACCCTATATCCTGTCCGAGACGGCGCGGCTGGACGGGGTTCAGCGCCGTTGGGTCGATATCGACAATGTGGCTCCCGTCATGCTGCGCTCGGTGGTCGCGGCGGAAGACGCGAATTTCTGCCTGCACTGGGGGTTCGACATGGCGCAGCTGCGCGCCGCCATCGCCCAGGGCGGCGACCGTGGCGCATCGACGCTGACGCAGCAGACCGTGAAGAACGTGTGGCTGTGGCAGGGACGAAGCTGGCTTCGGAAGGCGCTGGAAGGGCTGATGACGCCCGTGGTCGAGGCACTCTGGTCCAAGCGGCGCATCTTGGAGGTGTACCTGAACGTCGCGGAGTTCGACACCGGCGTGTTCGGGATCGAGGCCGCTGCGCGGCATCACTTCCAGGTGTCCGCCTCCGATATCGATGCGCGCCAGGCGGCGCTTCTGGCCGCAGTGCTGCCAAATCCGAAGGGGCGGCAGGCCGTTAACCCTTCGTCGGCCACCCAGCGCCGTGCGCGATCGATAGCCGACGGCGCGGCCACGATCGCGGCCGATGGTCGTGCGCGCTGCTTCGAGGATTGACCCCCGGTCGCGAAACAAGGCATTCAGGATGAAATCGGGGGTAAGTTCATGATCCGGCTCTACCACGTTCCGCTGTCGCCGTTCTGCCGCAAGGTCCGGCTGTCGCTTGCGGAAAAACGGCTGGAGGTGGAACTGGTCGAGGAACGGTACTGGGAGCGCGATCCGGATTTTCTGCGCCGCAATCCGGCGGGCAAGGTTCCGATCATCAGGATCGACGGGCTGACGCTGACCGAAAGTGCCGCGATTTGCGAGTACATCGAAGAGCGGTATCCCGATCCGCCGCTGCTGCCGCGCGATCCCGCCGGTCGGCACGAGGTGCGCAGGCTGGTGGGCTGGTTTGACGACAAGTTCCACACCGAAGTGACGTCGAAGCTTCTCTACGAACGCGTGAACAAGAAGATCACCAAGGAAGGCTATCCCGACAGCGCGAACGTCAAGGCGGGCGCCAAGGCGATCAAGTTCCACCTGGATTATCTCGGCGCGCTGCTGGAGCAGCGCCGATGGCTCGCGGGCAACGAGTTGACGCTGGCCGATTTCGCCGCGGCGGCGCATCTATCGGCGCTGGATTACATTTCGGACGTCGACTGGAACCGGAATGACACGATGCGAGACTGGTACGCCAAGATAAAGTCCCGCCCTGCATTTCGCAGCCTTCTGGCAGATGCCGTGCCGGGCTTTCCGCCGCCCACCCATTATGCCGACCTCGATTTCTAAGAAGGCCCGGTCGCTTCGAAAACAGCAGGACAGGGGACGGCAGCGTGCGCACTGACCTGAAGGATCGTCTGGTCGCCCAGGCACTGGCGGAAGGCTTCGCGATGGCGCGGATCTGTCGCCCCGACGCGATCCCGCATGTTCCCGAGCGTCTGAACGCGTTTCTCGCGGCCGGCCGGCACGGCCAGATGGCCTGGCTGCGCGACCGTGCGGATTGGCGCGGCGATCCGCGCGCGCTGTGGCCCGAGGTACGCTCCATCGTCGTGCTGGCCGAACCCTATACGCCGGACCACGACCCGCTGGACGATCTGGATCACAAGGACCAGGGCGTGATTTCCGTCTATGCCCGAAACCGCGATTATCACGACGTGGTCAAGAAACGTCTGAAACGGGTCGCGCGCTGGCTGATGGACAAGACTGGCTGCGAGGTGAAGGTCTTCGTCGATACCGCACCGGTTTCGGAAAAGGCGCTTGGTGCGGCGGCGGGACTTGGCTGGCAGGGCAAGCACACCAATCTGCTAGGCCGTGATCTGGGGAATTGGTTCTTCCTTGGGGTGATCTACACCACACTGGAATTGCAACCCGACGCGGCAGAGGCCGACCATTGCGGCAGTTGCCGAAGGTGCCTCGACATCTGCCCGACCGATGCTTTCCCGGCGCCCTACCAGTTGGATGCGCGGCTTTGCATCAGTTACCTGACCATCGAGCACAAGGGTCCCGTCGACGAGGCTTTGCGCCCGAAACTCGGCAACCGCATCTACGGATGCGACGATTGTCTGGCCGTGTGTCCCTGGAACAAGTTCGCGCAGGCGGCCCGGGATCAGCGATATGCGGCGCGACCCGAGCTGGAGGCGCCGCGCCTTGCCGATCTGGTCCGGCTGGACGACGCAGGGTTTCGCCGGATGTTCTCGGGCTCTCCCATCAAGCGCATCGGCCGTGACAGATTCGTCCGGAACGTTTTGTACGCCATCGGCAACTCTGCCGATCCATCGCTTCGTCCCGCCGCCAAGGCTTTGACCGAAGATGCCGATCCGACCGTGGCGGATGCCGCGCGCTGGGCTGTGGCGCGGCTTTCGTCCAGCACTTGATCTCGATCAGGCGCATCGCGAGATTATATGGTATCGTGCAGATCCCCCGATCATGGAGGAAGATATGACCAAGCACATAATCGACGGCCCCAGAAAGCGCGACAACAGCGAGCGGCTGGAGCACTACACCAAGATCGAAAAGGAATCGTCCGGCAAGCCCGGCGCTCAGTCCGAAGCGCTGAACCGCGAACCCAGAACGCGCAGTCCGGGTGAGAAGCTCAAGCGTTTCACCGATATAGAACGCCGCTCGAACGGATAAGAGCACCCTTTCCGGTCCTTCGGAGCGTTGATACTCAAAGGCATGAGTGTCGCCACCGAAGATCCGTATCGCGCCATAGCGCTGAAGCTGACGTCAGTCCTGCTTTTCGTGGGAATGGCGTCGCTTATCAAAGTGGCCTCAACCGAAGTGCCGCCCGGCGAGGCCGTGTTCTTCAGGTCGCTTTTCGCCTTGCCTGTGATCGTTCTCTGGCTCCTGTCGCGCGGTGAATTGCGCACGGGCCTGAAGGCCAGGGATCCAAAGGCCCATGTGGTGCGGGGACTGATCGGGTCGATGGCGATGGGGATGAGCTTTGCCGGTCTCGCCATCCTGCCCTTGTACGAGGTCAAGGCCATCCAATACGCGATGCCGCTGTTCGTGGTCATCCTTGCCGCCGTGATGCTTGGCGAAAAGGTGCGGAAGGTCAGATTGACGGCCGTCGCCATGGGCATGATCGGGGTTCTGATCATCCTTTGGCCACGGCTGACCGCGTTTACCGACGATACCCTTGACCCAAGGCTTGCCTTTGGTGCGGTAGTGGTCCTGACCGGATCGCTATGTGCTGCTTTTGCACAGATATTCGTGCGACGCATGGTCGAAACCGAAGATACGGCGGCCATCGTGTTCTGGTTCTCGCTGACGGCAACGGGGCTTTCGCTGCTGACACTTCCCTTCGGATGGGTCCTGCCCTCGCCCAAGGTGGCTGCGTTTCTGGTCGCGGCAGGACTTGTCGGAGGGGCCGGCCAGATTCTCTTGACCAGTTCCTATCGCTATGCGGATGCGTCGATCATCGCACCGTTCGAATACGCCTCGATGTTGTTCGCTGTTGCCATCGGTTATGCGATCTTCAACGAAGTGCCGACGCCCAGCATGCTGCTGGGTGCGGCTGTCGTCATTTCTGCGGGTGTTCTGATCATCCTGAGAGAGCGTTACCTGCGCATTCGGCGAGGCAAGGCGCGCAAGATCGTGACGAAGTACGGCTAGACGTCTCTGAGCAGTGGACCAAAGCCCGAAAGACGGGCAGAATTGCGATATTGATCCAGGCAATTGTGAAGTTTGCATGGGCTATGACCTTTACATTACCCGAAAGGACGACTGGTCGGACGTGGATGGCCAGGACATCACTCTCGATGACTGGATGGGTTATGTTCACCTTGATCGCTCTCTTCAGGTCGATGGCGCACGGGCTGCCGCCGTGGACCCGCGTGTTGCGTCCGGCGCAAAGGAGCCAAGTCACGTTCTATGGCTCGACTGGCCGGATCGCGAGGTTGGACTCCGCGAGGCATGGATCTGGCTTGAACGCGGAAATCTGGTCGCCACGGATGCGGATCTTCGGTTCCGGCAAAAGCTGTTCCTGATCGCCGTCGGTCTGGAAGCGCGCCTGATGGGTGAGAATGGCGAGGTGTACAACTCCATCGGCGAGCCCGAAGGCAAGCTGTCACGCCTGGGCGCGCTGACCGGCAAGAAACGGTGGTGGAAGTTCTGGTAACGTGACTGTCGCGGCGGCGGTGATCCTCGCGCTGACGGGCGTCAACCTGCTGACGTTCGGTGTCTTCGCATTCGACAAGTGGCTGGCCCGAAACCGATGGCGGCGGATTCCCGAGCCCTGGCTGCTGGCCCTTGCCCTCGTCGGCGGATCGCCAGCCGCCAAGCTGGGGCAGCATTCGCTTCGCCACAAGACACGAAAGCTGAGGTTCGCGCGGCGGCTGAATGCGATTGTCGCAATCCACGGTGGACTTGCGATCGCTGCAATTGTGGCGAAGTCATACGAGTTGCCGGGATTCGGCTGACAACCAAGGTCCCGGCACCCGTGGTTCGGCGGCGATCAGCTTCTGACCAACTTCTCGTATCCCTCGGCGATGTCGCGGGTCAGCGCGCCGACCTCGAAGTTGTAGTCGCCGATCTGTCCCACCGGAGTGACCTCGGCGGCGGTTCCGGTCAGCCAGCATTGCTGGAAGCCTTCCAACTCATCCGGCATGATGTGCCGCTCGTGGACCTTGATCTGGCGGTCCTTCAACATGCCGACCACCGTCTGACGGGTCAGGCCGTTCAGAAAGCAATCCGGCAGAGGTGTATGCACCTCGCCGTCCTTGACGAAGAAGATATTGGCGCCCGTCGCCTCGGCGACGTAACCGCGATAGTCGAACATCATCGCGTCCGAGCAGCCCTTGGCCTCGGCTGCGTGCTTGGACAGCGTGCAGATCATGTACAGGCCGGCCGCCTTGGCGTGGCTGGGGATCGTTTCGGGCGAAGGACGTTTCCACTTGGAGATATCCAGTTTCGCGCCCTTGAACTTGGCGTCGCCGTAATAGTTGCCCCATTCCCAGGCCGCGATGGCCGTCCGCACCGGGTTCCGGGCCGAGGAGACGCCCATGTCCTCGCCCGAGCCGCGCCAGGCGACGGCACGCACATAGGCATCGGAAAAACAGTTGATGTTCAGCACCTCGGCTTTCGCTGCTTCCAATTCGTCGACGGTGTAGGGAATTTCGAAGTCCAGTTGACCGGCCGAGTAATGAAGTCGCTCGGAATGCTCGCGGCTCTTGAAGATCTTTCCGTTGTAGGCGCGTTCTCCCTCGAACACCGATGAGGCGTAGTGCAGCGCGTGGGTCAGGATATGTACGTTCGCATCCCGCCACGGAACCATCTTGCCATCCATCCAGATGAACCCATCGCGATCGTCGTATGCACCAGCCATCACCGGTCTCCGTTTGCAAAAGTTGCGCGACTATGTCCGCATCGGTCATAATATTGCGGAAAATCCCGGAACCGCTAACAGTTGCGTCTTGGAATGTCAACAAGGCTGACATAAACTTCGGCGCAGATGCATTGGAGGTGCCATGTCGGACAGCGCGAGCAGTTCAAGCGGTGAGAGCCTGCTGTTCCTGACGGATGACCAGTTGCGCAAGGGGATCGAGGCGATGTTCTTCGCCTATCGCGGGTTCACGGCCGACCCGGATCGCATCCTTGCGCAGAAAGGGTATGGCCGCGCGCATCATCGGGCGATTCATTTCATCAACCGCTCTCCCGGGACGACGGTGAACAATCTTCTGTCCATTCTCGGCGTGACCAAACAGTCGCTGAACCGTGTGCTGCGTGCATTGGTCGATGATGGCCTTGTGGAAAGCCGGGTTGGCACCCGGGATAAACGCGAGCGCCATCTCTTCCTGACCGAAGCGGGCGAGGCGCTGGAACGCGAGCTGTCGACGGCGCAACGCGACCGGATGCGTGCCGCGTTCCGCCGCGCAGGACCCGAGGCCGTCGCCGGGTTCCGTCAGGTGCTCGAGGCAATGATGGACAGCGACCTTTACCATCACTACACCCGCTTGAAAGAGACGAACTGATGTCAGATCCAGACGCCCATCTTCTGATCGTCGATGACGACGAGCGCATTCGGACGCTTCTTCAGAAGTTTTTGATCAGGAATGGGTTCCTGGTATCGGCCGCGCGTGACGCGGGGCACGCGGAACGCATCCTGTCGGGTCTCGACTTCGACATGATCGTGCTGGACGTGATGATGCCGGGCGAGGATGGCGTGACCTTCTGCAAGCGCCTTCGCGACAGCCGCGATGTTCCCATCCTGCTCTTGACCGCCAGGGGCCAGACCGAGGATCGCATACGTGGGCTGGAGGCGGGGGCCGACGATTACCTGGCCAAACCGTTCGAACCGAAGGAGTTGCTTCTGCGGATCAACTCCATCCTGCGGCGCGTGCCACCGCCCGAGCCGGCGGATGTCACGCCAAAGGTCCTGTCTTTGGGCACATTGCGATACGATGTCGAAAAGGGCATTATGTGGCAGGGGAATGAAACAATTCGGCTGACCGCCACCGAGGCGCAGTTGATGCGCATCTTTTCGGCCTGTCCCGGAGAGGCGCTGTCGCGTTCCGCGCTTGTCGAAAAACTGGGCCGGGACGGCGGTCAGGCTCATGAAAGGGCGGTGGACGTTCAGATCACGCGGCTCAGGCGCAAGCTGGAGGCCGATCCGAAACAGCCACGCTATCTTCAGACGGTGAGAGGTGCGGGCTATATGCTGGCCCCGGACTGATCGGGATCGGCGCCGGCGCTTTGGGGTTGGAAGGCGCTTTGGGGCTGGAAGGCGACGTGTCGGATCGATAGGTTTCACGGATGGATTTGGACGCAACATGACACTCGTTTTTTCGCACGATTCCGCGCTGGAGCACGTTACGCCGCCCGGACATCCGGAGCGCGTGGCGCGGATCGAGGCGGTGTGGCGGACTTTGAACGACATCTCCGGTCTTGCCTGGCGCGACGCGCCTGAGGCCGACCGATCCGAGGTTTTGCGGTGCCACCCGGCGCGGTATCTCGACCGGATCGAGGCCGCGATCCCGTCCGAAAGTTATGTCTCGCTTGACGCGGACACGCATATCTCGCCCGGCTCGCTGGTTGCGGCGTTGCATGGGGTGGGCGGCTGTGCGGCGGCGGTCGACGCCGTTCTGACGGGTGACGCAAAGACCGCGTTTGTCGCGATGCGTCCCCCCGGCCACCACGCCGAGACCGAGACCGCCATGGGGTTCTGTCTGTTCGGCAACGCCGCCATCGCCGCGAAGCGGGCGTTGGATCACCACGGTCTGTCGCGCGTCGCGGTGCTGGATTTCGATGTGCATCACGGCAACGGGACCCAGGACCTTCTCTGGAACGAGGAACGCACGCTGTTCTGTTCGTCCCACCAGATGCCGCTTTACCCGGGCACCGGTGCCGCGCACGAGACGGGTGCGCATGACAATGTTATCAACGCGCCTCTTGCCCCGATGACGGGTGGCGCCGAGATGCGGCGGGCATGGGGCGATATCATCCTGCCTGCCGTCGACGACTTCGCGCCCGAGCTTATCATCGTCTCGGCCGGGTTCGATGCCCACGCACGTGACCCGCTGGCAAATCTGAACTGGACCGAAGAGGATTTCGCCTGGCTGACCGCCGCGATCTGCGACATCGCAGCCGCGCATTCCGGCGGCCGCGTGGTCTCGACACTGGAGGGCGGCTATGATCTTGACGCGCTTGCGGACAGTGCCGCGGCGCATGTGCAGGTTTTGATGGAGCGGGGGGCATGAGCGACAAGCCGGTCAGTGAGATGAGCTTCGAGGAAGCCATGAGGGAGCTTGAAAGCGTGGTGTCCAAGCTGGAGACCGGGAATGTGCCACTTGAGGATTCCATCAAGTTCTACGAGCGCGGCGCGGCACTGAAGGATCATTGCCAGAAGAAGCTGGCCGAGGCCGAGGAAAAGGTCGCTGCGATCACGCTGGACAAGGACGGCAAACCGACGGGAACGGCGCCGGTCGATCCCCAGTGACGTTCGCGGCACGTCTGAAAGCCGTCGCCGATGAAATCGACGCGACACTCGAAGATATCCTGTCCGACACCGCCGACCTGATCGCCGAGCCGATGCGTTATGCGGTCTTGGGCGGCAAGAAGTTGCGCGGGTACCTCGTGGTCGAAAGCTGTACGCTATATGGCGTACCGCGAAGCGAAGCACTGAAAGCGGCTGCGGCGATCGAGTGCATTCACGCCTATTCGCTGGTCCACGACGATCTGCCCTGCATGGACGACGACGAACTGCGGCGCGGAAGGCCGACGGTTCACAGGAAGTGGGACGAAGCGACTGCGGTGCTGACGGGCGACGCGCTTCAGACCCTCGCCTTTCATATCCTCGGCACGCTCGATCTGCCCGCCGAACGGATCGTCGATGCCGTTCTGAGCCTGGCGGTCCAGTCGGGCAAGGACGGAATGGTTCTGGGTCAAGCGCGCGACATCGCGGCCGAGACCGCTGCCGAGCCCCTGTCACTAGAGGCCATCACGACGCTTCAGGCGCAAAAGACCGGCGCACTGATCGAATGGTCCGCAACGGCCGGGCCAAGACTCGCCGGCGAAGATCCGTCGCGGCTTGCGGTCTATGCAGGATTCCTTGGCCCCGCGTTCCAGATCGCCGACGACATTCTTGACGAGACCGGAAACGAGGAGAAAGCGGGAAAGCGCCTACACAAGGACGCCGCCGCCGGCAAGGCAACTTTCGTTTCGCACTATGGGCTTGCGGGTGCGCAGGCGATGGCGCGTTCCTTGGTCGCACAAGCAATCGACGCGCTCTCACTATATGGTGCACAAGCGGACGGTTTGCGCGATGCGGCCCGTTTCGCTATCGAGCGCGAACACTGAAGTGCCGGAGACCGAAGATGTCCGAACGCCCGAACACGCCTGTTCTTGACCGGGTTCATGTCCCGGCGGACTTGAAACAGCTGAGCGACGCCGAGTTGCACGCCTTGGCGTCCGAGTTGCGCGCCGAGACGATCAGCGCCGTCAGCGAAACCGGCGGGCATTTGGGCGCCGGGCTGGGCGTGGTCGAATTGACTGTCGCGCTGCACGCGGTTTTCGACACGCCGCGCGACAAGCTGATCTGGGACGTCAGCCATCAATGCTATCCGCACAAGATCCTCACAGGCCGGCGCGACCGGATCAGGACGCTTCGCCAGAAGGGTGGACTGTCGGGTTTCACCAAGCGCAGCGAGTCGCCCTACGATCCTTTCGGCGCGGCCCACAGCTCGACCTCGATCAGCGCCGCGCTGGGTTTCGCGGTTGCGCGCGATCTGGGGGGGACGACCGAGACAGGGCTGGGCGATGCCATCGCGGTCATCGGAGACGGGGCGATCAGCGCAGGCATGGCCTATGAGGCGATGAACAACGCGGGCCACCTGGGCAAGCGGCTGATCGTGATATTGAACGACAACGAGATGTCCATCGCGCCGCCGGTAGGCGCCATGTCGTCCTATCTGTCGCGTCTCTACGCGGGCGATCCGTTTCAGGAGCTGAAATCGGCCGCCAAGGGCGCGGTCAGCCTGTTGCCCGAGCCGTTCCGCGAAGGCGCGAAACGGGCCAGGGATCTGCTGAAGCACTCGGTCGTCGGCGGCACCCTGTTCGAGGAGCTTGGCTTTTCCTATCTGGGGCCCATCGACGGACACGATCTGGATCAGTTGCTTCCGGTCCTGCGCACGGTGAAGGCGCGGGCGACGGGTCCGATCCTGATCCACGCCATCACGAAGAAGGGCAAGGGCTATGCGCCTGCCGAGACGGCCCGCGACAAGGGGCACGGCGTCTCGAAATTCGATGTCGTGACGGGCGAGCAGGCGAAGGCTCCGTCCAACGCGCCGTCCTATACCAAGGTTTTCGCCAATGCCCTCATCGACGAGGCGCGGCGCGACGACAGGATCGTGGCGGTCACCGCCGCGATGCCGGACGGAACCGGGCTGAACCTGTTCGCCGAGCATTTCCCGAAGCGGTGCTTCGATGTCGGCATCGCCGAACAGCACGGAGTGACCTTTTCGGCGGGGCTGGCGGCGGGCGGCATGAGGCCGTTCTGTGCGATCTATTCAACCTTCCTGCAACGCGGTTATGACCAGGTGGTCCATGACGTCGCGATACAGCGGTTGCCGGTTCGCTTCGCCATCGACCGGGCCGGATTGGTCGGGGCGGACGGCGCCACGCATGCCGGCGCCTTCGACATCGGGTTCATGTCCAGCCTGCCCGGCATGGTCGTCATGGCCGCGGCGGACGAAGCCGAGCTGGTTCACATGGTGGCAACCGCGGCGGCGCATGACGATGGCCCGATCGCCTTCCGTTATCCGCGGGGCGAAGGCGTGGGCGTCGACATGCCCGAGCGGGGCGAAGTTCTTGAAATCGGCAAGGGCCGCGTGATCCGCGAAGGCTCGGGCGTGGCCATCCTTTCCTTCGGAACCCGGCTGCAAGAGGTCGAGACGGCCGCCGAGGCGTTGGGTCAGAAGGGCATTCTGCCGACCATCGCCGATGCGCGTTTTGCCAAACCGCTGGACCGCGACCTGATCCTGAGGCTGGCCGCCGAGCATGAGGCCCTGATCACGATCGAGGAGGGCGCGGTGGGTGGTTTCGGCAGCCATGTCGCGCAGCTTCTGGCCGACAACGGCGTGTTCGATCACGGGCTGAAATTCCGCTCCATGGTTCTGCCCGACATCTTCATCGACCAGGCCAGTCCGCGCGCGATGTACGACATCGCCGCGATGAATGCCGAGGATATCGAAGCGAAGGTGCTGGAGGTTCTGGGTGTGGCGGGGCTGTCGCGCCGGGCTTAGGCTAGCGATTGTCCAGCTTGCGCTCGATCGCTTCGAGACGTTTCAGGATCTCCTCGCGGTGCGCCTCGGTGGCGGCGACCTCTTCCTCGGCGTGCGCGTCCTGCATCGAGTTCACGATCAGACCGACGACAAGGTTCACCACCGCGAATGTGGTGACCAGGATGAACGGCACGAAGAAGGCCCAGGCATAGGGATAGACGTCCATCACGGGGCGCACGATGCCCATCGACCAACTTTCCAGCGTCATGATCTGGAACAGCGAATAGGCCGACCGGCCCAGGTCGCCGAACCAGTCGGGAAAGCTGGGACCGAAGAGCTTGGTCGCGATGACGGCGGCGATATAGAAGATCAGCGCCATCAGGCCAAAGACCGAAGCCATGCCCGGCACGGCCGACAGGAAACCTTCGATCACGCGCCGAAGACGCGGCATGGCCGAGACCAGCCGCAGCACCCGCAGGATCCGCAGCGCGCGCAGAACCGACAATCCGCCCGCGTCCGGCACGTAGGATACCGCGACCACGGCGAAATCGAACAGGTTCCAGCCGGTTCGGAAGAACCGCGTACCGCGCGCGTAAAGCTTGAGCAGGATCTCGATCGTGAAGATCGTCAGGCATAGCCGGTCGATCCACAGGATGAGCCCGCCCGCGCTGGCCATCAGCGTCTCGGATGTCTCCATGCCCAGGACGATCGCGTTGAGCACGATGACCGCGATGATCGCGTACTGAACGTCCTTCCTGTCGAGAAATGCAGACAGCCGTGCGCGGTTCATGAATTGCTTCCTCTGCTCGTGGGCTGGGATATGGGATCTGGACCCCTGCTTGCAAGCCGGTCGGCCAAGCGAAGACGCCACGAGACCGATCATCCGTCGGCACCATAGGCAATGCGCCGCTTTCGTGGCGCGCCGCCGGTCGGTCACGAAAGGCTATTCGTCGGCCTCGGAGTCCCGTTCCGCGTCTGCCGCCAGCAGGGCGGCCAGCCCCTTTCGGTAGGTCGGATACATAAGATCGACGCCAAGCTCGTCCTTGATGCGATCATTCCTGACCCTCTTGGATTCGGCGTAGAAACTGCGCGCCATCGGCGACAGATCGGCCTCCGCGAACGGTACGGCGGGCGGCGGCGGAAGGCCCAGAAGCTTTGCGGCGTGGGCGATGACATCCTGCGGCGGGGCGGGGTCGTCATCGCAGACATTGTATATCGCGCCCGGATCGGGCCGCCGGATCGAGGCGGCCAGAACTTGCGCGATGTCGTCGACATGGATGCGGCTGAAGACCTGGCCTTCCTTGATGATCCGACGCGCTGTACCATTCCGGACCTTCTGGAACGGTCCGCGCCCGGGTCCGTAGATGCCGGCCAGACGGAAGATATGCAGCGGCAGGTTCAGCGACCGCCAGGCGTGTTCAGCGGCGACGCGCGCCTTGCCACGGTCCGTCGAAGGGCGAAGCGGCGAGGTTTCGTCCACCCAATCGCCGCCCGTGTCGCCGTAGACGCCGGTCGTCGACAGATACCCGACCCATTCCAGGTCACGCGCGTCGCGCAGGGCCCGACCGGCCTCGGCGATCACCGGATCGCCGTCGTCATCCGGTGCGACCGAGGTCAGAAGGTGGGTCGCCCGGTCGAGCGGCAGTGGCGATCCGGGCCAGACCATGGCCTCGACGCCCTCGGCCTCGAGCCTGGCGGCCTTGTCGGCGGAGCGGGTGGTCCCGATGATCGTCCAGCCTTGGGGCAACAACAGCCGCGCCAGCGCGCGGGCCGAATAGCCGTGACCGATGGAAAGAAGCGTTTTCATGAAGCGTACTGTAGCGCCGGCGGCTCAGGTCTTCCATGCGTCGAGAAGCGAAAGAAGCTGGCGTTCCCGAAGGCGCAGGCCACGGGTTTCAACCGGTTTGATCGGGGGCAAGTCCGGTTCCTCGGCCAGGGCGATGACCGCCGGGTGAATGTAGGAATTCCGCGCGATGGTCGCCGTGTTCGCCAGCCTCTCGGCGGCGGCTTCGGACATGGCCTTGATGGTGACGGGACCATCGGCGGTCAGTGCGGCGTCCAGAGCGGCGACCGAGCCGCTCCATGTGCGAAAGGTCTTGGCGGTGTGCTGATCGGTTCCCGTGGCCTCCTGCAACCACGCGTTCGCCTGATCCGAGCTGACCCCGCGCGGTTGCCCGTCCTCGTCGCACCAGCTGACCAGCGCGCCACCCGGCAGATCGTGCAGCTTTTGCAGCGCGCGCAAAAGGCTATCGTTCTTCAGCTTGCGCCGAACCCTGCGGCCGCCCTTCGCGGTGTAGGCCAGATACAGGTCGTGATCTTGCAGGCGCAGGTGCTTGGATTGCAGTGTCGTGGCACCATAGGTGCCGTTTTCATCGGCATAATCGCGATTGCCGACGCGGATCGACAGGCGGTCCATCATGGCGATCACGGCGGCGACGGCGAAGGTCTGTTCGCCCGCGTCGCGGTTCAGATCGCGGGCCACCCGGCGCCGGATCGCAGGCAGGGCGCGGCCGAAATCGGCCAGCGCGTGGAACTTCTTTTCGGCGCGGAAGGCCGTCCAGTCGGGGTGATAGCGGTATTGCTTGCGCGCGCGGGCGTCGATGCCGGTGGCCTGGAGATGACCGTTCGGTTTCGGGCAGATCCAGACGTCTTCGTAGGCCGGCGGCACGGCCAGCGCCTCGATCCGGTCGCGCTCGGCGCCGCGCGCGATCCGGGTGCCGTCGGCGGCGATATAGGAAAACCCACGGCCGCGCCGCTCGCGGCGGATGCCGGGCTGCGTGTCGGGATAGTAGACGAGCTTGATCTGGGACAGATTCATGTGACGAAAACACCGCAGGAAATTCCCGGTTCCGCAGGGCAGGAGAAAAAGCATGGCTTGAAGGTCGGCCCAGATCGGTGTCAATTCTGGCAATGGCACATTCCTTTCCCTTCTGGGCCGATGTCGGGCCGCATCTTGTCGCGGTCGCCGCCGGGCGCGCGCCAGCCGATCTGGTCATTCGCGGCGGAAAACTGGTGAACGTGCAATCGCGCGAGGTTCTGGACGGCTGGCAGGTGGCGGTGGCGAAGGGGCGTTTCGCCTATGTCGGGCCCGACGCCTCGCACTGCGTCGGTGACGGGACGGAGGTGATCGAGACCGAGGGCCGCTACCTGATCCCGGGTCTGTGCGACGGACACATGCATATCGAGTCGGGCATGCTGACGCCTGCGGAATTCGCCGCCGCCGTGATCCCGCACGGCACGACGACGATGTTCACCGATCCGCACGAAATCGCGAACGTCTTGGGTCTGCGCGGTGTCAGGCTGATGCATGACGAGGCATTGTTGCAGCCGGTCAACATCTTCACCCAGATGCCATCCTGCGCGCCCTCGGCGCCGGGGCTCGAGACGACGGGCTTCGAGATCACGCGCGCGGACGTGGCCGAGGCGATGGCATGGCCGGGTATCGTCGGGCTCGGAGAAATGATGAACTTCC
>ERZ869936.756-NODE-756-length-27510-cov-20.462429_pt1 | contig 27510 bp, 31 predicted proteins | sample MGYA00520876_ERZ869936 | MGnify/ENA primary metagenome ERZ869936 (study PRJEB32218, sample SAMN09650985) | biofilter metagenome | isolation source: enrty point of leading RO module | place: Saudi Arabia: Thuwal, RO plant located on Red Sea | collected 2016-02-17 ... | reverse complement strand
TAGTTTGGCCTTCACCTCGGGGTCGAGTCCCCCGCCGGGAGGCATGGTGTCGTTCTCGATGCGAGGCTTAGCATTACGTAGACGATCAAGGGAATCGATACCTAGCTGCGGCTTGCCTTCTCCATGGCACCCCCCACAGGAACTCTCTACAAGCGGAGCTAGCTGCACCCAGGGGTCTGCTGGCGCCGGTGCGGGCCTGGGCTTTTTTCTGATGACGGTTTCGTTGCCATCGTCATAGCTGCAAGCAGGCATGACAAGGAACAGAAGGCAGAAGATCATACGCATCACAATGGCTCCTGGAAAAGGCGGCAGTCGCGCTTGAGGGCATCGAGTACCGCGATGAGTGTATCGAAACTCGTGGTTCCGCCAGACAGTAGCTGGCCCACCTGAGCCTTGCCAACAGATGACCTTGCAATGCAGTTGCGGAACTCAGTTTCGGTAAGTAGGAGATGGCTCGCCACTTCCCGGATGTCCCACTCAAGCTTTAGACGATCGTTTGCGTATGTAATGGCATCAGTGCCGAGACCGAAGTCGAGCTTGTCAGCGATCTCTTTGTATTCAGCGTTGTCGGACTGGAAGGCAGCAACGTTCGATCCAGGGCGCTTGTAGAGCTCAAGGATGATCTCGACATCAGCGGCATCGAACTCGCTGGCGTTGGCTGTAACGTGTCCACGGATAGCGTCATCCATGGGAATGATCCCCGCCGAGTGGCAGCGGTTGCAGTCAATGGGAACATCGATCTGGCTGTTCAAGGGGCTTTCTACGTCCTCTACGATGAACTGAGGGGCAAAGTCCTGGCGGATGCCGTTGTTATCCCACAGAGCGAAAACGAGGCCCCCAGGCCCCAGTGTGATTGTCTCCGATGCCGCGAAGTCGAAGACCCTGTCCCCGGTTCCGCCGGAGTCGGCAAGGAGGGGGAACTCAAACAGGTTCCTCTCTGGCACGTTGTCGAGGTCAATGGGGTCGAAGGTGATCCATGTGTAGGGGAAGTCGTCGTTACCAGTCAGACGTACGATCAGACGGTTCTTCTGGATGCTGATAGGGCTGCCGAATCCGCCCAAAAAAAAGGCCTCGAAGTTCTCCTGCTGAGCAGCAAGGTTCACACCAACCTGAGCAAGGAAGTCGTCCAGGTTGAGAGGGATGTCGGTGATGCTGTAGTAGACTGGCGCCTGACCAACCACCTCACCGAAGGTGTCGAAGTGAAGCCAAGGCTTACGAGCTCCACTGAGGAACTTCAGCGTTTCGCCCTTGTCTGTGAAGGATTCGAGGTCGAAGGGGTCAGTGTCCTCTACGAGTTTCCAGTCGTCAGCGTTCAAGCCGTAAGCGCGAAGGTCGAGCCTGTAGAGAGTTTTCTCAACAGCCTGGGTCTTAAAAACGTCTTCGTTTACAACATTGAGGGCATTAAGGTTCTTATCTATCGCCTCACGGAAGATACCTAGGTCGGCCTCCGCCTGACCGCCTAGGTTTGCCTTGTGGCTGGTGATTAGGTAGCGGCTGTTGAGTCGGTCGTCCTCGTCAAGTCCAGAGAGATCGTTGAGGATAACCGTCTCAATGTCGTCCAGCTGGTAGAACCCGAAATCAGGTTGCCCACCACCATCGCCGCACTTCTCTTTCAGGCCGTCGTCCTTCCACTTCTTCAGGAGATTCCTGTCCTCCGGAGAAAGCGGAGGCTGCGGATCCCTAGGCATACGCTCAGGGTTGTCCACCGGAAGGTTGATGCGGTCTAGGTAGGCGTTGATGTTCTGCTTGGCGACTCCGTAGTCGTCGTACTTCTGCGGGGTAAAGTGACAGCCAAGACACTTCTCAGTGAGGATAGGCTGGACGTCAGCGAACAGCGTCTCACCGTCACAGTCATCCCCGGGATCTGGTGCAGCGGTACAGGTGTTAGAAACCTCTCGCCAATCGCCATCCTTGCATAGATCAAGAATCTTACCGATCTCAGGCTCTGCACACTGGCGCTCCCGGACTGTCCCGTCTTCGTCTTCACCACAGCTGGCGGGAGCGGGCTCGCCCTCGTTGATCACTGTTGTTTTCTTCTGCTGGCAACCTGGAGCAAAGTTGAGAATGGTCATCAGAACAGCGGCCATAATAAGGGCAGAGCCTAACCAGAGAACTTTCTGGTCAACTTGCCTAGTCATCGTGTTCCCTTTCAGTGACGGTGATCGACTCTACTAGAGAGGCTATCATGCAGGTCCGTGACAGGACGAAGCGACTTGGTTGCTTTCACAGAGGCCTTCAACTCGGCCTTGGCTTGCTGTGCATCTTCTGGTGATAACTTGCCGATCATATCGAGAATTTGTTTGATGATCTTGTAAAGCTCAGGGGCGTTCGTGACGACCCAGAGCATTGCTTTCCACCAGTTCATACTTATCCCTTCAGTGCGTCGTACAGATCGGCCGAAGAGAGAGATACAGCTTTGAGAAATGCAGGGAGATCGCCCTTGGCTTCTTCGCCGAGTTTTTCCCATCCGTCGATGGCGCCGACGAGATGTGTCATCGCCTCTGCCATCAGGGGTGCGATGTCCTCTACATCAATGCCGTCAGACAGGTGGGGCTTCGCGCCTTTAATGAACTCAATGACTCCTTGCATGAGCTCGTAAGCTTCCTTTGAGACATCTGCCTCAACCTTAATAGTTGCCATGGCATCCCTCCTTGGTTAGTGCCACTTCCAAATTTCCTTAGAGCCCTCGTCTAGCTCTAGTGCTGCCTCTCCGTGGTCTGCGCCAAACACAAGGTCAAGCAGCCACCCTAGGCATAGACCAAAGATAAGGGTTGTGGGTGTGGCCTTACCAGCCCTCCAGGCCATCCTTGCCCTGCCGCTACGAGAGCTAATGCTTTCATCCGGGTCACCACCAAAGATGGCGGAGATCATTTGCGAACCAGCCAAACCGACATTGAAGACGTACTGAAGCCACCATGGCATCTCGCCATTCTTGAACCTTGGGTCTTCAAAAAACCCACGGAGAAGACTCATGCGTCCTCTGATTCCTGCACGGCATAGAGCGTGACCGTGGCCCACTCGCCCGTCATGGGTGTGTCGCCAATGATGCTGATACGCATCTCCACGCCCTGGCTGTCACGCATCCTGATGGGCCGTGAGTAGTCGAACGGAAAGACGTGGACGTCGTTCTGCAGGCCACCAAACTTTGGGATCACACCCTGACCAAGGTTACCGACGCTGATGATGTCCATAGGGCTCTTGTACAGACGTTGCTGGATAAGAACCTTGTTCGGCAGGTCTAATGGGTTGTAAGCCCAGATCTCAAAGGACAGTGGGGTCATGACGAGATCAGTTGAGAACTGGACCTCAGCTCTCCTGATCACAATCTCTTGTCCGGCCGACGGCTTGACGCAGAACGTTGAGCCGGACTCTTTCCAGTAGTCTGCGGTCACTGCTCCTGCTGGTGCGCTGTCCAGAGTCACTGTGCCGTTCTCTGCATCCACCGTGTAGTCGTCAGGATCGATGACTGTGCCGTTGTCTTTCACCACCAATTGACGTGTTTGGTAGAAAATGTCTTCATCCATGATCCTGCCGCCCTGGAGGTAAACCAGCTTGTCGGCCGCAGGGAAGTCGTACGTGGTACCGGTGTCCAGGGTAAGCAACTGCCCTGTCACCTCGGCTGCATCTCCATACCAACTATGACGGTCGCACCAGTTGTGGCTGACGTAGCTGAGAAACTCCCCTTCAGGCTCAACCAAAGCCACGATAGGAATGTTGTGCGAAGTGACTGGTGGTCCGACCTCTACGATAGGCTCACCATCGTGCAGTGCCACGATGCCATCAAGGGTTGTTTTTTCCCCAGCCGTAAGGGCAGCCTTGAAGATGACCTTGATCTCGTCATCACTGATGTTGACGCCTTCGAGGGCCGTAGTGATGGCCGAGTTCTTTACGTCAGAGTTGAGCTTCCCTGTGTCGGCTACACCGTTCGCGGTGTCGTCAGCAGCTGAGTAGATATATTCGGTCAAAGCCATCAGGAAACCCTCCAGAGCTCTAGGCGAGCATCTCGGATATACGCAGTGTCGTCAGAGTCGTCGGTGCGAAACTGTAGATTCAGGTCTTGTGTTGCAGCAGCGCCGATCGTGAAGGTGAAAAAACCACACTCGCGGTGGAACTGGTCTGTGCCGGAATCCTGGGGCTCTTGCATGTGGCTCATTACAGTGGTGCCGTTGCGCTGGATACGGGACTCGAAGTCCGTATTAGTGGCGCCGTGAGACCAACCAAACGACCACCCAACTCTGTATGTCCCTGCAGGGAGTGAAGTCGTGGTCCAGTCAATCTTGTCCTGGAAAGTCGTTGAAGTGGTTGTTGACTGTCCCAGTGACTCTTGGGATTGGTACTCGTTGCCGAACACCGACGATGCACCGCCAGTGGCTATGGTAAACACCTGGCCCGTGTCATCGATGTATCGAAGCGTGTCGTCGTCTTGAGCGTAGAGGCGGTACATGCCTGCAGGGGCATCGTCTGGGGGTCCGTCTCTTTCTTTCAGCGTGATCGTACCGTTGGTATCAGCCATCTATGACAAGCTCCCCACAAACTTCGACTTCGCCGCAGAGAACGAAGCAACCCTTGACGTAGGCCTGCTTGTCCTCCTCGACAGTTTCAACAACGTCAGCCAAAATCCTGAGCCATCCTGAATGGTGGTCTTCATTAGGGTTTGTCACCCGCCCGGGGATGGGCATTAGAAATCCTCCAGGTTCAGAATGACTTCCCAGTCTGTGTTGTTCTTCGTAGCTCTAAGTCGGATCTGGGTGATGTAGCCCTTAACGTCCCAGTCTTGGACTGCCTTCCTGGTCAGCGTGCTGTACGAAGAGCCGCCATCAAAGCTGAACTCCATATCTTTGTTGACTGCCTTTATCTGCACACCAGAGATCACATTGCCGGCGACAGAGGGCACGTCCACCGTATCGCCGTTGGAAGCCAACGACCCACTAAAGTGGGTCGTTGACCCCGCATTGTCTGTAGTTTCGTTTTGGCCTTCTAGGTCAGCCATTCAACACCTTAAGCAGTTGCTTGCACACACAGCGTGCCGTGCATGTCGCTGAGGTTGCCTCCCTGGATCTGATTGCCAATGAGCTTCAGTTCCTGGGTCCCAGTTGCGCCAGAGGTGATCTGCAGGCACTCGGCCTTACCGCTTTCTGTAAAGGAGCCAGCGCCAGTCACAAAGCAGTGGTGGATAGTGGTCGTCGCATCATCGGTCTGCTCAACCTTCCACATAACGCTCTTGGTGGAAGCGCCAGAGAAGAACTGCAGCGTATAGGTCGTACTAGCTACCAGCGTTAAGGTTACGACGTCAGTGTCATTGGAGTCAGATGGGGTTACTGTGGCGTGGTCACTGATGATAGCGCCAGCAGCCCCGAGGGTGACCGGCAACTTGCCCATCGCATCTAGGGTGGGCTTAACCGACAGTCCGCCGCTATCCTTAAAGGCATAGGAGTGGTTACCCTGTCCGTCACCAGCACCACCGCCGGTTACTGCGTCACCAGCGACTCCGTCTCCAGAGCCATCGGCTAGTGTATTAAAAAGTTCGTTCTGGTCTGCCATGGTTTCCCCTTTCCTTGGGTCAGGTTGTGTAGCCCATTACATAGGCTTCGATGTCTGAGGCGCTCCCTGCGCCCGCTGGTTGCTCAAACACCACTGTCAGTGTGTTGCCCGAAGCGATTTCCCTAGCTACAGGATATAGGAACGAGGCGTTGGTTTGCGAAGCGCCTGTCCTGCCGCTTCCTATAACCGACGCGTTATCCCTGATCTCGAAGCAACCGCCCTTCGTTGTGGTGACGACGACATATCTGAGGAAGAGAGTCTCTGTTGCACCAACAACTCGCGTGATGAGCGTCTGTGAAAATCCTGGCGTAGTAGTCGTTTGAGCGTCAAGGAACTCGGGGGTCTGTCCGGGGCCAAAGCCATCGGACCCGCCAGGAGGAGATGTAAAGGACGCTATGTTCGCCACTAGATCAGCTCCTCAGCAACAACGGTGAGTCCTGAACCGGATGCTGACTTGATGTTCAGGGCAACGCCATCAGTTATGTTGTACTGACGTTCACCAGAGGGGGGGATGATCATCCCTACGTACCCAGCGGGCGTGGCAAAGTTGACCTTCATCTCAACGCCAGACTGATTCTGCACGGCAAGGGTCGTTCTGTTTGCTGTCGTTGGTAGTGCAGTCCAAGTTGTGTCGTTCACTGTAGAGATCTCGGTGGTAACGCCAGAGGTACTGCCACCGCTGTTCCCAACCGTGACTGTGCCCTTGACGCATACAGCGTCATTACCGTCAGCATCTGGCCCTATCGGGTTCCCTGGAGCGTTAACTGTCTTGCAATCTGCCACTAGCCCCTCCTGGACTTGGACAAGTAGCGGAAGTTAGCGGTCCCCGTGGTGTTCGTGTTGGCTGTGAACTCAACTCTGAAGAATCGGTATCCGATGTCCACCAGATGCCAGAGCTGGCAGCCAGAGGCAGTGTCTACAGTGATGTTGGTCACAGGGAGGTCGCAGAAGTTTGTGCCGTCGATGCTTGCAGCGACATTGAACACACCATCAGTGGCGTCGGCTCCGGACCAGAGAACAGAGACCGCACCCATGTCGAAGTAGAGAGCGTCCACAGCAGCAGTGCTGAAGTCTGCAGAGAGGGGGTGATCAGCGTCAGGCAGGGAACTGCCCACACGATCCCAGACCCTTCCATCACAGGGATGGAGGATGGTCTTGTACTCCTCTACACTCCAGCTGGTGCTCACTTGACGCCCTTCTTGAGGATCTTGTTGACATCACTGAAGTCCAGCTTGGTCTCTTTGGACGTTTTCTCAACTTCCTTGGGGGTGTCTCCAGCGCTCAACTCGACAATGCCCTCATTCACCAGGCTCAGGATCTTGGCCCTCTCACTGTTTGGTATGTCAGCCCTAAGAGTCAGAATGCGGAGCTCTTCAAGCTCGTCGCCTTCAAGGAAGGCACGCCCTGTTGTGTTTAGCTCCGAGTTCGGCTGGATGAGCTGGTTAACGAACCCTGGGGCAACCTTGATTGCCAGATCTGGATTGGCAAGAAGCCTCCCGGTTTTCCCCAGAGCCTTTTTCGCGCCAGAGATCTTTGCTTTCGAGAGGGCGGTTCTTGCCGGACCCATGACCAAAGCTCTCGCGACCATTGGCCCGCCTGCTGACCTCATGTACTGGATGCCACCCACGGCTAGGGCAGCAGCGATAGCGCTGAACATTTCGGGCCCTATGCCGCCCTTAAAGGCCAACACAGTGCCGCCTATTCCTCCGGACGGAGCGAAAGACTTGGCGGCATCTATGATGGTTTTCTTCGAGGGGTCTCTACGAAGCCCTTCGGCGATCAGGGAATCCGAAACGTCATCTACGATGTTTCTGGCCTGAGCGGAGTCTTCAGTAAGGACCCTCGAAATAGCCTCGGCCCCGCCGACGAGATCCTCTGCCTTCTCATTCCTAAGTGTTTTCACAATCTCGTCAAAGTCACCGCTGGCCCACACGCCTAGGCGCTCAATAGCCGCATCGGCCTTATCCCTACGCTCCGTGAGGAGTTCGATCTGGTCCTGAAGGGCCTTTATGTCGGGGATCGTGTCCAGAAGCCGGTCGTCGCTTCTGGCTCTCTGTGTAAAGGCGAAGTCATCAGCTTCCTTCATGAAGTTTGTCTGGAAGCTTTCGTCCATGTGCTGGAGGATGTGGCGGTTAGTCTTGTCTTTGAAAAGAAGTTGCATGCCATTCTTCTTGGCCATCGCTTTGCGGGCTTCTTTGAGAATCGCCGTGTCCTTGGCGAGGGGGCGCATGATCTCCCTGTATTCCGGGATTTCCTTCAGGACATCATCAACGGTTGACCGGATATCGAGGATCTTCAGGTCAGAGCTGGTGACCGAGTCCCCCCTCTTCAGTGCAGATCTAATGGTGCTGGCTTCGTCGTCGAGAACCTTGATGACTTGTTTGGCTTCCGTTGCTGTTATCTTGCCGTCCTTAGAGGCCGCAGATAAAAAATCCTTAATCCTGTTGAGCTGCCCAACTGACTGGGCGGTTGGGCCGCCTTTCGGCACGATGCCCTTGACCGACACGCCCTCGATCGCGGCTGAAATCTTCCCAACAACTGGCTTTAGATCGACCTCTTTGCCGGAGTTAGCCAGCACGTCCAGTGCTTCATCGGAAGCCACAGATGCCCGGCGAGATAGGTTCTCGAAATTTTCGATGAAATGATCGGTGACCTCCTCAGGCACTTGGTGGTTCTTGAGGTCGGTCTTCTTGTGCCTCTTAGCGGCCATGAGGTTGGCGCGAGCAGCTGCCAGTTCCCCATCGATATCACTTTTCTCTTGCTGGGCCTTTTTAACGACACCCTGGATGTCTTTGACCAATTCTTCTCTGGGCCTTGCGTTCCTTATCCTGTTGGGCACGGTGCGGGCCACGGCGATTGATTGAGGCTTTGTCTTGGTGACCAGGCCAAGGATGCGATCCGACATCGAGACGCCCGGGAGGGACAGTGCCGCCTCGGCCTGTGGACTGGGAGTCCTTCTGGCCGCTTTTGCTAAGCCTTTAGCGACTTTTGCCGATCCCCTTCCCAATGCTCCTGCTGGCCCACTAAGGATATTTACGGGGTCGATGCCAACAGCAACGGCTGGACCGACGACGTCGCCAGTCATCAGAGCGATTTCAGGGTCAAGGCCCCTATCGATCATGTCTTTGGCGATGATGTTGTTGAAGTTCATCGTCGGAGGAGGTTCGTTGCCAAACTGATCGCGTACGGCCTGGACAGACCTCTTGATCCGCTCGGGAAGGTCTGATGGACCTTTGTCGGTCAGCTCCTGTATGGCTGCCCGCATAGCATTTAGCGGTGTCTCCAGGGCTTCGATGACAGGGACCGCAGCGGAGGCAGCTGTCTCGATAGCCCCCTGCGCTAACTCGGGGGGCTCTGTGCTGAACGGTTGTTCCTGTTGGGGGTCTTGTGGCGTGTCGGTGAAAGCGCTCTCAGCGGGTGTCTCCTCAATCTGTTCTTCGCCAGCCATAGCAGCAAGGCGGCCGGCAGCACCGGTTGCGGGGGTGGCCGGGCCAAATGCGTCGTCTGCTGAGATCTCTTGTTGTTGTTCTTCAGCCATTACTTAAACCCACTTGGACTGGTTTTAACTCTCTTGGTGCCATCTTTGTGGATGAACTCATCCCCGACATCGAGCGCATCGAAGTCACTGCGAGTCTCGATGACCGGCAACGAGGGCCTCTTCTTGGCTCCCGTTATCTTCATGCGGTCCGATTCCAGCTGTGATGCGGTTTCGTCCAGGCTATCCACTGTCGCCTGCAACTGATCTCTGAAAGCTTCCAGGTCACGCCCAAAAACGGCCCCGGGCTCTGTGAAGTTGAGGACCTGAAACTCCAAAAAGGCGAGGAGCCTCTTGGCCTCTTCCGCGCCAACAGCATCGGCCCCCATCTCGGAGTTGAGGATCTTCCCCATGTTGTTGCCAAGGGTGACGGCCAAATCCTCGTTGCCACTCTTGATAGCCTTGTCGAATTGCTTGACTTTCGACCCTAGCGCTTTGCGTATAAAGCGAACGTTGTCCTCTTTTTTTGTTAGGTCGGCGAGCCTCTTGGACTGAAGGTCGTCTAGGGGCTTCCCGGAAGCGTCTTTGGGCTTAGTGCTGAACTGCTGCTTCAGCCTTTGAGAGAGGATAGCGTCATCGAGCTTCTCCTGGCGTTTGATCTGTCTCTGCTTCACCTCGCCAACCGTGACATCGATAGGCGTCACCTTTCCGGTGATGTCGTTGCCCTCAGAGTCGAAAATCTTTCCTTGACTGGGGTCAAAGACGCCAAAGGCCGTAGTGCCATCCGCAAACTGCACCGCCTTAGCTTGGAACTTGGTCGACGACTTCTTGTTGGCCTGTTGAAACCTTGCCAGGTCTAGTCGTTGTTGGAGCTGTCGCTGCTCCTGGGCTTCTTGCCTGGTCTGTGCAGCGTCTTGTCGCTGGATCCTGTCCAACTCACCAAAACCAGCAGCTCCTCCAGCTAGGGCGCCTGTGGTTGCTCCAACACCCACCGCTTCACCAAGCACGGCTCCGCCGGCCAGGGAGACGAAGGCAACGGCTAGCTTATCTTTCCAGTCCAAGGACTCGATCGGCGCTTCGCGCAGGCGCTGGAGGGCTTGTGGGCCCGCCTCTTCGGCTCTCTGTGCGGCTACAGCAACAGCCTGCTCAGGGGGGACGCCCTCAGCTGACGCATCCCTAATAGCGTCCTCACCAAGAACCACCGATTCAGCCTCTGTCAGCCCTAACTCTGGCTGCGTTGATTCAGTAGGAGTGCTTTCTTGTTGTGCAGGTGGCTCTGGTTCAGGCTGTTTCTGGGGGGGTGACTCCGGGGTAGGGATGATCCCTGAAGTTAGTGATAGCTTTGGTGGATCTTCCTGCTCCGGCCCTTTCAGGTTCACCGCCGCGCCTTTGCTGGTGGTCACCTTCGTACCAGCAGGCTGGACTTGGCCCTCTCCGATTTCAGTTGCTTCTGCTAGCCGTCCTTCAGCCATCTGTTACCTCAAAACAATCCTTCAGGGTCCAGGCCAAGGCCTTCAGCCGCAATCGCCCCTTGAGCCAGAACGGGTCCACCAGCGAACAAGCCGGCAAAGTCGCCTACACCCGGCCCTATCGCTCCGATAAACCCTTCTTTCCGGAAGGGGTTCGCTCTGCCAACACGATCAAAGAACCCACCAAGAGAGCTCTGGTCAGGAGCAGGCTCGCCCTCGGCGGCAGCTCTGTTTTCTATCGCAGCTTTCAAAGCTTGCTCTTGAAGGAACTGTTGCTGGGCGCCACGGAACACCTGTGACTGCAGCCCAGCAGTCCCAAACTCAGCCGCTAACTGCCCAAGTCGCTCCCTGTTGAGGGCCCGGCCTAGTTGCTGCTGCCCCGACTGCTGCAGGGCAATGCTGGACTTCGCCAGGTCAGATTCAAGGGCACGACGGGCGATGTCTCCTTGCTGCTGGGCCCTCAATGCCCCTGCTTGTGCCGCTGCGCCACGGACGCCTGATGCACCCTGCTGGATTCTGAGTTGCCTGAGTGCGTTTGCCTGCTGACTGGCCAGACCCGCCTCGGCTGCGCCACGAATCCGAGAGAATTGGGGGGCTGCGATTCCTTGGGTGGCCTGTGCCTGGAGTCTTTGCAGGTTCTGTCCCACAAGGGACTGGAGGTTCTGGCCACCGCCAAAGAGTTCCTCCCCACGCTTACGGCCCTGCAGGAACCCCTTCTGAAGGTTTTGCTGGGCAAGTGTCTGGAGATTCTTTTCTCGTTGAGAGATGACGGGGATCGTGGGGCCTGCGTCGCCCTGAGCGGTGAAGAGCTTCTTTTTGGGTTTGGCACCAGCTCTTTCGGCGACCCCACCGACTGCACCGAAAAGGGGGTTTTTGGGGGCTGGTCGCCCACTAAGGCGAGCGAAGATCTCCGCCTTCTCCTGGTTGGTTCTTCCACGCCTCCCTAAGATGCTGTCAGCGGCCGCTTGCTCACCACCAGTCCTCTTCTTCCTCCCGAGGATCGCATCGACCGCTTGCTCCTGTTTGCTCTTGGCCATACCCCTACCTCATGAAAACCACTGTCACGGTGGCGTCATCCGTTCCAGTATTTTTCAGATACAAGTTATTGATGTTCCAGGGAGTGTCTCCATCGATTATAGCACCCCCACCGCTTTGACGAAGTACAAGACGCCGAGAGGGGATGAAGTTCAGCTCATTGCGAAACCCCAGCTCTTCCCCCGCAGCTATGACACCAGAGGACTCGAATGCCTCGAAGTTGTCCGCGAAACTGATGCGCCTTGCCACCAGCATGATCTCCCTGAAGGCGCTGGCCAGGTCGGTGCGGAGGTATCCCTCTACATCGCCGCCTACATAGCTCTTTAGGGCCTTCAGTTTCATTCTTTGAGCTTCACCCCCATCGGCGGCACGAGCTCAAGCTCATACCCAGAGATGACCGTCTGCTGGTTGATAGTGGAGTTCTCGAAGATGATCTTTACAGATCGAGCCCTCTGCTCCCTGAACTTACCTTTTACGGAGGGGTCTTCTCCGGAATTGAAGTCGTAGGTGATGTCGCTGACGTTGGTGGTGTCATCCCAGTTGATGCGCTGCTTGATCTGAAGGTCGAACGTCAGGTCATCCAGTGAAAAGACAGAGGCTCTCAGGAACTTCTTGAGGTGGCTCGGTGCACCAGCGGTGTCCCAAGACATCTCTGGGTTGAACGTGTAGGAGGCGCCGTGGTCGTTGTAGTCCTCGTCTCTGCGCCCGTAGGGCATCATCACATTCATGCGTGACCCAACGGCATTCAGGAACAAAAACCATCCCGCAGAGTCCCTCAGGGTGCCGTTGGTGTCTGTCAGCTGCGGCGTGTTCACCGCCAGAACGCCTCGCTCCATCCCGATGTCCCACTCCGACCAGAAATCCCTCTCGTAGTCGTAGACGAATGTCCTGGATGTGGTTGAGGGAGACCCTGAGACGGTGAGACCCAGGATGTATTTGCCCTCAGATGCCCAGTTGGCTGCAACTGCGTGGTTGAGCGGGTGATTAGTAGAGTCGCCGTTTTGGTATTGCACCCCAAACGCCTGGCTCTTGAAGAAGACCTCTAAACGAGACTGACCATCTGCTGTCGGTCCCATCGGCTGGATCTGCTGACCGCGCGCAATGAGAAAAGGCCCCCTATGAGATAGGAAGCCCAAGAGGCCCACAGAGATCTCCTGGATGGAGAAGTGAGACTCGCAGCCGACTGTAGAGGAAACCCTATCGACCTGAAAGGCTCCGCCTAAATCACCAGTGATTCTGTAGATCGATCGGTCCTTGAAGGCCATCAGGTAGTCTTCAGTGCTACCCAGACCAGAGACATTGTCCCCGATCCTCCCTGTGCCCACCCGGAACTGGTTCACTGCTGTGGCAAATACATCCGGCCTGCCCTGCTCAGAGAAGTGGATGATGTCTGGCTCATCCTCAACGCCGGCAACAACCAGATGGTTACGGTACTCAGCTAAAAAACGCCCCTGAGGGGGCTGCGCACCGAAGTCAGGGGGAACATCCCCAAGAACCTCAAGGCGGTTAAATCGATCGCTGCTACCTACGCCCCAGGCATCGGTGTAGACCGTTGTCGCTCCAGCAAAGGCCTCAAGGGGGAACTCACCAATCAGGTAGTAGACAGACAGTGTGGGATCCAGAGCCTCTTCCTTGGTCCTCCAGATGCGAACGAAAAGCTGTTGGCTGACAGCCATGCCCGGGAAGATGGCTCCGTCCTGGTCGACCTCAATCTCGACAGATGTCGCGCTGGGTTTTCCTGTAATGGTTCCGAACTGAGTTTGTGCAGCGTTGACTGTGATGGAGTCATCGAGTGTTTGGTGGTCGGCGATGACAGTTGTCCACGGGTGGTGAGACCAGCCAACCTTCTCACCGATCTGGAGTGTCGCTAGCTCGGTAGAGCTGATCCCCATGAGGGTGATGGTGTCGCCTTCGTCGTACCCAATGAATGGTTCCGTATCTGGGTACTCAAAGCTACCGATGCTGAAGTCTGCTGTGAGGTTGTCGATAGTGATGTCTACCGTTCCACCGCCCGCCATATCCGCGTCGTCGATCTCCTCAGGATCTGACAACTGGCCCTCTACGACATTCCCAGCATTATCAATGTGCGTGTACTGGTAGCGGTATCGGTATGTCTCAGACGCTGAGGACGATGTGACAAGGGTGGTGCTTGATGGCTTTGGAAGCCCAGCCTCGTAAAAGTTCACGCCATCGTATTTGCCGACAGGACCAGCACCACCAGACACGTACAGAACATCATTGACCAGTGCGGTTGAGTAGATGGGTGGATCTGGTGACGTGGGCGCTGTCATCGAGAAGGAACCGGGAGTAGCGAGGACCTCGTCATGGAACGTCCTGATCTTGGCGTCAGGAGAGGCATCAAAGTCGATGACTACAGCCTCAGTTCCTGTAGCAGCAAAGTCCGTAGTCGTGACGTTGGCGTCTGCAGTGGCAGTGAAGTCGGTCAGGCCACTGATAGTGGAGATAAGCGTCGCTAGGGTCGCATCACCACCAGTGCCCGTACCCAGGGCAAGGTCCATGAGGTTGGTGGAGGTGGTGACGTTGTCGATCTGAGCTCGGAACTGGGAAGTACCAGTGTCGTAGAACATCTGGTAGCGGAAGTCGTCTCCACTTAAGCCCGTGTAGTCGATCGTGATGATCCCAATGACAATCTTCTGGGGAGCGTCTTGGAGGATGATGACTTCTGATCGCTCTGCCTGGGAAAGGCCTACTCCATGCCACATGGCAAGCCCCTTGGCCCCTGGAGAGATCAGCTCACCCATGCGTTTATACCCAGGGCGCTTCACCAGGTCGCCTCGGTCGTTGATGTCAAAGTTCTTGCCCCCAGTCATGAAGCCGGGAGGACGGCGCAGGTCGTTAGAGGTCAGATCAAGACCATTCAGAGGACCATAGCGCCTGATGGGGACATTCTGCTCTGCCACTAGATCTCCTCGGGCCAGTAGGTCAGGTCAGTGATGGCGATCTCGGTGACATCAGCGTTTGCATCGGCGTAATTACTAACGATGTCCGCTTTCATCTGCTGGCGCTCGGCATCCTGCTCGGCAGAGTCCGTGGAGCTATCTCTCTTGAAGATTTTCCAAGCCCCGTATGCCAGGAGGTAGTCCTCGTTATTCTCTGGCAGGCGACTCTCCGTGGTACTGTTCTCCCCAAGCGTCACGTAATCACCAATGGTGATGGTCTGCCCTGACGGTAGCGTGTAGCCACCGCCTGTGATCGTCACGACACCACCAGCGCTTACCGAGTCGTAAGGGAGGCCAGCAGCTTGAGTATTGCCATCGCGATCAACGAAGCTGAGGAAGTCATCCAGGGAGTAGTCGTCGACGTTAAAGGGAGCGGTCGTGTCAAGCGTAAGCGCCGTCACAACTCCCGCAGCAATCGTAACCGACGCAACGGTTGTCCTGCGCTTATCAAGACGTGGGAGCTTGGGGTCGTAGAATATCCGCAGCCCGTTGGTTACCGTGGTCGTGGGCTTGGGATCCAATATGATCTGGTTCTTCTCCAAGATATATCGAGTCGGATGTGACTCCACACCGGTGATCTCCCCGTGGTAGCCGCGCTGGAGATTGCGGTACTCCTCGTCCCTGCCCGTCTCTGAGTATTGAACCTTCACGATGCGGTGAAACTGATACATGGAGGAAGGTAGGTCGTATTCAGCCACCTTGCTCTGAGTCTGGATCAGCGCGCGCTCGGTGAAGGCCCTTGAGTCTGCCCTGATGATCGCCCTGTAGATGTCAGACTGACCATCGTTGAGATACTGGATGAACTCCTCATCCGTGATCCCGTCAGTGATGCCCGTCTGGACGTTCTCTGTCTGACGCCGGATCTGGGTGATGAGGTGCTCAACTCGTCTCATTAGTTAGTTCCTGCAACCGGAGTTGATGCTGATGCGCCCTCGAAGGTCTCGTCCTTCTTACGCATCCTCTTGAGCTGCTTCTTAAGAGCAGCTACAGCCATCTTCTTCTTGTTCTCTTTGCTACCGTTGCTCATGTCTGGCATGACTGCCTCCTAAACGAGTGCGGACCGAAAGGCCGCAAGTGTATTGGCTAGTGCTGACTGTTCTCCCTGCGCCTGGGCCCTGGCGACGTTGATGCCCTGCTCTCGGGCCCTAAACTCTGCCTGCTTGGCCGCTGCCAGGCGTGCCTCACGGTCACGGCGATTCGCCGCGTCCTGTGCGGTTTTTTGTTGGAGCAGAGTGGTGAAGAGACCAGCCCCAGCGCCAATGAGGGCCCCGAATGGTCCCCCGACGGCAGCTCCCGTAGCTGCTCCCTGGCCCGCCCCCATGAGCGCTGCCTGGTCGCCCCCTGAAAATCCTGTGTCTTGTTGACCTGGCATGAAGCCCCCCTAAAGTACCGAGAACTGTCCTGAACAGACGTAGTCCTGTGATGTCGTGTGTGTTGGCTCTGGGATCGTAATCCTGATCTCGTTACCGGCAGAATCACCCGTCATCACCCCAGCAGTGTCAGAGCCTGTGACCACTCGGTTGCAGATACCAGTCGACTGGAAGTTGTTGCTGAACGTCGTTGAGACAGGGGGATCAAAGTCGCATGCCGTACTCAGACCGGAGCTCGTTGGGTCAAGCTGAACCCGAAAGGAGATGTTTACAACGGCTCCTACCCGCAGCCACTTCATGTTCACTACGCTGCAGGCATCACAGTTCGCCCCACAAGTCTCACCTGTACCAGCGTCTTCGCCGTCGTTTGAACAGAGGGATCCAATGCCACAGTCTGCCCCGTTATCCACCTCAACGTGGGCGTGGCCGCTAGACTCAATACGAAGGGAGAGATCAGAGTTCCCATTTACCCGGAACTGCATCTGGTTTCCACCGTGGTCGTACCGAATATAACCAACATCGCTGTCGCCAGAGTCAGCGAACCTAAGCTCTGATATGTCGTTTGGATCCGCAGCACGGGACTCGATTTGGACAGCGGAAATGCCATCGCCGTTCTCTACGGCTAACTCGCCATCGGTCCAGATGCCGACGTCCTGGTTGTTCACACGGAAACGCATCTCTGCAGGTCCTGAGGGCATGTAGGATATCTCGCCATGGTCCGTGTCTGAGCCCTGCCCCATAAGGATGCGGGCTTCATCGGTTGCAGCGTCCGGTTGAATGGAAAGGATTGAGTCGTTGGCCATATCAACAGTGACCTGATCAGTAAATGTAGGGCTTGTGTCGTTGATCAAGTCAGTGCCGTCAGAGATCTTGATGGTTCCTGCAGCCCCCACAGCGAGGCGGTCTGTGGTGTTGGTGCTGTCTCGGTAAATGATGTCGCCGCGAGTCGTCATGGGGTCTGTAAACGCACCTGCCGCAGACCAGGTCAGGTTCCCCGATCCGTCGTTCTCCAGGTGTGTTCCTGCAGCACCTTGAGCGGCGGGCCAGTTGAGTGTGTATGACGTGGTTACTGCTGCCGGTTGGTGTGTAAGGGTTCCTGACGTTGAACCATTCCATCCCTGGCCGCCATTGAAGTTGACCGTGCCAGACTCAGCGACGATAGCTGAGCTGGTTGGGACCTCGATGAGGGAAATGCTTGGACTGCCAAGTCGCAGCATGTTGTCAGTGTCGACAACAACGTTCTCGCCGATGCCAATGCGATTTGAAGCCGTCGCGCTGTCGGTTTCTGCGTTGCGACCGATAAGGATGTTACCGCTACCAGTGGTAATGGTCTGTCCAGACTGGTCACCAATGAAGATGTTGTCGTCCCCGTCTGTGACGGCATCGCCCGCAGAGTTACCAAAGGCAGTATTACGAGACCCTGTGTCAATGGCATTAAGAGCTGAGTTTCCGAAGGCGGAGTTTGCTGACCCGGTGGCCCCAGGAGCACCGAGAAGGGCGGACTGGCCTACGGCATTGTTGATGGCAGTCATGTTCTGGCCGGTACTAGCACCGATGTAGACCGAGTTGCCTGACGTGGTCATGTCCTCGCCAGCCTGGTGGCCGATGAAGACGTTGAAGCCGCCTGAGGAGGTAATTTGGCCTGCCTGGTTTCCTATGAAGACGTTCCTGATTCCAGAAGTCAGGGCAGAACCAGCAGCGGAACCAATGACTACGTTGTCCGCCCCCGTGATGCTTGCGTTGCCAGCCTGACCAAGGAACAGAGACTCGTTGAAGGCACCCTTATCAACACGGGTGTACTGCCTCGTAGCACCATCAACGATATCGAAGCCGTTGAGGTCGAGGTTACCACCCAGCTGAGGCGTGGTGTCTTCAAGGACGTTTGCAAGGACCCTTTCCCAGTTTGTAGAGCTTCCCGCATCTAGCTTCTGGTAGAGGTCGCCGGTGTCGGTTTTGATGAACAAAGAGCCTAAGGGCGCATCTACGGCAGAGGCGGTCGGGTCTACAGTCCCTGTCAGGATGTAGGCGGTTTCCGACAGCTTGAAGTCGTCCTTCAGGGCCTTTACGAAGCTCCCCTGAAAGATGACGGCCTTCCCACCAAGCGCGTAGTCGCTGAAGAGAAGAAAGAATACGAAGGCAAAGAGATATCGCATTAGGACAACCCATTAATGACGAGGTCACCGAGTGTTGCGTCTGCGCTCAAGGCCCGCACAGAGACCCTAGTGCCTGCAGGAATGTTCACGTCCACCGGACCTGGCCCACCCGGCTCGATATAGAAAATGTCCGTCTCAGACGCGGCTGCTCCAGTGGCTAAGATCATGATCTCGCCGGAGCTATCGAAGATGTGTAGACGATTGATCTCTCCCGACGTAGAAGCGATCAGCTCCACGTAAGCCCCCGTCGTGACGTTGGTAGAGCTGTAGTCGTTCCTGACTATCTCTACCGACGTTTTCCCCTGCTGATCCGTGGGAATGGTCGGCTGATCAGACGCCAACACCACTGAGTTCGATCCAGCTGCTGTTGTCTGCCCCAAAGTAGCGGGGAACTGACCTGTCATCGCCGCATTGTAGAATGCAGCGCCATTAGACAGCCGGTTAGACAGCGGTGTAGCAGCCGCCTCATGCCGTGCAGCCAACAAGTGGGGGCTGTCATCAGCTGGAGTGGTGCGAAGGGTCGCAGTGTCTACACTCCCTGCTCCCGTCGGGTTCTCGCCATCACTTGTGATCAGCTTCACAGGGAGGGGCCGGTTGTTGGCCGGGGTTCCTGTGTCCTCTTCGACCTCAGTATCGACAGTATCCAGGACAAACTGGACAGGACCCTGAGCAAGACCACCGCCAGCACTCACCTGAAGCGCTTTTGGGCGCAGCAGGTTGAATGTGTCGCCAACGACAGGGGTTGCAGGGAGTAGCTGACCAAGACGCATGGTATCTACGTCGATGATCTCTACGATGACAGTCTCAACGCCTTCGTTCGCTGCACCAGCAAGCCAAACCAGCTGATCCCCAACCTTGGCGCCGTGAGCAGTAGCAACGACATCCTGGGTTGTAGTCCCTGCCTCAGCAGCATCTGCTGTCGAGTAGGCGGTGTAGGTAAGGATTGCTTTGGTCTCTAAACCGTACGTCTTAGGACCGGTGGGGTTTACGTTGGCGTAGTTCTGACGAGTGTTATCGAGCTTCTCTCCGCTCGGATATCCCTTGTTGGCCATTGACCCTCAACCTCCTCATGGGGTTTCTCAGTGATCTATTTCTTGCTGAAGAACAGCTGAACGGTGACGTCAGCTAGCTGTGCTCCGCCTAATGTTGTACTCGCTCGAACCCTAGGCAGACTTGCGGCAGTAATCGCCACAATCTCCTGGTCGTTACCAGTGACCGTTGGGATGGTTGCGAGTGTGTGCCAGTTAGTGCCATCAGGGCTGTGCTGAACAGTGACGTCGGCTGTGTTCCCGGCTGCATTCGTGCAGGTGCACACAGCGATGAGTTCGTCCATCCACTGCTCAGTAGACACAGCGGAGCCCACATGGGGCCCCGCCCCTGAGAGCGTCTCATCGTCCACAAGCTTGCGATCGCTTACGGAAGCCATGAAATCTCCTCAGGTTTCGTCTTCTGAATCGAACGCCCAGATACAGAGGTGACAGTCATCATCTGCCAACGCACCGCCAGTTCGGATCTCAATCTGAACTGTGGTAGCGGTGGAAGCGAGGACAGCCACAACTGTATCGCTAGTAGCGCCCATACCAGTGCATGTCAGAGCACGCCCAGCACCAGGAGCAAGGGTGATGGTGTAGTCACCGATACTGTTACGAGCGATCGAGACTTGCTCTGCATCGCCGGAAACAGTCGGTGTAGCAACATCACCAGTGACCTGGAGCGGGAGGGCGTATGTCATGCGCTGACGGCACTCGATCGCTCTTCCGAATCCTCGGGCTGAATTGCCCATAATTGCCTCCTAGTGAGAAGGGGCTCTTCCCTGAGCCCCAGCCCCATCCATGGGTTATGTTGCGAGCCCAGTCCGAATGCCGTGGAAGTTAGGCGTGATGTAGGTCTCGAGGTAACCGCCGTAGCGAGCCTCGTAGTCATCACTGTCTGCCTTCCGCAACAACACAGTACCGTCATCATCGAACCAACCGAAGTCGGGGCGGTGATGGATCTCAACGAAGTTGTCGTTGATGTAGTACAGCGAGTCGTCTTCGACAAAGCGCTCGGGGAACACCGGAATCGGGCCACGAGAGCTCATGAACTCGATGCCGCTGAAGCTGATCTGACCCTTGAGGTTAGCGGCGCGAGCCGGAAGCTCGTAACGCTTGTGGTCCTCAAGCAAGTTCAGAAGCTTGCGGTACTGGGTGTAGCTGGCCACGATCATGGTCGGGACCTTGCCGGAGCGCTGCTCGATACGGAGCATGTCCTCGTTGAGCATGTCAGTGGTGAGGCCCGATCCACCAGAGGCTTCGTTCGAGCCAGCAGACCAGCGACGGTCAACCGGGATGCCGTACAGAGTACCAGCGGTTGCAGTCAGGACGTTACGCAGACCCTGCGGGTCGTTGTCCTTGGAGAACTGCATGTAGAAGGGCGTTGCACCCAAGACACCAGCAGCGAGCGACGAGCCGCCGACGGTGCATTCCTGGAGCTCAACCACACGAGTGGTCTCGTTGTAGCTGATGACCTCAAGAAGGGCGTCAGCAGAGCTGTCCAGGTTGAAGTGCCAGTAGTCACGCTCTTCAACGTTGGCGACCTTGGTGCCAGCAGCGAGGGTAACGTCGAAGTTACCACCACCGTTGTCGACTACAGCGGTCACACCATCGTAATCAGCAACTTTGCCATCGCCAGTTCCGAACAAGGAGCGGCTCATGTTCCGCATCCACGACTCGACACCTTTGCCAACCTGCCAGCGAGTGGCGCGAACGAAAGCACCTGCATCGTTTGCAGAGGCCTTCATCGACTCACGCTCGATCTCGATGCGAGAGTACATACGCTTAGCGGTGATGAGTGCGTCGTCAGTGTTTGCGAAGTTCGCCCGAGGCAAGGTGCCCGAACCAACACCGCCGGCATAGCCTTGGGGCACCGCGATGACCCGACGCTTACCGGTGAAGGTGAAGTTCTTCTTGACCCGACCAAGGGTGACGTTGAAGGAGTTGTAAACGTTCTCAGACAACTTGTCGTAGTTGTCCTTGAACAACGCTGTCATGTCAGTGAGGTTAAAATTTCCCGTAACAGCCATTTAAGCCCTCCATGGCTCAAAAAGCTTGCCAGCTAGATGTCTCCTAGCTGATCAAAGCTGGTTAATTCCTTTTTGGCTTTGGTCTTCTCGGGAGTCTTGGCCTTGACGCCTGATGAGGTCTTATTGACCTTCTTGCTCAGGGTCTTGGCTGCAGAGGATTTCTCCTCGAAGGCATCGGTAATGATTTCTTCGAGGTCCCCTTGGGTGAACTCGGGGTTGTTGACCGCAATGGTTCTGATCCTACCGATGACTGAGTTGTACTCGGCTACATCGGTCTCAGAGTCCGGGTCTAGCCCGCCTACCCATTCCTCCCTGACTTTGTGGACAGCTTCGGTGGCCAACTGATGCCTGTGGATCCATACCACGTGATCGACTGTTGGCTTCTCATCCGTCAGGTTCTTCTCTGCCAAAGCATAGGCTTCTCTATAGTCATCCTCAGAGAGGCCATACTTGGTGCGTACTTCTTCGACCTTGGCCTGGTGGCGGGCTGACTCTTCCTGCTGAGTCTTGGTCCGCTTAAACCTGTCGATCGACTCACGCTCCCACTTGAGCTTGAGCTTCTCGAAGTACTGCTCCTTTTCATCATCGCTCATGTGCGCTACAGGCTCAACTTGCTTGACCTGATTGCGCACCACTTCTTCTTTGAGTTGCACGGGGTCTTGCCCGAGCATCTCAGCGATCACATCGAAGAACTGGAAGGGGTCCTCACCACGGGCTGTCTCAACCAGCTGATTCACAAGAGATTCCATCTCCTGTTTCTGCTGGTCGAACGTGATGCGCTCTTTCTGGTAGCCCTTCTTGTCTTCGGCGAGGTCGCGGAACTTCTTGTCCCAGTTGACCTTGCCTGAATAGTTCTCGCGGAGCTCTTGGAGCGTTGGGGTTTGCTCCTTGCCGGCCACCATCGTGGGGATCTGGGTGTCCCCGTACAGCTCAAGCTCCTCGTCGTTATACTTGGTCTTGATGACTGTGGGGGGTTCTACATCATCAGGTTTTGGGGCCTCATCCTCGGACTTTGTCTCCTTATCCTCAGCGGATTCCTCGGATTCCTCTGTGTCATCCGATTCCTCCTCTTCTTCTGAGGCGACGACCTCATCCTCTTCGGTAGCCTCTACCTTCTCCTCCGCTGGAGCCTCTTCCTTGGCCTCATGGCTCAGGATGTCATTGATGGGCGTTTGCTCTTGGCTGCCGACATCTGCGTGGATATCGATCTGATCAAACGCGGTCATCCCCGGTGATTCTGGAGCTTCCGTGCTCCCCTCAGCTTCCTTGCTCATCTAGGACTCCTTATTGGATCTCCTCCGTGACCCCCGGGGGGATTCCCGTAAGAGCTGGAGGTTCTTCAATAGGTGCTAGGTTCTCAACGCCTGGCGCTGCGGGCTGTGGCACCGCTGCCGCCAAAGCGAGCTCTGCCGGAGCTACTGCTGGGGCTGCCTGCCCCTCTGGTTGGGCTGGTTGTGGGACTGGAAGCTGGCCCTCAAAGAAGGCCGGGAACTGTGGGAACTGCGTCATAAGCTGCTCGAGGAAGATGGGGTTGGCCTCTGCCTTCTGCAGCATGAACATTTCATGGGCGGCGATGTGCTCAGCGAGCTTCTCTTTCTTTGCTGGTGTTGAGTAGGTCTTGAAGGAGGGGTCGTTGATACGTGCTAGGTGCACTCGGTAGTGCTCGGTGTGGAGCTCGTACTCTTCCACATCAGGCATCTCACCCTTGGCATCGAGGAGAGCCTCTTCCTTCTCTGCCATGCGCACTGCAGTGGTGGCCACAGAGATGTACTTATCCTTCTGACCTAGGTCGAGCATATCCAGGACTTGCCTGTTGGACAGCTCCTCAGGGAAGCGTTCCTGTAGGTCGAGGATGGTCTGAAGCCTTGAAGCCTTCTGTCGTGGCAGAGCAGAACTGGTTGCCACCCGCATATCGGTGATATTGCCCAGGTCCGCAAACTTGAAGAAGGACAGCTCAGAGGCCCGGGAACGGCCGAGCAGCTCATTGAGTCGCTCTTCGTTGTCGTCATACAACCACCCCATGATGGATAGGGTCTGGCGAGCGATGGAGCGGATAGCGTCGTTGTGCTTGGCGATGGCGGAGTTGGCTCTTTCTGACTCCTGCTCATCCAAGAAGGCAAGAGCAACAGCTGCTGTGATGCCAGATGGGGGCTCGCCACGTGACTGGCCGAATACACCCATGACCTTCTGTAGATTCTCCTCGACCAGCTCCATCCACTGAAACGTCTCGTTCCCTGTGGGGTTGGGCTGGGCAAGGATCGGAGGCTGCGGGCCCTTGTACTTCACGAGGCTCTGCTGGTTGGCTAATGCCTCCACACTGACAGTTCCGTTGGGGACCATCCACTTGGGGTGAGCGAAGTAGAACTGATTCCTCGCTACCATGGAAAAGGAGTTGTTGAAGAGCTTCTGGAGGTTCCGACCCTGCCGTACCGTGGACTCGCCATTGGCCATCCCGGGGATCTCGATATCCGTCATGCGGTGCATGGGGATGATACGACGATCGTCTAGCTCGTAGGGGTTGACGGTGTTCTCTAGGATGACGCCACGTGTCCACTTGACGTAACGACCCTGGTCTAGCCGGCTGGTGGAGCGGTGGTAGAGGTGAGAGACTCTCACCATCTTGGAGATGTGTTTTTCCTCGAAACGCTCTACATCGAGCATGTCGGCTTTGTTATTGAGGTCAATGAGGTCGGCCTTGTCGGGGTGATCGGCCCTAACATCATCCACTGAGAGGATCTCATCATAGATAACCCAGTCGCGCTCCTCGTCCATGGATACAGGTTGGATATGAACGTTCCACGGCCATACGAACTTATATTCTATATCCCCGATGCGCACTGGACGGTCGATCCACAGCTTGTCCCCGCCATCCGTAGTGACTTGCTCCCCCCCGGACCCAGTGAGGGGGATACGTGGCCACTCCTTAACGTCGTCCCTGAGATGGCGCTTAATCTGTGCCGGCTTCATCTTGAGGACATCCCCAGATATGCCGTTCTGTTTGAAAGTTTCGGCGATCCAATCTGGGTGGAGGGAGCCTTTGTGTGGGTTTTCAAGGATGAAGATGAAGGACTCGCCACATATCCGAGCGACGCGGTTGTGACGCCTGAGCAACTCGTCAATGTTTTCTTTGTACCAGAACGCTTCCATGAGCTCGTCCGCGATCTTGGCAGTCATCCGGTCGTCATCATCGTCTGACGCTGGCTCTGCTGCTACATCGGGACGGAACTTGGTGAGGCGAGCTACGTGCTGCTCCACCATGTCGAGCATGTGATTGACAGTGAGGGTCGGGTTCTTCCCCGCTCTTCCGACCGTTCCTCGGGACTCGGGGGTTGTGACCGTCTGGGCGTGGGCGTTGAGGAGGATCCCTCGGTAGGTTGCGATGTTTTTTCTGATCTCGATGTTTCTGGACTTGGCGGCCTGGACCAAGGCTTCTTGCTGCTTGGTGAGCCACTTATGCATGTCGGACTCAGGCTTGTCGTCCTCCAGGTCTAGGGTCCAGAAGGGGCGCTGTGCCTCCCTGGCAAGCTGGCTCTGGAACTCCATCAGTCGGTCAAAGACGCTCATAACGCTCCCTCTGCCAACTCATCCAGGTCAGCTTGTTGGTCTTCAATGTCGAACAGTGCCTGCTGGTCGATCTTGTTCAGCTCTTTGGAGACTTCCTTCGCGCTGGTGATTTCGTCAGGCTGGACATACTGGATTTGGTGGGTGGACTGCTGCATAGCCTTCACCTCTGTTATGGCGTCCAGGGCCCGGGAGAGGGCTAAGGTCGCAAGCCCCAGAGACACCATAGAGAGGCCCGCAGCCACACCCAGGAAGACAGTCATCAGTTCAGTCATCTTCACCCTCAATGATGATGGAGTCGGTAATGTCTTTGACCTCGTAGACCCTGCCGTTGTGCCTCATCCAGAAGCCTGACTTAGCCTTGAGGGCCCATATCTGGTTGGCCATGAACTCCCCTATGACCAGCCCCACGATGAGGAAGAAGGCCGTCGAGAGCAGGTAGATGAGGGTGAACATTCAATCCTCCAGCCATTCCATTTGGCCTGGTTCGAGAACGTCTGGTGCACCCGGTATGTGTCCCTGCTCTGCTTGCCACGCAGCAATGTCCTGCTCCGGAGTGAACCCACGCGGGGCATCCGGTTCAACGTCAGCCGATATGTAACGGTGTTTCTTTAGGGTGACTCCACTACCATGATTGAAATATCGCCAGCAATCAATCAGGTGATCGTTGATCTTGGGGATCTTCTTGGTCTTCTCGTCCCGCTTGTAGTTGGTGACCTCCCACGCCAGGTACCTGCACCTGTCTGATATGAGTGTGCGTTTCTTCAGCAGCTGGTCCTTGATCATGGACAGCCCTGCCTCTTTGGAGACGAGAGCCTTCTTGGTTGGGCTGAAGTGCTCATCGAAGGAGTGGAGGGCTTCGTTGGCAAACCAGGTCGCTGCCTCGTCGTAGAACTGTTGCCAGTCACAGGTGAAGCGAAGCGTTGGGTGGTACTTGTGCAGGTCACGCTTCTTACCCCTGATCTCTCTGATCACGTTGGCGGTGGTGGTCTCTTCGAGGGTGCGGAGGTAGACCTCATCTAAATGATAGCTCTCCTCTGTCTTGGGGTTATAGGCCGAGAGGAGGGCAGCAAAGACGGTGGCTGAGCCAGGGTCGACCGTCACGTACCACTCAAGCTTGTGCATGTCCTTTGTGAGGGACTCCATGAGGTCTTCATGGGGGACGATATGGGTAGGTGGATCGAACATCGGGAAGATGTTGTCCAGCCCTCCACTTACCCTTTTTGCTTCATACTCCCTGTACCACTCAGCCTCCTCGCCTCTGGCAAAGAGGATCTCCTTCTCCTCACGTAGCCACTGCTTGTCGATGTGGGGGTTGGCCCAGGTAGGCCAGTTGAAGTAGGCGCAGTTGTCCCTGGTCTGGCAGACCTTCGCCATGATGTCGTAGGCATGCATCATCGCTAGGGCTTCCACAGGGTCGTCTGATAGGGGCATGGCAGTCTCTGAGGGGGGGGTGCCCGCTAGGATCAGCTGTGCTCTGTGGGTGGCAAGGTTGGGACCCATGGCCTTGTGGAACTCAGGCCTGTGATCCTTGAACTCGTCATAGACGATGCCATGGGGGTTCACACCACGGTAGCTGTCGAAATTGTCAGCACCATCCAGCTTAATGAATGATCCGTTGGTGAGGGTGACCCTCATCTCGGAGTTGTTGATCTCGGCAATAGCCTCAGGGAAGAAGCCCTGAAGGCGATTGTTGGCCCATATCAGTTCCTTAGCCTGCTTCTGGAAGGGAGCGATGTAGTAGTACTGACCTGGCCTAAGGAGGGCTTGGCGGTAGAGGCAGTAAATCAGCCACTCAGTCTTGCCCCACTTACGACCACAGTCGACCTGTACAATGCGCTTACGACGAGCGAAGACAGCCTGTATGGCCTTCTGCTGGGCAGGGTGAGGCCCTGAGGGACCAAAGGCCTGGTTAAGGCGCTCTATGCGGTTCCATGAGGCTGCCGCTTCTTCGAGCATCTAGTCCTCTTCAAGAGGCTCTACAATGACTTCGATCTCTTCGGTCTTGCTGCCAGGGTCATTCATTATGATCTCTCTGGCTCTGTCGAGTGACATGGGCTGTTGCTCTTGAGTGATGTTCACTTCAACAGCACGCATCTTGGGGTTGGTGAACTCCATCAGCTTCAGGAGGAGAGATGCAGCCACTGCAGGGTTCTCTATCTGCATGATCAGGTGATAGGTCTGCTCAGGTAAGTTGACGTTGAGCTTAGCCATCGCTGCCCGAACTTCGAGCATCAGCTCATGCTTCGAGTTCTTCCTGTACTTCGACAGTGGCACGAATCTTTCCTTACCATTACTTTGATTAGTGTATATCTATACGGTGTACAGACTCAAGGACAGGAGCTGTAATCCCAGAGCTCCCTCCCGCAACTCCCGCATACCTCTGTGAGCCTCTGACGCTTCCTCTGACGGATTATTTTGGGTCGAACGGAGAATCGGGGGCACTGAGTCTCATGTCGCTCTAGGCGAGCCCTGTGCCTGCTGTTGAGGGGTGGTGGAGTCTCTCTGTAGGGGACTGTGGCTGCTGGCTTTGCTTTAGGCATAGGGACTCTATCCACCAGTATAGGCGGTGAGGTCAACAGCCTTCTGCTAGCCCTCTGACCCCAGGCTCACATCACACACCCTGGTGGCATAGGGGGTGCTTCGCTCACACAAGAGTCAGGTGGGGACTTTCTCCTCCCCATTCGGCATCCCAAGAGGCCAGTCACGCCCTGGCTACAAGACGCTGCACTCCTCAAGAGACGCTCTGGACAAGATGGTTGGTGAAAAGCTACAGTGGAGGCGAACGACTGAAGTCTCAGGGTTGCCGCCCTGGGGCTTTTTTCTTGTCCCGAATCGAGCCCGATATTGGTTTTGCGGGACTACCTGAGCTGACAAACCCGCCT
>ERZ869936.755-NODE-755-length-27531-cov-17.991593_pt1 | contig 27531 bp, 24 predicted proteins | sample MGYA00520876_ERZ869936 | MGnify/ENA primary metagenome ERZ869936 (study PRJEB32218, sample SAMN09650985) | biofilter metagenome | isolation source: enrty point of leading RO module | place: Saudi Arabia: Thuwal, RO plant located on Red Sea | collected 2016-02-17 ... | reverse complement strand
TCGGGGTGATCTGCAAGAATATTCTCTTCCTCGCTAATATCGTTGACCAGGTCGTAGAGACCTTCCGGCTCACCGTCGTCCGAGAGATACAGCTTGAACGGACCGCTGCGGACCGCCTTCAGCTCTCCTCGATCGTAGTAGTAGAACGCCTCGTAGGGTGTCTCGGCCGCGGGATGACCCTTGAGGATGCGGCGGATGTCATACCCGTCGATGATGCGGTCGTCGGGAATCTCCGCACCAGCCAGATTCGCGAACGTCGCGTAGAAGTCCATTGATGTGCACAGCACGTCGCACCTCACGCCCGAAGGAACATGCCCTGGCCAGCGCACGATGCACGGCATCCGCATCGCGCCTTCGCTTGTGTCGTAACCCCAGCCCTTGAGCGGACTGTTGCTCCCCTGCGGCGGGTTGCGCCGCGGCGCGCCGTTGTCCGACGTCCAGATCACCAGCGTCTGCTCGTCCAGTCCCAGCCGCGCAATGGCGTCGAGAATCTCCCCCGCCGACCAGTCGAGTTCCTCGACCGAGTCGCCATAGGCGCCGTTCGCGCTTTTGCCGCGGAACTCCTCGCTCGCGAACGGCTCGCGTGTGCTGCCCGGCATGGCCTGCGGCATGAACAGAAAAAACGGCCGCTCGCGGTTCGCCTCCATCCAGGCGATCGCTTCTTCCGTATACCGCTGCGTCAGCGTATTCCGGTCGGCCGGCGCTTCGACGACCTCTTCGTTCCGCATCAGCGGCAACGGAGGCCACGGCTTCCCCTCGCGCTGCGTCATATCGTCGCTGTAGGGAATCCCGTAGTAGAAATCGAACCCCTGCCGTGTCGGCAGAAATTCCGGCTGATCGCCCAGATGCCACTTCCCGATACAGGCCGTCGCATAGTCAGCGTGCTTGAGCAATTCCGCGACCGTGATTTCATCGGGATGCAGCCCCTTCGGTGACACAGGCTGCAAAACGTGATGCCCCAAATCCGAGATGTGCATGTTCACCCGGCGCGGATAACAGCCCGTCATAATGCTGGCCCGCGACGGCGTGCAGACGCCGCTCGTCACGTAAAAATGCCGCAGTCGCATCCCCTCGGCCGCCATCCGGTCCAGCCGGGGAGTGCGATGCAGCGTCGATCCATAACAGCCGACGTCCCCGTATCCCAGGTTGTCCGCCACGATCAACACGATATTCGGCGGCCTCTCCTCCGGCGCCTCCGCAGTCGCGCCGCGTGCGCATGCGGCGACAATCAGGAATCCCATCAGCGGCGGACGAATCACGTGTCACTCCCATCAGCATGCAGGCGGACTCAAAGACCTGTGGACAATTCTCACAGATCCACCTGCACAGTCTACAGGCCCTGTTCATCGAATGAAGGGCACGCCGTCTTCCTTCCGCGACCGAGTGCTCAGTCCACCCGAATCACCTGTGAGATTGCCATGCTTGTAAGCAATCCGGCCCGCGTCCCCGCAGTTGACGCGTCGGCCTGTTCCCGAGAGCATGGGGAAACCTGCCGGCTCCATGCAATCCGGAACCGATCTCGCCTCCCACCAGAGAAGCAATGATGGTCGCACCCGACACTCCTCTCACCCGCCGCAGCATGCTCGCCGCACTGGCTGGCTCGTCCGTCTCGCTCTGCCTGCCGAGAGCGTTCGCCGCTCCCGCTCCTTCCAACAAGGCCCAGATCGCCATCACGCTCGATCTCGAAATGAGCCGCCACTACCCCGAGCGCGGCATGACCGAGTGGGACTATCAGAAAGGCAATCTCGATCAACCCACAAAGGACTACTCCGTCGAAGCCGCCCGGATCGCCAGGGATCTCGGCGGAATCATCCACTTCTTCTGCGTCGGCCGCGTCCTCGAGCAACCAAATGTCGACTGGCTGAAGGAAATCAGCGCGGGCGGACATCCGATCGGCAATCACACCTACGACCACGTCTACTTGCTCGCCTCTTCGCCCGTGGAGACGCAGTTCCGCTTTCAGCGCGCGCCGTGGCTGGTCGAAGGCATGTCCACCGAACAGGTGCTGTACGAAAACATCAAGCTGACCACCATCGGACTGAAAGACCGCTGCGGCATCGACGTCAACGGTTTCCGCACTCCCGGCGGCTTCCGCGACGCCCTCAACGGACGCGAGGACATCCAGCAGATGCTGCTCGACCTCGGCTTCAACTGGGCCAGTTGCAAATATCCCGCTCACAAGTACGGCGAACCGATGCAGGAACCGTCCGCAGAGGTCTACAAAGACATCGTCCGGGCGCAAACCGAATCCCAGCCGTTCGTCTACCCCACGGGACTCGTCGAGGTTCCGATGAGCCCCATCAGCGACGTCGGCGCCTTCCGCTCCACCTATTGGAAGCTCGACTATTTTCTCAAGGCGATCCGCATGGCGGTGGAGTGGGCCGTCGAAACCGGCGGCGTCTTCGACTTTCTCTGTCACCCGTCCTGCATGGTCGTCGAAGATCCCGAGTTCAAAACGATCAAGATGATCTGCGAGATCGTCGACCAGGCCGGCGACCGTGCGGAAATCGTCGGGTTGGACAAAATCGCCGCGCCCTTTATCGAAGCGTAACCTCCGCCGGCGCGGCAGGTTTCGCCGCTGAACCGGTGCTCAACGAGTCCGCGGGCCCCGCCACGATACGCAACCCCTGTTCTATTAAGGCGTTGAAGCGCCTGTCGGCCGCCTCCTTTCCTCGAAAGGGATTGACGAGCGGCCGTCGCTTCGTGTACACGCTCGCACCGCGACCAGACATTTTCGGCCATTTGACGCTGTTCCCGGGAAAGGACTCCCATGACGGCCCCGCACAGCCTGCTTTTGTTGACCATCGCCCTCGCTTTTTCGGCGTCGCCGGGCTGCACCTCGACCAAGACTTCGAATACGGCCCGGACGGCGACCGAGCAAATGCTCATCTCCAACGCGATCGATCACGCCCTCGACAAGGTCAACTTTCAGCCGTTTAACGGGCAGGCCGTGTTCCTCGAGGAAAAGTACGTCGATTGCGTCGACAAAGGCTACCTCATCGCGTCGCTGAGGCACCGCTTGATGAACGCCGGCGCCACGATGGTTCCTGCTGTTGACCAGGCAACGGTTGTCGTCGAACCTCGCGCCGGCGCCGTCGGCACCACGTCGTCCGAGTCGTACGTCGGCGTCCCCGAGATCGCATTGCCCGGCATGGTCACGCTGCCCGAAGTGCGGTTGATGACCCGCACCAGGCAGGGCGGAACCGCAAAAATCGGCCTCGTCGCCTATGAGGCCGCCACCGGCAAATCACTCGGTCTCGGGGGCCAGTCGCTGGCCAATTCCGACGACAGCAACTGGTTCGTCGCCGGTGTCGGCCCCTATCGTTCCGGAACGCTCAAGGAAGAAGTCAAACGCGGCACCACCGGGCGGGCCGCCTGGGAGCGCAAGTCCGTGCCCGATTTTGTGTCGTTCGCCGCGCCTGCGCCCATCACCGAAACGACAGAGGAACCTCCGCAGATTCAGTTCACCAGCGGCCGCGAACCCAAGCCGGCCCCCCCCGCCGAATCCCAGCCGGCTCCCCCCGCTGAAGCAGGCGAGTCCAGCACAGCGCCCTGGGCGAACTGATTGAGACGGAGGCCAATCCTACCCGCGCTTGCACTCACCGGACCCGACTTCTACTTTGCTCACCGGCGTGTCGGTGCTTGTGCTTCTCCGCATGATTGCAGCAACCGCAACCGCAGCAGGTTCAACGCCGCTTTCGCCGTCCGGCTGCGAAGAATCGCCGGATTGCCGCCCAGGGAAATCTGCTGCGCCTCTGCGCCCTGCTGATCAGCCAGCGCCAGGTATGCAAACGGCGCGTTGCCCATCACGTGCTCCGGGTCGATCGCCGGATACTGCGTCACCGCCAGTGCGTAATCGCTGCCGAAGCGTTCCCGGCAGGCGACCGCCATCGCTGCGGCCGTCGTCGCGCTCACGGCGCCGTCAGTCTCATCGATCTGCAGAATCCCCTCACGCGCCGCATCAGTCGGCACGACCACGCCGCCGAGATACGCCTTCTCGAATCCCTCCACGGCCGTCAACCATTGCGCCATCAATCCACCCGTGCCGGACTCCGCTGTGGCCAGAGTCTGCCCTTCCGCAGTCAGCATCCGAATCAGCGCAGTCTCGAGTTCGTCGTCCTCTTCGCCGAAGACGTAGTGTCCCAGCTTGCGTCCGATTTCCGTTCTCGCCTCCGCAATCTTCTGCCGGCACTCCTCCTCGGAAACGCCGTGCGCCACGATCCGCATGGTGATTGTTGCCTCGTGAGCCGTAATCCCGATCTCCGGGTCACGGCCGCGTGCGGTCAACTCGCCCAACAGTTCCTCCACTCCCGATTCCCCCAGGCCGAAGCAGTTGATTCGCGCCCGCCGGATCAGGAGTTTTCCGCCCGGCAATCGTGGCCGCACCTGCTCGCGAAACATCGGGTACATTTCGCTCGGCACGCCGGGCAGGGCCGCGATCAGACAGGTCCGCTCTGAACCCGGCGACGGCAGCGTCATCCAGATTCCCGGCGCAGTCCCCACCGGATTCGGCAGCGGTTCGCTGCCCTCCGGAAACATCGCCTGCACCCGGTTGCGTTCCGGCATCTCGCGCCCCCGGTGCTGAAAAAACGTCTCGACAAACGCCAGCGACGCCTCGTCACACACCAACGGCACTCCCGCCAGTTCCGCCAGCGCGTCCCGGGTCAGGTCGTCCAACGTCGGCCCCAGTCCTCCGGTAATCAGCACCACGTCGGCCCGCGTCACAGCCGCTCTCAAAACCTCCACGTTCGCCGCCAGGTCATCGGCCACTGTCGTGTGATACCGCACCGCAATCCCAAGATCCGCCAGTTGCAGACTGAGCCACTGACTGTTCGTGTCGAGCTTCTGCCCCGACGTCAGTTCACTCCCGATCGCAACAATCTCTGCGTGCATTCGGTTCAATACCCCACCGCCGTCGACGACTCCACCGGCGGATCGATCGGCGGCAACTCCAGCCGTCGCCGGCATTCGTCGAGAATCGTCTGCGTCGCGCTCGCGCCGATCCGGGTCACGCCCAACCTGCGCACTTCCAGCAGCTTGTCGAGATCGCGCACGCCGCCGGCCGCCTTCACCTGCACTCCGTCGTCGACGTTGTCGACCATCAGTTTCAGGTCCTCCAGCGTGGCGCCGCCGCTGCCGTAACCCGTGGAGGTCTTCACCCAGTCAGCCCGCAGTTCGCTGCAGATCCGGCACAGCCGCTGTTTCTGTTCGTCGTCCAGGTAGCAGTTCTCGAAGATCACTTTCACCTTCTGCGCGGCGGCGTGAGCCACTTCGATCACTGCGGCAATGTCATCCCGCACCACGTCCCACTGCCCCGACAGCACCTGGCTGATGTTGACGACCATGTCGAGTTCTTCGCAGCCGTCCGCGATCGCCCGCTCCGCTTCCGCTTTCTTGATCGCGGTTGTGTGTCCGCCGTGAGGAAACCCGATCGTCGTGCTCGCCTTCACGCCGCTCCCCTTCAGCAGCGAGGCGCAGCGCCGCAGGTAGTAAGGCAGAATGCACACGCTCGCGACGTCATAAGCCAGCGCCAGTTGAATCCCCGCCTCCAGTTCCCGCTGCGTCAGCGTCGGCTTCAGCAGCGAGTGGTCGATCATCTTCGCAATGTCGCTGTAGCTGTATTCCACGTTCGCCCCACGGCACCGAATCAATCGGACTTGCCGGCCGCATCGATCCCCCTCGATGCCAGCGCCAGCGCTCCCATCACGCCCGCTTTTTCTTCCAACAGCGAGGATTCGATCCGCACCTCGTCAGCCGGAAACATTCGCACGTCCTCCTGAACGACTTCGCGGACGCGGTCAAAAATCAGATCTCCCATGTTCGCCACGCCTCCCCCCAACACCACGAGTTCGGGGTGCAGCACGGTGATCGTGTTCGCCACGGCCAACCCCAGATAACCCGCCGCCCGCACAATCGCCTCCTTCACATCCTCGTCCCCCGAGTGCGCCGCCTCCGCCATCTCGCGCGGCGTGATCCGCGTAATATCGCCTTCCACCAGCTCCCGCAGACGTGGCGCCAATCCGATGCGCATCAACCGGATCCCCTCGGCCACGATGGCCGGCGCCCCCACCAGCGTCTCGACACAACCGCGGCTGCCGCATCCGCACGGAGGACCGTCCGGCAGAATCGTCATGTGTCCCAGTTCCCCGGCCGCACCCAGCGGTCCCAGCCTCAGTTTTCCATCCACGACGATCCCGCCTCCCACGCCCGTACCCAGCGCGAAGAACGCCATCGTGTTGACTCCCCGGCCGTGGCCGAACGTCAATTCACCCAGCGTCGCCGTCCGCACGTCGTTCAGAAGTTGCACAGGGCAACCGAGCGCGTCGCTCAGAATCGGGCCCGCCGGAACGTCCTTCCAGTGACCGGCCAGGTTCGGCAGAAACCGGGTGACGCCCTCTTGAATGTCGACCAAGCCGGGAACACCCATCCCCAGGGAAACCGGCCGGCTGCCCGTCTCATTCACGAGATCCTCAATGGCCTCGCCGATTCTCTCCAGGACCGTTTCCGCTCCCTCGTGGGCAGTCGTCGCGATTTTCGTTTCCGCGACCATCTTCCCGTCGGCCGTGCCGAGCGCGCACTTGACCGACGTCCCGCCCAGATCAACTCCTGCGTAAATGTCTGCCATGATTCGTCGTCAGCCACCCGGGGTAGAAGTCTGCTCGTCGTGACCGGTGTTTGATTTATTGCGCGTTGTAAATCAGTGTTGGCGATCTGTCTCGCGGAATCACCGGCTCGACAGGCGAAAACCACTCGACGGGGACACGTGGTAGAGCACTCTGCTCTAGCCGACGCGCGGCAGGAAGTTGCGGAGATAGGTTGCACTCTGCCGGAGCGACGCCTTTCGCAGCTCCAGCGAGCCCTCGTAGGCCCGGTCTTCCACTTCGACGCAGATCGGCCCGTCGTATCCGATGTCGGTCAGCACAGAGAAAAATCGTCCCCAGTCGACGTCCCCCAGGCCCGGAATCTTCGGAGTATGGTACTCGTTGGGATGCGCCATGATGCCGACGTCGTTCAGCCGGTCGACGTCAATCCGCACGTCCTTCGCGTGCAGATGATGCAACCGGTCGGCGAATGCCCGCAGCGGGGCGACGTAGTCCATGTGCAGCCAGATCATATGCGACGGATCGTAATTGAGTCCGAAATACGGACTCGGAATCTCCTCGAACATCCGCCGCCAGATCGCGGGAGTCGTTGCCAGGTTTTTCCCTCCCGGCCATTCGTCTGCGGAAAACAACATCGGACAGTTCTCGATGCCGACTTTGACCTTCGCGGCCTCGGCTGTTTCGACGAGCGGCTTCCACGTTTCCGCGAACCGCGGCCAGTTCTCATCCACCGATTTCGTCCAATCGCGCCCCACGAACGTGTTCATCCGGCCGACGCCCAGCATGGCAGCCGCCGCGATGACCTTGCCGATGTGTTCCACAGCCAACCGGGACTCGTCCGCGTCGGGAGAGAGTGGGTTGGGATAATACCCCAGTCCGCTGATCGCGACCCCGGCCGTCTCGGCAAGCTCATTGATCCGGTCGGCGTCCGACTGGCTGAACTCCGTCACGTCAACGTGCGTCACCCCCGCGTAGCGTCGCTCAGCCTTGCTCACCGGCCAGCACATCACCTCGACACAGTCGTAACCCGTCTCAGCCGCAAATCGCAGCACCTCCTCCAGAGAAAGATCCGGAAGAATCGCGCTCACAAAACCGAGTTGCATGATCTTCTCCAACCGACGCGCACCGGCCAATCATTCCGCGACGATCCACAGGTCGCCGTAGATTCTGATCTCATCCGTCACCGCGACGATGCCTCCGAACGCCCGGTACGGTTTGATCCCAAAGTCGCTCTGCTTGATGGTGAAATTCCCTCGCAATCTCACCTGCCCGTCTTTTTCTTCAACGGCCGCCGCGACGACTTTCAACGCTTGCGTCTCGCCGCACAGCGTGAATTCCCCTTCGAGCAGATATTGTGAGTCGCCGTCGTCGGTCTTCTCAACGAGCAGCGGCGCCCGCCCGATTGCAAATGTCGCCGTCGGGTGGTCGTCGACGTTGAGCACGCTCTTCCCGAGCATCGTCTTCGTGACGTCCGCCTGTTCGTCCTGGTCTGTCGTTCCCTCCAGTCCGACGTACTTCCGGGCCTCCGCGGTGTCGGCCGAGAAAGACTTCATGTCGAAGACGATCTCTCCCGCATCCTCACGGGCGTTGAGCTTGAGTCGCCCCTCTTTGACCCGGCCCTCCACTCCGTGTTCGTGTCCCAGCCGCCGCTTGCCGATCCACACATACACCCGCGACGTCTCGGGATCGACGTCGCCCGGCCTGAGTTCGCTCGCTGCCTCCTCATCATCCGCCAACAGGCGACAGCCGGGTTGACCGGTCGGCATCACAATCGCAGCCAGCAGGCCTGTGACGAACACAGACGATAACGCCCGCCGTCGATAACGAAGAGAAGAAAACATCAATCAGTCCTTTCGGTAGGCGCGAAAAACAAACGCCGGTTCGTCCGAATTGTCCAAAGAGACGCTCCGCAGACGCTCTGCCTGCCGCCGGCTGCGGCTCAGTTGCGAGCGAATCCCCACCAGCATCGCATCAGTCAGATGTTCGGACGGATAACTCAACAACAGCGACGCCAGCAGATAGTCCTCGGCTTCCGGCGCCGGCGGTGCGTCCGCTTCCTTCTCACTGTCTTTGCCAGATTCGCCCTCAGGCGTGTTCTCATCTGCAACGACTGATGTTCCGGCGAGGGCGAGCGAACCGGTCCCGAGGGCGAGGCGGCGCGCGAAATCCCGGCGACTGCAATGGCTGTCGGTCATCGAACAGTTCCTCGGGGGTACAAACTCGCCAGCAACGCCGGATCACTCCGAAACGTCGGCCGACGACAACTTCGGCGCAACCGGAGGTGAGCGTCAGGCACGACTCGTGCCCTGTCAGGGCTCTATTGAGGGATGCTCGAAATGGCTGACACCGCACGGAACCCTGCGGGATTCGTGCTCCCATTTGCTTCCCGTTCCGTCAACTCCCGGTTGAGGCTGCACTCGTTTATACTGGCTGAGACTTTGAAAGTCACCGTTCCCCCCGCCGGAACAAGCAGCACGACGCATTCGGTCGTCGCCTTGCGGCTCGTCCGCCGTCCACAATCGTCAGCGACCGCTCGCAGCAGCATCCTCGCACCACATCGCAAGATACACCACATGCCCTGGTTTCAACGCTCGACAACGCTCCCCGCGTATTCACGCGGATTTCATCTGATCACCCCGAAAATCGTCGACGCATTGCCCGAGCTTCGGGACATCCAGGTCGGCCTCCTCCACATCTTCATTCAGCACACATCCGCGTCACTCACCGTCAACGAGAACGCCGATCCGGATGTCCGCGTCGATCTGGAATCCTCGTTCAGCGCAATCGCTCCGGAAGACTTCCCTTACGTCCACACCATGGAGGGGCCGGACGACATGCCCGCCCACGTCAAGTCCTCGCTTCTCGGCTGCAGCGTCTCTGTGCCGATCACCCAGGGGCGACTCGCTCTCGGAACCTGGCAGGGCGTCTACCTCTGCGAGCACCGCGACCGCGCCGGCCCGCGCCGCCTTGTCCTCACCCTGCATGGGGAAAGCTGAACCAAGCCCCTCCCCGGCATTCGCCCGTTCGAGAGTTGCAGGGGGCCCTGCGAGTCGGAGCGAAGCCAGGCCCCCCCGGAGTTCCCCACCCGCTCAAATTGCAATCGGCGTCGGCGACTCTACAATACACGCACGCGACGACTGGTCCGTCGATTCAGTTTCGGGTGAGCGGTTCTCATGAAAGCACGAATCCCGCAGGCTTTCCTACGGATGCGCGGTCCAGTCAACCCTGAGAAAAAGCCCTGACAGGGCATTGCGGAAGTCTGATTCCTTCGGTTGGGAGAGTAGCCTTGTCGACGACGGAAGTGCTGCCGGCGTTCATTCCCGCCCAAGGGCTTGGCGCGGGCGATATGTGGAAGGTCTTGATCGTTCTGGGAGTCATCTTCCTCGGAATCCTGGGGTTGATCTTCCTCTTTATGTTCGGGAAGTACTTTAACCTCTGGCTGCGCTCGTTCGTCACCAAGGCCCGCATCGGGCCGCTGACCATCGTCGCCATGTCCTTGCGGAAGGTGAATCCCGCAGCCATCGTCGACGCAAAGATCAGCGCCGTTCAGGCCGGACTCACAGGCATCGAAACCGCCGGGATGGAGGCCCACTACCTGGCGGGCGGCAACGTCGTCCGCGTCGTTCGCTCGCTCATCGCAGCCCACCGCGCCCGCATCGACCTCGACTGGAACACGGCCGCCGCGATCGACCTCTCCGGCCGGAACGTCCTCGACGCCGTGCAAACCAGCGTCGATCCGAAGGTCATCGATTGCCCCGATCCGCGCCGCGGCCGAACAACGCTCGACGGCGTCGCCAAGGACGGCATTCAACTCAAGGCCCGCGCCCGTGTCACCGTCCGGACCAACATCGCGCAACTTGTCGGAGGCGCCACCGAGGACACGATCATCGCTCGCGTCGGCGAAGGGATCGTTTCCGCCATCGGCTCCTCGGAGTCGCACAAGGTCGTGCTCGCGAATCCCGCCCTCATCGCCGAGGCCGTTCTGCGAAAAAGCCTGGACTCGCAAACTGCCTACGAGATCGTTTCGATCGACATTGCCGATATCGACGTCGGTGACAACGTCGGTGCCCGGCTTCAGGCCGATCAGGCCGAGGCCGACATCCGCGTGGCTCGCGCCAAGGCCGAACAACGCCGCGCCGAAGCCGTGGCCCAGGAGCAGGAAATGCAGGCCCGCACGCAGGAAAACCGCGCCCACGTCGTGCTGGCCGAGGCCGAAGTTCCCAAAGCAATGGCCGAGGCGTTCTCGCGCGGACAGTTGCACGTCAACAATGGCAGCCAATAGCAGCGCAAAGTTGTCTCGTGCGGATTGTGCCGCGTATTTCGGCGGAAACGCTCGCAGCGGCCGGACGCGGATTTAACGCCCCGGGTCGTTCGGATCGCCGTTGCACGGTTTGCACGGTCGTTGATAGCAAAGGTTGGCTGCGGATATTACGATGCATACACTTAATGGCCGGACGGACAGAGCCAATGCGTTTCCCGTCCGGTGACGACTCGGCCAGGATCAGGTCGGCTGAGTCGAGAAACCAACTTCTGCAACCCCAAAAAGACCGAGCTGAACAGCCAGGGATGTCGCTCCGCCGGGAAACCGGGTCGCTTACGGTTCAAAGACTCGAGAGCAAATGGCCAATCAAACATTTGAACTGACGCGCGAACAGCAACAGATTCTCCTGCAGGGGCTGCGGTTTGTCCGCAGTTCGGTGGAACTCGACGTTCAGGATTACTCCGAGGCGATCGCTGCCGACCGCAAAGCCCGCTACGCCCAGATCGGTGAACTCGAGGAAATCGTCAACAGCGCACCGATTTCCGAGGCGGCCTCGGTTTGACCGCTCGCCCGCGTCGTCGACCGACCGGATGACCCCCCTGTCCTCCCCCTCAGGTCGCACACGCCAACTTCGCGCGGCCGCAGAAAACGCCCCTGATGCGTTATCAACACGTCGCCGTCGAGGCGTTCACCTGTTCCCTCCCGCCTCACACGGTCACTTCTGAGGAGATCGAAGACCGCCTCGCCCCGGTCTACGACCGCCTCGCCTTGCCGGCCGGCCGGCTTGAGTTAATGACCGGCATCCGCGAACGCCGCTTCTACGATCCCGGGACGACGCCCGGACAGGTCAGTGCGCAGACGGTTCGCGACGCGCTCCAGGCGGCAGACATCGAACCACGGGATGTCGGCGCTCTCGTCCACGGATCGGTCTGCCGCGACCAGCTTGAGCCGGCGACCGCGTCCGGCGTGCATCACGCCGCCGGACTCCCCGAGAACGCGCTCGTCCTCGACGTGAGCAATGCCTGCCTCGGCCTGCTTAACGGCATCGTCATGATCGCCGACATGATCGAACTCGGCCGCATTCGCGCCGGCGTCGTCGTCGGGACCGAGGTCGGACGCCCGCTCGTCGAAGGAACCATCGATCGACTGCTCACCGACACTCGCCTGACCCGCAAGGACGTCAAACCTGAGTTCGCATCCCTGACCATCGGCTCCGGATCGGCGGCGGTCGTCCTCTGCGACCGAAAACTCTCCAGGTCCGGAATGCAACTCGTCGGCGGCTGGTTTCAGGCCGACACCACCAGCCACCAGCTCTGCTCCGGCGGAGTCAATCCGGCCGATTCTGCCGACCATCGACCGCGAATGAGCACCAATTCCGAGGCGCTCCTGCATGCCGGAGTCAATCTCGCCGAGCGCGCCTGGCCCCGCTTTCTCGATGCCTGCAACTGGCAACCGACCGACGTCACGCGCGTCGTCACACATCAGGTTGGTCGCGCGCATCGCCGACTCTTGCTCGAACGGCTCTCCCTGCCGGAGAATTTCGATTATCCCACCGTCGAGTATCTGGGCAACACCGGCGCCGCAGCGCTGCCCACCGCCGCCGCGCTCGCGATCGAGCACCGGCACATCAACCCCGGAGATCGGACGGCCCTGCTCGGAATTGGCAGCGGTCTCAACGTGCTGATGTTGGGACTCGACTGGGCGCACGACTGACGCAGCGCGCCTCCCCTCTCCACTTCCTCCGGCAAACTCAACCCGGTCGGAACACTCCCCCTCGATCCCCGCGCTTCGCAGATCGTTGCCTGCGTTGCGATTCCTGTAACGAAACCACCTCCGGCTCGCACTGCGAAAAGTCTGCCCCTCCAATTCGACGATGGGAAGATACCGGCCGGTCGGTCATCACAACTCGTCCCGGCAATTTCTGCCGGCGGCGATTCACCCAAGGCCGACCACCCGCCCGCACTCAGCACTTCGTGCAATGAGTGCGGCAAGTGACGCCTCATCAACGGTCTAGAGTGAGTTTCAGTGCACTGCGGCTTTGGCGGAATACAGGCCTGCCAGCAAGGGCACAACGCCGCCACGATTCGGACCGCGACGACCTCTCAGCAGAGCAGACTCCATGCGAAACATTCTCGAGAAACGTGACCCCTGGGGACACGGCACGGCGATCTGGATTCTCGCAGCAATGCTGTTTGTCGCGCCCTTCGTGCTGCGAGCCGTCAAGCACATCCATCTCGAGAACGACGTCGAAGCCTGGCTGCCGGAAGATGATCCCGAGGGACGCATCTACACCTGGTACAAGGATCAGTTTCCCAGCGATGATCGCATCCTCGTCACCTGGGAAGGCAGCACGATCGACGATCCCCGCATCGGCCACCTCGCCGCCGACTTGCTCGGCGCCGTCGACGAAGACGGGGTCCGCCGCGGTGGCAGCCCCTACGTGAAAAAGGTCGTGACCCCCAGCGACGTCGTCACGCGGATGACCGATCGCAACATCGAACAGGACGAAGCCGTCCGCCGGCTGGAAAGCGTCCTCATCGGCGCCGGTCCTTTGAAGGTGCGTCTCACCGACGCCGGGCGGAAGTCGCGGGACAAAACAGTGCGGCAGATTGTGGAGGCCGTCCGCAGCCGACTCAACATCGAACCGCAGGTCATTGATCCCGTAGAAACCTGGAATCTGAGCGAGAGCGACTCGGCCGCGCCCCCCCTCTCCATCGAGATTCCGTCTCACGATCTGCAGCTCACATGTCCCGGACTGCGTCCCGAGTCGATCACTGCCATGCAGGTCCGCCGCGTTCTGCTGGAACAGAAGGGATTCCCCACGCTCGACGAGCCGGACGGCCGCCGCCTCGTGGAGGACTGCTTCTTCGCCGCCGGATCGCCCGTGGCCGTCGCGGTGACGCTCTCCGACGCCGGGAACTCCGAACTCACCAACTCGGTCACGGCCATCCGTGAGGCGGCGCTCGCCGCAGGCGTCTCCGAAGCAGACTTGCACCTCGGCGGACGGCCGGTCGCGCTCGTCGAACTGAACCGTTCCATGAAACGCGCCGCCTGGAACCGGGAGGCGCCCGTCTGGAAGCTGCCCCGCCGCTCCGTCGTGCTGCTCTCCGGCCTCATCGGCATCGCCCTCGCCATGTATTTCCTCAGACATCTCGGGCTCGGCGCGCTCGTCGTCGGACTCACCTTCTACGCCACCATGGCGGGCGTTTCGCTCGTCCCGATCACCGGTCATTCGATGAACATGGTGCTGGTGGTGATGCCTACGCTGCTCATGGTTCTCGCGCTCTCCTGCGCGATCCACGTCGCCAACTATTGGAAACATGCCTCCGCAGACGACCCGCAGACCGCCGTGCAGCGCGCGCTGGATATGGCCCGGCAACCATGCGTCATGGCCAGCCTGACCACCGCCGTCGGATTGCTCACGCTCTGCACCAGTCCCCTCTCTCCGGTGCGCCAGTTCGGTGGATTCTCGGCTCTGGGATGTCTGATTGGGCTCGGACTCGTGCTCTACGGACTTCCCGCAATCCTCCAGATCACCCGTCTGCGTCCGCCGGTCGTGTCCGCCTCCAATGAACGGCCGTGGTACTCCCTCGGCGCTCTCATCACCCGCCGTCCCTGGACAGCCAGCGCCGTCAGTTGCGCAATCCTCCTCGCCGGCGCCTGCGGACTGTCGCGGTTCCAGACCGAAACAAAGGTCGTCCGCAATTTCCAACCGGACTCGCCGCTGATGCAGGACTACCGGTTCATCGAGCAAAACCTGACCGGCATCACGCCGATCGACTTGATCGTTCGCTTCACGCCCGAAGCGCAGCATCAGCACCGCTTCCTCGAAAGGCTCGAAATCGTCCGCGAAATCGAGAACAAGGTCCGCTCGCATCCAAGCATCTCCGGCAGCATGTCGCTGGCCGACTTCCTTCCGGAGAGGGAAGCCCCCGGTGAAAACGCCAGCCGCGTCTCGCGAATCACCTACAATCGGCGTTCCAACGAGACTGAACGCCGCATCAAGGATGGCGAAGAGAGCGGGACGGCTTCCTTCCTCACCGTCGCCGATGAACCGACCGACTGGCTTGAAGACGGCGACGCCGGACTCAACGGCGCCGGAGACGAACTCTGGCGGATCTCCGCTCAGGCCGATCTGCTGACCGACGTGAATTACGGCCGGCTCACGGCGGAACTCGACGAAGCCGTCCAGTCCGTCACTCGCTATCACCAGGGGGCCAGTCACGTCGTCACCGGAATGGCGCCCCTGTTCGACCGCACGCAACGGGCCATCGTCCGCAGTCTCATCTGGAGCTTCGGCCTGGCCTTCTTCGTCATCGCCGGAGTCATCTTCTGGACGCTCCGCAATCCTCTCGCCACTCTCGTCTGTATGCTGCCCAACGTGCTCCCGATCGGCTTTGTCTTCGGCGTTGTTTCATTTGCCGGTCAACGCATTGACATCGGAGCGATGATCACCGCCTCCGTCGCGCTCGGCATCGCCGTCGACGGGACACTCCATCTCTTGACCTGGTTCCGACACGGCATCCGTTCCGGGCGATCCCGCCAGCGCGCCGTCATCGAAGCCCTCGCCCACTGCGGACCCGCCATGTGGCAGACCAGCGTCGCCGTCGGAATCGGCCTGCTCATGCTCGCGCCCGCTGAACTCGTCCTCATCAGTCGCTTCGGCTGGCTCATGTCCGCGCTGATCGGCGCAGCCCTCTTCGCCGACCTCGTTCTGCTCCCCGCTTTACTGGCCGGACCGCTCGGTGCGCTTCTGGAGCGTTCCATCCCGGCCCGAACCGTCGACGAAGCGACCGCGGCCAAACGTCCGCTGCCCGCCCCGCATGTCAAATTCGGCCCGGCCCGGCGAGAGAAAGTCCGCTCGGCGAGTTGAATTTCACGAACGCGGCCAACCTCGCAATGTCAGCCTGGACGGCCCACCAGGCCCACACTTGCCGACAGGATCCGTTGAGAGCGCCTTGCAAATCGGTCTGTGGCCCCCGACAACGATCCGTTCCTGATTTGCGGATGCATCACCGAGAACGGTCGATGGTCCATAGTCGATAGACCATCGTCCTTTCTGAGACGAGCCGTCAGCGATTTCGGACCCTCGGCTCTTGACTCTCGGCTCTCGACCCGCATCTTCGCCGGAGGTGACGAACTCCAGCCAACCGACCCCCTCAGCACAAACACAGTTCCGCAAAGCGCTCTCGCCGTGACCCGCAGGGGAGCGCGCCGTTTCAAATGGCGACGTCAGGGGAAGAGCATCCTTTGCGTCCGTCTTGAATCCGGCCCGTGCCGCCTTTTCCGGAACGAAGACAGGTCGCCGCGCGACCCCGTGTTGCGTATAATGCAATAGACGCCGAAGCCCCCTCTGTGAAAGATCAATTCCACACCCGAATTGCAGCCCCTTCGCGCTGCGATTTCAGAGAATGCAGGGTGACTGACCGTGAACGATTTTGTTGAACCGCTGGGACCACGCATCCTGATCCGCAAGGACGAGGGACGGCAAGCGACGCGCGGCGGAATCGTACTCCCCGACAAGGCGGAGATCCCCACGATCACCGGACGCGTTGTCGAAATCAGCGCCGAAGTCGAGAATGACGAATTGTTTCCCGTCAGGAAGTACGACAAGGTGCTGTTCAATCCCAGAAACGCGATTCCCGTCGACTTCGAACCCGACAACGTGCTGTTCGTCGTCAATATCGACGACGTCGTCGCCGTGTTCCGCCGGGCCCCCAAAGCCTCGGCCGAAACGTCCGACCAGTCCGGCGAAGTGGACGGCTTTCCCGGTTCCGACGACATGGAATGATCGTCTTCCTCCCTCCGCGCACCACCTCGCACGATGCCCAGCGACGACGCTCCGTTCCAGGTCCGTGCCACAACGCCGGATGATCTCGACGCTCTCGAATCCTTCATCGCGCCGTTCGTCGAGGACGGAAGAATCCTGCCCCGCACGAAAGAGGAACTCAACCAACTCCTCTCCACAGGATTCCTGGCGGAATCGAATCACGGAATCATCGGGTTCGCCGCCCTGGAAGTCTACTCGCCCAAGCTCGGCGAGATCCGCAGCCTCTGCGTCGCGCCCGCTGCGCAGGGAATGGGAATCGGCCGGCGACTCGTCCGTGAGTGTCTGCAGCTCGCCGAGCGCCGCGGCGTCTTCGAGGTCATGGCGATTACCTCACAGGACGAGTTCTTCAAGTCCTGCGGATTCGACTTCACGCTCCCCGGCGAAAAGAAGGCGCTCTTTTTCCCGGTGCGCGAGAAACACTGACCTGCGCCGGACGCCGCGATTTCGATCGCCCACGACTCCGCGTCAGCAAACGCTCCCGTCCGGCAGCTTCACGCCCCGCCATTGACGGCGGGTTCCACCCTCGCCACAGTGGCGCTTCGGTACACACTTCGATCGAACGGCCTTCAGCCCTCATGTCCCGCACCATCTGGAACTTCTCGTCGGCCGGTCGCCTCGTCTTTGGCTGCGGCGCTGTGCGCGAACTCGCCGCAATCGCGGACCGACTTTCGACCCGCCGCCTGCTCATCCTCACAGATTCCAATCTCGTCGACGCCGGAATCGCCCAGCGCGTCGCGCAGCCCCTCAAGTCGGCCGGCGTCGATGTCATCCTCTTCGACGAAGGAGAACCGGAACCCTCCTTTGAATGTGCAGACCGCGCCATCGCGGCTGCCCGCGAGTGCAAGCCCGACGCAATCCTCGGACTCGGCGGGGGCAGCAATATGGACCTCGCCAAGATCACCGCCGCCGTCTTCACGCACGGCGGAACGTATCGCGATTACTTCGACTTCGACAACGTCCCCGGGCCGGTCGTTCCGCTGATCTGCGTCCCCACCACCGCCGGCACAGGCAGCGAAGTCTCGCACGCCGCCGTGCTCACTGATCACGAAAACTGCACCAAGGTCAGCACGCTCAGCCCCTACCTCAGGCCCACGGCGGCGGTCGTTGATCCCGAGTTGACTGTTTCCTGTCCGCCCAAGCCCACCGCCGACAGCGGAATCGACGCCCTCACGCACGCCGTCGAAGCCTATCTCGCCACGTACTCCACCGATCTCGACGTCCCGGCCGGGACGCTCTTTCCCTACGAGGGGAAATTCCCACTGGCGGACGCGCTGGCCGAAAGAGCCGTCGCTCTCATTGCAGAACATCTCGTCACGGCTGTCGAACAACCGCAGAACATCGACGCCCGCGCCGGCATGTCGCTCGCCGCCACCCTCGCCGGTCTCGCCTTCTCCAACGCCGCCGTCGCGCTGGTGCATGCCATGGAGTACCCCCTCGGCGGCGCGCTTCACTGCTCTCACGGCGAAGGCAACGGGTTGCTCTTGCCGCACGTCTTGCGCTTCGTGCTTCCCGAACGCACGAGTGAACTGGCCCGCCTCGCCGAACTATTGGGAGTTGAAACCGGCGTTCTTTCCATCGAGGACGCAGCCATGAACGCCATCACCGTCGTTGAGGAAGTCAGCCGGGCCGTCGGCGTTCGCTCCCGCATCCGCGACCTGGGCGGCCGCGACGAACAACTTTCCGAGTTCGCCGCCAAGGCCTTTACCATCAAACGGCTGATGGCTCTCACACCCCGTCCGGTGGCAGAGTCCGATATTCTGAAAATCTACCGGGCGGCGTTTTGACCGCCCGAGACCAAAACCGCAACCGCGATGCCATCCTCCGCAGACCCCTATCAGATTCGACTCCGCGGACCCTGGCAGGTCGCCTGGCTCGGGAGCGGACCGCCTGCCGAAGAGCAACCCACCTTCGACACCGTCTACCTTCCCGAGAGTTGGAAAGAACTCTTCGGCGCAGCTCCCGGTCGCGCCCTCTTTCGCAGACGGTTCAACCGTCCAACCAACCTCGCCCCGGACGAACGTGTCGTGATTGTGCTGACGGACGTTCCCGGCGAGGTCGTTCTCCGCTGCAACACGCACGAAATCACGGCGGCCGGCGCATCCGGCCCTCAGCAGCGTTACGACGTGACGGAACACCTGCGAGACTTCAATCTGCTCGAAGTCGAGATTACCTGCGATCCCACCGCCGTCCCTCAGACGATGGCAGGCCTCTGGCAAACCGTCCTGCTCGAAATTCGCCCCGCTGCGCGACTTTGAGAAGTGCAACGGTCCACGTCTTCGCGCATCGCTGGTTGCGCCCCGCCGCTCCGCGTTACGCCGCATCCACCACGCGTTCCTTCACACAGCCCGCCATCTGAACGCCGACCAGCACCGTCTGCCGCTCACCACTCGCTTGCGGCAACCGAATGTCGATCCGCACTCCATAAGTGTGCACGGCGGCCGCCGTCGTCGATACATCGCTCTCATCCAACGGCTCGCACTCGACGTTCGGAATCTCATAAAACGCAGGCCAGATCGGAATGTGTACGCTCGTCTCCCGTTGCCCCGCCGCGAACTCGACGCGAAAAACACATTCCAGTTCGTCCGTTCCGTCATGAGTGCGCCGCGTCATCTGCTGCACCACTCCGGCGTCCAGCACAAAGCCCTCGTCCAGGCCGACCGCAGACTCTCCTCCGTCGATGCCCGGCTCGCTGGCATCTTGACCCTCGTTCAAGACGGAAGACTCCCTGTCAGATTGACCCACCCACTCTGTCAACCCGATGGCCTCGCGAAAAGGCCCCGGCGAGACCGTGGCGCACGCGATCCCGCCTGTCGCGCCGAACGACAGCAACAGAACACACGCAACCGCAAGCGGCGACTCGCCCACAAGAATCAATCCCAGCAGCATCGGACCGAGCACGGCCGCCAACCCGGTGGCATAATCGCTTCGATGATTCTCCGAGGACCGTCGCTCCGGCCTGTGAATCCACCACGCCGAGACCGAGGCCGCCAGACCGCAGACCGCAAGGGAACCGGCAAGCGCGGTCGAAAGAGCAACCGACACAGCGGCCGCCGCCGCGCGTCCCAAAGCGCCGCAGACGAGGAACGCGATCCCCGTCCACACGACCGTCGCCAGCAACCAGCCATGCCGTTGCAAGTGAGTCACCATCGGGAATCCCTCCCCTGAGAACCGTGCGCGGATCAATGTAGCGGTCTGGCCGCGCAAAAGGCCGCAAACTCCCGCACATACGCCTGCAGGCGCCGCCACACTTTATTGCAAATGGCACTTGCTCCCGGCGAGCCAAGACCGCGCGTCGGTGGATCACTTTCCGTTCACAACTGCCGCTGCGACTCGCCGCAACCTCCCCGGCTCACACCGTCGTTGCCACGGCAGGCTCGGGGACTCCGCCGCCGAGACCGACTGCATCCCGCAACTCGGCTGCCTTGTCGGTCGCTTCCCAGGTAAAGTCCGAGTCGCTCCGGCCGAAGTGCCCGCCCCAGGCCGTCTTCCGGAAGATCGGGCGTCGCAGGCTGAGATGCTCGATAATTCCCCGCGGCGTCAGCGGAAACAGTTCCCGCACCGCCGCCTCGATCGATTTCTCCGCCACGTCCGCCGTTCCCATCGTATCGACGCGGACGCTTACCGGGTCCGCCACACCGATCGCGTACGCCAGTTGCACTTCGCACTCATCGGCCGCGCCCGACGCCACCACGTTCTTCGCGATATAGCGGGCCATGTACGCCGCCGAACGGTCGACCTTTGTCGAGTCCTTTCCGCTGAACGCCCCGCCGCCGTGACGCCCCCACCCGCCGTACGTGTCGACGATGATCTTCCGACCGGTCAATCCGCAGTCCCCGTGCGGTCCTCCCACAACGAAACGGCCCGTCGGATTGATGTGATACTTCGTCTCGTCCAGCAGCAGTTCTTCCGGAACTGTCTCGCGAATCACCTGGTCCGTAATAAACTCGTGAATCTGACTCTGCTCGACCGAATCAGCGTGCTGCGTGGAAACCACCACCGCCGAGATACCGACCGGCCGCCGGCCCTCGTAGATCACCGAGACCTGGCTCTTGCTGTCCGGCCGCAGCCAGTCCACCACGTTCGTCTGCCGCATCTTCGCAAGACGATTCAGAATCCGATGCGACAGCGCAATCGGCAACGGCATCAGCTCCTCGGTCTGATTGCACGCATACCCGAACATCAGCCCCTGGTCGCCCGCCCCGTCCTTGTCGACGCCCATCGCAATGTCGCCGCTCTGCTGATGCAGTCGCACATTGACTTCGCACGTATCGGCGTTGAATCCGATATCGTCGCTCGTGTAACCGATCTCCCGCACCACGTCGCGGGCAACCTGCTCATAGTCGACGTCCGCCTGCGAGGTGATCTCGCCGGCCAGCACCAGGTAGTCAGTCGTGCACAACGTTTCGCAGGCGACGCGCGACGTCGCATCCTGTGCCAGCAGCGCGTCCAGCACGCCGTCGGAAACCTGGTCGGACACCTTGTCCGGATGTCCCATACTGACTGACTCACTCGTGAAGATAAAACGCGACATTCAGTTGCTCCGTTCGACGTAACGTGGGAATTTCGCTGGAGTAGGGTCACTCATCTCTTTCGCTGAAGTCGCATTGTAGTGGGCGCGACCCCGCCTCACAACCGCCTCCTGCAAAAGCACCAAATGTTGCACGCCACAGATCGAAGTCGCGACTGTCAAAACGCGAGCGGCAATTACGCCGCCGCTCGCGGCAACCCACTCGCTTGCACCCCCATCGCCTCCAGCAGCAGGTCAACCGTCTTCGCGGTCGCCCCCTGATGCGCGCGGACAATCCCCCGCGCCCGCGCTCCCATCGCCGCCGCACCGTCGCGATCCGTCAGCAATCGCCGCACGGCTTTCAGTAGTTCGTCCTGGTTTCCGGCCACACAAATCGCCTTCCCCGCGTGCAACAGTTCCACCGCCTCGCGAAAGTTCCACGTGTTCGGGCCGACCACAACAGCCGCACCCAACCCGCACGGTTCCAGCATGTTCTGCCCCCCCCGCTGCGACAGGCTCCCCCCCACAAACGCCGCGTCCGCCAGTCCCCACCCGCGATGCAACTCACCCAGCGTGTCCCACAAAATGACCGGACGGTCATGATCCTCGCTCGCTGATCGATTCGAACCGGTTCCACTCCGCCGCACGACCGACAATCCGCGCTCCTGAATCAGCTTCGCGACCTCATCGAATCGCTCCCGGTGCCGCGGCGCAATCACCAGTCGCAGTCCTGGAATTTCCTCGCGCAGCGCCCGATAGCATTCCAGCACGAATTTCTCTTCCGGCGGATGCGTGCTCCCCCCGACGAACACCGGTTCTCCCGGTTCGATTCCAAGCTCCCTGCGGAGTTCGTCCGTTCTCAACTCGCTCGATCTCGATCCGCACGCGTCGAACTTGACGGAACCGGTCACGACGGTCCGCCTTCCGCAAGCCCCCAACTGCATCAGCCTCCGCCGGTGCTCTTCCGTCTGCACTCCCAGGGCTTCGAATCGACGCAGCGTCGGCCGCATCAAGAAACGAATCCGGCGATACCCCCGAAAACTCCTGTCACTGATGCGTCCGTTGATCAGCACCAGCGGAATCCGTTGACCTTCAACAGCCCGGATGAAGTTCGGCCACAGTTCGAGTTCGGCCAGTCCCACCACGTCCGGCCGCACGCGCTCAAGCGCGCTCCGCACCGCCCACGTGAAGTCGAGCGGAAAGTAAACGACCCGGCAGTCGGGAAACTGCTCCGTCGCCACGGTGTGGCCTGTATCCGTCGTCGTCGAAATCCAGATATCCAGTTCCCCGTCGACTCGCTTCAGCCTCTCGATCACCGTCCGCAGCAACAACACTTCGCCGACGCTCACGGCATGCAGCCACACACACGGTCCCGTCGAAGCCCGCTGCGGCAGCCCCCCCAGCAGCTTTTCACGCCAACCGCGACGGTACTTGCCATGCACGATCGCCCGGTACAGCAGCACCGGCGAGACCGCAGACAGCAGCCCGAGATAAATCAGATTGAGCAACCATCCGGCCAAGGACATCCCTTTCCACAAGCCGTCATGTCGGTACCACGGCCGTCCAAGGCCGTGTCCCGAATCCCGCAAAGGATACTCCCTGCGACGATTCGACACGATATCAATCCGGTCCCTCCGAAATCCGCAGGGTCTCGCCCACGGCGAGTTGGTTCAAAATGCGATCCGCCGCCGCCGCTCCCGCCCTGCCCCACCAGGTCCGCAATCTGTCGATCGGTTCAAGCAGCGGTTCATCCGTCAGTTGCAAGGTACCCCAGTGCATCGGCACGAGCCTCCGGGCCCCACAGTCGAGAAACGCCTGTCCCGCCTGCTCCGGATTGAGGTGATTGTTTTTCATAAACCACCCCGGTTCGTAGCCGCCAATCGGCAGGAGGGCCGCATCAAGTCCTCGGAAGCGGCGTCCGATCTCAGCGAATCCGTCGAACCACGCCGTGTCTCCCGCGAAGTAGATGCTCGTTTCTTCGGTCGACCCGCCCTGATCGGACTTCCCGCGGATGACGTATCCGCCCCACAGCGACCGGTTCGTGTCGAACAGAGTCCTCTTCGACCAGTGACGCGCCGGAACAAACGTCACTTCGACCGACTTCACGTGCACCGCGTCCCACCAGTCCAGTTCGATCACACACGAAAAGCCCTGCCGCACAAACAGCCGGGCCAGCCCGCGCGGCGCGATCACCGTCGCCGACTTGTCGATCGCAGCCACCGAGGCCGCGTCCAGATGATCGTAATGGCTGTGAGAAATCAGCAGCAGATCGATCGGCGGAAGCTGGCTCGGTGTCAGCCCGGGCGCGACGTGACGCGGATAGAGCCATCCGATCCGCTCGGAAAACACCGGGTCCAGCAGAATGTTGATCCCGCACATTTGCAGCAGAAACGACGCGTGCCCGATCCACGTCAACCGCGCGTCCCGCGTCTCATCGTGGATCACAGCCAGGTCCGCGTCAACGAACGGCGCCGCCGGGCCCGGCGGCGCGATCTTCCGCCGTCCCGTCAATCGGTCCAGCACCGCCCAGCGGAACACCCCCCACAGCGATGGCCGACGGTGCCGCGGATCGGGATTCCGGTAACGCATCTGGGAAAGCGTATCGTGCGCGACCCGCCTTCAAAAGCAGACGACCCGTCACCCGTCCCGCAATATCTCCCGCGCCGCGTTCTTTCCGCACGCCCCCATCACTCCGCCGCCGGGATGAGCGGCCGCACCGCACAGATACAAGCCCGCAATCGGCGTCCGGTAGTCGCTCCAGCCCGGCACGGGCCGCAGGCTGAACAACTGGTGCAGCGGCATCGCGCCCTGGAAGATGTTCCCCCCCGTCAGGCCGAACGTCCGCTCCAGGTCCACCGGAGAAAGCACCTGCCGCTGCACAATCGCCGAACGGATGTTCGGGGCGAAGCGGGCGATCTCCTCGATGCAACGATCGGCGAATTCTTCCTTCCGGTCGTCCCACCGGCCGCTTCGCAGCCGGTACGGAGCATACTGCACGAACAGCGAAGCCACATGATGACCGGCCGGTGCGAGAGAGTCGTCCACCGCACTCGGAATCGTCATCTCGATCACCGGATGCGCCGAAGGCTCGCCGTACTTCGCGTCGTCATAAGCCCGCTCGATGTACTCCGGCGTCGAACCGATGTGGATCGTCCCCCGGTGGTGAGGCCCCGGTTCGCTCTTGCCCGGCCGGCATTCAAAGTCGGGGAGTTCGCTCAACGCAAGATTGATCTTCAGCGAAGCACTGGAATAGTCAATCCGCTTGACCGCCCGCACAAACGCTTCCGGCAGGTCGCTCTCCCGCAGGAATTGACCGAACGTCGTCCTCGCATCCACGCACGACGCGACGATCCGCGACGACACCGATTCTCCCCCGCGCAGCGTCACTCCCACCGCACGTCCCCGGACTACGTCGATGCTCTCCACACTCGCGCCCGTCCGGATTTCCACCCCCTGCCGGGTCGCCGAATCGGCGAGCGCTTCGGAGAGCTTCCCCATTCCTCCCGCGACGTAACCCCACACGCCCCGCTCGCCTCCCGACGAACCCATCACATGATGCAGCAGCACGTACGCCGTCCCGGGGGCGGAAGGCGGTTGGAACGTCCCGATGATCGCATCGGTCGCCAGCGTTCCCTTCAACACGTCCGATTCGAACCACCGGTCCAGAATCGCACTCGCCGGCCCGGTCAGCAGTTCAATCGCCTCCGGCAGATCCTCCCCCAACCGTTTCAACGACCCGAGCAGATCGAGCGCCTGCTTCCCGCTCTTCAGCCGCCGCCCGAGCCCCACCTTCCGCCAACTGGCGGGCAACGGCAGCGGATCGGGCGGCGTCTGCGAGAGCACCGGCTCAAGACACTCGGCGACGCGCGTCAGCAGCCCTTCGTATCGCGGAAATGCTTCCGCATCCTTCTCGGAGAACTTCGCAATCTCGCGCCGGTTCAGTTCAGCGTCCGGGCCCAGCAGCAGAGACCGGCCATCCTCCAGCGGCGTAAACGAAGACGGATTCCGCGGCAGCACCCGGTAGCCGTACTTGGCCAGTTCCAGATCATCTTCAATCTCCGGCAGCAGCAGACTCACGACATACGCGGCCGTCGAAATTCGGTAACCGGGCCACAGTTCCTCGGTCACGCAGCACCCGCCGACCAGACCCCGCCGCTCCAGCACCAGGACTTTGTATCCCCCCCGCGCCAGATAATTGGCGCAGACCAGCCCGTTGTGGCCCGCGCCGATGATGATCGCGTCGTACATCCGCGCTCCATCAAACTGATTCAATCGCGCGGCTCGTGCGCCGCCGGAAGCGTGTCACAAAAGGCCACCAGCACAAATGTGGCGACCGGCCCCGCCAGTAGCGACAACAGAAACCATGCCAACCCGCTCCGGTTCTTCCCCTGCGCCAGTCCCGCATTCACGAGCGCCAGCGTCCCCCAGCCCACCGCATATTCCGGGGCCTGCTCCATCGGTCACCCTGCAAGACGATGTACGTCTGAACGAAGAGGTCGCCCGTCCACGCATCCGGCTCTACAGCAGAGAATTCGCCTCGCCGTCCCATCCGAAGTTCATCCCCGCCGGATCAAACGTCACCTCCCGTCCCACGCGGTAGGCGATGTTCCCCAGGTGACAAAGCGTGGTGCTCAGATGCCCGATCTCGATCGTCGCACTCGGAGCCTCGCGGGTCCGCACGCTCCGCACAAAATCTCGCAGGTGCGCCCCCTGCAATTCGCTCGAATCGGCGGTCAGGCTGTCCCGGCGGCCGTAAATCTTCCACCCGCCCCGGTCCACGATCAGGGTTCCGTTATCTCCATAAAACGCCACAGCCGCCGAACGGCCCTCAACGCCGTGGTTCGACCACTGCCGGTGTTCCCACACCAGCGACGCCTGGGGAAAGCTGTACTGCACGCTCAGCGTGTCTGGCGTCTCGCGCTCATCCTGAAAATGATGAATTCCCCCCGTCGCCGAAACACGCACAGGCAGCCCGACTCCCAACCCCCAGCGGGCGACGTCCAGCAGGTGCACGCCCCACGCGCCCAGTTCGCCGCTCCCGTACTCCCAGAACCACTGCCAGTTGTGGTGAAACCGGTTGGGTGTGAACTCTCGCTCGGCCGCCGGTCCCAACCAGGCCGTGTAGTCAATTCCGTCAGGCGCCGGCCCGCCCCCCTTTCGCCCGATCGGCTTCCGCCGATGGACGACCCACGCCTTCGCCAGCCGCACCGTTCCGATCTCCCCGCTGCGCACCGCCTCGATTGCCGAGCGAAAATGCGCTCCGCTCCGTTGCTGCAGACCGCACTGGACAATCCGGCCCGTCTCCCGAGCCGCTTCGCAGATCCGCACTCCTTCGCTCACGGTGTGCGACACCGGAGCTTCCACGTACACGTCTTTCCCCGCCGCGCAGGCGTCCTCCACCATCTGCGCATGCCAGTGATCCGGAGTGGCAACGACGACCACGTCGATCTCGTCATCGTCCAGCATCCGGCGATAGTCGCCGACCGAACCGGGCGGACTCCCCTGCACCTCCGCCGCCTCACGCCGCGTCTCTTCAACGACCGACTCGTGGACGTCGCACACCGTCCTCACGCAGACGTCCGGCATCCCCGCCAGGTGCAGCGCCAGTGTCTTCCCCTGCGAACGCACCCCGATCACACCGGCGTTAATCCGCTCACCGGGCGTAGCCCCGGCGGTCCCCGCGGCCCCCAGACCGACGAACCCCGCAGCCACACCCGCCGCGTTCCGCGCGCTGTTCTCGAGGAACTTCCTCCGGTTGCAATCCTGTCTCAGAAACTCGTCAACGTTCATCATCAGCCTCAATCACAAGCAGAACGTCTGTCCCATGTATTCTAATGCCTGCGACACTCGCGTGAAGACCACCCACGGCCCGCAACCCGAATCACGCCCCACCGCCCCAAGCCCCTTTTCCCTCCGCCCGAATCAACACTATAGTGGCCGAACACAATTCACGACGGACCGCGACGCAGTGGATCTGCCGCCGACGCCGATTGCACCACAGAGGTTCTCCATGACCCGGACGTTGCCGACACTGCTCACAACACTCGCACTCCTGCTCGGACTGCCGGCGGCTGAGACTGCCGTCGCCCGGCAGGCTCCCTTCTTTGACTCAGGCAGCACCACCGGCCCCGGCGATGCATTCTCGGACTCCGGCAGCACAACCGGTCGGGACGATCCCTTCTTTGACTCCGGCAGCACCACCGGCCCGAACGATCCTTTCTTCGACTCCGGCAGCACCACCGGACGGCCGGGCGACTTCAATTTCGACGGCCCCGGCGTCGATGAATGGGAATCCTGGGACGACGAAGACTGGCCGGCCGGCAACGGCCCC
>ERZ869936.754-NODE-754-length-27535-cov-6.543559_pt1 | contig 27535 bp, 21 predicted proteins | sample MGYA00520876_ERZ869936 | MGnify/ENA primary metagenome ERZ869936 (study PRJEB32218, sample SAMN09650985) | biofilter metagenome | isolation source: enrty point of leading RO module | place: Saudi Arabia: Thuwal, RO plant located on Red Sea | collected 2016-02-17 ... | reverse complement strand
GCTGCGCGCGCAGCTCGTGGAATTCCGTCGGCGGCTGTGGCGGACGAAGATCGCCGAGGCGGTGCTCGCGGGCATCTTCGGGCTGATCCTGTCGTACCTGATCGTCTTCGCCCTCGACCGGGTCTGGACGACGCCGGGGCTGGTGCGGCTGGCGATCCTGCTCGGCGGCACCTCGCTGGCGGCGGTCTTCGCCCCGATCTGGCTGCACCGCTGGGTGTGGAAGCACCGCCACGAGAACCAGCTCGCGCGCCTGATCGCCCGCAAGCACCCCGGCCTGGGCGACCGGCTGCTCGGCGTGATCGAGCTGCAGGGTCAGTCCGAGGCGCTGGACAGCCTTTCGCCCCGTCTCCGCGCCGCGGCGATGGAGCAGGTCGCCGCCGAGACCGCGCGACGCAAGCTCGACGATTCGCTGCCCGCCTCCCGTCACCGCCGCTGGTCGCTGGCGGTCGTCGCGCTTTTCATCATCGCCGCCGTGGCCCTGACGATGGTGCCGCAGGCGGGGATGAACTCGCTGAAGCGATGGCTCTTCCCGCTCTCGTCCACGCCGCGCTACACCTTCACGCTGCTCGAGCCGCTGCCGCTGGAAATCCCGGTGGCCCAGGGCGAGGCCTTCACGCTGGAGGTCCGGCTCGATGGGGAAAGCGAGTGGACGCCCGCCGATGGCCAGGCCCGCCTCGAGCGCCAGGATCCCGTGTCGGCGTCGCTGGACGGCCGCAGCTACCGCTTCGAGTTCCCCGGCCAGCAGGAGCCCGGCCGCGTGCGGCTGGAAATCGGCGACGCCCGGCACACGATCCGGATCGTGCCGGCGCTGCGACCGGTGATCGAGCGCAGCGTGGCCGAGATCGAGTATCCGGCGTATCTCGAGCTCGGGCGCGAAACCCTCGACCTCCCCACCGGCACGGTGACCGCGGTCCACGGATCGCAGGTGCGGCTTTCCATCGAGTCCAGCCGCGAGCTGAAAGCGGCGCACTACGGCCCGCTGAGCGAAATCAGCGCGGGCACCCTGGTCGGGGCGGACGAGGATGCCGGGGAGGAGATCCCCCGCCCTCCCGCGGCGCCGATGCAGCTCCAGGGGCGCATGGCGACCACCCAGCCGATCCGCATCGACGATTCGTCGCTGGAGGTGCCGATGGGCTGGACCGACTTGCTCGGGCTTTCGGGCGGCGAGGGTTTCCGCCTGCGGATCCAGGCGGTGCCGGATGATGGTCCGTCGATCTACATGGAGGGCCTGCCGGCCCAGCGCGCGCTGCTGCCGGAGGAGACGGTGGATTTCAACGTGATCGCCTCGGATGACTTCGGGATCCGGGAGTATGGTCTCGAGTGGAAAGGTGAGCCGACCCGGCCCGGATCCGCCGAGGCGGCCACCGGCGAGCTGGTGCTGGAGAAGGGCAGGCCCGGCCTGCGCAGCGCCTCGATCCCCGCCGCCTTCTCCCCGGAGGCCTACGAGATCGGACCCCAGAGGCTGACGCTGCGGGCCTACGCCGAGGACTACCTTCCCGACCGCGGACGCGTCTATTCGCAGCCGGTCACCCTCTACATCCTCACCCAGGAAGAGCACGCGCAGATGCTCAAGAACCGCTTCGACCGGGCGATCAGCGAGCTGGAGGACCTCACCCGCCGCGAGCGCGGGCTATTCGAGGAGAACCAGCGGCTCGAGCGCTTCGACGGCGAGGAGCTGCGCCAGGGCGAGCCGGCCGAGCGGCTGAAACGGCAGGAGGAGGAGGAGCGCCAGCAGTCCGAGAAGATGACCGAGCTTTCCGACAAGATGGAGGAGCTGATGAAGGACAGCACGCGCAACGACACCATCGACAAGGAAACCCTCCAGCGCATGGCCGAGGCGATGAAGTCGATGCGCGAACTCGGCGAGCAGGACATGCCGAAGGTGCAGGAACAGCTCGGGCAGGCCGGCGACCAGAAGAACACCGGCGAGAAGTCCGAGCAGGAGATGAAGGAAGCCGTCGAGCAGCAGCGCAAGGTGCTCGAGAAGATGCAGGAGACGATCGAGAAGGCCAACGAGGCCAACGAGCGCTTCGAGGCCAGCACCTTCGTCGCACGGCTGAAGAAGGCGTCGTCCGACGAGCAGGGCGTGGCCAAGGCCGCGCTCGACCAGTCGGAGCACTTCGGGCTGCGCCGCGAGCAGATGGACCCGGCCGACCTGACCGCGCTGGACGAGATCATCCGCCAGCAGTCCGACACCTCCTCGGAGGTCCGCTGGATCGAGGAGGACCTCGGGCACTTCTTCACCCGCACCGCCAAGCCGGCCTACGGCGAGATTCTCGAGGAGATGGCCGAGTCCGAGATCGACATCGGCCTCGAGGACGTGCGCTCGCGGCTGAGCCGCAACCACGGATTCATCGCCGCCGAGGCCGCGACCCACTGGGCCGCCCTGCTCAAGGAGTGGGCCGACAAGCTCGAGGGCGCCGGCGATGATGGCGGAGGTGGCGGCGGCGGAGGTGGCGGCGGAGGCGGCGAGGACGAGGATTTCGAATTCATGCTCCGGGTGATGCGCATGGTGCAGCAGGAACAGGACATCCGCTCCCGCACCCGCGCCCTGGAAACCCTGAGACGATCATACGAACTGGAGGAAACACCATGAGAACCGCCATCGCCCTGCTGCTCGCACCCGCCATCGCCTGGTCCGCCGACGACCCCGAACTGGCCGAGAAGATCAGCCGCCACCAGACCGGCTCGGTGAAGCTTTCCGACCGCCAGGACGAACTCGCGGCGGACGTCCAGCAGCTCACCATCGAGCAGACGCAGCCGAAGGTCATCGAACTCTTCCGCGAGGTCGAGGAGGCGATGGACGAGGCCAGCGAGCGACTTTACGAGCACCAGACCGACGGCGTGACGATCGCTGCCCAGACCGACGTGATCGAGAAGATCTACGAGGCGGCGAAGGAGCGCCAGAAGCAGTGCTCGGGCGGCGGCGACAGCGCCGGCGGGGCGATGATGGACATGCTCGAGCGCATGATGGGCAAGCAGCCCGGCGGACAGGAAGGCAAGGGCCAGAAGCCGGGCGACCAGGGCGGCGAGGGCATGACCGGGGATTCCGACACCGGAAACAAGGACATCGAGGGCTCCAACGAGGGTCGCGTGGTCGAGCGGCGGGTGCCGAAGGGCGCGGGAAAGGCCGGCAAGGGTCTGCCCGCCGAGTTCGGCGACGCCCTGCGGGCCTACAACCGCGGTGCCGAGGAGATGCTGCGAAAATGAGGCGCCTGCTCATCCATTCGGCCGCCATCCTGGCGATGCTGGCCCCGGCACCGGCGCAGGACCTGCCGCGCCGGCCGGACGACCCGATCCCGGCGCAGCTCGAGACCGTCTACGAACGCGGCCTCGCCTACCTCGCCCGCAGCCAGAACGCCGAGGGCGCGTGGAGCGACCGCATGGGCGGCGAACCCGGCGTGGTCGGTCTTGCGGTCATCGCCTTCCTCGCCCACGGCGAGGACCCCAACCACGGCGAATACAGCGACGTCATCCGCAAGGGCCTCGGCTACATCCTGTCGCGGCAGCGCGAGAGCAACGGCTACATCGGCTCCTCGATGTACAACCACGGTTTCGCCACCCTCGCCCTCGCGGAAGCCTACGGCGCGGTCGATGATCCGAAGCTCGCCCCGGCGCTGCGGCAGGCGGTCGACCTCATCCTCAGCGCCCAGGAGCGCAACCCGTCCGGCGCCTGGCGCTACACGCCCGACGCCCGCGACGCCGACACCACCGTCTCCGGCTGCCAGCTCGTCGCCCTGCTCGGCGCGCGCAACGCCGGCATCCCGGTGCCCGACGAGGCGATCAAGAAGGGCCTCGCCTACATGTCCCGCTGTCGTGGCGGCGACGGCGGCTACGGCTACACCTCGGCCGGCGGCAGCAAGCCGACCCTCACCGCGATCGGCGTCACCTGCCTCGCCCTGGCCAAGGAGAAGGACGGCAAGGGCTTCGCCAGCAGCGTGGAATACCTGCGCAAGAACCTGAGCTACCGCGACCGCAACTACCCCTACTATTTCGAATACTACATGTCGCAGGCGCTCTTCCACGCCGACGACGCGGCCTGGGACGAGTGGAACCAGAAGAACCTGCGCTACCTTTCGACCATCCAGCGTCCCGACGGATCATGGCCCGGCAACAAGGGCGAATCCTTCAACACCGCCAGCTCGCTGCTCTCGCTCGCCTTGAACTATCGTTTCCTCCCCATCTACGAGAAATGACCCCGCACACCCCCGCCCTGCTCTTCGGCGCCCTGCTCACCCTGTCCGCAACCGCCGGGGACGCCCCGCCGGACCTGCTGCGCCTGACCAATGGTGAACTGGAAGGCCGCTTCGGAGGCATCGACCGCGACGGCGTGCTGCGCTGGGAGCGCGACGACGGCGTGGGCCCGATGGAATTCCGCACCGACAAGATCCGGCAGATCATCCTGCGCGGCGCGGACAGCCAGACGATCGACGCCTCGACCTCGCACATCGAGCTGGTCAACGGCGACCGGATCCCGGCGACCATCACCGGACTCGATGCCGACAACCTCACGATCGACAGCGCGGTGGCCGGGTCGCTGGTGATCCCGCGCGACGCGGTCCGGCGCGTTTCGCCGAACCCCTTCGGCGGACGCCTCGTCTATGCCGGCCCGTTCCGGGCGGACGAGTGGCGTTTCGACGACGGCTCGGAACCGAAGCCGGACGAGGAGGAGGCCGCCGAGGCCCGCGACGCCGAGGAGCCCGACGACGCCGAGGAGGCAGAGGACGTCGAAGAAGCGACCGGGGAGGACGAGGAGGAGTCGGCACCGTGGCGCCACCTCGGGTCCCGTTGGTATCACGTGAAGAGCGAGGATGCGCTGCTGCTCGACGCGGGCATGCCGGCCCGGTCGATCTTCCGTTTCCATCTCGACTGGCGCGGACGCTCGCCGGTCTCGATCGGCTTCCACGCCGACTTCGCCCCGCGCCCGCCGGTGGAGAAGAAGGAGGAGGACGACGAGCAGCAGCGGGTGCGCCGGATCGTTTCCAGCAGCAGCGGCCTCACCGACTACTTCGGCAGCTCGCTGGTGATGACCCTGCGCGGCAACTACGTGAACCTCTACCAGTGCGGCTACAACAAGGACGGCGAGCCCTTCGTCGACTCCCTGCGCGCCTCCAACCGCAGCCTGCAGATCGAGGATTCCGGCGAGGCGGACTTCGAGCTGAGGACGGACCTCGAGGACGGCTTCATCTCGCTGTTCGTCAATGGCGAGTTCTCGATGCAGTGGCAGATCGATCCGGTCGATCCCGACGACGAGGACGCCTGGCAGCCGGGCACCGGGCTCGGCTTCCGGATCGACACGCCGGACAGCCCGCTGAGGATTTCCGACATCGTCGTCGCCGAGTGGAACGGCATGCCGGACGCGGCGCGCAGCCTCGAGAGCGAGGATCGCGACGTGGTCCTGCTCACCAACGGCACCGACCGCGTCTCCGGCCGCGTCGTCTCGATCACCGACGGCCGGCTCACCCTGGAGGGCAAGTACGCCCCGCTGGTCATCCCGATCGAGGAGATCGCCGACATCCGCTTCGCCACCGACTCGCTGCGCGAGCAGGAAGCCGCCAGCGGCGACCGCGTGCGGGTGCACTTCCAGCCGGTGGGCCTCGTCAGCGGCGTGCCGGGTGTCACCAGGGACGGATCGATGACGATGAAGTCGAAGCTCCTCGGAGACCTCACCCTCTCGCTCGACAGCGCGGTGATCCTCGAATTCCGCGAAGGCGGCAGCTTTCTTGACGCATGGGACGACGACTTCTAACAACCGCCGCCGCGTTGATCGCGGCCGGCATCGCGCGCGGCGACCAGCTCCGCCTGGCGGATGGCGGAAGGCTTTCCGGCGAGATCGTGTCGATGGCGGCCGACGGCAGCCTGACGATGCACGCGGACGTCGCGGTCGATCCGCTCGAGATCCTTCCCGAGCAGATCCGGCGCGTCGATTTCTCGAAGTCCTCGCCGACCGTCGCGGACCACGACGCGCGCGTGCAGCTCATCAACGGCGACGTCCTGCCCTGCGACCTGATCGCGATCGATGCGGAGGACATCAAGGTGCGCACGACCTTCGCCGGCGACCTCACGTTCTCGCGCGAGGTCGTCGACCGCATGCAGCTCGGCATTCGTCCGCACCGGCTCATCCTCGCCGGGATCGGCAACGAGGACGACTGGGTCCGCAGCGACGGCGACTGGTCCATCTCGAACGACGCGCTGGTCTCGGCCGACACCGGCCACGTCGGGCGGGCGGTCAAGCAACTGCCCTCCTCGTTCTCGCTGTCGTTCCGCCTCAAGTGGTCGCAGCGTCCGGCCTTCAAGGTCTTCTTCTGCTCCGATCCCGACAAGGGCTCGGGCGGGCAGCTCGACCGCTACTACCTCCAGTTCAACACCGCCGGCTTCGAGCTGAAACGCCAGAGCACCGGGCAGACCTCCTACCACGCCCTCGGCGTCGTGAACCGCGGGCCGGAAAGCTTCGCCAACCGCAGCGTGGACATCGAGGTGCGCGTCGATCGCCCGTCCCGGATGCTGTATCTCTACCTCGACGGCGAACTCGAGGGCCGCTTCCCCGACCAGCTCGACGACGTCCCCGAGGCGAACGGCATCGTCTTCGAGAGCGGCACCAAAGCCGACGAGGGCCACGTGGTTTCCCGGATCGAGGTGCGGCAGTGGGATGCCTCGGGCGACCGCCACAAGAGCGAGGACCGCGGCGACGCGAAGTCCGATGCGGTGATCGACCACGACGGCCAGCGCTTCGGAGGCTCGCTGCTCGAGACCGCCATCGGCAAGCTGGAGGTGACCAAGGGCGACAAGGTCGTGCTCTTCCAGTCACCCCATCTCGACGATCCGATGGAGATCCCGGTCAACGGAATCTCGACGATCTTCTTCGCCGGGACGAACGGCAAGGCCGACACCTCCCCGCTCTACTTCGGACTCGGAGGCGGCGGCCAGCTCAGCGCCGCGAGCGGCCGCTTCGACCAGCAGCACATTTTCCTCGAGCATCCCCTGCTCGGCCGCCTCACGATCGACCGGGCCGCCATCGCGTCGCTCGACCGCCGCAAGACCGGAACAACGGACGACAAGGAAGAGCCATGAAGCACCTCCCGTTTTCCATCGCGATCCTGCTCGGCACGCTGGCTCCGGCGGCGCCGGCCGACGACGAGATGACGCTGCGTTTCGACAACGGCGACGAACTCCACGGCCGCCTCACCGGCTTCGACGGCGCCTCGGTCGGCTGGGAATCCGACGCCTTCGCCGGTGCCGAGCGCTTCCGCATCGACCCGCTGAACGAAGTGCGGATCCCGCCCGCCGCCACCCTCAACCTTCCCGAGGGCAATCACATCGCGGAGGTGACCCTGACCAACGGCGACGAGCTGAGCGGCTGCCTCACCAAGGTGACCGACACCGAGATCGGGCTGCTGACCAGCTTCGCCGGCGAGCTGACCTTCCGCCGCGACATGGTCGATGCCCTCCGCATCGAGGACCGGCCTGACCCGATCTACGTGGGCCCCGCGAATCTCGATGGCTGGGTGCAGTCCATCGACGGCGGATGGGAGTTCGAGTCCAACAGCCTCGTCTGCCGGCGCGGCTCGAGCATCGGGCGCGACATCGGCCAGCACGAGCGGATCCGGGTCGCCTTCGACATCTCCTGGCGCGAGAACGCCCGCTTCCGGCTCTTTCTCCACGCCGACGACGAGAACCCCGACCGAATGAACAACGGCTACGAACTGGTCTGCCAGAGCCAATACGCCTACCTCCGCAAGAAGAACGCCGGCGACTCCTCGACGATCGGGAGCTCCGGCGGCATCCGCGAGTTCACCGATCACGAGAAGATCCGCTTCGAGATCCTCCAGGATCTCAAGACCGGCAGGATCCGGCTGATGATCGACGGCCGCGTGATCGACGACTGGCAGGAGGGCGCGCCGTCGCCGGACGGCATGGGGTCGTACATTCACTTCCTGGCGGACCACGCGAACGGCACGCGGATCTCCCGCATCATGATCACCACCTGGGACGGCCTGGTGGAAGGCGAGTGGGGCCAGGAGGGCGCGCAGATCCGCAACCGGATGTTCCAGCTCCAGAACATGAATTTCGACGAGCCCGAGGACCTCGAGGAGGCCGTCGAGGAGGAGGAGCTTCCGGGCATCCAGCTCCGCAACGGCGACCGAGTCGATGGCGAGATCCTCGGGATCGGCGATGGCATGGTGCGTCTCAAGACGTCCTTCAAGGAACTGAAGCTTCCCGTGTCCCGGCTGCGCAGCTTCGCGCTGCGGACCGCCGAGGAGGCGGCCAACCCCGAATTGCGCTGGGAACCGATCCGGCGCCAGGGCGACATCCGCGCCTGGTTCTCGGACGGCGGCCGCGTCACCTTCCAGCTCGTCGGACTCGAGGACGGCGAACTCGTCGGCCGCTCCCAGACCTTCGGCGAGGCACGCTTCGACCTCGATTCCTTCAGCCGGCTGGAATTCAACATCTACCCGCGCGGAATACCGGAATGATGATTCCGGGTTTGCCATCGCCGCCGGGCTGACGGAGCCTGCGTTCCATGGCCGACATCACGATCACCATCCACACCGACAAGGGCGACATCAAGGGCAGGCTGTTCGCCTCAGACGTGCCGATCACCTGCGCGAACTTCCTCAATCTCGCCAAGCGCGGCTACTACGACGGCGTCGCGTTCCACCGGGTGATCGCCAATTTCATGATCCAGGGCGGCGACCCGACCGGCACCGGCCGTGGCGGCCCGGGCTACAAGTTCGCCGACGAGATCAACCCCGCCCTGAAGCACGACAAGCCCGGCATCTTCTCGATGGCAAACGCCGGACCGAACACCAACGGCTCCCAGTTCTTCATCACCCATCTCCCGACCCCCCACCTCGACGGCAAGCACGCGGTGTTCGGTGAAGTCACCGAAGGACAGGACGTGGCGAACGGCCGCGCCCAGCGTGAGGCCATCCGGGCGAGCACGATCCACGACGACGCCGAGCCGCTGCTCGAGTCGCAGAAGGACCACGTCGAGCACTGGAACTCGATCCTCGATCGCTGAGCAAGTCGCAGCTTGCTTAAGAAAGCCGAAGCATCATCGCCCCGCTCCGAAGTCGGCGCCAGGGGCCTGATGCACGTATCTTTCCTGCTGGAAACGAGGGACTTACGGCACCTTCCGACTTCGAAGGGAGACCTCCATGATCGCGTAGGAGTCATCAACTCCGGTGGATTTTCCGAGTGGTCTCGCTTGTCATCCCTTCCGTCGAGCTTCCTCCCCCGGTCCTCGACGATTCACCCCCCAATTCCCCCCACATGAACATCAACCGCTTCCCCCGCGGTGGTTGGCTGCTTGCCGCCACACTCCTCTCATTCGGGCACCTTCCGCCCGCGCTTGGCAATGACTCGGCCTCCGGTCGGATCCACACGTCCTCGACCAACAGCTCGATCTACTCCGACATCCTCCACGACGGCGAAAACTGGACGATGCTCCCGCATGGATCCGTCCTCCACATGCCCGAGGAGCACCAGTCGAAGATCGGTGACCATGGACCCGTGGGCAACCTGGTCTCGTGGCACGAGTTTCTGGAGATCAACGGCGACTGGCTCCGCGCCGAGGAGGTCACCCTCCGCCAGGCCGAGGGAACGAAGCCGATCGACTGGCGCCGCCTGCAGTACTTCAAGAAGCAGAAGTGCATGATCGTCGCGGTCCACGAAGGTTCGCCCATCGCGGTGGTGTTCCTTCGCTAGCGCCTCCCCTTTGGTGAAGCGCCGGCCGGACGGTGGCGGGCATTGATATGCACAGCCCCCCGCCCGTCACCGGAAGGCCGGCCTTCACCCTCTCTCTTTCCACCCGGGCAGCGTGTCGTCGAGGATCGTCATGATCTTCCGCCGCTCCGAGGCCGGAAGGTGGTCGCCCGGCCCTTCGCCGGTTTCCAAGGCCGACTCCAACCGCTCCAGCACCGCCACGTGGACCCTCGGCGGCAGGCCGCGGAAGGCCTCCGAATAGACCATGCACGAGCAGCGGTGCTTGAAGATCCGCTCGTAGAGCCTGAAGTCCGCGAGCGACCGGCCGTTCTCCGCCCGCGGAAAGCGGGAGGCGTAGTCCTTCTGGAAATCCCGGTCACCCTCGATCCCCTCGCCCAGATCCGCCTCGCCGCGGAAGAGCAGCGCTCCGACGATCTCCTCCGCCATCGCATCGGCGATCCGCCCCGCCTGTCCACTGTCCGGGTCGGCCTCCGGGTCGATCACCCTGGCCAGCCACGCGGCGCGGCGGTAGCGGATCGAGGCGGCTGTTAGAAGGTTGTGCACGTGGCATTGGTGCTCCAGCACCATCAGCGCGACGATGTCGCTCGTCCCGCGCGGATAGCGCGAGAGGTCGACCCGTTCGATCGCGATGGACTCGGACTCATCGTCCTCCTCGCGGAACACGCGGTTTCCCCGGTGGTCGATCGCGCTGTTTCCGGTGACGTAGTAGCCGCCCCAGCGCTCGTCGATCGGCGTGGTGTGATCCACCGTCACCGAGCCCTTGGCCAGCAGCGGACGCCCGTCGGCATCGGGAAACACCGAGCGCACCAGCATGCCCGGCACCTCCTCGGTCCGGGTCGTCCCGTGGCACGAGAAGCAGTCGCTCCGGTCGCGGGCGATCCGGATCTCGTCGTCACCATCGATCAGATAGAAGACCGGTCCGAGCACCGGATCCTGCGCGATGACCTCGATCGCCCCGCCCGGCACGTAGCCGACGTAGTGGTTCTCGGAAAAATAGATCGCCCGCGGCGAAGCGGGATCGATCCGGCGGATCTGCTTGCTGGTCTTCGAAAACACCAGGACCTGCGAACTTTCCGGCACCTCCAGCCAGCCGAGCACGAAGCGCAGCCGCTCCAACGATGCGGCTCCGGGCGCCAGTGATGGATCCCCGTCGAGCCGCTCCACCAACCGCGCGATCCGGTCGGTGGCCGCGGTGTCCGAATAGCGCAGCGGCGGCAGGTCCCAGACGTCCGTCTGCTGGGCACTTGCCAGCCCGACCGCCGCCAGCATCACACCTGCCCATTTCATCTCCCCTTCAACGTCGCCAGGTCGCTGCTTCCTTCGCGAAAAGCGGACGGATGCCCATTCCAGCGTCACCAGCTTCCGCAAACCGGGCGGAGCACTCCGTCACTCGCTTCAATCGACGCCCGCGGGATCGCCGCTGTCGCCGTGGAAGATCACCCGGTTGGCAAGCAGGCCGCCCTCCTTTTGCGGCGAGGTGTACACCGACACGCTGTCGCCGGCGTCGAGCTGCTCCTCGCGCACGTCCATGCCGTCGGCGCCCACGAACTCGGTTTCGCCCTCGTTGTAGAGGATCGGGATCAGCTCGGCCGCCGCGCTCTGCGGAGTGAGCAGCATCACGTCCTCGGCCTCATCGACCCGTGCCACCAAGCCGATCACGGGTGTCCGCGACACGGTGTCGTCCAGTGGATTCGCGACCACGATCTTGTGGACGATCGAAACCGCCTGCGCGTCCCTCGGATCGCGGACGGTCACCGTCACGTCCGCGCCGGGCTTGAGCGCCTTGGCACCGACCGGCACCCCGGCCTGGTTGAGCACGGGCACGTCGTCGGCGACGCGCAGGGCCCGGTGGTCGCCGTCGGTCTCGGTGATGCCCAACATTTCGCCGGGTTCGTAGGCGCGCACCACCCCGCGCAGGAAGTTGAAATTCGCCGCTTCCGGGTGGACAGGCGTGGGCTCGGCCGCCGACACCGCGCCTGCCGCGCACAGCGTCAGCAGGACTCGACAGGAAATGCGGAGGAGCTTGGATCGATGTTTCATGGCGTTGGAAATGGATGAGTGGGCCCCGGCACCCGAGACGGCATCCGGGGAGGCTCAACCAAAACCAGCTCGCCGAGGCCGGCAAACGCTTGTCACCCTGCGGCGCGGGCTCGGGAGAAATCGCGCGCGTTCCGCGTTGGACCTCGGCGCTCAGCGGTACATCCTCCGCGCCCGCCGATGCTTTCCATCCAGAATCTCCGCGTCGAATACGGCGCCCGCGTGCTGTTCAGCGATCTTTCCTTCGCCGTCCAGCCGCGCGAGCGCATCGCCTTCGCCGGACCCAACGGCGCCGGCAAGTCGACGCTGATGAAGTGCATCGCCGGCACCATCGAGCCGTCCGGCGGACAGGTCACCGCGCCGAAGGGATTCCGCATCGGCTACCTGCCGCAGGAGGGCATCCACATCACCGGACGCTCGCTGTGGGACGAGACCATCTCCGCCTTCGGCGAAACGCTGGAGCTCCAGAGGAAGATCGACCGCCTTTCCGCCGAGCTGCCCAGGCTCGACCCCCGCTCCTCCCCCTACGCCGAGCTGCTCGAGGAGATCGGCGCGCTCGAACTCCGCCTTGAGGCCACCGATCCCGCGCGCATGAAGCCGAAGGTCGAGTCGGTGCTCCAGGGCCTCGGTTTCCGGCAGTCCGACTTCACCCGCGACTGCGGCGAGTTCTCCGGCGGATGGCAGATGCGCATCGCGATGGCCAAGCTCTTCCTCCAGGAGCCCGAGGCGCTGCTGCTCGACGAGCCGACCAACCACCTCGACATCGACTCGCAGCGCTGGGTCGAGCATTACCTCCACGCCTACCCCGGCGCGATCCTGATCATCTCGCACGATCTCGCCCTGCTCGACGCGCTGTGCACCCGCACCATCGCCTTCCACCACGGCCGCGCCGAGGAATACGCCGGCAACTATTCCTACTACCTCGAGGAATCGGTCCACCGGAAGGAGATCCACAGGCGCCGCTACGAGGCCCAGCAGAAGGAGATCGCGGAAACGAAACGCTTCATCGACCGCTTCCGTGCCCAGGCCACCAAGGCCTCGCAGGTCCAGTCGCGCATCAAGCAGCTCGACAAGCTCGAGCTCATCCCGCCGCCCGAGCAGGACGACGCGGTGATGAACTTCCGCTTTCCCCAGCCTCCCGCCTCCGGCCACCTTGTCGCGAAACTCGACCAGGTCACCCACGTCTACGGACCGCTCACCGTCTTCAGCGGGCTCGATTTCGAGATCAACCGCGGCGAGAAGTTCGCCGTCGTCGGTCCCAACGGCGCCGGCAAGTCGACCTTCTGCCGGCTGATCACCGGTCAGGAGGAACCCACCGCAGGCACGCACGCCTTCGGCCAGAAAGTGCAGGTGTCGTTCTTCTCCCAGAACCACGCCGACGAGCTCGACCCCGACAAGACGGTGCTGGAAACGGTCGAGGAAACCGCCACCCGCGAGGCCGCCGGCCAGTGCCGCAACATCCTCGGCTGCTTCCTCTTCCGCGGTGACGACGTCTTCAAGAAGGTCGGCGTGCTCTCCGGCGGCGAGCGGTCACGCGTCGCGCTCGTCCGCATGCTCGTCCAGCCGGCGAACTTCCTCATCCTCGACGAGCCGACCAACCACCTCGACGTCCAGAGCCAGGAGGTCCTGCAGAACGCGCTGCGCGACTACGAGGGCACCGTGCTCATCGTCTCGCACAACCGCTCGTTCCTCGATCCGCTCGTCTCCAAGACGCTCGAGTTCCGCCCCGGCCGGCAGCCGCGGCTCTTCACTGGAAACATCAGCTACTACCTCGAGAAGACCGCCGACGAGGAGGCGGCTCCTTCACAGGCGCCGGCCAAGCCGAAGGCCGCCAGCGCCCCGTCGGTCAACCGCAAGGAACAGAAGCGCCGCGAGGCCGAGCTTCGCCAGCAACGCTCGAAGCTCCTCAAGCCGCTCGAGAGCGAGCTGGAGCAGCTCGAATCCGGCATCGCCGAACTCGAAGGCGCCCAGGCCACCCTCACCGCCGCGCTTTCATCGGAGGAGGTCGCGGCCGATCCCGACAAGCTCCAGCAGACCAGCCGCGCCGTGCAGCAGATCACCGAAAAGCTGGAGAACGCCTATTCCCGATGGGGAACGCTTTCCGACGAGGTGGAACGGATGCGCGGGAAACTGGGGGTGTCCTGAGCCCGGTGTCGGGGCTTCAGCAAAGCTCTGCCTTCTTGTAGACGATCTCGAAGTAGTTGCCACCTTGTGGCCGCCGCGCCACGCGATTGCGCGAGAACTGCCGGTAGCCGTGGTGGCTCATGAACTCCTGCATGTCGGAGAGTTGGCAGCATCCGTCGTAGGGTTCGAAATCCGCGACCTCGGTCTTGATGTAGGTGAAGTGCTCAAGAATGGGCACGCTGCCCTCGAGGACCATCAACTCGGAACCCTGTGTATCCATGATCAGGGCATCGTATCTCCGTGGATCGATCCGCTTCCTCTCAAACAGAGTCGGAAGAGTGGCACCCTTGACATGGATCGTGCGGGTGTAGTCGAGCGAGGGCCAGATGTCCTTGGCCTCCTTCAGGTCGAAGATCGACGACGACGCACCCTCATTGTTCGCAACATAGAACTCGTACATCTTGTCGTCGGTATCAGTGACCAGGGCCCTGATGGCGCTCTGGTTTTCGATCCCGCTGATGTTGGCGGACAGCTCGGAGAAGACGGTCGGAATCGGCTCGATCCACAATACCTCAAGATCTGAGGCCTGATACTGATCGCGTTCCTGTCCGGTGTTTGCACCGACGTGCACGACACCCGACACATCGGAAAGGAACCGGTCGGGATCCGGTTTCAGCGACCGTTTTACGGATCGGACGAGGTTTCGAATCTGCTTGATCATGATGGGCCAGCGACGGGCAACGGACGTTCTCCGAAACCATGCGCATTCCCTCCAACCCAATTGTCCGGGCTCACGGCGTCAAGGGATTAACTTCTCGCTGGCCGCATCCTCAAAGCTCGCCAAAAACAGTGGCGCACCGTGGCGCGATCGACCTTCACTCCCCCTTTCAGCGCGGACCAGTCGGCATCATCGAGGAGATCGAGGGTTTCGCGGCCGATGAAGGCCGGCAGGGCGACGGCGACCTTCAACCTCCGGCCGCGCATCCGTCGGGCGTATTCGAGACCGTCGGCCATGCGTTGGCGGGCGATGGAGCGCCAATGGGCCGCTTCGACCAGAATCGCCCCGGGCTCGGGGTCCGTCGGCAGGTAGCAGCGTCCCTGGTCGAGGTCGCCGGGCAGGTCGCGCAGGATGTTGACGAGTTGCAGGCCGCGGCCGAAGCGCTCGCCCATCGCCTCGAGTTCTCCTTCGTCCGATTTCGAGAAGCGTGACCCGAGCGTGGCGAGGCCGGTGCGCGTCCAGAACAACCCGACGCAGCCGGCGACCCGATGGCAGTAGTCTTCAAGCGAGTCGGCATCGCGCATCCTCTTCTCCCCCGCCCGTTCGACATCCAATCGCTGGCCCGAGACGATGGTGGTCGCCACTTCGGTGACGTGCCGTCGTTCCTCTGCCGGGAGCCCGCCGAGTTCGGCAAAGAGGCTGCCGAGTTGCTCGAGCAGCGCCTTTTCCCCGGAGTGCCTCTGCCGCGAGCCAAACCGCTCGAGCGAACCCCGCCAGTGCCCCGCTCCGCCGTCGAGTTCGGCGCGGAAGCCGTCGAGCAAGGCCAGCTTCTCCGCGGCATCGACCCCGGGCGTGTCGGCCAGCGTGTCGCTGGCGCGCGCCAGCAGGTAGGCCAGCGAAACCGGTCTCCGCATCGGCCCCGGCAGGATGCGGATCGACAGGTAGAACGAGCGCGACACCTCGCGCAGCAGGCGCAGGTTCATCACTCGAAGGCGGCCAGCCGCTGCCGGTTCCAGGCGAGGGCCTCCTCGTATTCCTCGCTGCCGGGACGTTCGCGGGAAAGCGACTCCCAGACCTTCACCGCGCGGGTGAAGGCGCTCGCGGCCAGCTCCTTCTTCTCGGCGATCTGGGCGGCGTGGCCGAGGTCGCCGAAAAGATACCCCAGCGACCGGCGGATCTGCTCGCCACGGGCGATGCCGTAGGGGGTCTCCAGCAGTTCCTCGAGCATCCGGGCGGCCCGCTCCTCGGCGGCGATCTCCTCCTCGCGCCCGCCCTCGAAGCCCAGCATGCGCCCCTTCTCCCAGGTCAACAGCGCGTAGCGGTAGCGGGCCACCGGGTCGGCATCCTCACCGACCGCCAGGCCCTCGATGAGCCGCAGGCCCTCGTCGTAGAGTTCCATCGCCTCCTCCGACTCGCCGCGATCACGCAGGATGCCGGCCATGAGTCCGCGCTGGGCGGCGAGCCGCGAGCGCGCCACGGCGCTGTCGGGCCGCTGGGGCAGGATTTCGGTGAGGAGTTTCACCGCGCCCTTCGACATGGCCTCTGCGTTGCCGACGTCGCCGGCGAGGATGGCCGACTCGGCGATGGCGCCGTAACAGCCGGCGAGTTCGAGGCGCAGGCCGATGTCCTCCGGGCGTTCCTTGATCAGTTCGAGCAGTTCGTCGGCCGCCAGTTTCCGCAGCGAGCGGGCGTCGCCCATCTCGCCCATGCCGTCGAGGATGTCGGCGGAGGAAAGGTAGCAGTCGACCAGCTCCGAACGCAGGATCACGGCATCGGGCCGGCTGTCGGCGAGCATGTTGAGCGCCTCGGTCGCGCGGTGGAGCTGCTCCAGCGCCCGGCCCTCGTCGCCCTTGTTGGCGAGCAGCATCGATTCGTGGAGGTCGAGACTGGCCAGCAGGTAGGAAACGCGGTCGCCGTCGATCTCCGACTGCGGCAGGGCCTCCAGCGCCGCCCTGGCCTCGGCGAAGGCGATGTCCGCCCCGGGGTCGTTGCGGTCCTGCATCAGCAGCGCCAGCACCAGCGCATCGGTGGCGAGACGAAGCTCAAGCTCGGGGCCCTCGTCGAGCACGGCGGCCGACTCCATCGCCTCCTCCAACCGGATGGACGCCTCCTCGGGATCACCTTCGGCCAGCGAGATCTCGGCCAGCTGCAGGCGCGCCCGGGCCCGCTCCTCCTCCAGTTCACCGACATCGGCGGTGCGCTCGATGAAGCGCACGAAATAGTCCTCCAGCCGCTCCAGCCGCTGCTTGCGTCCGTCGAGCGGCGGCAGCTTGCGGTGCCCCTTTGCCATCGCCCACGAAAAGAGCCGGTCGCCGATGGCGCGCGACTCCTCGATGCGGGCCAGCCAGGTCGAGCGCTCGGTGTTCAGCTCGCGGCGGGCCGCTTCGGCGCTCGCCTCGGCCTGACCGCGGGCGGCCACCGCGGCGTCGAGCAGCTCGCGGAGTTCGGTCGTTTCGGCCTGGCGATCCTCGACCTCGCGCGCGAGCTGGGTTTTCACCAGGTGCCACAGGAAGACCATCACCGCCAGCGCGGCGGCGAGCATGCCGGCGGCGATGCCGGCACGCCAGGCGGCCCGTTGGGAACGGCGGCGCTGGTCGAGCACCGCGTCGCGCTTTTCCTCCTCGTCGATCGCCACCTCGGCCTCGCGCATCCGGTGCCGCACCTCCATCGCGTTCGCCGGGCGCGCGGTCGGATCGAGCGCGAGGCAGGTGCCGATGACCTCGCGGTAGCGTCGCTCGAGTTCGTTGGCCGGCTCGTCGGGCCATTCCACCGACGGATGCGACTCAAGCGTCGAGGCGATCTTTCGCAGGTCGGCGGCGATCCCCTCGCGACCGATCTCGCCTTCCGGCGGCGCCACCTGCTGGAAGGTTTCGTCGCAGCGGGGAAAGGCCCCGGTGAGCAGTCGGTAAGCCAGCACCCCGAAGCTGAAGACATCCCAGCGGTAGCCGGCCTCCTGCTGGTAGCCCTCAGGATGGCGGAGCTGTTCCGGCGGCTGATAGAGGCAGGCGTCGGTGAATTCCAGATTGCCGATGCCCGGCATGTTGCCGAGCGCCCAGTCGGTCAGCAGCACCCGGCCCTCCTCGTCGAAGAACACGTTGCCGGGCTTGAGGTTGCCGTGGGCGACCTGGCATCCATGCAACGCGGCGAGCCCGTCGAGGATGCCGAGCACCACGTCCCACGACGCCTCGCCGGGAAACTGGCCGATGCGGTGCTGCAGGCTGCGCGGGCGCCAGTGGCCGTCCTCGGTGGCGTCGGCGAGGCAGGCGGTCACGCGCACCGCGGGCCGCGATTGGTAGTCGCCCTCGAGCACCGGCAGCAGTCCCTCCGGCCAGCCGGCCTGCTCGAGCCGGTCGCAGGCCTGCTGCAGCAGGATGCGGTTCACCGCCATGCCGTCGAGCAGCTTCACGGCGGTCACGGTGCCGTCCGGTTTCACCGCACGGAACACCGCCCCGCTCGTCCCGGAAGCGAGCAGTTCCCTTTCGCCGAAGGCCTCGAGGTGCGGCGCCTGCATGCGGGGACTCTAGCCGTCCACGGCCCGGAGCCAAACCCCTTCCCTTGAATTTTCACACCGGGATCCCGCCTCATTTCGACAAGACATCTTGAAATTCACGGAAATCGGGTGCGTATTCCTCGGATTGGATTCCTCTCCGCCGCCATGAAGCCCACCTGCCCCGGAAACCCGCTCGAACGCTACGGCTCCCGCCGTGAATTCTTCTACGTCGGCCTGCTCGGCGGCCTCGGGATGACCCTCCCCGGCTTCCTGCGCCAGCAGGCGATGGGCGCGCAGAAATTCTACGAGACCAGGGAGGGACCGGCCAAGGGCATCATCCACATCTTCCTGCCCGGCGGCATGGCGCACCAGGAGTCCTTCGACCCCAAGCCCTACGCCCCGAGCGAATACCGCGGGCCCTTCGGTGCGATCGACACCGCTCTGCCCGGCGTGCAGTTCGGCGAAAAGATCCCGCGCCTCGCGAAGTTGGCCGACCGCTTCACGGTGATCCGCTCGATGTCCCACGGCGAGGCCGCGCACGAACGTGGCACGCACAACATGTTCACCGGCTACCGCCCGTCGCCGGCGCTCGAGTATCCGTCGATCGGCTCGGTCATCTCCCACGAACTCGGCTCGCGCAACAACCTGCCGCCCTACGTCTGCGTGCCGAACGTGCCGAACGAGTTCGCGAACTCCGGCTACCTGTCCTCCGCCTTCGGGCCCTTCGCGCTCGGATCCGATCCGGCGCAGGGGAACTTCCAGGTCCGCGACCTCAACCTGCCCGGCGATGTTTCCGAGGAGCGCTTCGCCCGCCGCCGGTCGCTGCTGGAAACCGTCGACTCCCATTTCCGCGAGCTGGAGAAATCCGACGCGCTCGACTCGATGGACGCCTTCTATCAGCACGCCTACAAGCTGATCTCCTCGCAGCAGGCGCGCGAGGCCTTCAACCTCGCCGCCGAGCCCGACAAGCTGAAGGACCGCTACGGGCGCACCCAGGCCGGGCAGCGGATGCTGCTCGCCCGACGGCTCATCGAGGGCGGCGTGCGCTTCGTCTCGCTCACCGCCGGAGCCTGGGACCACCACGACAACCTCCGCAACGGCATCGAGAAGAACCTGCCGGATGTCGACCGCGCCGTCGCCGCGCTGATCACCGACCTCGAGGAACGCGGGATACTCGACGAGACGCTGGTCTGCCTGACCACCGAGTTCGGCCGGACGCCGAAGCTCAACCCGACCGGCGGTCGCGACCACTGGCCGCGGGTCTTTTCCGTGATGCTCGCCGGCGGCGGGGTGAAACGCGGCCATGTGCACGGCTCGTCCGACGCGCTGGGCGGCGAGGTCGATACCGACGGCGTGAGCGTCGCCGACCTCGCCACGACGATCTACCGCCAGATCGGGATCACCGCCGACAAGGAGCTGATGGCGCCCGGCAACCGGCCGATCGAGATCGTCGATGGCGGCAAGGTGCTCGAATCGATCCTCGCCTGACCCCTCGCGATGAAGAAGTTCCTCGTCGCCGTCTTCGCCGCGGCCTTCGCCTACGTCGCGTTCTACTTCGCGGTCATGGAAAGGGGCACGGCACTGAATCCCGACACCAAGCTGCCCGAATACCGCTCGATTTCGAAATTCGCCGAAGGCATCCGGATCAGCGGCCCGATCGAGTTCAAGGTGGCCGAGTCGCACTGGACCAATGCGGTCTTCGAACCGCTCGACCGCATCTTCCGGCGATGAAACGAGCGCTCATCTGGCTCGTCCTCGCCGCCCCGCTCGCGGCGGCCTCGTTCACTCCGGATGTCCGGCACGTCCAGCCGCGTGGCGGCCAGCGGGGGACGGAAATGATGATCCGACTCTACGGCGAACGACTGCACCAACCGCGGGAGTTGCTGCTCCAGCGTCCGGGCATCGAGGTGCTGTCGCTGGAGGAGCGCGTCCGTACCGAGGAGAAGGACGGCGCGAAGAAGGAAGTCCGCGACGGCAAGGTGGCCATCGCCAGGATCCGCATCAGTCCCGACGCGCCGCTGGGCGAACACCCCGTCCGGCTGCGCACCGACGGCGGCGTGAGCTACCTGCGCAGCTTCTGGGTCGGAGCGTTCCCGACGGTCGCCGAAGCCGAGCCCAACAACGACTTCGAAACCGCGCAGAGGATCGCGCGGAACGTGACGATCGAGGGTGTGGCCGCGCTGGAGGACGAGGACGTCTTCGCGGTCCCGCTCAGGAAGGGCGAACCTCTCTCGGTCGAGGTCGAGGCGATGCGGCTCGGACGCGTCTTCTTCGATGCACGGGTGGCGATCCTCGATCCGGAAGGCCGGGAAATCGCCGCCTGCGACGACGCCACGCTGCTCCGCACCGACGCCTTCGCCTCGATCGTCGCGCCCGATGACGGCCTTTACCGGATCTCGCTACGGGAAGCGGCGTATGAAGGAAGCGATGCCTCCCAGTACCGGCTCCACGTCGGCACCTTCCCCCGCCCTTCCGCCGTGTTTCCGCCCGGCGCCCGGCCGGGCGAAACGGTGGCCTTCCGGTTCATCGGCGATCTCGCGGGCGAAATCGTCCGTGAGATCAGCATTCCCTCAGATGCGTCGGGCCTGCATCCCGTCTTTGCCGAGCGCGACGGACTCCCCTCGCCTTCGCCGAACTGGATCGAGGTCTCCCCGATTCCTCATCTAACCGAAGTCGAACCCAACAACGGCCCCGGGGCGACGACCGCGCTTCCCGCCCCGCCCTGTGCCGTGCATGGACTCCTTTCCGCGGACCAGGACATCGACTGGTTCCGCTTTCCGGCACGCAAGGATCACAACTACGACATCCGCATCCTGGCCCGCCACCTGCGCTCGCCACTCGATTCGGTCATCGTCCTGCGCGGACCCGACGGCAAGGTGCTGGAGAGCAACGACGACCAGGACGGACCCGATTCGTTAATCCGCTGGAAATGCCCGGAGGACGGCGACTACCAGCTCCACCTCCGCGACAAGCTCGGCCGGTCGGGGCCGGACTTCATTTATCGGTTGGAGATTCTCCCCCGCGCCCCCGCCATTTCCGCAAGCCTCCCGGTCGCCGAGCGCAACAATTCGCAGGCGCGGAAGATGATCTGCATTCCCCGCGGCAACCTCTACGCCACGCCGGTCAACATCAGCCGCGGCAACCTCGGCTGCGAAGTCACCTTCGAGGCGCTGTCGCTGCCGGCGGGTGTCACCATGGAAGTGCCGCCGGTTCCGCGCTCGCTGAACAACTTCCCCCTGCTGTTCCGCGCCGCGGCCGACGCGCCGATCGCCGGCGGCTACCATCGTTTCCGCATCCGCGCGACCGGCGAGAAGGTTCCCGAAGTCGACGGCCCGCTGCGGGAGGAGATCCACCACGTCGAGATCAACAACGAAGGCGCCTACCATAGCTGGAGTTCGGACGACATCGCCGTCGCCGTGATCGAGGAGGCTCCGATCCGCGTCCAACTCGAATCGCCGACGACGCCGATCGTTCCCGGGGGCACGATCAAACTGAAGACGCGGGTCGGGCGCTCCGGCCACGACGGCAAGGTCACTCTGCGCCTGCTGTGGCGCCCTCCGGGCATCGGCGCGCCGGAAACCGTGCCCCTGGAGGCGAAGGCGACCGAGGCCTCGTACGAGATCAACGCCACTCCGGACGCTCCGCCGGGCGAATGGCGCCTCGCGGTGCTCGCCGAGGCCGATACGCCGGCAGGCCCGGTGATCGTCTCCTCCGAGTTCGTCACGCTGCGGGTCGTCGAGCCGTGGCTTTCCGCCACGATCGACCTCGGCGCCACCGAACAGGGCCGCGACGTGCCGGTGGTCTGCCAACTCGAACACGCCCGCGAGTTCAGCGGAGAAGCCCGTGCCGAACTGGTCGGCCTTCCCCACGGCGCCTCCACCGAGGCCCGGAGCTTCACCAGGGACACCACGCAACTGACCTTCCCCGTGACGGTGGCAAAAAACGCGGTCGTGGGGAAACACAGCGGCCTTTTCCTGCGTATCGACATCCCCGAGGCCGGCGGCCACGTGCTCCACCAGTGCGCCCAGGGCGGCACCCTGCGCATCGACAAGCCCCGGCCGGCAGCTTCGGGAACGGAAACGGCGACGCCAAAGCCCCCAGCGGACAAGCCGCTGTCCCGCCTCGAACAACTCCGGCGCCAGGCGGAGAAGCGCTAGCCCACCCGACATGAAGCTCATCCATCTCGCTCCCCTCGGAATCCTTCCGCTGGCGGTTCCCGCCGCGGGCGACTGGATTCCGCTGTTCAACGGCAAGGACCTCGACGGCTGGACGCCCAAGTTCGCCGGATCGCCGGTCGGCGAGAACCCGAACGACATCTTCCGCGTCGAGGACGGACTCCTGAAGGTCAGCTACGAGGACGCCGGCGGGAAGTTCACCGACGGCTTCGGCCATCTGTTCTACAAGACGCCCTACAGTCACTACCGCATCCGCGCCGAGTTCCGCTTCACCGGTGACCAGGCCGGGGGCGGACCCGAATGGGCCTTCCGCAACAACGGGCTGATGCTCCATTCGCAGCCTCCGGAGACAATGGAACTGGAGCAGAATTTTCCCGACTCGATCGAGGTCCAGTTCTGGGGCAACGACCCGGAGAAGGGAGGGAAGTTCTCCAACCGTCCGATGGGCAACCTCTTCACCCCCGGAACCAAGGTCACGCTGGACGGCGAGGAAAGCGAAGGCGGCGGAGACACCTCGTCATCCGATCGTTTCAGCGGCCTCGACTGGGTCACGGTCGAGGCCGAGGTCCGCGGCGACACCATCGCGCACTTCGTCAACGGCCGGGATGTCCTTCGCTACTCGGAGACGCGTCTCGACGACGGCACCCCGCTCACCAGCGGCTACGTCGCCATCCAGGCCGAGACCCATCCGACCGAGTTCCGCAGGATCGAGCTGATGCCGCTCGAAGGCAACCGCTCGGTCGCCAACGGCATGCGTTCGCTTTTCGACGGTGAGTCGCTCGACGGCTGGAAGGTGCACCCGAAAAGCGTCGGGCACTGGAAGGTGGTCGATGGCGTGATCGACTACGACGCGCTCAGCGAGGCGCCGGATCTCAACGACAAGCACCTCTGGACCGAGGAATCGTTCGGCGACTTCGAACTGCATGTCGACTGGCGCATCAAGGAGACCCACGGCCTCTACCCGGTGCCGACGATTCTTCCCGACGGATCGTTCAAGAAGGACGCCGAGGGCAACACGATCACCACTCCCATGCCGAACGCCGACTCCGGCATCCTGCTGCGTGGAGAGATCGATTCGCAATGCAACATCTGGTGCTGGCCCATCGGGTCCGGCGAGGTCTGGGGCTACCGAATGGACCCGAAGATGCCGCCGGAGGTCCGCGCCGCGGTGGTGCCGAAGGCACGGGCCGACCATCCCGTCGGCGATTGGAACCGCTTCATCATCCGCATGCAGGGTGATCGCCTCACCGTGAACCTCAACGGCCGGACGGTGATCGATGACGCCCGGCTTCCCGGCATTCCGGAATCCGGACCGATCGGCTTCCAGCACCACGGCGGCAAGATGCCGAACGGGAAGTACAACCACGCCTCGAGCCTCGTTCAATTCCGCAACATCTTCATCAAGGAACTCTAAGACCATGACCGACCACCCGATTCCCACCAAACGCAGACAATTCCTCGCCACCGCCGGCCTCGCCACGGCCGCGGCTTCGCTTCCCACCATCACCCGCGCCCAGGACACCGGTGCCGGCAAGCTCAAGGTCGGCATCATCGGCTGCGGCGGACGCTGCGACACGGTCGCTTCGGTCGCGGTGAAGGACGGCCGCTTCGAGATCGCCGCGCTCGCCGACTACTTCCGGGATGCGGTCGACAGCAAGGGCGAGAAGTTCGGGGTCCCGGCAGAGCGGCGATTCACCGGGCTCGACTGCTTCAAGCGGATGCTCGACGCCGGCGGCATCGACATCGTGGCCGTACTATCGCCGCCGTATTTCCACCCCGAGCAGGTCGAAGCGGCCGTCGAGGCCGGTCATCACGTCTGGCTGGCCAAGCCGATCGCGGTCGATGCCCCCGGCGTCGCGCGGATCGAGGCCGCCGCACGCAGGGCGGCGGAAAGGAAGCGCTGTTTTCTCGTCGATTTCCAGACCCGCGCGCTCGCCCACTATCCCGAGGCCGCCCGCCGCGTCGCCGCCGGGGACCTCGGCACGCTCGGCTACGGCGAAATCGAGGGCACCTGCCCGGCTTTCGAGATCCGCACCCCGACCGGGCCGAAGGAGGCGAAGCTGAAGAACTGGCTGCAGTGGCGCGACCTGTGCGGCGAGTCCCTCGTCGAGTTCAGCATCCACGCGATCGACATGGCGAGCCTGATGATCGGCCGCAACCCCGTCTCGGCCACCGGCCACACCGGCCGCGTGCTTCTCGACAAGCTCCCCGAGCCGCGGCCCGGCGACGTCCGCGACCGCTGGGTCGCCAGCTACGACTACGGTGACGGCTTCACGGTCGAGCTTCGCGCGAAGCGCTTCGAAGGCCATGGCCTGCCCAACCATCACGGCATCTGGGTCAAGCTCCACGGCAGCCTCGGCAGCCTGAGCGCCGACTACTCCGGCGAGGTCTTCATCCGCGGCGAGAAGTCCTTCAACGGGGACAGCTTCATGAAGGAGAAGGTCCGCGGTCTCTACGAGCGCGGCGTCGCCAACAACTGGAAGACCTTCCACGACAACATCACCAACGGCAACCACGCCCAGGAAACCGTGGCGCCCAGCGTGCAAAGCCACTACCTCGCCCTGCTCGCCCGCGAAGCCTGCTACCGCAGCGGCGAAACCGTGACCTGGGATGAAGTCGTGAACTCGAAGGCGGCGCTCGAATTCGACACCTCCGGGCTGACGGTCTGAGCTACCCCAGCACTTCCTCCCACTCGCTCTCGCGAAAGCCATTCACCGCAACCCCGTCTCCGATCAGGAACGGACGTTTCACGAGATTGCCATTCTCGCGGAGAATCGCGAAGGCCTCGTCCTTGGTCATGCCCTCCAACCGATCCTTCAACCCGGCGTCCCGATAGTCCTGGCTGGACGTGTTGAAAAGGCGCCGCAGTTCGCCGCCACGCGCCTTGAGCATCACATCAAGCTCCTTCGCCGGTGGCGGCGTTTCCCGGATCGGCCGCTCATCAAATTCGATGCCGCGGGCAGCCAGCCACTTCGTCGCAGTCCGGCATGTGCTGCACTTCTTGTAGGTGTAGATCCTGATCACGCGCCGATCTTGCCGCGCCGGCGATTTCACGCAAGGCTTGCCGGCCTCCGATGAGCCCGAAAACCGAACTGCTCCATCGCGTCCGTGCCGACCTGCGGCAGCAACTGGAGCGACTGAAAGCGGCCGCCCGCGAGGCCCATGCCGCCGCCACCGATCCCGGCAGCCGCGCCGAGGGCAAGTACGACACCCGCAGCCTCGAGGCCTCCTACCTGGCCGCCGGGCAGGCGCGGCAGGTCGATGAACTCGCCGCCGCCTGCGAGCGTCTGGAAGCGTTCGAGGCCAGGGACTTCGAGATCAGCGACGCCATTGAGTGCGGGGCGATGGTGGAAGCCGACCGCGATGGCGAGACCGAATGGTTTCTCCTTCTTCCGGCAGGAGGAGGCCATGAAGTCGATCACGACGGCCGAACCCTCACCCTGCTGGGGCCCGACAGCCCCCTCTACCGGTCGCTGATCGGATGCACGCTCGGAGACCTGATCGATGAGACCGGCCACATGATCATGGAGGTCTCGTAAAAACTCCGACAACAGTCTCATCGTTCGACTTTTGTTGAGCCTTGATGACTTCCAGATCCGCTCCGTTGATCCGCTCCCTCGCGCTCCGCGCGAACCGAAAGAAAAGCGACGCTTGTCCGGCCCGGTTGGCCCGTTATCTCTGGACGCGATGGTCAAAGCCCTCGTCATCTTCCTGGGTCTCCTGTCGATGGGAGCCCTGTCCGCACAGGACACGTCGTTGCTGAAGACCCGCGAATGGACCTCGAACAACGGCAAGGCGCTCAATGCCTCCCTGGTCAGCGTGAAGGGCGACTCGATCACCTTGAAGCGGAAGTCCGACAGCCGTGAATTCTCGCTTCCGCTCGCGCGCCTCAGCGACGAGGACCAGACGCTGCTCCACAACTGCAGAAGGGACCTTGAGAGTATGGCCGAAGGCGCCGGTGCCAACCAACCCGGTGCCTCCTCGTTCTTCACCGGTTTCTCCAATCCCGGTGAGGATATGTGGGAGCTGGCGAGCCGGTTCGGAGTCGCCCGCAAGCTCTGGGAACGTGCGACGCAGTCGGCCTGGTTCGGGGTGCCCCGGGGCGGACATCGCGTCATCCGCCTCACTCCACAGCGATTCGAGCGGATCAGCGATGTGGAATACTTCATCCACGGGGAATACGTGAGCCTGAAGATCCGGCTCGAGCAGCTTGATGAGAAGCTGAACCTTACCGGGGATCGCCTTGTGAGAATCACCGCAAACGAGAAGAAGACGATCGCCCAGGAAGATGTCGTCTTCCTCCCCCAGATCTCGCGTGAGAATCTCGTGAGCCTAAGCGAAGAGAAGGTCGGCGTCGTCGACAGACTGGTGATGACGATTTCGCTGGGCAGATGATCCTCCGGATTTCCTGCCCGCTTTACGAAACGAACAACCGTCCGGCTTGCAGCCCGATCGGACCACAAATCCGAGCGGATGAAGCCCTACAAGGCCTCCTGGTGCGAGGAGATGAAGTTGCCCGAGATCCCGAAGGCATCCGCAGGCAAGGAGCGAGCGACGCATTCCATCCGGAAGGGCCGTCGCGTGTTTGCTAACCTCCAGGCTCGATCACCGGCGGCACTTTCATGCGCTGCATGAAGAAGCACAGATTGCCTCCGTACTTCCCGGTGCGTGGATGATGCTTCTTGAAGCTGATCGCCGAGAGCGTCACCGGACCCTTGGCGAACTCGGCCCACAGTTCCCGCGGAATCACCCCGCCGATCGGGATCCCGCCGCCGCGGCGATCGGTTCCGGTCTTCTGCTCGATGAATGGCTTGCCGTTGATGTAGAGGCGATATCCGCCACCCGAACCGGGATGCGAGATCATGCCGTGCAGCAGGCGGTAGCGATAGCCCTCCTCGAAGGGCGGGAACTCAAACTCCCCGCGCAACAGCAGCACGTCATCCTCCCAGAGGGTGTGGATCGGGTCGTGGCAGGCACAGAAGTCGTGCGGGCAGGTCCCGAGATCCTCGCTGATGATCTCCTGCTTCCCGTCCGCCGCTCCGAAGGGCGCCAGCCCACGCTCCCAGCCGGCTTTCCGCGGGTCGAAGTCCAGCGAGAACCAGCTTTCCATCCCCTTGGGAAAGCTCACCTCGCGGTAGCGGCCCAGGCGGTCATCGGCATGCAGCCACTTCTCCTTCGGTTCGAAGCTGTGGTACCACCAGCTCATCTCGTTGCGGTCCGGGCCGCAGTCCTCCCAGTCGAATTCGTGGATGCCGAGTTCGTTGT
>ERZ869936.753-NODE-753-length-27560-cov-17.336666_pt1 | contig 27560 bp, 19 predicted proteins | sample MGYA00520876_ERZ869936 | MGnify/ENA primary metagenome ERZ869936 (study PRJEB32218, sample SAMN09650985) | biofilter metagenome | isolation source: enrty point of leading RO module | place: Saudi Arabia: Thuwal, RO plant located on Red Sea | collected 2016-02-17 ... | reverse complement strand
GGATGCTGCCGGTGTTCATCTGATAGACCGACTGCGGATGGTTCACGCTGTCGCCGTGGAGGCTGCGGATCACACAGAGTTCGTCGGCGCAGGCAGCGACGTGGGGCAGAAAGTCGCTGATCGGCAGACCCGACTCGCCCCGTTTGCGAAACGGTTTGACGGGCGGCAGCAGCGGGTTCTCGGCGACTTTGCGGCGTGTCATCACAGCGCCGAAGCTCTCGGGCAGCGGTTGTCCGGCGTAGCGGACGAGATCGGGCTTCGGGTCGAACAGATCGACGTGGCTCGGACCTCCGTGCATGAACAGCCAGATCACGCGCTTCACACGGGGCGCGAAGTGCGGCGGACGAGAGGCAGGTTGTGAATCACCTCTGGCCTCAGAGCGGGCGGCGTCTCCGGCGAGCAGATCCGCCACGGCCAGCGCACCGAGACCGGGGCCGACGCGCTGGAGGAACTCTCTCCGCGCCCAGCGGCCGGAGGACGCGGCCGGGGATGTTTCAGACAATCCGGCGGGAGAAGGCTTGCGTTCCACGATGACCTGCTGATGAGGAAGTCACCCGCAGTATGACACTTACGGAAGCGAATGAGAAATGCTCAGCGGCGCGTTCTTCGTTCCTCGGAAACCAGCAACTTGCAAGGCCAACGCGATCGGTTGTTTCACTCTGGGTCGACCTGTTCAGGGAACGAAGGGGTTCCTTGTTTCCCGATCTCTTGACTCCCAGGATTGGAATTGTAGCCGCCGAGCCGATTCGCGAAGTTGCTGCCGGCCGCATTTCCTCCAGGCTTGGACCTCTTCGTTTCCTTCTGTCCACTTGAACGACTTGGTTGTGGCCAACCCGTCGCGCTGGGATGATTGATAGCGCGGTTGTGCCGTTGTTGTCCGCCGGATTCTCTTCCCGAAAGTGATTGACTTGCCATGATTCCCCATAACTCCACTCGTCGCAGTTTTCTGTGTCAGATCGGAGCCGCGGCGTTTGCCGCCCCGATCGCACGTTCTCCACTCTCCGCGGCATTGGCCAACGAGAAAGTGAACATCGCGTGCATCGGGATCGGGGGCAAAGGCGCCTCAGATCTGGCCGAAACGTCGGTCGGGCACAACATCGTTGCAATCTGTGACATTGACGAGCAGCGGCTGGGGCAAGCGGGAGAGCGGTTCCCCGATGCGAAGCGGTACACCGACTGGCGGAAGCTGCTGGAGCAAGGCGACATCGACGCCGTGACGGTGTCTACGCCGGACCACACGCATGCGCCGGCCACGATGGCAGCGATGCAGCTCGGTCTGCACGCATTTACGCAGAAGCCGCTCACGCACAACGTGTACGAAGCCCGGCGGCTCGCGGAGGTCGCCGCTGAGAAAGGCCTCGTCACGCAGATGGGAATCCAGCACCACGCGTCGGCCCGGCTGAAGATCGCCGTGCAGGTCATTCGAGACGGAGTCATCGGAAAGGTCAGCGAAGTTCACACCTGGACCGACCGGCCGGGGAATTTCTGGAAGCAGGGACTGGAGCGACCCGATCGTGCGGATCCAGTCCCCGAACACATCAACTGGGACGTGTGGCTGGGCGTTGCTCCGGAGCGGCCGTATGTTGAGGGGCTCTATCACCCGTTCCACTGGCGTGGCTGGTGGGATTTCGGCACCGGGGCGCTGGGCGACATGGGCTGCCACATCCTCGATCCTGTCGTCAACGCTTTGGAGTTAGGACCGCCAAACACGATCTCTGCGGAAGGCCCCCCGCCGCATCCCGAAAGCGGACCGCTCTGGTGCATCGTGCGTTACGAATTTCCCGGCACGCCGCATACGACCGACAACCTCAAGCTGACCTGGTACGAAGCGGGGAAGCAGCCGCCGCGCGACATTTTTCTGGCCCCGGACGACTGGCCCGGATCGAAGAACGGCGTTCTGTTCATCGGGGAGAAGGGCAACCTGTTCGTCGGCTTCCCCGAGATGCCGGAATTGTTTCCCAAGGGAGACTTCGCCGACTACGAGTTGCCGGCCAGGGAAGATCACAACCACTACACCGAGTGGACGTCGGCGATCGTGAGTGGCGCGGAGACGTCGTGCCCGTTCTCCTATTCCGGTCCGCTCACTGAGACCGTGCTGCTGGGCAATGTGGCCTACCGCAGCGGCCAGACGATCGAATGGGACAGCGAGACGCTGGAAGCGGTGGGGACGCCGGACGCCGATCGGTTCATCCGCCGGGCGTATCGCGAGGGGTGGGACGTCGCTGGTCTGTGACCTCCCGTAGGGCCGGCTGTGCCGGCCGAAGTCAGATGCAAAGCACGCGGATCCGGTCGGCCTACGCGTCGGCCGCGACGGGCTGCCGGGATTCGGCCGCGTGGTCGGGCCGCTGGTTCGGGTTGTAGTATGAGTTGTATTGATTCGCCCGGTAGTCGTCCGCGGCGGGGGATACGCCGTTGGCGACGACGCCGAGCAGTTCGACGTCGAGTCCGCCCAAAGTTTCCAGAGTCCGCCGGATGGCGGCCCGCTTGTTCTTCTCCATGCGGACGATCAGCACAACTCCGTCCGCATGCGGAGCGACGATGGAAGGATCACTGACGGCGAGGACCGGCGGCGTATCGACAATGACCACGTCGTACTCCTCGCGGGCCGCCCTGAGCAGCCCGTCCAGATCACTTGCCGTGAGGAGTTCCGCCGGGTTCTCGGGACAGGCGCCCGCCGTCATCACCGAGAGCCCCTCGACCGGCGTCTCACGGAGCGCGTTCATCCATTCGATCTCTCCCAGCAGCACTTCAGAGAGTCCGATGTCCTGCTTGATCCGGAACAACTCATGGACGGTCGGCCGCCGCATGTCGGCATCGATCAGCAACACCCGTTTGCCCGACTTGGCGATCGCCAGCGACAGGTTGGCCGCCGACACGCTCTTGCCGTCGCCCGGTTCGGCGCTGGTCATCTGGACCGCCTGTCCACCCGATTCCGGCTGGTTCCTGAGTACGGCCATCCGAACTGAACGATAGGCTTCGGCCTCGCGCGAACCGGGGCGGTGGTAGTAGCACAGCCGGGGGTCGAGCGCTGAAGCGGAGCGCGCCGCAGCGGCCGAAGGCGAGTATTCCGGGACTTCGCCCAGAACACTCACCGGAACCAGAGCCTTCAGTTCGTCGGCCGTCCGCAGCGTCATGTCGGTCCATTCCTTGAGGTAGGAGAGTCCGAAGACGACGGCGACTCCCAGGCAACCCATGGCGCCGACGATCTTGATGATTCGCTTGATCGACTTCTCGACGCGCACCTGGGCGATCTGGTTGACGCGGTAACCCTCCTGTTCCTTGCGCACGCCGAACGATTCCAGTTCGACGATGACGTCCTGCCACTGCTTCTTGTGGCGGGCGATTTCGTCCTTCCGCTTCTGGTCCTCGACTTCAAACAGTCCGGCCGCCTTGGCTTCCGATTCGGCGCTCGCGAGATCGGCCGTGAGGCGTTGTTCGAGATCCTGGCGGTGCATCAGTTCCTGCTGCTGAATTCGAATGTAGGCGGCAACCAGGTCAATCGGACCGGCATCGTCGGTCGTGTCTGCTCCGGGTCCGTGAGAACGCGGCGGGGTGTGCCCCTTCTGCCTGTAGAAGTCGGTCAGCGTCGCCAATTGCTGATGCAGTTTAATGACGTTCGGGTGGTCCTTGCCCAACTGCACGGTCAAGCGGTCCCGCATAAGTTGCAGGTCGAGGAAACGCTTGTCGAGTTCCGCTCTTACGGGAGGCTCCGTGAGCAGGCTGCCTCCGCCACCGCCGCTTTCGCCGTCTCCGCTGCTGCTCTTGCCTTGCGACATCCAGTGGATCACGAAGAATTCCAGCGCCTCGCGCGATTCCCCGGAGGCCTGCAATTCCTCCAGAGTCGCGATTCTCGACGCGATCTCCGATTGCAGCACGCGATTGCGGCTCAGGTCCGTGCCGATTTTCTCGACCCGCGCCTGATAGGGATTCTTGCCGGGAATCACGCTGCCGTTGACGGCGACGGTGGGCGGAGTCGGAAGATAATAGGGAGAGTCGGCGCGGAACGCGTGGTATTCGGACTGCAGCCGCTCGATCTCTTCAGCCAGTTCCGTCTGCCGCCGAGCCAGACTCTCACGCAGTTCCTGAGAATTCGAGTCCTGCTTGGCTTCGAGGTAATCTTCGTAGGCAGCGACCAGGCCGCGAACGACCGCGCCGGCTGCGTTCTTGTCGGGATGCAGATAGGAGATGTCGATCAGATTGACAAACGACTGGTCGCTGCCGGCCGATCGCTTGACCGTGAGCGAATCGATGATGTCCATCACCGGGTCTTTGGATTTCTGGAACGCCGGCAGTTCGCCCAAACCGTGGTCGCGGACTGCCCGTGAAACAATCGCGTCGCTCTTGATGAGGTGCACGTGTTCGGTTCGCTCGCCGGAGAAGTTGATCGACCGCTCATCCATCGGGATCGCCGACTTCTGCGAAACCTCGATGCGGGTATCAGCCTGGTACGCCGGCCCCAGGCACATGTAAACGCCCACTCCCACGAGCAGCCCGACCGCGAGTCCGGCGATCAGCATGTTGCGGATCGACATCGTGAATTTCAGGATGTCGATGCTCTTGCCTTCGTCCGGCTGGCGGTATCCCAGGGGGGCGAAATCAACGTTGTGCTGCGGAGCTGGCATGTCGGTTCTCTCGTGTGAATGCCGCGCGGAGGGCGCAACGGGCGGTCTGGAGACCGTCAGGGCGAACGCCGTGCCGGATTCGCCGGGCGGGCGAAACCCGACCAAGTATCTGTCACAAATCGAGCCGAGTCGGGACAATCGGCGTCAAGAAATCTTGACGCTGTCTCCACAGAGGCATTCGCGCCCGGTTTTTTCGCGTTGTCCGAACGCGACATTGCGGCCGAGAGAGTCGCCGCGCTGCAACAGGCCGGGTGATCGATTCACTCGACACAACCCGCAGGGCGGTTCCGGCAACCTACTGCGCGGTGCGGTCGGCCGGTTCGGCCTTCAGCGAGACCTGCGCCCAGATCAGCCGGTGATCGGAGCCATCGGACTCGCCGATCCCGCAGGCATGCACATTCCAGGTGGAATCACACAGGATGTGATCGATCCTGAGCCAGGGCGTGTTGGAAGGCCAGAAACGCGACGTGTTGCAGGGCGCGGTGTACCCGTAGCCGACGGCGGTCGTGTCGAACGCACTGCGGTAACCGTTCCAGACGCCGGCAAACAGACTGCTCGTGGTCGGGGCGTTGAAGTCGCCGAGCAGAAGCTGGGGCCTGGTCGCCCGGCTCGCGAGCAAAGCGACCGTTTCCTCCGCCTCCAACTGCCGCCGCCACTGATGCCATTCGAAATCGTCCACACCGGCCCCGGTGAGGGGGGAGTGCCATTGCAGTTCGGAGAGCCCGTGGCGGGCGGTGTTGAGGTGCACGTTCGCCAGCAGGAACGTTCCCTGCGGCGCTTCGACCTCGACCATCAGCCCGCTCGATCTCTCGAACGCCTCGGGATTCAATTCCCCGACGAGACGTAACGGAAACCGGGAGCCGACCCAGTATTCTCCGACGTGAATCGATTCCCAGTCGACGAAGAATTCGTCCAGCATGTCGATGCCCCATTTCGTCTCCTGGAGCGCGACGACGTCCGGGTGAAGCGCCTCGATCTCCCTGAGCGCTCTGTGCAGGTCCGACGCGCCGTTCTGGGCATTACAGGAAACGACGGTCAGCACGCGCGAATCGTTGTCAGGCGGCGGGTCGCGCTCGAGCGGCGCGCAGAGGCCCATCACCGGTCCCAGGACGACGATTGTGCAGAGGACGTTCGCCCAGGTGAAACTTCGCTGACAGACGAGGCAGAGTGGAATCAGAAACAACGACGGAATCAGGTACGGTGCGCGCGGCAGGTATCCCAGGGCGGCGCTGATCCACCACTCTTCCGAAACGACACACAGCAGGAACAGCACCGCGAGGACCATGACGGTGTTGACGATCGTCAAGCGGCGCGTCCAGACCCGCAGCCTCTGCTGAGGCGAGACGGGGCTGTTCGCCTCCGCGCGAATTCGCCGCGTTCCAGTGGTCTTCACTGTCGTTGCCATCCGAGCCGTCCGATTCCGGGTGCGTTGTGTAGCACATGCCGCTGAAGCGAGCGAGAGAGATCGAGGGGGCTCACACCGCCGCGTACTCCAGGGTGCTGCTGGAGAACACGTCTGAAGGATCAGGCAGCGGGCCGTCTGCTTCCGCCGCATGCACGAGCCGGGCCATTTCCCAGGCGGTTACGTAGTGATAGCGAAAACCCGGAATTCGGGCCGCGCAACGCGCGAGTTCTTCGTGAAACCTCTGCGTTTCCGGGCCGAGCCAGGTGTCGATGTTGCCATCCTTGCAGCCGTGTGTATGCAGCTTGACGAACAACCATTCGGGCCGTCCGCCGACGTGTACGTTCGCCCGCATCCACTGCTCCAGTCGCCGCCAAGTGGCCGGCCGCCCTTCATGGATGTCGCCGTTCTCGATGCGCGGCACGACGCCGAACTTCCGCTGCTCCCAGTCCAGCAACAGCGGGCCCTGAATCATCAGCAGGTGGTCCGCGAGAGCCGTTCGATTGGCGACGGCGCGATATCCGTGATCGTGCGAACAGCGGCGGCCGGGAATGTCCTGCGCGTAATAGATGGAGTTGATCGTCCGCGTTTGAGCGGGACTGGGCGCGGACGGCAACGTGAAATCGGCGTAACAGCCGGTTTCGAGCAGCACCGACAACTCCTGGTCAACGCCGCACAAGCGGCCGTCCGGACGGGAATTGCACAGCGCCCAGTTGCCGTGAATGAATCCATAGACGACCTGTCCCGTCACCGGGTCGGTGCGCAGCAGTCCGTGCCGATTGTGGAGGGCGTCGCGAAAGCGGTGCAGCTTTTCGGCGAGTGCTTCGGCCGTGTCGTGGTCGTGATGCAGGTGCACGTCGACATCTCCGAAACCCTGCGCGCAGAGTTCCGCAAGTGCATCGAGATATTCCGGCCGATACTCATCTTCCGGGAAGAAGAACGTGTGCTGCGGGCAGCGGCCGCTGGAGTCCCGATACCGCTCGAACAACTCGGGGTACTCACGAACCCACCGGTCGACTCGCTCTGCGGCGATCCGGCGCGACGCGCCGTAACACTCCGGCTCATAGTGGTCGCAGACTGCGATGAAGACGTCGCGCGGGCCGTCACACTCGCGCCAATCGACTCGCTGTTTTCTGCTGCGAACGTACGGGACGATCCAGTTCTGCATGTTTCGCGTTCGCAGCAGAAACCAGACGCCGATCACCCCCGCGGCGCAGCACGCGACGAGTGCGGTGACGATCCAGAGCAAGGCGTCGAATAAAGTCATGGTGTTGGAGGATTGGGGCAATGACACAAGCACCGTCGGTGCGGCGTTCGTCTTGAGGGATTCCTGTCAAACGTCATGCGCCGCATCCTGGGCGGGCATTCGGTATGCGCCGCTGCTTGCGGGTTGTCGCGACGGTTTCTGCAAGACAACGTCGAGGTTGATCGTCGCGAGATCGCGCGGATCCAGGTCTCGAAATTCCTCCGCGAGAGCCAGATTCTCAACGACCGGCAGACTCTCTTCATCGACAGTCCGGTCGCAGTTTCGAACCCGGAAACCGGCTTCTGTGAACAACAATTCGAACTGGGAGGCGCGGAGTCGGTTCTGATGCTTGAGGGAGCTGTTGAACCAAAGATTCCATCGGGTGCGGGAATAACGCAGGAATTCCAGGTGGTTGCGCTGCGGATCACGCACGGCAAACTCATCGGAGAGCCGCATACGATGAATCGCGAATCCGCCCGGCCTGAGCACGCGGTACGTCTCGCTCAGGAGGGGGGGCAGGATTTCCGGGGGGACACATTGCAGGACAAGGTTGCTGACCAGGAGGTCGGCCTCTCCGTCCTTGTAGGGAAGCCGGCTTGTATCGAAAGGCGCCCGGTAACGGCCCCCGAGCCGATGGCAGGCGGCCGCCAGATCGGGCGAGTTCCTGATCCTTGCCAGACGCTCAGCAATCGACGACCGATCGACGCCCGCTGCAACGGCAATGGCGTCGGTCCGCCGCGTCAGTTCTTCGTGTGTCCGTTGGAACAGCCACGGCTTGCACAGCAGGCTCACGTCATAGGTGTCGACGCGAGCCCCGGCGGACAGGAGCGCCAGAGGGACCGCAGGCACCCAACCGGTCCCGAGTTCAACGCATCTCAAGTCGCCCAGTTCGCCGCACCATTGCCGCGCCTGGGACACGATCCATTCGGCATTGTCAAAGCGGCTGCTCGCTTCCAGCCTCGCCAGTTCGCCGTATCTTTGCTGAAGCAGCGCATAGGCCCGCTTCCCGCCGGGCAAGCGGGCCAGCGTCGACAGTATTCCCGCGACCATCCACCAACGCATTCGCTTTTCCTCTCGTTCGGCAGTTCAGCAGCGCACCGTCTGCCTGCGGCCTGCGGTTTCTTGGGACTCATGACTGAACGTCTCACCGATCAGATCCGCCATGTCCCGGTCGGAATCGTGTTCCGCGAGCAGGGCGGCCCGCAGATGGCGGTATCGCGCCGGCCCCAACAGCCACTTGGGAAGTGACAACACGTGCTGTCGCAGCCGCTGTCGTGCAAAGCCCCCCGCTGCGAATCGCACGAGGTTCTCTGCCGTCATTCCATCGCGGACTGCCACCCGGGCGATCTGCAACGGGCCCCGGATTCGCGTGTTTCTCTGCACGTGGGACGTGAAAACGAATCGATAGCCCACCTCCCGAGCGATCCGCCGGACACGCGCGTCGACGGCGCCGTTGGGAATCGAGACGGCATCGATCGGTCCGCCGGTGATCTGCTCCAGCACCTCTTTCGAGGCACGCAATTCCTCACGAATGGAGTCCTCGGAAAGTTCACAAAGGAATCCGTGCGTTTTTGCATGCGAACCGATCTGGAATTGCGCGCGCGGCAGGTTGTGTAGCTCAGTTCTGCTCAGAAAGTGCGGCTTCCCGATCAGGTCGGTCGTCACAAACAGCATCGCCTGGGCGCCGCTCTGTTCCAGAATCGGCCCCCCCAACGCAACGCAGCCCCGCCATCCGTCATCGAACGTAATCTGGACCGGCGGTCTGGAGTGCTGCCGGCCGCCGGGAGGATGAACGCCTGCGAAATCGGGCGACGGCGGTGCGCTGCTCCCGTAGAACGCGACGAGATCGTCGAAGTTCATCACATCGAACCGTTGGCAAAGCATCCGGAGTTGTTCGCGAAACGCCGATTCTTCGACGAAGTAGCGGGTGATCGACGGGCTGAGATGCGCGGACTCGCAGCGACCGTCCTCCGAACCGCGCCGGTAAAGGTTGTGATACATCAGACTGACGAACGACTCACTCACGACTGCCTCCCAGCACGGGCATCGCAGCGCCGCTCGTCAGCAGAGGTGGAGTCTCGGCGTCAGCGCCGGCCATCAGGTTGTCCAGCAACGCCGCCAGTTCGCCGGCCAGGTGACGCCGTTCGAATTTGGACAAGTCCCAATCCGCACAATCGGGCCGGATGCCGCAACGATGTCGTTCGAGCAGGTCCGCCAATGCGGACGCGATGCCGGCCGGATCGTTGGGACGGCAGAGACGTGTCTCCGACAGATCGCGGACGACATCCCACAGGTCGCCCTCAGGCGCAACGACGAAAATCGGCCGGCGGGCCGCCATGTACTCGAATGTCTTGGCGTTGACGATCCGCTGCGTATGCGGACGATCGGCGTTCAGCAGCAGCAACGCGTCGGAGCGCCGCATAAGCGAGACCGCCTCATCGTGGCTGACGAACGGCATCCGCGTCACGGTGCAGGGCGCGGTATTCAGTCGATCGAGTTCCGACTCCTGTTGCTCGGTGCGCCGCCCGGCGAAGACGAGTTCCAGATTCTCAGCGAGCGCGGGCGAGGCATCCGCGAGCCTCAGCACGGCATCCACCACCGGTCCGATCGGATTGAGGTTCCATAGCGTGCCGACAAACGTGAGGCGAAATCGCCGGCCGGGTAGCATTTCAGAGTCGGCGTGCTGCGGAAAATCCGCCGAATCGAATCCATTGTAGATCCACGTGGAGTAGGCCGGACTCCCCGCCCAGCGAGCGCGTTCGGCAAGATGTTCGGCGCTGGAAGGCGTCGTCGCCAGCAGGACGTCGGCGGCCTGCAGGGCGGTGTTCTGCATCCAGTGCTGCACGCGGTTTGACAGCACGCCTTGCTGCTTGTTTTCCCAGTAGGCGTTGCTGATCCCCCATTCATCGCGATAGTCGAGGATCAGCGGGAGTCCCGTCCGTTTGCTGAGAGTCGCTCCCACGAGGAGCGACGAAAACGGCGGTCCGGTGGCAATGATCGCCTGATGCGGCGTCTCGCGCAGCAACCGCATTCCCTTCCGCAGGGCCTCGGGCCGCCAGAGGATCTGTGCATCCGGTTGCAGGACCGCGTTGGCGGCGGCGCGGGCCGCGCGGCTGGCAGCGCTTCTGAGCGTCCGGGCGAACCCCTTGTGCTGCGAGACCCCGTTCGAGACGGCCGCCTTCACGGCGTAACCCGGTTCGTACGTCCTGGCGCGGCGAACTATGGTGGAATCGGGGATATCGCGGCAGAGACTCTCATCGCTGAGCGGCGCGGAAGGATTCTCGACCGTCAGCACCGAAGTGCGCCAGCCATGTTCCGGCAGGTACTTGACGAACTTCACGGCGCGCTGGACTCCCACTCCGCCCACGGGTGGGAAGAGGTAGGAGACGAAGAGCACTCGTTTTTCAGTCGTCTGTGTCATTCCATTCCGGGAAGATTACCGGGAATCGGGCTTCTCAACGTCACTCACGCCGGAACGGGCACCGGCCTTGATTTCCTATGCGATTGGTGCAACTCGTCCGGAGCGCCGCGAAGGCGCTGAAACAGCCGGGCGACGTCCGCCGCGCACTCCGACCAGGTTCGGGCGACGTAATCCGCAGCGGCTGTTCGATATCCGCCGTCGAGCAGTCGGATGATTCCCTCAGCGAGACCCGCCGCATCGCCGGACTGAACCAACACCGAAACTCGTGGGTCGGCAATCTCGCGAATGCTTCCCACATCCGTCGAAACGAACGGCGTCCCGCAGGCGAGCGACTCCCGCAGCACGTTCGGCAGTCCCTCGGACCAACTGGAGAGGAGGGTCGCATCGGCCGCCCGGTACCAGTCCGGAAGATCGTCGTGTCCCACCACACCCACGAATCGCACACAGTCGCCGAGCTGTCTTTCATCAACCAGTTGCCGGACCGCAGCTTGTTCCGGTCCGGCGCCGGCCAGACACAGCAGAAACGTCCGTCCGCCGGAGCGCAGGCGGTCGCACGCATCGACCAACAGATCGAGCCGCTTGACGTCGACCATCCGGCCGACCCACAGCAGCACCGGCCGATCGTCCGGCAGGTTTAAGCGCTCTCGCAGTCCGCGCGATCGATTGGGATGAAATCGCTCCGGGTCGATTCCCTGGCGGATCGTATGTACCGACTCCGGTGCGGCGCCGAGTTCGATGACGTTCCGCTGCAAGCCGTCGCTGACGGTCATTACGGCGTCGCTATTGACCAGCACGCGTTTCACTTTTTCGCCGCGTGCCGGTTCCTTCGGAAGAATGAGCACGTCCGATCCCCCGACGATGACGGCGTGCGGCACATTCATCCGCCGGGCGGCTTTGAGTGCGGCCTCGCCGTCCGGGTGGGCCCAGTAGCTCAAGACGGCGTCAGGCTGGAAGTCGCGTTCCAGCCGCCGAATGTCACCGCGGATAGCATGCCAGTAAAACGCCCCGTATCGGGACCGAAGCATCTTTGGCGTGTACCAGTAGCAGGGTCGGGAGCAGATCAGCCCGCCGAACTCGGTTTCGTTCCTCTCGATCCGTTGTCCGCACAGCCGCCTGCGCGCGGCCTGCGTCCAGAGCCGGGGCGAAACCACGCGCACGTCGTGCTGCCGAGCCAACGCGCGGCACAACTCGTAGTTGTAGACGCCGCGCGAGGGATCCGCCTCGTCGGGAAACATCGTGCTCACGAACAGGATTTTCATTGTCGTCCGTCCGGGCCCTGAAGGGATCTCCGAAACGCCTCGTCAAATGCGACTTCCGGCCGCCAGCGCAGTTGTCGCCGGGCCTTCTCGTTGGTGAAACGTAGCTTTTTCCACATCGATGCGCTGCGATAACGGGTGATCACTCCGGGTAATTGGCCGCGCGAATAACGGTGATACCATTCGTACAGGCCGGAGAATCCGCCGATCAGGGCGCCGGGGACGCGAACAGTTCTCGGCCGGCGTCCGGCGCGACGCAACATTTTCAGCAGCCGGGCTGCCGTCGGCGGGTCGTCGTCAATCACGTTGAAGACTTCCCCTTCCAGTCCCGGCTCCATGCCGGCCAGTGCGATGGCATCGGCGCAGTTCTCGACAAAGGTGTACGGCAGCGTCTGTCCGCCGCCCATCGCGATGAGCCGCCCTCCCACCTGCACGCCGACGCGGCCGCTCAGGACGCCCCGCTCCAGCCCGAAAATCACGCCCGGTCGCACGACGACCAGCGGCAGTCGCCGCTCACGCCAGGCCTCCCAGGCCGCCTGCTCCTGCACAACCTTGCTGTACGTGTAGGGATCGCGGAGATGCGGCTCCGGCTCGACGGGCGAGGACTCATCAAGGACGGAACCGGACGGCAGCGACGCCGTGCCGTACACTCCCAGCGAGCTGATCAGCACAAACCGGCGCACTTCAACCTCGAGCGCCGCATCCATCAGCACGCGAGTCGGAATCACGGTGTTGAGAAACAATGTCGACGTGCTGCCGGTCAATCCCGCCGCGGCGTGATAGACCACATCCGCTCCCGACAGTGCGTCCACACAAGCGGAGAAGTCGGTCAATTCGGTCCGTGCCACGTCCACCTTGCGCCAGTCGTCGCCCAGGAAGTCGCGCAGACCTCCGACATTGCTGGAACGGCGAACGACACAGCGGACGCTGACCCCCTCCCGGCACAACGACTGAACCAGACGCTTTCCAAGAAACCCGGTCGCCCCGGTGACTACGGCCTGCATGACATACCTTTCCTGAGCAATCAATCAGACGGAATGGGCCAGAGAGGGACGCGACTCCGGACGGATCGATGGGCGCGGGAGGCGCTCTGCGGATCCTCGGCACTGGTCGAAAATCGCATCCATGACCCGGGTGACGCGCACTATCTCCTCGCCGGGGATGGGAGCCGGTTCCCCATGCAGGACGGCCCGGTAAAACTCGTCGAACAGCCGTCCCATGCCGGCGAAGTAGTGAATGTCACTCTTCAGAAATCGAGCCAGATTGCGGCGCAAATTGGCTCCCGCCTCCCGCCATTGCCGCCACGGCGTCTCCAGTTTGGCGAAGGCGCCCGGCAGCCGGGCCTGGCGGCGTCTCTGAATCGTCTGTCCGTCGAAATCAACCTCCAGGCAGCCGGCCGTCCCGTAAACGCGGGTGATGCGTTGCGGTTCGATTCCCGTGTCGAATGTGAGTGCGCCGGTGACGGCGTCTCCCCTCAGGTGGGCCCGCAGTTCCGTTGGAAACGTCGCTTCTCCGCGGGAGAACCAGTGCGCGTCGACGGCCGGCTCAGCGCCCGGCATCAGATCGGTGATGCGATACAGGGGATGGGAGATCACGTTGTGGAACAACCCGCCCGGGAGCCTGCGCACCCAGTGATTCGGATCTGAGACGACGAGCGCTCCGAACTGTCCGCTGAGAGGATACCCGAGCACCGATTCCACGTGGCGAACTTCGCCGATCTCTCCTGCGGCGACGCGGTCCCGGCAGTCCAGCCACACGGGATCGAATAACTGATCGTGTCCCACACAAACGAGTCGGTTGGTGCGGTGGGCCGTTGACAGGATCGATTCGACTTCTGGGGCGTCGATCGCGACCGGCTTCTCGATGTACACGTGGCAGCCCCGCTCCAGCAGGTGGACCGCCAGATCGTGGTGCGTCTGCGCGGGCGTCGCCACATGCACGACGTCGAGGCGGCTTGCGTCGAGCATTTCGTCGACATTGTCGAAGACGCCGGGAACGTGAAACCGCGCCGCCGCCTGAACGGCCAGATCGCGATGCACGTCGCAAACGGCTGCAACGTGGGCGATGTCCAGTTTGGCGATCTCCTGCAGATGCGCGTCCGCAATCTGCCCGCATCCGACGATTCCGACGCGAAGTCTTTGTCTGTCGCTCATCTTGAAGTCCGTCCGTCTCTCACGATGAATGCTTCGATTCCAAACGAGGCGTGGCATTCCGCCGTTGTCACTCAGCCGGCTGTTTTCCGTCCAGCAACTCCTGATACAAACGCTCGTAATCGCTCACCATCCGGTTGATGTCGAAGTGCGTTTCCACGCGTTGCCGCCCGAGGTGACCCATGCCGGGCCAGAGATCCCGCTCCCGGCACATGCCCACGATCTCTGCGGCGAGTGCCTGCGGAGATTGTGGCGGGACCAGCCGCCCGGTGACGCCGTGCTCGACGATTTCAGGATTGCCCCCCACGCGCGTCGTCAGCACGGGCAATCCAACCGCCATTGCTTCAAGCAGCGTCAGCGAGATCCCTTCCGTTCGAGACGACGACACGTACAGGCCGGCTCGCTGCAGCAGTTCGGGAACGTCCGACCGCTCCCCGAGGAACTCGACCGTCTCCCGAAGCTGGAGGTCGGCGGCCAGCCTCTCCAGCATCGGCCTTTCGGCCCCGTCACCGACGATCAGCAGCTTGAGCCCGTCGACCCGGGGTCGGGCTAGGGCGGCAGCGCGAAGCAGTGTGGGAAAGTCCTTCTCCGGCGAGAGCCGCGCGACCGAAATGAGGGTTGGCGACGGCGACGGGCCGTGAAAACTGAACCGGCTCAGGTCGATGCCGTTCCATAGCGCGATCGTCTTTCGAGCAGAGAACGGATCCTGCCGTCTGCACAATGCGGCTGCATCTTCGGAGACTCCGGCCGTCCTGTCGGTCAGCCGGTTCGCCAGGAAGAACTGCAATCGCGCCTTCAGGCTGTTTCCGCAGCCGCGTCCGTGCTGCGTGTTGACGACGACCGGACAACCGGCCAGTTTCGCGCTCAGGGCGCCGTAAAACTGGGCATAGGTGTTGTGCGTGTGGACAACTGAAACTCTTTCTTCCGCAAGCAGCTTTTTCAGCATTCGGATCGCGCCGGTCTTGCCTGTCTTCGCCAGATCGACTGCATGCACGCGACAACCGAGTTCGCGAATCTCTTCAGCCGGTCCGCCCGGATCCTGCAGTGCGATGAACGTCAGGCGATAACGATCGGGATCGTGCCGACGTGCGAACTCGACCAGCAGCCGCTCCAGACCGCCGGTCTTGAGGTGCATGCTGACATGACAGACGTTCACCCGCTGCGGCGTGGACCTAGACATCCAGCGCGGGTAATTCGGCCTGGCCGGAGATACGGTCGATGCGCTCTTCATTCTGCTTCCTCCTCCGTCGCGGATCGTCGGGTTCCGCGCACGAAGCGGCGGGCCTTCCTCAGACAACCCACCAGACGATTCCGCCCGGTCGGTCTCTGATGAACCGCCCATACCAGTTCGTTCGAGTCGGTCGACAGGTTCTCTTTGTGACGTTTGTCGCCGACGAGAAAGTCATAAGCGTCGAAACCCCGCAGCAGCGCTTCCTGCATACACAGATAGTGCGTCACGATGCCGGGACTCGGTTTCTCATCGAACGGCGCGAACCCGGACAGGTAGTCGAGCATTCGTCCCCGGTCGACGAGCAGCATCAGGCATCCGACCGTGGCCCCCTGATGCCGCACGCGAAAGAGGACGGCGCGTCGCTGAGGGACCAGCCGGACCGCCAGTTCCCGCTGAAACTCCCGGAATCGCTCGGCAGCGAACGCGCCGTGCTCTCCCGCCGATTGCCACCGCGCCTGATGGAGTTCCGTCAGTTCCGTCAGAATCTCATCTGCTTCATCGATTGACTCGGCCCACTGGATGTCGAGTTCGCCGTACTTCTTCAGCGTTCGCCGGAGTTTGGAACGCGTGCTGCGTCCCAGCCGCTCCAGCACGTCCGCTCCCGCGTCGCGCGTCGCACGCAAGTCAAAGTACCGGCTACTGCGTCGGGTCAACTCGAAACCGGCGTCATTGCGACGGCCGATCGGCAGTTCCGACTCCCTAAAACCGTCGAGATGAAGCGCGTCGAATGACGATTCCTGCAACACGACTTGGATCACACCCGACGCGAACGAATCACGAAACCGGTCTTCGACCAGGAGCGAGTTGTATTCGACGCACACGCTCTCACCGTGCCTTTCGCCTGCCGTGCCGATGTGTCGGGTCCGCAGCGGAAACGGTCCCGCATGCCGGCCGACACCCTCTGTCACGAGGCAGATGCCGCGCAGCATGCCGTCCGTTTCACCGAGGGCGACTCGCGCCGGGACAACGCCGCCGTAGTGGTTCAACCAGGTTTCCGTCCAATCGCTGGAGACCGCCAGTGGAACCTCGCCGATTCTGCGTTCGAGCTGCCGCCATCCGGCAAGATGCTCCTCAGTGATCGCTTCGATGCGGACGGTCAGCGGCGCAGGTCGACGTTCCGCCGCTTGCGCCGAGACCGTCGCGACGGCTGGGGTGGAGATGAGTTCTTGTTTCAGTTCACTCAGAGGGGACATCATGCGGTTGCCTCCGTGTTCGGGTAGGTTGTGTCGATTCGTCCTCTCTGCAGCTCAAAGCGTTTCAAGATTTCGACGGCGTACCAGACGGTTCCGACGACTGCGCCGCCGCCGATCGTGACCGGGACGATCGCTCCCCATCCGGCTGGTGAGGCGTAGCGGGAAACGACTTCGCAATACACCCACAACATCGCAAGCGGCAGACAGAGCGGCGCGAGCACGGAGTGGATCAATTGAGGCAGTCGCAGGTCGAGGTGCTTCATCGCGAAGGGAAGCAGCAGCCCGAACTCGACAAGCAACATGGGAATGAGCGTCCCCCAGGCGACACCGACGATCCCCATGACGTGGATCAACACGAGCGAGAGCAACAGGTTGCCAGCGGCCTCGATCATGCCGAACAGCGCGGGACCGCGCACGTTGCCGGTCGCCATCAGCACCTGACGGACGACGGTCATGGGCTGCGACGCGATCTGCCCCGCCAGGAGAATCAGCATCACCAGGTGGCTTTCGGCGTACGTTTCTCCCATCCAGGCCAAGACTACCTGGTCGCCGAAGAAGGCCGCCCCGATCCAGAATCCGGCCGCCAGCAGCATCACCAGCGACATGCCTTTCATCAGCAGTTCCACCAGCCGGCGCTGCTCGTTGCGTGCATGACATTCGCCTGCGGCGGGCAGCACGACGTCGCCGATCTTTTCCAGCGGCGTATGCACCATCTGCACCAGCCGGGCGCCGATGTAGTAGGGCACGATCGCTTTCGCTCCGAGCACGAGGCCGATCACGATCGTGTCGGTGAAATGAATCATCTGGTCCGACAGGCCGCGCAGAGCGTTGTAGGCGCTGAAGCCGAAGCATTCTTTCAGCACGTCGCGACGAATCCATCTCGGACCGATTGAGAGAGTGGGAAACTCGCGGAACGCCAGCCAGGCAGTCAGCAGGTTCTCCAGCACGGTCACCGCCAGAAAAATCCCCGCGAGAATGACGAGACCATACTGCTGCTGCAGGAAGACAATGGTCAGCCCGAGCCGAACCAGGGCGGTGACTCCCTGCACGAAGCTGTAGAGATCAAACCGCTTCGCCGCCAGCAAAACGCCTCCGTAAACGCTGAAGACCATCCCGACGGCCAGATTCAGCCCCAGCACCAGCACCGCCGCCTGCACTTCGAAAATGGGCGTCTCTCCCCACTTGTCGAGCAGCGGACTGACGGCCGCGAATCCGCCTGCGAGCAGCAGCACAACCGTCCCCGCGGCGGCATAGACGGCGGACACCGAATTGACAACGTGATTGATCGCGGCCCATTCGCCCTTGGCGCGATGCTGCGTCACGAAACGGCAGACCGTCGGCCCGAAGCCGAGATAGAGCAGACCGGAGTAACCGGCGACGGAATTCAGGAACACCCACACGCCGTAGCCTTCCTCGCCTATGCGCCCAAGCACATACGGAACGAGGAAGAAACCGACGAGCAGTGTCACGACGTGAGCCGCCCAGCTTGCTGCAATGTTCTTCTTGATCGTCATGGTGAATTCCGTTCCGACGCCGCGGGGGACGCGCCGCTGGATTGCACTGCCTCAACGACTGCGGGACTTTCCTGCGGCTGGCGCCGACGTTCGCGCCGCCAGTTCAGGAGCGACGGAGGGACAAGCGTCGCCAGCCAGTACTTGGCGTGTAACCTGGTGGGCCGACGCATCATCGCCTGCGTCAGGTGTCGCCGGGCGGAGCGCATGTCTCGCGAGTGCACCAGCGACTGACCGTATTCCCCGTGAATCCGGCTCTCTTTGCTGCGCAGCGCTGCGCCGGCCAGTCCGGCGACTTCCGCAACCCGGCGGGCGTTCAAGAGTTCAGCCCGGATGACGCGATGCGTCTGCGACGAGAGATTGCCGGCTTCCGGAGAGTAGACGGCCAGCCGCTCCGGACAGCGGCGAATCCGCCAGCCGGCCAGCAGCAAGCGCAGCCAGAGGTTGTAATCTTCGACACACGTGAGTTCGCGATCCTCATCGAAGCCTCCCACGTCCTCCCAGGCCGACTTTCGCAGAAGGACGGTGGACGTTCCAATCATGTTGTGCGTCCAGAGCATCTCGAACGTCAGTTCGCCTTCGTATTCGCACTCGGCGAGGCAGGTGTCGGTCGGACAGTGCACGGCGCCGACGCCCGTCTCTGCGAGATACGGCAACTGCCGCTCCAGTTTTTCAGGCAGCCAGGCGTCGTCTGCATCGAGAAGTGCGATCCACTCGCTGCGGGCGAGCCGTATTCCATGATTTCGTGCCGCGCTGGGACCGGCGTTCGACTGTCGCACGAGCCTGACCGGATCACCGAACGACCGCACGATGTCGCTGGTCGCGTCGCGCGAGCCGTCATCGACGACGATGATCTCCGAGACGGGATGCGTCTGCGAGAAGACGCTCTCAATCGCCCGCGCCAAGCACGATTCCGCGTTGCAGGCGGGAATCACGGCCGAGATGGGTGGGTGGCTGGTCGACATGGTTAGAGATCAAATCGGGTCACAGGCGATTGGAACGCATCTGAAGAGCAGTTCCTCTCATCCGTAGCGGGCGAATACCTTGATGAACAGGAAACAGGCGACCAGCAGGCCGCCGCTGCAGGCAATCCAGCGGGCGGCGCTCCGCACGTGAAACGTCTGCAAGGGCGCGGGAATCGGCCGGTGGAAGCCGACGAGGTTCAAGTAGGCGGCGCAGACGCCCACGATCATGTAGGTCGGCGGCACGTAACAGCGCGAAAGCGACGCCATCCCGATACACCACGCCCCCAGGATCGCCGCGACATACGGCAGCATCCGCTTCAGTTCCGGATGCTCAATCGGAAAGCCGTCCTTCTTGATCCGGAAGATTGCGTACACCGGAAAGAAAAAGCAGCCGAAGAAGAGCGCTCCGCCGAAAAAGCCCATTTCGACGAACGCGTGGATGTACGAGTTGTGCGCGACGAGACCCGCGACGTCGGCGTATGTTCCCTCGCCGATCCCGAACGCGATGCGGAACGACTTGAGCTGCACGAGCCCGTCGCTCCAGACCTGAATCCGGTGTTGTCCCGTGCCCCCAGAAAGGTTGATATCGGCGTGGCGTCCGAGCACGACGGGCAGCGCCGCGCCGGCCAACGCGCCGAGACCAATCGCCACCTTTCCTCCGTAACGGACCGCCAGCCACACCATGCCGCCCACGCCGAACGCCAGGAGCCCGCCGCGCGAGAATGTGAAGTAGTAAGCCACGCCCATCAATGCGATCGGCGCCAACCAGACCAGCCGGATGATCCGGCTGCCACGATCGAGCAGAAAGTAACCGGAGATGATCGTTGTGACGGCAATCAGGAGCGAGAGGTCGTTGGGGTCGTGGAAGATGCCGAGCCCGCACAGGCGGAAGATCCAGACCGCGCCTCCCTCGGAATCGACTCCGTCGATCTCCGGGACGTGCCGCAGCAGCCGGGGCGCTTCCGGCGGCAGCCAGCGCTCGCGAGACTTGATTTCCTGGATGTCGTCGCGTCCCGACCATTCACTGACGAAACGGAAGTAATCCTGCAGGCTGAAAGCAACCATCGCCGTCGCGCAGAGCGCCGTGCATTTCAGGAACGTCCGCAGTCGCTCGGGTGTGTTGATGACAGACACCAGCACCGCGTAGTACAGCACGACCTTGACCATCATCACCAGGCCGTTCGCCGCCAGACCGATTTGCCCGCGGCTGACGTGCGAGGCAACCACCGCCACAATCAACCCTGCGACGCAGAGGTTGATCGGCTGCTGCACCATCGTCCTGAGCGACAGTTGATTGTGGATGCCGCGCACCGAGCACAGAATCGCCGCGGCGATCAGGTACAGGTAGAGCTGCACGCCGTGGAATGCGTCGGACAGTTCGGCGGGTCGCACGAACAGGGCCGCGTTGGCCAATAGGAACAACACGTACGCCATCAGGCTCGGTCTCGGAGTTCGGTCGGCAGGGCATTCGGCACAACCGTGAGAAAGCGCCCCGGTGCACCGCTGCTGTCCAAACTCTACACCGCCGCGCCAAGCCTGGTTGCCAGACTCCGTTCCGGCCGGTCACAACGTGCGTTGATGTTCGGCAACAAACCGGAATGAAGGAGCCCGCGCGGCATCGAGCGCGGCTCATGTGGCGTTTTCGCAACATCCGCCGCGACGGTGAGCCGCGCGGCGTCGGCCCGTGCGTTTCTCATTCCCGCAATAGCGCCGGAGATCCGGAATTCGCCTACTCCCGGACCTTTGCCACCAGCCGGTGCACCGATTCGGCGATGCGGTCCTCGATGTCTCCGGCCCAACGGAAGGCCGGCCGGCCGTATTCATACAGCCGGTACCCTCCTTCATAGCCCCCCTCTTCCCACACGCGGCGGGAGGGGATATACGCGATCATGTCGTCGGCGTACCCCATGACCCACGTCCCTTCGCCGAATTCCTGCTTGAAACGCAGGGCGTAGTCGACGACCGTTTCTGCTCCCATGCCGATGACGAGCATCTCATCCCCGAGTTGCCAGGCGTGGATCGGGTACGGGTAGGCGTCCTCGAACGACTCCCCCTCATCCAGCTTCTTGATCATGCGGGCCGCCCATCTGGCGAGAATCGCATTCGAATCGTCGATCCGGTCGCCGAGTTCCTCGCGCGTGACGACGTTTTCGTAAGCCAGCTCGACCAGTTCAAACGCCGTCCGCACGCCGACGGAGACCGGCTTGAGAGGTTGCTGAATCGCCTCCTCCACTCCGGCCGCCAGCATGTGACCGTACTTCTCGCACAACTCCACGGTCCGCCGCGGCAGCGGGTTCTGATCGCCGCCGCAGGTGTTGACGAACATCGCGGTCGTTCCGGGATGCGCCTCTTCCAGTTCCAACTGGGCGAATCCCGGATAGTCGCCGCACCACGTTTGAAAACTGAGCGTCGTCGGATGGCAGGCGTATCCGAACAGAATCGCTTCGAGCTTCCCGTGCGGACGAGTCACGGTCAGCACCGGCACGCTGTGGTCGACCGGTCCCACGAGCGGTTCGCCCCGCGCCAGCAGGTCCGGTACGTCGGCCTCGCGGTTGTTTCGCCTGTTGACGGCGAACGCGGCCTGGCCTTCGCCCATCTCCAGGCGGGCGGGCGCAAGATCGGCCAGCGCCTGTCCCACCAGTTCCACACTCCCGTCGACCATCAGGTCGGTGTATTCCATCACCAGTTCGACCTGTTGCTGGTCGACCGGATAGTAATCGACGAGGTCGTCGCCCAGGCGGGGGCCGCAGTGGTTATGCGAGAACGTGAGCATGATGTCGGCGCGCGACAGCCCGAATTTCTCCTCCACCTTCGCGAAAACACGATCGCTCATCATCTTCGGCACGCCCTGGAAGTCGCTGGTGATGAGCACCACGCGGTTCCCGTCGGCGTCTTCCAGAGCCAGCGCCTTCATCCACAAGTCGTGGAGTTTCCCGTCCGGCGGACGCCGGGTGCCGTAACCGGCCAGCCACACGGCGGTCTCCGGCGTGATCACCTTGCGGGCGACGCCCGCCAGCCAGGGAAACTCACCATCCCCAGCCTCTGCGCCGAATGCTGAGTTCCTCAACAGGCCGGGAAGGACGAAGGGACCGGCGGCGGCCGCCGAGACTCCAACAGCCTGCTGCAGAAAATCGCGTCGCGTTGTTTGCGCTTTCATGATTCTCATCCTTTATTCAGCGGGAGACTGATCTCAGGCTATCAATACGTCCTGCGACAATCCAATCGTCCCCCCGACTCCCTATCGATTTCTGCGCTCTTTCCCGCGCGCCGAGTCGCCTCCGGCACGAAGTCCACCGGACCGAACGTCGAGTGCATCAACGAATCGTTGTCTCCTGCACCAACTGCGCCCGCAACCGTGATTCGTTCGGTTCCGGAAGCGTCACGGGAGCGTCAACAGCCGGGAGGCCGGACGAATCGCGCGAGAGTTCCAACGGCGGGTCGGCGAGATCCTCCACGTAATACCGTTCGCTCGGAAAGATGTCGGCCGGATAGGTGAAGCCATCCAGCATGGCCAGCGCCGTGCAGAATGCGGAGCCGCAGGCGCTCTCCAGCATCCCGCCGACCCAGCAGGGAATTCCGGCCGCCCGGCCGACGTCGTGAATTTGTCTTGCGATCGTCAGCCCGCCGACCCGGCCCGGCTTGATGTTGAAATACCGACAACTCCCGAGGGAAATTGCCTGTTCCGCTCGCCGAACCGTGGTCAGGCTCTCATCGAGACAAACCGGCGTGCGGATCTGACGGGCGAGTTCCGCATGGTCGACAAGATCGTCATGCTGCAGAGGCTGCTCGATCATCGCGAGACCGAACTCGTCGACCTGCTTGAACAGCTCGGCGTCTTTCAGGCGGTAACCGCTGTTGCAGTCGATGTGAAACACCTGATCCGGAAACTCACGTCGCACACGCTCGAGCATCGGCGCGTCCCATCCGGGCCGGAACTTCAATTTCGTTCGCGGAAACCCGAACTCCACGGCGTCGCCGATCGCGGCAATCAGGTCGTCGACCGAATCCATGACGCCGAAGTCTGCTCCCACCGTCACAACGGTGCGGTCGGCGCCGAGCAGTTCATGCAGCGGAGACCCGCTGTGCTTTGACTTCAGCGCCCACCAGGCGGTATCGAGGGCGGCCTTCGCAAAGGGGTTTCCTTTGTACACCGCCATGCGATGCTGGAGTTCCTCGCCGGACGTGATTTTCTGACCCAGAATCGCCGGCGCCAGCCAATCGCGTGCGACGGCAAACGCTCCCCCCGCCCACTCCGGACTGTAGCAGGGCGCTGCGAACGGCGCACTTTCCCCCCACCCGTCGAGAGACCCGCTCGACATCCGGCAAAACACCGAGTGAATCGCCGCATCCTCGCCGTAGGCCGTCTTCCACGGGTAAATCAGCGGCATTGCGGCGTGAAACAGATCAATGCGGTCGATCTTCATCTCCGGTCCTTTCCAACCGGGATCGTAGCAGTCTCGCAAGGTGAATCAGAGCGGTCAGGCGTTGTGCGGCCGAAATGCGGCGGGAGGTTCGATTCGGCGAGTGTGAACGCGGCAACGAAGTCACCCTCATCAAACGCCGGCCCTCCTGAGCCCGCGGCAATAGCAATTCGCCCAGCGCAACGCACAAGCCCGCGGAGTCATCCGCGGGCTTGCGAGATTTCCGGGTTGCTGGGAACTCAGACGAGTTCCTCGATCGGCTTGCCGGTTTCGATCATGTAAACGGGACGTCCCGCCTGATTGACGAACTGAATCCGCTTGTCGATGTTGAGCACGTCGAAGACTGTCGCCATCAGGTCTTGCGGACGAATCGGCGTCGTCTTGGGCACGTCGACCTTCTCGGCCGATTCCCCAACGACTTGTCCCATCTTCAGTCCGCCGCCGGCCAGCGCCAGTGTGCTGAGCGGAGCCCAGTGGTCGCGGCCGCTGTTGCCGTTGATCTTCGGCGTGCGACCGAATTCGCCGCTGATGACCAGCAGCACATCTTCGCTCATGCCCCGCTGATCGAGGTCTTCAACAAGCGCCGCAACCGCCTGATCGACCTGCGGTGCGCGAGCATCCATGGCCTGCTTGATGTTGCCATGCATGTCCCACCCGCCGAAATTGAGCGTGACGAAGCCCGCCCCGGCCTCGCACAGCCGGCGGGCCGTGAGCAACTGCTGACCCAGACCGGGACCATAGCGGTCCGCGACTCGCGGATCTTCGTACTTGAGGTCGAAGGCCTGTTGCGAGCGACTGAGAACGAGATTGAAAGCCTGCTGTTCAAACGAGTCGAGGCCTTCCATCAGGTCGCTACGGTCGATCTCCCGATTGAGATTGTCGATGCCTTCCAGCAGTTCGCGGCGGTTGTCGAGCCGGTCCTTGTCGACCACCAGCGACATGTTCCGCCGCGCCTGGCCGCCCGGATCAAACGGACCGTAGGCGGTGCCCAGAAAGGCTGGTCCGTCGCCGTAGATGCCGCCCATCCGCACGTAGGTGGGGATGCCGGTCTCGGGATGATTCGGACCGCGGACCCGGGACACAATCGAGCCGAGCCCGGGCCGTTGCGGGATTCCGCCGTTGTCCGCCAGACGGTAGTCGTAACCGGTCATGACCCAGTGGGTGCCGCCGCCGTGTCCGCTGTTCGTGTGGGCGAAGGACCGCACGAAGGCCATCTTGTCGGCCACCTGGCCCATCCGCTCAAAGTTTCCGCCGAGAGTCACGCCGGGGATCGTCGTCGACACTTCGCCGGTGACGCTGCGGTACTCGGCAGGAGCCGTCATCTTCGGGTCGAACGTTTCGACATGAGTCGGACCGCCCCCCAGCCACAGCCAGATCACCGACTTGTCCTGAGTGGGCCGGCCCTCCAGCTTCGCCTGAGCCCGGGATCTGAGCAGGTCCGGCAACGCCAACGTCCCCATCCCGAGAGATCCCACTCGCAGAAAGTCCCTTCGAGTGGCGCCTTCACAATTCCTGCTGCGACGGTTGATCTCGAAAGTCAACATGAGCGAAGCCCTCCATCATTCGGGATGCGGCGATTGCACCGTGATTGTTGCTGCGATGGACGGTTCGACCGATTCCGTCTCGAACCGTCAAGCAGTCAACAGATCAGCGAATCCTGATTCGTCCCGATTCTAATGTTCGCGTGCGCGCCCCTGCAAGCGCAAAGCGTTTGCCGGCCTCCTCCACTGCCGTTTCTCAGCCCTCGCCGACAGGCACGACCGTCACTTACGCGTCTTGTCCGAGGCGTGAATCGCCTCCCTGCCGAAACCGCCTCCGGCGCGCGAAATCGCGGCAGTTCCCCCGCACGTGGAAAACTGCCGCGATCGGCTGATCTCGTCTCAAAGAAGTTCAGTTGAGTGTCTCTTCTCCCTGCTTCCAGTTGCAGGGGCAGAGTTTGTCGGTCTGCAGGGCGTCGAGAACGCGGAGAACTTCGTCGACGTTGCGGCCGACGCTCAGGTCGTGCACGGCGCTCCAGCGGACTACGCCGTTGGGGTCGATCAGGTAAATCCCGCGATACGCCACGCCCATGTCCTCCTTCAGCACGCCGAAGGCGCGGGAGAGTTCGTGCGTCGTGTCGGCCAGCATCGGATACTTCAGATTCGCCAGATCGGAATTGCTGTCGCACCAGCCCTTGTGGGAGTAGACGCTGTCGGTGCTGGCGGTGAGGACCACGCAGTCCCGGTCCTCAAAGTCGTCGAGCGCGTTGTTGAACGCGACGATTTCGGTCGGACAGACGAATGTGAAATCGAGCGGATAGAAAAACAGGCAGACCCACTTGCCCTTGTAATCGGCCAACGAGACGTCTTGAAACTGATCGTCCGACCCGTCCTTCGTGCGATCGTAAGCCTGGACTTTGAAGTCCGGAGCCGGCTGCCCAACAGTGGCACTCATCGTTTGCATTTCCTTTCGTCACAAGCGGATCAAGACGCGCCCCATCGCGCGGCCAGTCACTCGAATCGGTTATTTCAGGGGATGTCCGTTGCCGGAGTATATCCCTGCCAAGTGCCGATTCAAGGGTCGACGACGCCGGCATTCGCCGTCGTGGGACAGGTTTCCAACCTGTCAGTGACACACAACTCTCCCGAAACCCTCGTACGACGTTGGCCAGAAACGCTGACTGCGAGCGACGCTGAAGGCGTCGCACAGCAAAGCCGGGGGTCGCGACGACAGGAGCGCACCCCCGGTCTGCGGGTGGCGCGCGCAGGAACGCTGAAGGCGTTCGACAGCCTGCTGCCGAGATTCGCACTGCCGCCCGTGCAGATGTGAGCTGCACTGATTGACGTTGTTCCGGAAGCGAGCGACAATCGAGTCTTGTGCCGACACACGCGTGAGTCAACAGATGTTCGGGAAGCACTCCATCCACCGGCGCAAGATCTTACAGGCCGGAAGCGTGGGTCTGATGGGGCTGACGCTCCCACAGTTCTTGCGTGCGCGAACGAGCGTCGCGTCCGCCGCCGTTGACGGAACGGCAACCTTCGGGCGGGCGAAGTCCTGTATTCTTCTCTTCATGTGGGGCGGCCCGGCGCATCAGGACACCTGGGACCTCAAGCCGGATGCGCCCTCGGAAGTCCGGGGCGAGTTCTCGCCGATCGCGACGCGCACTTCGGGAATTCAGATCGGCGAGCACTTCCCGTTGTTGGCGCAGCAAACCGACCGGCTGGCGATCATCCGGTCGATGACGCACCCCAACGTGGACCATCTCACCTCCACGCATTTCCTGCTGACCGGCCAGCCGCCCCCGCCGAGCGGAAACCTCGACGACGACTGGCCAAACCTGGGTTCGGTCCTCGCCAGACTCGGACGAGGCGCCGGTCCGCTGCCGCCATTTGTCTCAATGCGGCCCAAGCTGGAGAACGACGTCCCCCGCTTCGTCGAACAGAGCCACGGCCAGTTCGCCGGCTGGCTGGGAGAAACGTACAACCCGCTGACGATCGATGCCGATCCCAGCCGCCCCGATTTCAGTGTCGGGGATTTTGAACTGCAGCCTGACGTCACAACCGGCAGATTGAACGAGCGCGAAGCATTGCTGCGTGCACTGGAGACCAAGGTTTCCACAACCGGAGACGGGGCGGCCTCCGTCATGGGGGAGCACTATCAGCGTGCGTTCCAACTGCTCAACGACGCGGTCGCCGCGGACGCCTTCGATCTTTCCCGCGAGTCGGTCGAAATGCGGGACCGCTACGGCCGCAATCCGCACGGGCAGTCCGTCCTGCTGGCCCGGCGATTGATCGAACGCGGCGTGCCGTTGGTGACGGCCTTCTGGCCGAACGACGGCATCAAGAACGTCAGCGTCTACTGGGACACGCACAGCCGCAATTTCGTCGATCTCAAAGACCGACTGATGCCGGTCGCCGACCGTGCCTTCACCGCCTTGCTCGACGACCTCGACGAGCGCGGCCTGCTCGATGAGACTCTGGTTATCTGGACCGGAGAGTTCGGCCGCACTCCCAAGGTCGGCCAGCGGAACAGCGACGCCGGGGCCGGAGCAGACGGCCGCGACCACTGGCCGAACTGCTTCACCACCGTCCTCGCCGGTGGCGGAGTTCCGGGGGGTCAGGTCTACGGCGCCTCGGATCGCCACGCCGCCTATCCCGCCGCCG
>ERZ869936.752-NODE-752-length-27617-cov-17.733546_pt1 | contig 27617 bp, 22 predicted proteins | sample MGYA00520876_ERZ869936 | MGnify/ENA primary metagenome ERZ869936 (study PRJEB32218, sample SAMN09650985) | biofilter metagenome | isolation source: enrty point of leading RO module | place: Saudi Arabia: Thuwal, RO plant located on Red Sea | collected 2016-02-17 ... | reverse complement strand
GACCACCGACCGGATTTCGCTGAGCGAACCGATCTCTCCCGCGGCCCGCGCCTGGACCAGCACATTCCCGAGTGCGGTTGCCTCAGTGGGGCCGGCCGCGACCGGCTTGCCGCAGGCGCTGGCCGTGAACTGGTTGAGCAGGGCATTCCGTCCGCCGCCTCCCACGACGTGAATCACCTCGATCCGCTCGCCCGTCAGGGACTCGATGCCCTCGAGCACCTCGCGATATTTGAGCGCCAGACTCTCCAGCGCACATCGCACGAGTTGACCCTCGGTTTCCGGAACCGGTTGCCCTGCCCGACGGCAGCATTCCTGAATCGCCTGCGGCATGTCGCTCGGGCTCAGCAGGGAGTCATCGTTCGGGTCCACGAGCGAGCGAAAAGGTTCGGCCTGCTCGGCCAGTTGCGCCAGTTGTTCGTATCCAAGTTCTGTTCCCTGCCGCTGAAACGACTTCCGGCACTCCTGCACCAGCCACAAGCCCATCACGTTCTTCAGCAGCCGATACGTCCCGTCGATGCCCCCTTCGTTCGTGACGTTGAGCGCCAACGCGGCCTCGCTGAGCACTGCGTCCTGAACCTCCACGCCGATCAGCGACCAGGTGCCTGAACTGATATAGGCCCAGTCGGCGCGTCCCGTCCGTTCGGTCGGCACGGCCGCGACGGCAGAGCCGGTGTCATGGGTGGCCGGGGCGACGATGTCGATCCGTCGGAGACCTGTTGCGGCGGCGACAGTCTCCCGCAACGTTCCCAGGCGTGTTCCCGGCGACACGACTTCCGGAAAGATGTGCGTCGGGATGCCCAGTTTTCGCAGCATGTCGGTCGCCCAGTCGCGCTGTGTGGCGTCGAAACACTGCGATGTGGTCGCGTTTGTAAATTCGACGACTTTGCTGCCGCACAACAGCCAGTGAAAGAAGTCCGGCATCATCAGGAACCGGTCGGCCGCATTCAGCAGGTCCGGATCCGAGAGATGCATCGAGAGCAGTTGATAGAGCGTGTTGATCTCCATGAACTGCAGGCCGGTGCGAGCGAAGATTTCCGACTGGGGAACGCGGGTGAACGCCTGCGCCAGCATGCCCTGTGTGCGGGCGTCTCGATAGTTGTAGGGCTGCCCCAGGATTTCGTCTTTGCCGGAGAGCAGCACGTAGTCCACGCCCCACGTGTCCACGCCGACCGAGGTCACGGCCTCTCCGTACTTTGTCGCAGCGTTCGTCAACCCGGTCTGAATCTCGCTCCACAACCTCAGCACGTCCCAGCGCCGCGTGCCCGCCACGTCGACCGGTCCGTTGGGAAACCGGTGCAGTTCATCGAGTTGGATGCACGTCCCGTCAAAGCGGCCGGCGATCACGCGACCGCTTTCCGCTCCAAGATCGATTGCAAGAAAGACCTTCTCCGGCATCTCCGACTCGCTGCACAGGGTTTCCCCGGATTATTCATGACGCGGGCCCGGTTCACTATAGGATCGCAGCCCGATGTGACGTCAACGGTGACGCACGCTGGCAGCGTGCGCTACGAATCGACGCACGCCGGCGGCGTGCGGAACTACAAAAGTCCGGGTTTCGCCGCATGGCCGCTTCGGCAGGGCATCATACCGGAGTCATCGCGGCGCGCGAACAAACGGCAGACGGGGCGCTTTCGCCTGGACCCTGTCACGTCGCTCAGGACCTGTCAGTTACACACAACTACACACAACTCGGCCGGAGCCTGGCGCCGAGAAACCGGGCCCAGGGGATTCTCGAATAGGACACAGATTTTCGCGGATTTGGCGGATCAGCACCGATTTTTCGGGGGTGTTCCTCGAGAGGTGGCAGGGCCGAGACCGCATCGATTCAGGCGCGCATGGCGTCGACACGCAAGAAAGCAATCCGCGAAAATCAGTGCAATCCGTGGTCATCCGCGTTCCATTCGAGACTCTTGTGAAGCGACCTGAACGAGAGCAGATTTCTCAAGAGTTATGTGTAAACGACAGCGCTCAGGACGACTGCTCCAGCGATTCGTCCGCGGGCAGGCGGGTGAGATAGTCCGGCGGGATCTCGATCGATGCGATCTCCCCGTTGGGGCCGCACATGCAACACGCGGTCTTGAGGCGGCCGGTGGCGATGTGGTCGTTCCCGCGCCACAACTCGAAGAGATAGGAGATCGACTTGACGCCCAGCCGCTCGACGGTCAGCCGGATTTCGAAATCATCCTGAAAATACAGTGGTTTGTGGAAGTTGCAGGACGCGGAAACGCGCGGCCAGCCGAGGTGCACCCCGCCCTGCTCCCGCCGCATGATCGTCAGGCCGAGGGAACGGAAGTACTCGTGCTCGGTCTCTTCCATCCACCGAAAGAAATTGGAGAAGTGCGCAATGCCCGCCATGTCGGTCTCGGAGAACTGAAGTTGGCGCTGGGCGATGAAGTGCGGCATGGGCATGGAAGGCCCACGGGGTGCAACTCGTGGGCTTTGGTGGGCTATTCGATGAGTTATTGAAGTTTGCCGCGGGCGGCGATCGGCCACACTGTCTCCACCACACCGTTCCGCAAACCGTAAAAATGCTCGTGCAGCACGGTCGTGAAGTCCGTATATCCCGGGATGACCTCGATCTTGTCGCCGATCTGCAGATCCTGAGAATCCGGTCCCAGTTTCAGCACGCCATGCTCGGCGCTGAGGCCGGTGAAGACGGCATCGGTGAGCGGACGTCCGTTCACCCGGCCGCGCGCGACCGGCATCGCCAGGTCGGGATGAATCGTCTTGCGTCCGGTGTCTGTGACCGCTCGCTCCAGCGAAGGACGACTGACGACAGTGGCCAGCACCCGCAGCGAGGACCGCAGTTCCTTCAATCCCATCGCGTCGACATAGTACGGATCGGCGAAGATTCCGCCGCCGGCCTGCATTTCGGTGATGCCGGGGCAATCCGCGCTGTACTGGTAAGAACCGGTGCCGCCCGCGCTGACGATTTCGCAGTTGAGACCGTCTGAGACCATCTGGTCCCGCTGCTCGACGAGCAAGGCCATCGCTGCGTCGATCTTCTGCCGCTTCTCGTCGGGATCCTCGACGCGCAACAGGTGGCCTTCGTAGCCCATGACGCCCGCCAGCCGCACACCTTCGAGCTTGCTGATCCCGCGCGCCAGGTCGAGGAAGTCGGGCCCGGGCCGAATGCCCACGCGGTTCAGCCCGATGTCGACTTCGATAACCATGCGGCAGGTGACGCCGCGGCGAGTGCAGACCGCGGCGAGACCCTCCGCCTGAGCGAAATGATCGCACGCCACGATCGGGTCGGCATGCCGGCAGAGAGCGGCGACGCGCTCGAACTTCGGCTCGCCAAAGAGCATGTTGGCGATGAGGATGTCGCGGATTCCGGCGGCGGCGTAGACTTCGGCCTCGGAGACCTTGGCCACGGTGACGCCGATCGCTCCGGCCGCCAGTTGCTTGTGCGCGATGGCCGGCGTCTTGTGGCACTTCGCGTGAGGCCGCCAGTCCTTGTTGCGCTCCCGCATGTGGGCCGCCATGGCGGCGATGTTCGCCTCCATCACGTCGAGATCGATGCAATAGGCTGGGGTGTCGAGTGCGGCCTGCGGCAGGCCGACGGCGCTGAGGTTCATGGGGGAATCGGATTCGTGGGAGACGGCTTCGAGTACGATCTGGGTGTGACTATAGGGGTCGTTCAGACCGGCTGCAAAGCCGGGCGGAAGCGGCCGCCGATTGCATCTGCTGCGGACGCAGTCGCGTTGCAACGCAGCAGGTTCGGTGCGCGCGGACTCCGGCCGACTCGGCGAAGCGAGTCGGCGACATTGACGAGTCAGTAGTCGGCCGGCACAGCCGGCCCTACAACTACACTGACCGGAAAGCTCGGAGCCTGTCTCCGGATTCGATACGATTCGGATTCGGGGTATTTCGTTTGACCATTGATTCGCGAAGGTATTTCTCATGTCGACTCTTCCCGATGCACTCGATCACCGGACATCCGATCATCCAATCGTGCCCCTCTTTCTGCAGCGCTGGTCGCCCCGCGCGATGAGCGGCGAACCGCTTTCTCCCGAGGAGCGGAATTCCCTGTTCGAAGCGGCCCGCTGGGCGCCGTCCACCTACAACGAGCAGGAGTGGCGATTTCTTTACGCCGTACGCGACACCGCGCATTGGGAGACGTTTCTCGGGTTGCTGATGGAAGCCAATCAGGCCTGGTGCGTGCGGGCGGGAATGCTGATCGTCGGGACGTCGTGCAAGGTGATGAGTCGCAACGGAAAACCGAACCCGGTGCACACGCTCGACTGCGGGCTCGCGGTGGAAAACCTGTTGCTGCAGGGCGCCTCGATGGGACTGGTCTGCCACGCGATGGCCGGTTTTGATCGGGGGAAGGCCCGCGCCGTGCTGGGCGTCCCGGAGAACTACGACGTGGAGGTCATGATCGCCGTCGGACGCCCCGGCAGCATTGACGATCTGCCGGAAAACTACCGGGACATGGACCGGGCGCCTTCGGGGCGAAAGCCGCTCGAGGAGATTGTTGCCGAGGGGCCGTTTGCGTTTTGAGTGGAACGAGCGGAAAGAGACCCGCCGGTTGCAACCGGCGGGCGTTGGAGCGGTTTTCGGATCGGGACTTGCGGTCGTCGGACTATGCGTCGACGGCGTGGGACTGGAGTTCTTCCAGCGAGACGAACTCGACGGCGGACATGTGAGTCGCTTCGAGGACGACGGGCGGGGCCGTGCCGGCTTCAAATGCTTCCTTCCAACGTTCCACGCAGAGACACCAGCGGTCGCCCGGCGTCAGCCCGGGGAATCCGAATTCGGGCATCGGCGTGGAGAGGTCGTTCCCCCGCAACCGGCTGAACTCGAGAAAATCAGCCGTCATCTCGGCGCAGACCAGGTGCAGTCCCTGGTCCTCGGGGCCGGTCTCACAGCAGCCGGTCCGATAGAACCCGGTCAGCGGGTCTGTGCAGCACGTTTCCAGGGGGGTGCCGAGGACGTTCTTGGCTTGCGGCATGGTGTTGCGTCGTTGGGTGGGGAGTCCCGCCGGTTGCAACCGGCGGGCTTTGGTGATCGGACTACTCAGTCTCGACGTCGGAATTGCGGCGCCCGTACAGATAGCGGACGAAGTACGTCAGGCCAGCGTATTTGTAGCCGCCGTCGACGTAGTGCTCAATGACATAGAACGCGAAATAATAGCTGCGGGCGAAACACCAGACGGCCAGGCCGAGGAGGACCGCCGTGCGGACGGTCGGAGTCTCGATCAGCAGGAGACCTGCCGCCAGGCCTCCGCAGACGAGGAACAAGACGCCCTTGAGATAGATCAGCCGCTTGTCGGTCAGGTCGCGCATGGGACGTGCAATCCCCGTGGTCGGTGTAAGTGCGTCGGGATGTGGGGCGCTGCCGTCGGACAAGCGCGCGGCGCCTGAGCAGGGCGATCGGGCTTTGCAAACTGGGGAAACCTCGGAAGGGCGAAGCTCCTGCCGAGCCGCCCGTTGATACGTCGCAGTGCGCTCTACCGTTGGGAATCTGCGAATTCGGCTCGAACAGATCAGTCGTTTCAGATATGTTCTAGGGAGACGCAACCCGGTCTGAACGCGAGGAAGAGACGATGCGCGCTGGCCCGAACGACATCACGAGCAGCGGACTCATCACCCGTAGAGACGTGCTGCGCATCGGCGGTTGCGGACTGGGAGGACTCACCCTCGCGAACCTGCTGCGCGCCGACGCGCACGCCGGCGCGGCGGGTTCCCGCAAGAGCGTGATTTTCGTCCATCTCGACGGCGGTCCCCCACAGCACGAGACGATTGACCCCAAGCCGCTGGCGCCATCGGAGATCCGCGGCCCTGGTGCGTCCATCGCGACGGCACTGCCCGGCTTTCACGTCGGCGAGTTTCTGCCGGACGTGGCCCGACTCGCGGACAAGTTCGTCTTCATTCGCTCGCTCGTCGGCTCTGCCGGCCGGCACGACGCCTTTCAGTGCCAGTCCGGCTACACGGAAAAAGACCTCGCGTCACTCGGCGGCCGGCCCGCCATGGGCAGCGTGGTCTCTCAACTGTTCGGCCGGGCGGACGACCCGGCTCCGCCGTTCATCGACCTGATGCAGGGACGGCCTCTCGTTCGCAACAGCGCGCGTCCCGGATTCCTCGGCCCGGCCTATCAGCCGTTCCGGCCCGACATCTCTCATCTCTTCCACCGCGAGCTTGAACCCGGCATGAAGGGCGAACTCGCCCGCCAGGGGGAGAACCACACGCTGGAACTCACGCTCAATGGCGCTCTCTCTGCCGACCGGCTCGACACGCGGCAGGGGCTGCTGGCCCGCCTCGATCGTATCCGCCGCGACCTCGATTCGGGCGGCATGATGGACGCGATGGATCAGTTCAACCAGCAGGCCGTCGGAATCCTCACCTCCGGCCGCCTCGCGGATGCGCTCGATCTCGACAACGAAGACCCGGCGGTCCTCCAGCGCTACACCGCTGCCGGCGATCCACACTCGCTCGCGTCGTATACGAGCGACGGTCCGCTGGCATCGCGGAAATTCCTGCTCGCGCGGCGGCTCATCGAAGCCGGCGCTCGTGTCGTCAGCCTGTCGATCAGTGATTTCGACACGCACAAAGAGAACTTTCCCCGGATGAAACAGATCCTGCCGATCGTCGATCGCGGACTGTGCACGCTCGTCAGCGACCTGGAGGAGCACGGTCTGCTGGATGATGTGACGATCGTCGCGTGGGGCGAATTCGGTCGCACTCCCAATATCAACAAGAACGGCGGACGCGACCACTGGCCCCGCGTCGGTCCCTGCCTGCTGGCCGGCGGCGGCATGAAAACCGGCTGCGTCATCGGCGAGACAGACCGCCTCGCCGCCGAACCGCGAAACCGCCCGGTCACATACAAAGACGTCTTCTGCACCGTCTACCGGAATCTCGGCATCGACCCGCGACAGGTGACGCTGATCGACCCGCAGGGCCGCCCGCAGTACGTGCTCGATCAGGGCGAGCCGCTCCGCGAAGTCGTGTAATCCCATCAGGCGAGCCGCGCGGCGTCAGCTTGCGGATGCCGCCGAACAAACACGGGCGTCCAGCCTGCACCGCGAATGCCGGACGACTTCCCAGACTCGACCCGCCGCGATCTTCTCAGCGGCCGCGCCATCGTGCAGCGCGCCGCACACGCGCAGGATGTTCTCGCGGACGCCGTCGTCGACGCCCAGGAAGGACGTCGGGCGCCGCGCGGGTTTGACACGGTCCGGCTCGAGACCCGCGCGATGGCCTGTCCCTGGTCGGTCGTGATGGACCCCGGACCGGCGCGACAGGTGATGTGGGCGTCCGACGCGTTGTCGATCGTCCACGAGTTGGAACAGCAACTCAGCGTCTATCGGGACGACAGTGAAGTTTCCGCAATCAATCGCGAGGCGGCTGAGTCGGCTCAACCTGTGGAGGAAGGGCTCTTCCGTTTTCTGGTCGCCTGCCGCGACCTGTCTCGCTTCACGGGCGGCGCGTTCGACATCGCCGTGCGGGCTCTGATCCTGCTCTGGCGCGACTGCCGTCAGTCCGGGCGCATCCCGGTTCAAGAGGAAATCGACGCCGCGCTCGCGATTTCCGGCATGGACCACGTCACGCTCGATGAAGACTCGATGACTGTCTCGTTCGACGCCCCCGGCGTCGGGATCGACCTGGGAGCGGTCGGCAAGGGCTTCGCCATCGACCGCGCAGCCGCCTTCCTCGACGAGCAGGGCCTTGAGAACTATCTCCTGCACGGGGGCTACAGCAGCCTCCTGGCGCGGGGCGAACATTGCGGACAGGCCGGCTGGCCGGTCGGAATCAAAAACCCGCTCTTTACCGAGACCCGCTACGCCACGATTCTGCTCCGCGATCAGGCCCTGTCGACCAGCGGCTCCAACGTACAGTTCTTCCGCTACCACGGCAAACGCTACGGCCACATCCTCGATCCCCGCACCGGCTGGCCCGCCGACGGACTGCTCTCGGTGACGGTGACCGCTCCGACGGCGAGCGAAGCGGATGCGCTTTCCACGGCGTTCTACGTGATGGGACTCGAAAACGCTCAAGCCTACTGCGATAATCATTCACAGGTCGGTGCGTTGCTGATTCCATCGCCGGCGGCGGGGCGCACCCTGCAGCCGATCATCTGCAACATCCCCGAGGAGACGCTGTTTTTCGCCGCCGCCGAGCGCGCCGACAAGACTGACTGATTGGATCGCCCGCCCCGGAGCATTTCCCGCGCTTCGGATATCCTGAGAGAGACCTCCCTCCGTGAAAGACCTCAAGCGAGTTTCGTACGCAGCCATCGTCTTCCTGGTCCTGCTGCGGATTTCGATCGGCTGGCAGTTTCTTTATGAAGGCCTGTGGAAGCTCGACACGCAGGACACCGCCCGGCCGTGGTCGGCCGCCGGTTATCTCAAGAATGCGCAAGGCCCGTTCCGCGATCACTTCCGCGGCATGGTCGGCGATCCCGATGATCTCAACTGGCTCGACTATCAGCACATGTCGGCCGAGTGGACCGATTGGCAGCGGCGTTTCGCGAGCCACTACGGCCTCGACGAGACGCAGCAGAGACAATTGACCGAATTGCTCGAGGGCAAGCGGGTCCATGAGACCGGACTCGCAGCGATTCCCGACGCCGCGGCCGACCTGGTCGACCGCCTCACCCGCATGGGAGTGCTTGAATTCGATGCCGAGGCGAAACGCCTGCGGGTTTACGGCGACAAGCCGCTCAAGCCGAGCGAAGCCGCCGAACTCCAGAGCAAAGTTCCGGTTGTGAAAGTCGACGGAGAGTACGGCCTGGCCGACGAGGAGGGGAACCCGGTTCGCAACGACGACGGGAGTCTCGCTGCTCCGGATGAAGCCGATCTCGAGTTCTACAAGGCGGTTGAAAGTCTGGAGCAGCAATCCGCGAGGCTCGGCTATCTGCAGCGACTGGCCGCCTTGTTGCGGGGCAATCCGGACCGCGTGGGGGCCGTCGCCGTGCTCACCGACCGGGGCTATCGCCCGGAAATGCGGCCGCAACTGACCGAAGAACAGGCCGCAGAAGCCATCACGACGCGCTACGGCGAGATTCAAATCTATCGCAATCTGCTGGACGAATACGAAGCGGGACTGAAGTCCGCGCGGGTCGAGTACCAGCACGAGCATCTCAGCCGCATTGCACGGCGGATCGCCTCCCTCCGCTCCGAACTGGTGGGACCGGTGAGGGCTCTCGATGCGGAACTGAAGCAAAAGGCGCGCGAACTGTTGAGTCCGGAACAGTTCGCGCGCGGTCCGCTTCCGGTGGAGCGGGACCAACTCTGGCGGGTCAACCAGGCCACGATCTGGGGGCTGATCATTCTCGGCGGGCTGCTGATGCTCGGTTTCATCTCACGGCTGGCGGCGTTGGGCGGCGCGGTCATGCTGATCATGTTCTACCTCCCCGTCCCCCCCTGGCCCGGTGTGATCTATCCTGAAGAAGTCCTCGGTCCGGAACACAGCTACATCATCAACAAGAACCTCATCGAGGCGATCGCCCTGCTGGCGATCGCCATGCTGCCGACCGGCTCCTGGTTCGGCGTGGACGGGCTGTTTCGGTGGATTTTTGCGCGGCGCGCAGCAACGTAGCGCACGCAGCCTGCGTGCGCAGCTCACGAGCCACACGATCTGGTACCCTCATGGCACGTCGCACAAGCTGCTGAGGATCGCGATATGATAGGTACGGTGCTGGACCTTACTTCACTCGTTTGGTGAACGAGGCGAGGCGCACGCTGGCAGCCTGCGCTACGGGGTGCGGCGCGCCTTGCGAAGCGAATGTCGCCCGACCTTGACCAAATCAAGTTTCACCGTGATGGCCAGTCACCGACGAAAACAAGAACTCGTCACCCGCCGGAACCTGCCGCACTGGTATGTCCCAGGTGCCGCACGCTTCGTGACGTATCGGCTGGCCGGATCACTTCCCCGCACTGTCGTTGAAGAACTTCAACATCGCCGCAAGCTCTTGCTGTCGCGATTGAGTCGCGGCGAATCTCGATGTATCGAGCGATTGAGAATTCACAAACAACTGTTCTCAGCCTATGACGAGTACCTGGACCAACATCGCGATCGCGAATGGCTCGCGGACCCGCGGGTTGGCAAGATCGTGCGTGACAACCTTGGTCACCACGACGGACGGCTGTATCAGCTGCTTGCCTACTGCATCATGCCCAACCACGTCCACTTGCTGATTCTTCCGGCTGGAAGTCCGATGGTCCCGGACGAGGAGTTCGCGGTCGGAGAGGTTGCCGACCACGCCAGTCCGCTATCGCGAATCATGCACAGCCTCAAGAGTTACACGGCCACTCACGCCAATCGCGTGCTGGCGCGAACAGGGCCGTTCTGGCAGCGTGAGTCGTACGATCATTGGGTGCGCGACGAAGAGGAACTCGAACGCATCGTGCTCTACATTCGCGGAAATCCAGTAAAGGCGGGACTCGTCCGGGAACCGCAGGATTGGAAGTTCTCGTCGTGCAGCGAACGCTTCAAGAGGGACGGTGACGTAACGGGCTGGCTGCCGGAGGGGCCATCACCGATTGTGTTCTGAGGCGCGACGCACGCTGGCAGCGTGCGCTACGGAGCGCCGGCCGCACCTTCGAACCACTGCCGTCCGAGAATGGGAAGTCAACGAGGATGACATCTCCGCACCGATTCATCGACGGTACGCCTGGTAGCTTTCGAGCAGCGGATCCTGGGCATCGTCTTCAACCAGCGCGTCGTTGACCAGCGGATAGGCATCGGCAACGCGCTCCTCCGCGTCGACATCCAGGCTCGCACGCACTCGGTCAAACAGGTCGGCGCGGACGACGACGCACTCGACGTCGTCCTCGCGGATCCGGACAGGCTTCCCGTCACGGACAGCGGCTAACTGGTCAGTAGAAAGACCCATGATGAGCTCCTCACACCTTCGTATTCTACGACGCGACCGATGCCGTGACTACCGGGAACCGGCAGTTCCCCGGTTGCAGCCTGCCGGGGACTCGGCCACAATCCGGCCCGAAGTGGACGGCACGCGGCTGAGACACCCCGTGTCTCGATCGGCGGACGGAATGAAACACCATGCGCATCGGAATTGTCGGGTACCAGGGAACCGGAAAGAGCACGGTCTTTGAACTCCTCACCGGAGTAAAGCCCGACCCGTCGAAGCACCACACCGGGCAGGTCGGAGTCACCGTCGTTCCGGACGAACGTTTCGACCGGCTGGTCGAAATGTACGCGCCGAAGAAGGAGACGCCGGCGAAGATTGAACTGCTCGATACCCCCGGCATCTCACGCGGCGAACAGGCCGGCAACGCGCAGCGGCTGGGCGTCATTCGCGAGGCGACCGCACTCGCACAGGTGGTTGGCGGATTCCTCGGCGGGAACGCCGTCGGCGAGGTTGAAGATTTCCTGACCGACCTCGTGCTGGCCGATCTGCAGGTCGTCACCAATCGCATCGAACGGCTGAAGAAAGACGTCACCAAGCCGGTTCCCAACCGGGCCGAACTGCAGCAGGAACTGGACGCCCTGCTGCCCATCGCCGCCCGGCTGGAGGAAGGCAGCACGCTGCACGACATGGAGTTCGATGATGCCCAGGAGAAGGCGACCCGCTCGTTTTCGCTCCTCTCGCGCAAGCGGCAACTCGTGCTGCTGAATACGGCCGACTCCACGATCGACGCTGACGTGATCGGCCGGATCGAAGCACTCGGCTGCCCCGTCGTGGCCGGCCCTTTCGGCCTCGAACTCGAAGTGAACCAGCTTCCCGAAGACGAACGGGCCATTTTCGCCGAAGAGATGGGACTCGGCGAATCATCCCGCGCGAGAGTCATCCAGGCGATTTTTCAACTCACCGACTACATCACCTTCTACACCTGCGATGAAAAAGAGGTTCACGCCTGGCTTCTGCGTCGCGGTTCCGACGCCGTGGAAGCGGCCGGCGCCATTCACTCCGATCTCGCCCGCGGCTTCATTCGGGCGGAAGTGATGTCGACCGCCGACCTGCTCCGCCTCGGGTCGGAAAAAGAAGTCAAAGCCGCCGGCCTCCACCGCACCGAAGGGAAGGACTACATCGTGCAGGACGGCGACGAAATCGTCATCCGATTCAACGTGTAACCTGCCGCACCTCGGGAACCTGGTTCATGGTGTAGTAGGCCGTGTCCGGTTTGAGCCGCTCGCCGCTGGAGTCGCTGACTCCGCACACAATGTCGTAGACAAACGATGCGCGGAGGTCGTCCACCGTCAGTCTGACCCGCGTCGCGTCATCAGAGACGACGGCCTGCGACACTTCCGCCGCGTACCGTCCGGAGTCGGGCGTCGCATACGAGCCCTGCCACACCCGCGTGTAGCCGGAGATTTCGTAGTTTGCAGGCTCGGCGGCGGACGCCGCGTCGACCGGCCTGAGAAATTCAATCTCGAAGCCGCCGGGAACGGCGCGAACTTCCCGAATGCCGTTCGGGAGCGGCTCCCCGTTCGGCCGCAATCTCACGATCTCGCCGGTGTTCCGACCTCCGAGCCAGCCGCTGTCGAAGATCGACCCGATGTACAGGTCTCCCTCGGGACTCACGGCTCCGCAGATCGGCCCCAGGAACGTTGATTCGTCTGATTCCCAGGTCGTCTCGGTCAACTCATAGGCGGCGCCCTGCAATTCGCCGTCGACATCGTCCAGCGAGAACCGGATCAGGAATCGTCCGTTGTATTCGCAGCCGATGCCGTGACCGGCGAAATCGCTCAGCGGATGGTCGTTCGGCAACTGCGGGATGAAGAAGATTCCGTTGACGCTCCGCGTCCAGGGATGCGGCAGTTGCACGGCGGCGCGATTCTCTTCCGTTCCCTCCGTTGGATCTCCGCGTGATTTCACGCCGTACCGGCCGCCGGGCTGAATGTGGTTGATCTCATTAAACGTGTTGGCCACGCCCTGCTGGTCGCTGGCGAAGATGCGGCCCTTGTGATCGAGGGCGAACCCGATTGGATAACGCAACTCGTGGGCGATCGGCTCGATTGTCCCGCTGGTCGACACCCGCAAGACCTTGCCGCGCCACCGGCCCGGCGCATCCTCGGTCTTGTGCGTGTAGTCGCTGCTGGTCGCGATGTAGAGATTGCCGTCCGCATCGCGCAACGGTCCGGTCGACCAGTCGTGGTAGTCGTGCGTATAGCCCCAGCCGTCGGCGGCGACGATCCGCTCGTCCGTCCGCCCGTCCCCGTCGGTGTCCCGCAGCCGCAGCAGTTCCGGCTTGTGCAGCACCAGCAGATCCTCGCCGTCCGGCAGCACTCCGAAGGGGGCGGCGAGTCCTTCCTCGACGACCGTCAATGAATCCTCGATTCCGTCGCCGTCCGAGTCATGAGCGCTGTAGACGTGCCCTTTCAGCGACGTGAACACCAGCGTGCCGTCATCCGTCCAGGCGAACGCCGTCGGCATAATCGCAGCCGGAAGCTTGAGCCGTGCGCCGTCGAACCCGGCGGCGGTCGTGATCGGCGTGTCACTCGTCGGCACAACATCGATCGGCGGCGACTCCCGCACCGGTTGGCTCACGGCGCTGTCGTAAACGATTGTTCGTCGTTGTACTCCGTCCTCTGAGCGGACAAACGGCCCCGCCAGCTTCCCTTCTGCGACCGCTTGCCAAACGGGCGCCGTGTCAACCGGTCGCGGTCCGGCGAAAACACGAAACTCTCCCGGGTCCACAGCGGGACGTAACACGGCGAGCCTGCGCCCCTCCGGAACATTTTCAGCGGTGATGCTGCGGAGCACCCCGGTCACTCCGGACTCTTCCGATGGCATCGCGCAGAATTCATCCGTGACGCGAATCGTGTGCGTTTCGCCATCGATCTGCACGGCAACGTCGTACCGCACCAAGACGACGTCTCGCTCGTCGCGCTTCGTTACACGGTATTCCTTCAGATGCGCAGCGCGACCGTCGTCGAACGCGTCGAGCGGCACCCACTTCTCGTCCTGATCATGCAGCAGCACGAAGCCCGGCGCCTCATCGAAACCCTCCGTCACCGTGACGCCCGCCAAGTCCCAGAACCAGCTTTTTCCCTGAGTCCTCTGTCGGGCGAACTCGCCGATCGCCCAGTCGCGCACGGTCGCCCGATCGAGATCGAACAGCAGGCTGTGCCCGTTGTCGAAACCGATCCCCAGCGCCCGCGGCACATACCCTCCGCCGTTCGCCGGAGAGACGGTGAACACATCCCGCACGATTCGGGGCGGCGTCCCTTCAGGAACGACAAGCAATTGTTCCACGGCCGTCGGATTCGTCGGCACGGTAAACTCGGGATCATTCAACGCGTGCCATAATGCGGCAAGCTGCGTATCGACGTCCCCGTCGAGAATCCCCGGCACCGGTCGCTCATAGGACGGCATCTCCATGCCGGGGACGATGCGCAGCGGGGAACGGGTCCAGCGGAGGAAGAACTCGGGCCGCATTCGCGACTTGAGGCCGAGCAGATCCGAGCCGTGCGTCGCAATCGCGACGTTCGGCGGCACATAGTCGCCGAACTCGTGGCAGGCGATGCAACTGAACCCACCGGCGCCCACCAGCGCGCGGGCCGTCAGCAGGGTCTGCGCGTCGGGTTCGGCATCCGCGTCGACGCCCAGCGTCTGCGGCGCGGCGTTCGGAATCCGGTCGTGGCCAATCAAGTAGCTCAGCAGCGCCTGTTGCTCCTCGGGAGCATGTTCGTAACGCGGCATTCGCACGCGGAGCCAGGGCATCCTGCGAGACTTCGACTGGCCGGTGATCGCCTCGGCCAGCGCAGCATCGAGCAGTTTGTCGCCCGCCGCAGTCAGGTTCGGGGGAATCAACGCCTGGCTCTGACCCGCCAATCGCGGATCGGTCCTCGCCACGCGCCCTGCCGTCGCCACGATGCCGGTTCCGCGTCCCCGTTCGTGACACGACAGACAGTTTTTGCGCCGAAGAATCAGGCGACCGAGCCGGTACTCATCCTCCCGCGCAAAGGCCGCGGCTTGACCGGCGCCGAGAGCGGCCCGCAGCGCCTCGCGATCGACGTGGGGATAACTCGGCCGCAGCCGCTCACGATCGGGTCTCTCCGCCAGGCAGCTTCGCGACCACTCGACGTCATTCGTCGTGCTGATCGACGCCAGTGACGGCACACCGGTCAGGTCCACCGTCTGACCAGGCAAGTCGTGACACGCCGCACAGCGCGCGGCGGCAAACAGCGCACGGCCTCGCTCAATCAGCGCAGAATCCGCCGGTGCAGGATCAACAAACGGCTGATCATCATCCGCACGGAATCCGCTGAGGGTCTCCGCCAGTTGGACTCGCTCGACTTCGGTCAGCTTCGCTTCGGGCATGCGCGCCTGGGGATTCAGCCGATTTGAGTCGGTCAACTTGGAGTAGATCCATTCGCGCGTACGGCGACTGCCGATCCGCGACAGGTCGCCGCCGCCGTACAGCCCCGGATCGCCCAGTTCGCCCACCCGGTGACACGCCAGGCAACCGACCGAATTCAGCAGCAGATCCCCCTCCGGAGGGGGGTTTTTCGGGTCGACGTCGATCGCAGGCACCTCCGGCAACTCCGCAGGCTGCGACGCGTCCATCAGAAACGCCGCCAACGCATCAACATCCGCCTCGTTCAGCCCGAACGCCGGCATGCGAGACGTCTCCGCCTCGGCGTGCTGGTGCAGCAACTTGTCCCGCAACCAGTTCGCATTCAGGCCGGTGGCGAGATGCGTGAGCGCCGGTCCCGGCAGACTCAACGGCTGTTCCGAATCCCGATGACAGCGATCGCAACGGGACGCGTCGAACAGGGCGCGACCGCGTGCGACGGCGTCCAACCGCTCGTCGGTCTCCGGGGCGACATCTTCCTCCGCGCGAAACAACAGGTGCGGCGGCAGCGGTTCCAGCGGGAAGCGGTCGGACGACCAGAACACGTGCAGCCGTCCTCCGGCCGCCGGGAGACGATACGTCACCTCGATCGGACGAAATCCGAAGTCGAGTGAGATTGGATCGCCGCTGACCCACTGCGGTTCGCCCGCAGCGCCGCTGACAACGACCGCCCCGTCGAGACGGACCTCAGCTTCCCCCTGGAGGAAAACGTGAAACGTGTAAGCGGTTGCGTTCCGGATCAGCAACTCGCCGCGCCACCGAATCTGCTGCGGCTCCCCCCCGTCCCGCGCGTCCCAGACAAACGACAGGTCTTCATCGACGCCGATGGGGCTCTGTTCGCTCCCTGCTTCCCGCAGAAGACCGTACGCCAGGTCGTCGTCCTGGGCCATGAGGGGCGCCGAGACGATCGAACCGACGAAAACGAGCAACGCTGTTCGGCAGAGGTGCATAAGCAAACGGATTCGCAATCGAGATAACAAAGCAGCCCGGCCTCACATGAAACCGGGCTGAAAGACTTCGCGCGCTGAAACTACTGAATCATCGAAGCTGAAGTGACGCCCGGAAACCGTGCAGGGAGCACGCCAACAAGCGTGCGGGCGAGTTCGAGAAACCCGACAATCCAGCCTCGTTGAGGCACTACGCTTACTCTTCCGGCAGTGTGTATTCGGTTTCGCCCTCACTGTCTCCGCCGAAGGTCTTGCGAAACGCTTCGCCCGCCGCGTCGACGGTCGCCTCCGGACCGGTCAGCTTGAGGAAGAAGTTCCCGCCGGCTTCGGCCGAGAAAATCACGGCCAGCATCCGCATTCCCTCGGTCGGCTCCGTCTTTCGCTGGATCGGAGGGCCGACCGGCTTGAAATACGTGCCGTCCAGTTGGACGAGGATGTAATCCCCTTGCGGGGCCTGGCCCTCATACATCGCCAGTTTGCGGTCTTCCGGATCGAACTGATCGATCCAGCGTTTGATGTTGTCGGTCGCGCTCCCCCCGAACGGAGGAAAGACCACGAATTCTCCCGCCGTCTCTTCGTCCTCCTCCTCACCGGGGACGGCGAATTGCGCCAAACGCAACCGGTTGGCTGGCGCTTCGGCCTGCCAGGCCGACGGGATCACCAACTCCAGCGCCTGAGCCCGCACGAGCAGATCGCCGGTCTTGGGACCGCTCTCCCGGAAATCGGCCGCTGACTGCTGCATCGGCGCCGAATAGAGACTGGTCCGCGCTGTAATGTACAGCGTCCGTCCGTCGTCGCCCCCGAATGTGCAATTCGCCGGCTTCTCGGGAACTTCAATCCGGCCTTTGAGTCCGCCCTCCGGAGTGAGCACGACCACCGACTTGTAGGTGGCGTAGATGTTGCCTTCCGCATCGAGCGTCATCCCGTCCGGTCCGCGGCCGTCCGCTTCTTCTTCTCCGGTAAAGATGACTTCTCCCGCGCCCAGCTTGCCCGGCTCTTCGATCGGATACCGGATGATCTCCCGCTCGTTGATATTCGCCACCAGCAGCGCGCCTCCGTCCTGCGTGACGAGCACTCCGTTCGGCCGGGGCAGATCGTCCACGACGCGCGTCACGTCGCCGTCCGCGCTGACGTAATAGACCCCTTCCACCGGTTGAACGGCGTCCTCCTGCCGATAGTTCGGGTCGGTGAAGTACAGTCCGCCGGCGCCGTCCAGGGCCAGATCGTTCGGCTTGTTGAAAGGTTTATCCTCGAACTCGGCGGCGAGGACGCGGCCGATGGGATGCGGTTCGCCGTTCTCACCGGTCTGCAGCCGCACGACCCGGCGGCCTTCCCCCTGACAGACATACACGTTGCCCTTCGCGTCACACGTCAATCCGTTTGCGCCGAGCGAGGGCTTCAACCACTCCGACACGCCGCCGTCGACGTCGACGCGCAGAATGCGGTTGTTCGGGATGTCGCTGAAGAGCAGGAAGCCTCCCGGATGCCAGGCCGGCCCTTCAGTGAATTCACAATCGCCGATCACTTTCTCGACCGGACCGGCGACAATTTCCGAGAGGTCGTCGCTCACCGCCGGTCGAGCACTGAGCGTGAGCAGAAACAAGGTGCTCAGTCCGGTCAGCAACGAGCGTGTATGGAAGTTCATGGTGATTTCTCTTCTGGAGTGGATTGGCCGGAGACGCCGGTTTCCGGCGCTGCCGGGAACGAGGGAACGACCGATTCCGATTCTGCTCTGATTCTCAGGCAATCCCGGCATGAATGCAATCACCAGCGGGATCTCACCACCGCTCCACCGGTCCCTTCGGCACCGGGACGTGGACGTCTTCGAGCACGCCGTCCCTGCAGCCGGAGGCCGGCCCTTCCCGGCGGACCTCCGCCACCGCCTCTTCAAACTCGTCCAGCGACTTGACGAGTTGAAAGCGATGCCGCAGCGCCGCCCGCACGCGCATTCCCTTCAGATACCAGTGCGCCATCTTGCGGAACATCCTGAGCCCGCGATCGGCCCCCACCTGGTCGCGTAAATACTTGAACTGGCGCTGCATCAGTTCCAGCCGGTCGTCAAACGTTCCCGGGGGATCGTATCGCCCCGTCCGCTCCCACTGCTCCAACTGCCGGAAGATCCACGGATTCGCCAGCGCTCCCCGGCCGACCGACACCCCGTCGCATCCCGTCACGTTCAGCATGCGCGCCGCGTCCTCAACGTTTCGCACGTCGCCGTTTCCGATGACGGGGATGTGTTCGACCGCTTCCACGACCGCCCGGATTCCATTCAGGTCGACCTGACCGGAAAACCCCTGCTCCCGAGTGCGTCCGTGAATCGCGATCGCGGCCGCACCCACCTGCTCGAATTCGCGGGCGAACCGCGGCGCGGTCAACTGCTTCGCGTCCCAGCCCAGCCGCATCTTGACGGTCACCGGCAAGTCGACCGCTTCGACAACCGTGCGCACCAGAGAAACCGTGTCCCGGCTGCACATCATCGCCGATCCCGCCCCCCCCTTGGTAATGCGGTCGACCGGGCAACCCATGTTGATGTCGATCGAATCGACCCCACGCTCAGCCAGGAATCGGGCTGCGTCCCTCATCACGTTCGGCTCGCGACCGAAAATCTGGACCGCGAACGGACGGTCCTGTGGACATGTTTCAATCAACTGCAGCGACTTCCGGCTGCCTTCCAGCAGCCCCCGCGCACTGACAAGATCGGTCGTCGCCAGGCCGACGCCGCCCAGTTCGCGACAGACCCTGCGGAACGGCAGGTTCGTAAACCCCGCCAGCGGAGACAGCAGGTACCGCGTTTCCAGTCGCAGCGACCCGTAGGTCAAACTCCGGATTGCCGCCGATCGGTCGATTGTCTGTTCCAACGAAGCTGGCTCCGTCGCCCCGGTGAGTCGCAATGCAAAGAGGTCACGCGCCTGACAAATCCGTGAGGTTCTTCACTCAAGCAACGAGGACGGATGTGGGACACGATCAACGAGCGGCAGCACGCGCGGTTGATAGATCTCTTTGAATGCTCGTTCTTCTTTGTGTGCTTCCCACGCGGCCACAGATTCCCAGCGCTCGCAAAGAATGAAAATTTGCGGGTCCGCCTGAGAATGGCACACCTCGAATCGAAGGCACCCCGGTTCTTCCCGCGACATCCGCCCGGCTTCCGTCAAGAGCGCGGCGACTTCGTCGACGTCGTCAGGCTGCTTCACGGTCAGGATCACGTTCAGGCAATGCATCGATTCTTTCTCCCCCAGGTCGACACGGGAGCATAGCAAAACCGCCCCGCCGGCTGCGCCCGATCCGCCTGCCGGTGCTTTGCGACGCGGATCGGCAACACGTGTTGCCGACTTCCAACCCCTGTTGCGATCCGGCAACGCGATGCAACCGGCTTTCGTCAGGGAGGTTATGTGCGATCCTCGGCGTCTGCTCGAGGGAGCCGTGATGCACTCACGCATCATCAAGTCGAGCAGCCGGCTGCGGATCGCTCCGCGAGGACTATCTGGTGAGTTGGCGTTTCTGCAAGCGGATCAACGGGTTACAGAGAATCTCCCGGTGCCCGTGTCAAAGAATCTTGGCGCGCTTCACGGTTTGGCATTCAGCCTGCTTTACATCACTTTCAGATCGGACGTCACAAGTCGACGCCGCAAGCCACAACCAAGACAGCACGGGAGTCACACAATGCAGAATCTCATCACCAGCCTGTACAACGACGAAGCCGGTTTCATCGTTTCCGCCGAACTCGTCCTCATCGCCACCATCGCGGTGCTTGCCATGATCGTCGGCCTGAGCGAAGTGGCTTTGAATATCAACAACGAACTGGAAGACGTCGGCAGTGCGTTCAGTTGCGTCCAGCAGTCGTATTGCGTCGACGGATTCTGGGGCCACAAAGGGCACATCCAAGGCAGCGGATTCGACGATCACTTCGATTTCTGTGCGGGCGAATGCGACATCCACTAACCGGTATCCTGCACCACGGAAATCAACCGGATTGCCTGAACAGTTTTCTGTCGACAGTCCTCTGAGGAGGAAGCAACGGCCCGGCTGGACCCCGAACGATTCCACGCTCTCTCCCGCCGGACTTTTCCCTCTGCGACGCAAGGCACCCGATTCCAACCAGTCAGCGAGCACGCATTGTGTGGGCTGCTGTCTTGCCCCGACCCGCACTGATCGTTTCAGTGCGGGTCATTTTGTTGCGCCCCACCGTTTTCGCATCGTGACGACCGTTCCCTGGACGCTGTATTCGACCGCGTCCATCAGCGTGCGCATCAGGAATACGCCCCGTCCTCCGGCGCGCTGCATGCGGTCCGACTCGCGGGGATCGGGCAGTCGGTCCGCATCGAACCCGCCGCCCTCGTCCCGCACCACGAAGACCGCTTCATCCCGTCGCAACTCACACGTCAGACGCACACGGCGGTCGCGGTACTTCGCCTGATGACGGCGACGGTCGATCAGCCGCTCATACGACCCGTCACCCGCTTCCCTCAAATCCGAACTGACTTCCAGATTCCCATGGACCACGGCGTTCACCAACGCCTCTTCCAGAGCGACGCGGAGGCGGACGTCTTCCGAGCCATCCGGTCGACTGATGCGGCGGACCTCTTCGACCACGGCGTTCACCACGGCGCTGACGCCTGCCGGGTCGTTCTCCAGTTCGAATTGCAACACCCGCCGCGCCGCTGACTCGCGGCAGGCGTCGGTTGCGGATTCCGCCGTTGCGTCAGATGGCGAGTCAAGGATCGCCGTGGGCGAGTTCGAAACCGGCGCATCATTCGTGGCGCGCGTCACGCCCTGCGGCGGACACAGATCTCGAATGGCTTCGTTCCTCAACGACATCGCTCAAAGCCTGTCTGCCCCGAGGCCAACACCATGACTGGCCCGATTTCCACTGATCCCGATCCGCCCACGGGAAGCTGTTTCACGAGTTAACCCAAACCATCCCGGCATTCCGTTCTTGCTGAACCCCCCATTCCCCCTGCGGCAGCCAGTCGTTGCTGACAACTGCACTCGTTCGAAACTCTCGCCGCGAATACTCCGCTGAAGCGAGGGCGTTCCCGCCGCGCCGCAGGACCGTAATAGGCCGCAACTGTCTATTCTGTTTGATCTTACGTCTGAGAACATTCGCCGCGTGTGGCGCGATGATGTGAGGGGAGGAGAAATGTCGACCGGCTCACCCCGTGAAAAGGATGCGTCAGGCCGCGCTCGCAGCATGCGGGATTTCCCCATGCAGGCTGCATTGATTCAGAATTGGTCATGCCGGAAGGCAGACTTTGACGATTCGGAGGGTATTGCGGATCGTCCCGATTGCGCGGGCGGTCTCAATGCGCCGGAACGACCCTGGTTGCGAACGCCGTGGATTGTCCGGAACGGAATTCAACATGACGCGAGGCACGGATGCGATCTCTTACCGCGATTCTTGTGGCAGCGGTATTGCTGGGCGGCTCACTGCTTGTGGGATACCAGCCGGTTGACGCCACTCCGCCGCCGGCCGGTCCTCTGCTGGCTCCGAGTCCGGACGCATCCTCATCGCCTGTGGACACGGCGCCCGTCGTCGCCTCCCTCACGGCGGAAGCGCCGCCGTCGCCCGCCCCGTCTAATGCGGCAAGCTCGTACTTCACCGTTGTCGGCGCGGTGCGATTTCCCGGCACCTACTCCAGCGACGATGCGCAGGTTCTGCTCAGCGACCTAATCGAGCGAGCCGGCGGCGTTAATCAGGATGCAACCGGCACGATTCGGCTCTTGAATGATCGCAGATCGGAGCAGGTCGCCTTTTCGGCTGACCTGCCGCCGGTGAGCGTGACCGCCGGGTCGACAATCGTTGTCGAGTCGAATCGGAGCGGGCCTCATCGAGCGGCGGCGGACGAACCGACGGTGACCGACGTCGCCTGCATCAACCTGCTGGATCGTCCCGTTGTCTTGTTTCTGACGCCCGGCTACGAGAGCGTTGCGAAGGTGCTCGACAGCCTTGGTCAACCGCCGGAGTTGCAGAGTTCCCTGCAGGTGATCAGCTCGCAACGCGGGCTGGCGGCCGGCCGGTCAATGCTCACTTCCGGGGCCGTTCTCATCTTCGATCCCGCCCAAATCGATCGCGCCGCGCTCGCGCGGGTCGAGGCTCACTTGCGGCAGGACGTTCAGCCGTTCGATGCCGCTGAGACGACTGAACCGCCCCAGGAGGTCGTGGACGCCCTGCAGTTGCTGCGGCAGGGGATGACCGTGGACGAGCGCGCGACGAGGGAGCCTCCATCAACCACGGAGACGTCCCAGCAACCGGCACTCCTTCCCAAGCGCTCTCTGCCCGACCCCGTCGCGGTCGAGCATCCGGCCGGGCCGGCGCTGAATGACGCAGATGCGGTCGATGCATCAGCCGGGGCGCAGCAACGGATTGACGACGATGCGGCGCAGCCGGGATTGGTGATTTCGGCCCGGAGTGAGGTCCACGCCCGAACACCAGCGCGGTACGTCCGCGAGTCGAGACCGCAATCGGGCCCTTCGGAGCCCCGCGTGGCCGCAACGACCGGCCTTTCCGCACCTGAGCCCGAAACGAATCAATCCCCTTCCGTCGCAACTCACGATGCCGCAGCGTTCGCCGAGACGGACGTGCAGAAGACGGGGAAAACGTCCCGGACGACGACCTCGATCGCCGGCAACCGACCGGGTGAGAAATTGCGGAAACGATCAAAATCTTCGCTCACCGGCCTCGGAAAAATCGCCCTCGCGACCGGTTTGATCGCCACGCTGGGCCTGCTGGGCGCCGTATCGTGGGCGCACCTGGAGCGGCGTCGACGTCGGAGAGCGTCGAAGCGGGCGGCCGATTCTTCAGGCGTGCCGCAAACAGCGCGCACCGGCGAACCCGCGCTGCCGGCGCAACCGGCGGGGGTTCTGGATGAACTCATCAACAACACAATGCCGCTGATCGAAGAAGAAACTGTGTTTCCTGAAGAACTGAAGTTCCACGGGCGAACGGTCGGCTACCGGTACCTGCTGCATAGCGAGCCGCACTCACTCAAGGGACCGCACTTCGCATCCCGGCAGCAGAGTCGCCCCACAGAGCAGGTCGCGGTCGCGGCGGCCGGCGGTGATTCTGAGCCGCAGGCCAACGCCGAGCGAACGAATCAACATCGTCGCGATGTCGGACCTCTGGAACGCGCGCTGCGCGCGGCGAACAAGTCGCAGCAATCGGAGAACCCTCAATGAGTATCGCCCTCGACATCGACGGTCGCCGCCTTTCGTCGCTGCGCCGGCAGGGTCGCCGCCTGATCGGCCGGCACTCACCGGCTTGCTATCTGTCGGTTCCTCCGCACGACGCAGAAAAGAGACTGCTGGAGCGGGCCCGCATTCCCTATGCAACCTGCGACGGCAATACGATCCTCCTCGGACGACACGCCGCCGATCTCGCTCCCCTGTTGCACGTCCCCCGCCTGCCCCTGCTCCCCGAGGGCCGAGTTCCGGAGAATGATCCGCTGGCGCGTCAGATGCTCGCTGCGATCATCGAGTCGCTCCTGCCGGAGCCGGTCGTCAAGAACGAAACCTGTGCGCTGCTCCTGCCGCAGGGGGAAACGGCGCGGGATCGCGAACCAACGCGGGAATGGGAGTTCTTCTCGCGGGTCGTCCGGTTGCGGGGCTACGAACCGGTCGCTGTCAAGAAATGCCAGGCGCTCGCGCTGGCGGAACTCGGGCACACGGCCTTCACCGGGCTCACACTGCGAGTCGAAGCGTCTTCATCCGGATTGGCGCTGGTTCACAACGGCAGGGTCGCGGAAGAAGCCGTCCTGCCGCGCGGGGGCGATTGGATCGACGAGCAGTTGGCGCGCAAGACGGAGCGCGTCATCTGGGACATGAACGGCAACAGCTACATCGACCTCGCCGCCATTGAAACCTGGAAACGCCAAACAGCCCTCGATCTCCACAACCCGGCCGACGACGACGTGCAGATTCTCGCCTATACCTGCCAGACGCTCTTGCAGGAACTCATTAACGCGCTCGCCGTCCAGCTCACGAACAACGTTCACGTCGAGACACTCCGTCAGGCGCAAACGCTCGTGTGTTGTGGCGATCTGCCGCGCATGAGGGGTTTCACACCGCTGCTCGGGGAACTGATTCACCGGAACCGGCTCCCGGTCGCCGTCGCCGATCTGAAAATCGTCGACGACCCGCTCTACGCGATCGCGCGGGGAGGCCTCATCGCGGCCGAACTCGAATCGCCGCAGTCCCCCGCCGTCGCGGCCTGATCTTCAATACCGGCGGAACAGTGAGCGAAGACAGGATCACGAGCAACGCTTGAACGGTGGTCCGCACAGCGGACCCTACGGCTGAACACCGGCAGAACAGTGAGCGGTGCGGCGTCAGCCTGCGGATGCCCCTCCACGACGTCCGATCCCGACGTACTTAAAGCCGCTCGCCCGCATTTCCTCCGGTTCCCATACGTTGCGCCCGTCAATGACAATCGGCCTTCGCATTGAGGCGAACATGCGGGCAAGGTCCGGGGACCGGAAGTTTTCCCACTCGGTGCACAGCACCAGCGCGTCAGCGCCGTCCAGTGCGGCGTAAGGATCGTCGTGATACAACAAGCGGTCTCCAAACTCGGAACGCACGTTCTCCATCGCCTCCGGGTCGGAAACGCGAATCTCCGCACCTACTTTGAGTAGTTGACGGATCAACACCAACGCCGGCGCTTCACGGATGTCGTCTGTCTGCGGCTTGAAGGCCAGGCCCCAGACCGCCACGCGGCGCCCCGGCAGTTTCCCACCCAAGCAATCGCTGAGTTTCTCAAACAACACGTGTTTCTGCCGCGTGTTCACCTCGTCGACCACCTTCAGCAAGTTCGCATCAAACTGCGCGGCCTCGGCCACGCGGACGGCCGCACGAACGTCCTTCGGAAAGCACGATCCTCCGTATCCCGCGCCGGGATACAGAAACGAGAACCCGATCCGCCGGTCGTATCCGATTCCTTTACGGACTTCGTCGATGTCGGCGTCGACTCGCTCGCACAGGTTCGCCATCTCGTTGATGAAGCTGATTTTCGTCGCCAGAAAACAGTTTGCGACATACTTGGTCATCTCCGCGCTCTCGAGCCCCATCACCAGGAACGGCCGTTCCGCATCCAGATAGGGTTCATAAACCTCCTTGAGCAGCTCAGCGACTTCGGGACGGTCGACACCGATCACGACGCGGTCGGGCTTCGTGAAATCGTCGACCGCGCATCCCTCCTTGAGAAACTCCGGATTCGAAGCCACGTCCACTGAGCGTCCCGTCAACTCGCGAAGTCGCACCGCAATTCGTCGATTCGTCCCCACCGGAACGGTGCTCTTGACAACCACGACGGCATCCTCAGACAGATCCGGTGCGATTCCCTCCGCAGCGGCGAAGATGTCTGACAGATCAGCCGACCCGTCGTCCTGCTGCGGAGTTCCCACGGCAAGAAACACCGCCCTGGCCTCGGAAACGACGGCCGCCGCGTCAGTCGTGAAGTGCAATCGGCCCGCCTTGCTGCACCGGCGAATGAGCTCTTCGAGCCCCGGCTCATAGATCGGGATTCGTCCGCTCTGGAGCAGCTCGACTTTTTTCTCGTCAATGTCGACGCACGTGACGTCGTTCCCGCTCTCCGACAGGCACGTCCCGGTGACCAGTCCGACGTAGCCCGTTCCGATCATGACAATTTTCACGACGTTCCCTTCTCAATATGCTGCGGCGGGCAACGAACGACCGTGCGCGACCGTTCGATTGTAAAGCATCATCGATCAAACGCGGTCGGTTCAGTGAGGATGCGTTGCCGGGAACCACCGTAATTCCGAGCGCCGGGCCGGATTATTCATCAAGAATTGCACCACAGAGACACAGAGGACACGGAGAAAAAGACTTAGAGGCGAAATTCCACACGCGGCATGTTCGACATTGCGTGCTGCCTGCGATGAAATCCGCGGGCCGCCTGGCGTCATCCCTGACGCAATTCCAGCGCGGTTGGCGCGTGACGAGAGGACACGAGTGGTTGTTCAATCCTGAATTGACGGGTTGGGTGCCACTGGCTTTGCCAGCGCCTCGCGGCGTAGACGTCCTTTCTGGTTCGCACTGGCGGAGCCAGTGGCACCCGTCGATTGAGTCTTGATGAGGCACAAACCGTTCACGATCTTGACATTCGCGCGCCATGCGGCGCCGATGCGGGCGGACGCACTCCCGAAACTGTCGTTTACACGCATCTCTCGATCCCTGATTGAGTGACTCCCCGAGAGATTCGAATGGAACGCGGATGACCACGGATGGGACCGATTTTCACTGATTGATGTCTTGCGTGTCGATGCCATGCGATCCTGAATCGATGCGGCCTCGGCGCTGCCGCCGCTTGAGGTATACCTCGAAGATCCGTGCTGATCCGCCAAATCTGCGAGAATCTGTGTCCTATTCGAGAATCCCCTGGAGCCGGGCTCCAGCCGACTTGTGCTAACTGACAGACACCCAAACTCCTCAATGACTCCGTGTCTCGGTGGTGAATAATCCGGGCCGGTCCCGACGGCGTCGGACCGGTGATTGCGGCGGAAAATGGCGCGTTCCTTGACGCGGAACCGAACCGCCCGAGGGGGATCCCCATGCTTTTCTCCTGGTTTCGAAATCGAAGGCGACGGAAACTCCGGGACGCGCCGTTTCCCGCCGAGTGGGAAACGATCATCGAGGACAACGTCCGCCACGTCGCCCGACTCAGCGAGCCGGAACGATTGCAACTGGAGAGCAACGTCCAGGTCTTCGTCGCGGAAAAGAACTGGGAGGGCGTGTACGGGCAGGAGATCAACGACGAAGTCTGCGTGACCGTCGCCGCGCAGGCCTGCTATCTCATCGTCGGACTCAACATCGGCTGGTACGACCGCGTTCAGTCAATCCTCATCTATCCCAACGCCTACTCCGCTCCGCAACAGTTCACTGTCAGCGGATCACTCGTCGTCGAAGGCCGCTCGCACCGACTGGGGGAAGCCTGGTATCGCGGCCCCGTCGTCCTTTCCTGGCCGGATGTTCTCTCCGGCGGGCGTCGAGAGGGGCGGCGCTCCAATCTTGTCTTTCACGAGTTCGCTCACGAACTCGACATGCTCAACGGGGGTTCTGCCGATGGAACGCCCCCCATGCATTCTCCCGTAGACGCTGAGCGTTGGAAGTCGGTGATGACGGAAGAATTCAGCAACCTCTGCCGCGACTGCCGCTCCGGCCAACCCTCGCTGCTCGACTGCTACGGCGCCGAGAACGCCGCTGAGTTCTTCGCCGTGGCGACCGAGACATTCTTCCAGGAACCGGTCCGGCTCCGTCGCCGCCACCCCCAGCTCTACGAAACATTGAGCCACTTCTACCGCCAGGATCCCGCCACCCGACTCCTCCCAGCCACGTAGAACACGCTTCCAGGCCTGTGTTCGCCCGAAGGCTCACGACTTCGGCTACAGGACCGG
>ERZ869936.751-NODE-751-length-27640-cov-6.662244_pt1 | contig 27640 bp, 24 predicted proteins | sample MGYA00520876_ERZ869936 | MGnify/ENA primary metagenome ERZ869936 (study PRJEB32218, sample SAMN09650985) | biofilter metagenome | isolation source: enrty point of leading RO module | place: Saudi Arabia: Thuwal, RO plant located on Red Sea | collected 2016-02-17 ... | reverse complement strand
GTGTCAGCGAAAGCGGCGGCGACCTGGTGCTCACCTTCAACTGCCTGCCGGTGGCGGCGCGTGGTGGCGCGAGTCTGAAGGTGGCGTACAGCGCGACGCTGGCGGGATGGACGCCGACGACCAATGTGGTGCCGGATGCCAGCGGTGCCGATGCCGGCGGAGTGGTGAGCTACGTGGTCAGCGGACCAAGCGGCTCTCCCTCAGTCAACAGCGTGACGGCGACGATCGACTCGTCGGCGGCCGCCGGAGGCAAGCTCTTCGGCCGCCTCGAGGGCACCGAGTGAGTTCTGCCTGAGTGAATCCCAACGCCGCTTCCCGATCGCGGGGAGCGGCGTTTTTCTTGCCGGGATGGCGCCGCTCCCGGTCGCCTGCCCGGAAGGGGTCTCGGATGCATCCACCGGAAAGCCGGCCTGACCGTTTTGGATGTCGATCACTGGAACCTCCAGGAAGCCAGGAGCGCGAAGGCATGGAATTTGAAGGATCTCATTGGTCCAGCTTGGCGACCTTGGCGTCTGCTTGGCGCTGATTTCAAGATGGGGAGGTAATCTCAAGGAGTTGATATATGACCTGAAATCCTCCCCCCCACGACGGGCATCAAATGCCCAGCAAATAGGCAAGTGACGAGAACGAAAAATGCTGGTGGAAGGGGCCATGACGGTTTCTTTAGCGGACAGATTGTCAGACGTCCTTACCTTGGTCGCTGGCACGCGGATTCAGAACCCAACCGAAGCCCCATGAAACCAAATCCACACATTGCCGCCGCGGCGACGCTCGTCGCGTTCGCCATGATGGGTGCCGTCCCCATAACAAGCGCCGCAACCGAAACCGCCTACTGGGACGGCAACGACACCGATGCCAACGCCAACGGCGGAGACGGCACCTGGGGCGGAGCCACCACCAACTGGGACGACGCGGCCACTGGCGGCTCCGACATCGCCTGGGATGGTGATGCCAGCGGCGACGACACCGCCGTCTTCGGCGGCACGGCCGGCACCGTGACGGTCAGTGGACCGATCGATCTCAACACCCTTTCGTTCAGCAACTTGTCTTCGACCAACAAATACACGATCGATGGCGGCACGTTGAACTTCGGCGTCGGTGGTTCCATCAAGCCGAACTTCACAAACCAAGTGAACTTCACCGACTTCGGCTTCATCACTTCCGCCATCACCGGGTCTCCGAATATCGTCTATTCGGGATCCCAGTTTAATAACCAAGTGGTGTTCGCCCCGGCGTCGGGAAGCGTGGCTCTTGGGACGGTCAGTGGCGCCGGAGTGACGAGGTTGGCGGGTAGTACGACGGGTAACACCTTGGTGGGGGTCAGCGACAATAACTCCAAGATCAAGATGAGCAGCGGAACCTGGACACTGACCGGTACAGCTCGGGCTTACGAACACTTCATCGAGGGCGGTGACTTCATCATCGGCGGCACCGGCAGCCTGCAGAACAGCAGCCGCTCCATCCAGCTCAACGGAGGCACGCTGCACTACAACCACCCGGGGGCCGTGAAGGACGACAACACCGGATCCGGCGGCGACAACGATTTCAGATTCAGGGGTGGCAGCCTCGACAACACCAGTGGCGCGGCCATCGCCACCTCGGCCTTCAACCCGGGAATGACCTGGGAAGCCGACTGGACCTTCATCGGCAGCAATGGTGCGAACAGTGACCTCTACCTGGGTAATGGCAAGGTGGTCGTGATCGGTGCCACGCGCCAGGTGACCGTTCAGAACGCGGCGACGACCCTCAGCTACGGCGGCGAGGTCGCCGAAGGCTCGGCGGGCCTCGGTATCACCAAGGCGGGTCCGGGAACCCTCGTCCTCGGGGCCGTCAACTCCTACACCGGACCGACCACGGTCACCGGCGGCACCCTCTCAATCGGAGACGGCACCAACAACAGCAACTTGGGAGATCTTTCCGTGGTGTCCGTCGACAATGGAGCCAAGCTCGACCTGAACTTCAGCAGCGGTAATCCGGATACCGTGCTCTTCCTTGTCCTCGGAGGAAGCCCCATGGCTCCGGGTCAGTATGGTCACGGCGATAGCGGGGCCGACAACGGCGGCGCTGGAGTTGGCGCCTTCAATGCGTTCTTCGAGGCAAACACGGGCATCATCAACAACACCGGCAGCGCCTCAGGCCTTGCATTCTGGGATGGCGGCGCGGTGGATATCGGCACCGATGGCGACGCTGCCAGTGCCGGCGGCAACGGCACCTGGGATGCCCTCATCGAGAACTGGGACAAAGGCTTCACCGCCCACGACGCGTGGCAGAACGGCAATCTCGACGCCGCGATACTCGGCGGTGCGGGCGGGACCATCACGCTGGGTGACGATATCGTTGCCGGCGGGATCATGTCGGGCTCCGCCTACACGATCAATGGCGGAGGCAACACGCTCACGCTGGATGTTTCTTCCGGAACCCCGGTGATTGATGTGCCGTCCAACCAGCTCACCATCAACAGTGTCATCGATGGCAACGAAGGACTCCAGAAGGACGGAGCGGGAACCCTCCGCCTTTCCGGAGAGAATACGTTCACGGGCGGGGTGGTGCTTAACGCTGGCGATCTCTTCGTGGATACCGAAAGTCCCTACGAGGGATGGGGCACCGACACCCTGACCATCAACGGGGGAAGGATTCGGACAAATAGCGCCGGCACCTTCACCACCGACAATGACAGCGTCTGGAATGCCAGCTTCGGGGTTTACCGGGGAGTTACCGGCACGGCCGTTTGGAATCACGATGGCAATGTCACGTTGGGTGGCAACGTCACGGTCACAAGCGCGAACAACTTCTGGGAAACCAACATAGGCGGTGACATCGATGAGACGGGAGGTAGCCGCAGCCTGACGATCGCCGGCAGCGGTCATACGCTCACGCTCGACGGTGCGAACACCTTCTCGGGTGGCCTGACCTACAGCGGTGGCGCCACCCTCAAGATCAACCATGCCTCGGCGCTGGGTTCGGGACCATTCACCATCACCAATGGAACGATCGACAACACCTCCGGAAGCCCTGTCGTCCTGAACACGGCCAACCTTCAGAATTGGAACGCGAACATCGCATTCACCGGCTCGAACGACCTGAACCTTGGGACCGGCGCCGTGACGATCAACGCCAACCGCACCGTGACCGTCAGCGCTGGCACCCTCACCGTGGGCGGCGGCATCGGCCAGAGCGGGACCCGGACGCTGACCAAGAACGGCAACGGCACGCTGGTGCTTGGCGGTGCCAACACCTACACCGGCAACACGACCGTCTCCACCGGCACGCTGGCTCTGGTCGGCGGCAGCCAGAACTCGGCGATCACGGTGAATTCGGGAGCCACGCTTGGCTTGAGCCTCAATACAGGGTCTCCCGCCACCGCCACGACCACCTCGACGAAGTCGCTTACGCTGGTTGCCGGCCATGCGATCACCGTCAGTGGTACGGTGGACAATTCGTCAGACTATCTGCTGATGACCGCTGCCTTGGGTATTACCGGCACGCCTGCGGACCCGGGGATCCCAGACTATCAACTGACAATCGTTGATAACGGCGGCGTTGACGAACTTTGGTTGGAATACACCGGAGTCGGTGGAGCCCCCGACATTGCGGTGGATCAGGGCAGTGCCATCGGCAACGGCGGCTCGAAGGACTTCGGCACCCATGTCATCGGCACGAACGCCGACCTGGTCTTCACCATCACCAACAACGGCACCGCAGACCTCAACCTGACGGGCACGCCTCCCGACTACGTGGTGGTCGGGGGCACCCACCCGGGAGACTTCTCGGTGACGGCCCAGCCGTCCACTCCGGTAAGCTCGGGCGGAGGAACCACCAACCTCACGGTTCGGTTCACCCCGCAGGCGGCGGGCGCGCGCAGTGCGACGATCACCATCGCCAGCAACGACCCCGTCGATGGGTCCTTCGTGATCAACCTGACGGGCACCGGGCAGACGGCCTACGAGGCCTGGTCGAACGGAGGCGGGGGCTTCGCCGCCGACGACAACGGCGACGGCATCGACAACGGCATGGCGTGGCTGCTCGGTGCGGCCGATCCGAATGCCGACGCGACGGGCCTGCTGCCGGGTGTCAGCGAAAGCGGCGGGGACCTGGTGCTGACCTTCAACTGCCTGCCGGTGGCCGCACGTGGTGGCGCGAGCCTGAAGGTGGCGTACAGCGCGACGCTGGCCGGGTGGACGCCGACCACCAACGTGGTTCCGGATGCCACCGGTGCCGATGCCGGCGGAGTGGTGAGTTACTTGGTCAGCGGACCCAGCGGCTCTCCCTCGGTCAAGAGCGTGACGGCGACCATCGACTCGTCGGCGGCCGCCGGAGGCAAGCTCTTCGGCCGTCTCGAGGGCACCGAGTGAGACCTGCCCGAATCAATCCCAACGCCGGTCCCGCGAGTCGGGACCGGCGTTTTTCGTTCCCCGGTTCCAAAGGACCGCCGATCTCCGAATCGGCACCGCATCCAGATTCCTGAAGATGCCGATTCGGAGATCGGCGGTCCTGTTCCTTTCGCATCGCCGGGACGCCCCGCCCCCGATGCGCGACTCCTTGCACACGACGCACGATACTCTTGATCGATGTGCGACGCCCATGTCGCTTGATCACACTCCGAGCCGACGAAGCGAAGATCAGCCTTCGGGATCGTCCAGGATCATCCGCAATCTCCCCCCGAGTTCCGGCGGGAAGCGGCCGGGCCAGGTTTCATCACCAGACCCACGGCGAGGAGGTCGCGCAGGTGCATCCGGTCATTGTCGCGGAAGGAAATCAGCTTCATGCGGACCAAATCGTCCAGCGGGATCAGCTCGAGGCCCTCGCCCTTTTCCGTCCTGACGAGTTCAGGCGTCGGTTCAATGGCATCCGGTACCGCCTTCTCCCCCGCCCACAGCACATGCACCGCGTCGCGGACCTTGGCATCGGGGCCGTCGAGAAAGACATCCATGGATGCCGTCTTGCCCGGCGAGGCCACCCGGCGATGGATGAAGCCGGCCGCCTGCATGGCCGCGAAGGCCCTCTCCCGGTCGGAGCGACGCAGGAGGATGTCCACCTTCCTGCTATTGCGCACGGCGGAATCGTCCACCCGGGACACCCACGCGGCGACGGCATTGCCGCCCACCACCGAGTAGTCGATCCCCGCCTGTGCGAGGGCGGCGGCGGCGCGCTCGAGACGCCGTCTCACATCATCGATGCTCTTCGCCATGCGCTGCCAGGACACGGGTCGCAGAGCGATTGCCCTGCTCGTGCGGCAAGCCTGCCACGGAACCGCCGCAAACCAAGGTGGATTCTCCCAAGCAGTCCTTTACAAGCCCCGGAACCCCTGCGAAGAACTCCAAAATTTAGCCGCAACCTGCGGCTGAGAACGCCTCCCCGCCATGCCCAAAGACACCTCCATCAAGAAGATCCTCGTCATCGGCTCCGGTCCCATCGTCATCGGGCAGGGCTGCGAGTTCGACTACTCCGGCGTCCAGGCCTGCAAGGCGCTGCGGGAGGAGGGCTACGAGGTGGTGCTGGTGAACTCGAACCCGGCGACGATCATGACCGACCCGGAGTTCGCGCACCGGACCTATGTCGAGCCGATCACGCCGGAGGTGATCGAGAAGATCATCATCAAGGAACGGCCCGACGCGCTGCTGCCGACCCTCGGCGGCCAGACCGCGCTCAATGCCTCGATGGACCTTTTCAAGTCGGGCACGCTCGACAAGCACGGGGTGAAGATGATCGGCGCCAATTCCGAGGCCATCGACAAGGGCGAGGACCGCCAGCGGTTCAAGGACGCGATGGTCAAGATCGGCATCGACATCCCCCACTCCGGCACCGCGCACACGATGGAGGAGGCGCGCAAGGTCGCCACCGAGTTGGAGGAGCTCACCGGCAAGCGCTTTCCGCTGATCATCCGCCCGGCCTTCACCCTCGGCGGCCAGGGCGGCGGCATCGCCTACAACCGCGAGGAGTTCGAGGAGATCGTCCACCGCGGGCTCGACCTGTCGCCGGTCAGCGAGGTGCTGATCGAGGAAAGCCTGCTCGGCTGGAAGGAATTCGAGATGGAGGTCATGCGCGACCGCGCCGACAACTGCGTGGTCATCTGCGCGATCGAGAACATCGACCCGATGGGCGTCCACACCGGCGACTCGATCACCGTCGCCCCGGCGCAGACGCTGACCGACCGCGAGTACCAGATCATGCGCGACGCCTCCTTCGCGGTGATCCGCGAGATCGGCGTGGAAACGGGCGGCTCGAACATCCAGTTCTCCATCGACCCGGTGAGCGGCCGGATGATCGTGATCGAGATGAACCCCCGCGTCTCGCGCAGCTCGGCGCTGGCCTCGAAGGCGACCGGTTTCCCGATCGCCAAGATCGCCGCCAAGCTCGCCGTCGGCTACACGCTCGACGAGCTGCCCAACGACATCACCCGCGAGACGCCGGCGAGCTTCGAGCCGACCATCGACTACGTGGTCACCAAGCTGCCGCGCTTCACCTTCGAGAAGTTTCCTACGGCGAACGCCGTACTCACCACCCAGATGAAGGCGGTGGGCGAGGCGATGTCGATCGGCCGCACCTTCAAGGAATCGATGCAGAAGGCGCTCCGCTCGCTGGAGACCGGCCGCTGGGGCTTCGGCTTCGACCCCAAGGTCCCCGGCGCGCCGATGCACCCGGAGATCGAGCAGAAGCTCGCCGTGCCGAACGCCGAGCGCATCTTCTGGGTCCAGGTCGCCTTCACCAATGGCTGGTCCATCGACGAGGTCTTCGAGGTCACCAAGATCGACCCGTGGTTCCTGCACCATCTCAAGGAAATCGCCGAGGAGGGCCGGACGCTGGCCGAGTGCGACCTCAAGCACGCCAAGCGCCTCGGCTTCGCCGACCGCCAGATCGCCCGCGCCCGCAACTTGGCCGCCGCCCGCGACAGCGGCCACGCACAGTCGGAGGTCGATGCCGTGACCGAGGACTCGGTGCGCGAGGAACGCAAGGCCGCCGGCATCGTGCCCGGCTACCGGCTGGTCGATACCTGCGCGGCGGAGTTCGAGGCGTACACGCCGTATTTCTACTCGAGCTACGGCGACGAGAACGAGGCGCGGGAGACCGACAAGAAGAAGATCATCATCCTCGGTGGCGGCCCGAACCGGATCGGCCAGGGGATCGAGTTCGACTACTGCTGCGTCCACGCCGCCTTCGCCTCGAAGGAGGCCGGCTACGAGGCGATCATGGTGAACTCCAACCCGGAGACCGTCTCCACCGACTACGACACCTCCGACAAGCTGTTCTTCGAGCCGCTCACGCTCGAGGACGTGCTCAACATCTGCGACCAGGAAAAGCCGCACGGCGTGATCGTCCAGTTCGGCGGCCAGACGCCGCTCAACCTCGCCGCCGACCTCAAGCGCCACGGCGTCCCGATCATCGGCACCTCGCCGGAGAGCATCGACCTCGCCGAGGACCGCAAGCACTTCTCCGAGCTGCTCGACAAGCTCGGCCTGAAGCAGGCCGAGGCCGGTACCGCGGTCGACGAGGAGGGCGCGCTCGCGGTCGCCAACCGCATCGGCTACCCGGTGCTGGTCCGCCCGTCCTTCGTGCTCGGCGGCCGCGCGATGATGATCGTCTACAACGACGACGAGCTGAAGCGCTACATGCGCGACGCCGTCGACGCCTCGCCGGAGAAGCCGGTGCTGGTCGACCGCTTCCTCGACGGCGCGACGGAGGTCGATGTCGACTGCATCGCCGATGGCAAGACGGCGGTGGTCGGCGCGATCATGGAGCACATCGAGCAGGCCGGCGTGCACTCCGGCGACTCGGCCTGCTGCATCCCCTCGTACTCGCTCTCCGACAAGATCAAGGCCGAGATCGAGACCGCGGCGAAGGACCTCGCCCGCGAGCTCGACGTGAAGGGGCTGATGAACATCCAGTTCGCGGTCAAGGACGACGAGCTCTACGTCATCGAGGTCAATCCGCGCGCGTCGCGCACCGTGCCCTTCGTCTCGAAGGCGACCGGCGTGCCGCTGGCGAAGTACGCGACCCAGATCATGCTGGGCAAGACGCTCGAGGAGATCGGATTTACGGAAACCGTCGTACCTCCGCACTTCTCGGTGAAGGAGGCCGTGTTCCCGTGGAACCGCTTTCCGGGCATCGACATCGTGCTGCGAGCCGAGATGAAATGGGCCGGCGCGGTGCTGGGCATTGATGCCGACTGGGGCATGGCCGGCGCCAAGAGTGAGATCAGCGAATTCAACCCGCTGCATACCGGGGGCAACGTCTTCATTTCGGTGATCGACCGCGAAAAGCCGCGTGCGGTCGCGGTGGCGAAGGACCTCGTCGATCTCGGCTTCACCATCTGGGCGACCGGCGGGACCTACACCCACCTCAAGGAGGCCGGCGTGCCCGCCGAGCGGGTCTACAAGCTGCACGAGGGGCGTCGCCCCAACGTGGTGGACATGATGAAGAACGGCGAGATCGACTTCATCATCAACACGCCCAGCGACGAGGCGGCGCGCGAGGACGAGGTGAAGATCCGCTCCACCGCGATCGCGATGAAGGTTTCCCACGCCACCAACCTCGCCGCCGCCGAGGCCTGCGTGAAGGGGATCCGCTCGCTCAAGGAGAAGGAGCTGACCGTCAAGCCGCTGCAGGACTTCCACGCCTGAGGCCGCGGCCCGGTCCGGCGACTCGGCACTTGGCAGCGGGCACTCGCGCCGTAGCTTGAGGGCGTGATCCCGCCCACCTGCCGCGACCGCGTGGTCGCCCCGTCCCTGCTCGCCGCCGATTTCTCGAAGGTCGGCGAGGAAGTCACCCGCGCCATCCGCGCCGGCGCCGACTGGCTGCACCTCGACGTGATGGACGGCCATTTCGTCAACAACATCTCCTTCGGTCCGCCGGTCATCCAGGCCGTCCACGAGCACAACGACATCTTCCTCGACGTCCACCTGATGATCTCGCGGCCCGGCCGCTACCTCGACGATTACATCAAGGCCGGCGCCGACAACCTCACGGTTCACGTCGAGGCCGATCATGATGTCGCGGAAACGCTCGGCCGCATCCGTGAGGCGGGATCCATGGCGGGACTTGCCCTGAATCCGGCGACGCCGATCGGGGAGGTGGAACCCTTTCTCGACCAGATCGACCTGCTGCTGTGCATGACCGTCGTTCCGGGTTTCGGCGGGCAGTCCTTCATGCCCGAGGTGCTGCCGAAGATCGAGGCGGCGGCGAAGTGGCGCGACGATCGCGGGCTGACCTTCCACATCGAGGTCGATGGCGGCATCGATGCGGATACCGCCGGACGCTGTGCTGCCGCCGGGGCGAACGTGATGGTCGCCGGTTCCTCCACCTTCCGCGCGCCCGACATGGGGGCGGCGGTGAAATCGATCCGCGAAGCCTGATGGTCCTGCGCGTCAACGGCGAGACGATCGATCCCGAGTTGATCGACGAGGCCTTCCACCGGATCAAGTCCGAGGCGGAGGTGGCGACCGAGGTCTCGTGCTGCGAGCGCGACGAGGAATTCCGCCAGCGCGCCGAGGACGAGGTGATCGAGGGCGTGCTGCTGGCGCAGGAGGCGGAGCGGCGCGTGGCCGACCCGTCCGCCGACGAGGTCCGCGAGGCGCTGGAGGACTCGCTGCGCGAATGGCGGCAGCATGGAGCGTCATGGGACATGCTCGAGGCGCAGCGGGACCAGCTCCGCGACGAAACCAAGGCGCGGCTGCGGATGGAGAAGTTCGCCGGGCAGGTCTGGGCGGACCTTCCCGAGCCGGACGGGACGGCACTGCGCGCCTGGTTCGACGACCATGCGGGCCGCTTCCGCAGGCGGGCGCGGGCGAAGGTGCGCCACCTGGTGCGTTTCCCGGAGGGGGATCCACAGGGCGAGTACCGGCTGATGCTTTCGCTCCGCGAGCGGGCCCTGGCGGGCGAGGATTTCACCAGGCTGGCCGACGAGCACACCGCCCGCGAGGACAAGGAGACCGACCTCGGCTGGATCGAGCACGAACGGCTGCTCAACACCTTCGAGACGATGCTTTTCTCGCTGCGCGACGGCGAGGTGAGCCCGGTGTTCTTCTACGAGCAGTGCCTGCACCTGGTGCGGATCGAGAAACTCGAGCCCGAGCACGTGCCGGCCTTCGAGGACCTCGAGGACGAGATCCGCGAAGCCTTCATCGCCGACCAGCGCCGCGAAGCCCTGCACCGGCTGGCGGTGAAACTACGGGAGACGGCGGACATCGTGAGGGAGTGAATGAAAAACATCTCCTTGTCTCATCGCATCAACGGTGGCCGGTCCCCATGCCAAATCGAGGTCGCCTGTATTCCACTGAATCACCGCTCACCGTCAGGATCGGATGCATTCCATTCCCGTGAAGCAGCTTGATCTCGGTTTTGCAGTTGGAAATCCTAATCAATCCAATGCCTTCCAGGTCATCGGTGCGTGGCAATGCACGATAAGGACGCGGGGGCTCACAGTTTGAATCCTTGGAGGGCGGCGTGTTGGGCGCGGGCGGCTGGAGCACGCGGTTCTACAAGCCGCTCATCGGTTCGGGCCTTGCGTTCGGTTCGGATCACTGAACCGCCATCCCCCTGAGGCTCCGAAAAATGGGGAGACAATGTCAGGACTCCGACCGTCCGTGGCCAGCCCCCTGTTCAGTGCCGCCTTGCTCGCCTTTTGGCGCCTTGAATCTTGGATCACCGGCCTCGCGGCGTTGCAACGAGCGTCCGAGCGCCATGACATCGAAACCGAATGCCTCGGCGATCTCCCGCTTGTGGCGGCGGACTTCGGTGATGACCGGATCCATCACGGTCTTGGTATCATCCATCGCTTTCATCTTCGTTCTGTAGCAATTCATCCGGGCTGCACATCACCGGAAGCTCATACCCCGCGGATGAGACCGTCGCTTGCAGGCGGTCGCGAATGAAGGGATTGGCGATGTGCTTGAAGTTCCATGTCACAAGATAGCCGATACGATGAAACGAAGCCAACGCAATGTGGAGCGCATCCGATGCGGCCTTGGCGGGAACAAGTCCCGATGCCACGAGAGCCCGGGCCAGATCCAATCCCTCGTCCGGAAGCGGCAAGAGCGGTATGTCCCGGAGCAGTTCGAGACGTTCGGAGGCCATCAGGGGTTCTCCCTTGCCTACTTCGTCAAGGGTCTCAAGCGAGGTGAAGAGGTCAAAGCCCGAGCAGCCCCCGTCCCACCACCTCCTCGTTGCCGCTTGCTTGGCAGCTTGCAGGAGGCTGTCCGAAGTCCGGGCGACATAGTAGCTCGGAATCGTGGTCTCGATGTATGCAGTCGCCATGGTGCTTGACTGAGTGTTTCACGGCGGACGGCTTCCTGGATCGCCGAATGGAAAAGGATCTTCCTGTTCATCGCCCGACGGACTTACGGAGTTCATCGTAGGTGATGAACTCCGCCGTGCCGGCATCGACCTCGGCCTCCCGACACGCGAGTTCCTCGTCGTCGGGACCCGTGGGCGCGTCCCGGAGCCTGGCGAGGAGGTGCGCGCCGAGTCCCGCCTGATCCTCCTCGGGAAGCTGGTCCACATCCGGCAGCACGTCGGCCAAGGTCTTCACGGAAGGAGTTTCCGCGATGCCCGGGACGGTGTCAATTTTGGAGGAGGCTCCGAAAGCCGCTCCAGCGCCAGCCGGATGCCGGCGGCCTTGTGGAGGGTTTCCTCGTACTCCTTGTCCGGATCGGAGTCGGCGACGATGCCGGCGCCGGTGTGGAAGTGCAGTCGTCCGCCCTCGCGGACGATGGTGCGGATGGCGATGCTGAACTGGCTTTCGCCGTGGTAGCCGAGGTAGCCGATCGCGCCGCAGTAGATGCCGCGTGGCTCGCGCTCCAGCTCGCGGATGATCTCCATCGCCCGCCGCTTCGGCGCGCCGGTGATGCTGCCACCGGGGAAGCATGCCGCGAGCGCGTCCACGGCTCCGACCTCCTCGCGCAGCCGTCCGCGCACCGTGGAGACGAGGTGGTGGACCTGGCCGAGGGTTTCGAGCCGCAGCATCTCGGCGACCTCCACGCTGCCGAACTCGCTGACCTGCCCGAGGTCGTTGCGCAGGAGGTCGGTGATCATCACCAGCTCGGCGATCTCCTTGGGCGAGGTCTGCAGCTCGACCGCCGAACGCCGGTCGGCGGTGGGATCGGCGAAGCGGGGGCGGGTGCCCTTGATCGGGCGCGTCTCGATGCCGCGGCCGGAGATGCGCAGGAAGGTCTCGGGCGAGGAGGAAAGCACCTCCCTTCCATCCAGCGAGAGCCACGCGGCCATCGGCGCGGGCGAGGCCTCGCGCAGGCGCTCGTAGAGCGGGAACAACGATGACCCTCGTACTTCGGCCTCGAAGTGCTGGGCGAGGTTGACCTGGTAGATGTCGCCCGCGGCGATCCACTCGCGGATGCGGCGCACGCCATCGGTGAAACGTTCGCGGGGCCAGGTCCCGCGCACCGGGCCGACGAAGACGGGATCCGCCGCGACGCGTTCCATCCGCTCGGAAAGGGCGCCGGTTTCGTGCCAGCCGCCGCCTTCGGTGTGGACGAGCATTTCGGGGTAGTCGCCGAAGACGAAGGCGCCCTCGTAATCGACCCAGCCGCACAGGCCGCCGGCGGGGAAGCCGCGGTCGGCGCTGGGGGCGCCGCCGCCGCGTTCGGCGAGCCGCGCGGTCAGGCGGGCGCGGTCGGAGGGATCGTGGATGGAGCCCTTGAGAACCTCCACCGGATCGGCGGCGAGGACGGAAACCGGCGCGCCGCGGTCGGGCGGTGCGTTGCCCGCCGTGTCGAAGAAGACGAACCCGGGGCGGTGACGCAGGCGCGCCGCGACCTCGCCCGGCGTGAGATCGTCGAGGCGGGGCAGCCGGCGGGTGGCGGGCGGCGTCACGTGGTCACCACTATCGGGCCCCCCCCGGCCGCCAAGCGCCAAGTTGCCCGCCCGCCGGCGATGCAATCCCGCCTTGCTCCCCTGGGCGGCGCCCGCCTACCGTCGTGGCATGAGCGAGGCGGCCCTGCGTTCCGGCCCGAACCTGTGCTTCCGGCTGTCGTGCTGGGTGCTCGGGCTGGTGGCCTTCGTGCAACTGCTGGTCGCCGGCGTCGCCCTGGCGATCCGTTTCGAGGCCAGCCGCGAGGTGGTGGTGGAGGAGAAGATCGTCACCAAGCTGGTCAACATCGCGACACCCGCCGAGGCACCCGCCGCCCCGGTGGTCGCCCTGCCGCCCGCTCCCGAGCTTCCGGCCGAGGAGCCCCTGCCGGCGGCCCAGCCGCTGGACGCCCCGCCGATCGCCGACCCGGTGGTCGAGCGGCTGGTGACCGAGGCCCGCGAGGCCCGCGTGGCCGAAGACATGGGCAAGGCGATCGTGAAGCTGGAGGAGGCCCGGACCAAGGACCCCGGCGAGCCGAACGTCCATTTCGAACTCGGGATGGTCTACGAAACGATGGCGGCCTTCGACCCGGCGCTCGCCGACAAGGCGGCCGAGGCCTACCAGGAGGTCTTCAAGATGGGCACCACCAAGGCCGGCGCGCTCTATCCGCTGGCGGCGAGGAAGTTGCGCGACGGCATCTCGATGCCCGCCGACATGCGCGGCAAGCTCGCGCTCGGACGCACGCGGATCTTCCGGGACGATGACTTCGAGGGCGGCGAGCGGATCATCCTGACGATCCCGGTGCGCGCGGCGCCCGGCCACGAGCCGAAACCTCAGGACTTCTTCATCGAGGTCCCGTTCTTCGACGAAACCGCCCAGGGCGAGATCGTGCCGGCGCTGCCGGAGGCCAACGCGGCCGCCCAGGCCACGGTCACCTGGCCCACCGCTCCGATCGACTGGCTCGGCGGCGAGGAGGCGATGCGGGTGACCTACACGATTCCCCGCGCCGCGCCGTCCGACGAGCACCTGTTCGGCCGGCGGAAGTACTACGGACAGGTCGTCGAGCTGACCTACAAGAACGAGCTGATCGACAGCCAGGCGTGGCCGCGCCACCTCGCCTCGCGCAGCCGCGTGGAGCCCGCGGCGGGCCAGGATCCGGTGTTTCTCGAGGAGGATCTGAGTTTCGACGGCAGCCTGCTGCCGCCGCTGGATGACGAGATCCCGCTCGAGCCGACCCTGCCCCCCTTTCCCGCCGAACGCTGACATGGAATCACGCACGCTCGGGGACTACCGCCTGCTCGAACTCACCGAGGAACGCGAGGGGCAATCGATCTGGATCGCCGAGCAGGCTTCGGTCGGGCGCAGGGTGCGCTTGATGGAGCTGACCGACCCGTCGCTTCGCGAAAAGTTCCTCGCGGACATCCGGGCGAAGGCCGCGGTCGATCATCCGCTCATCAGCTCGGTCTACGAGGCGGTCGACGACGGCGATTGCTTCGCCGCGCTCGAGTTCATCAGCGGCAGCAGCCTGGCCGACCGCCTGCGGGCGCGGGAGGCGATGCGTCCGGCCGACCTCGCCCACGTCTTCCGCCGCATGGCCGAGGCGATGCTCCATCTCGAGGCCAGTGGTTTCGCCAGTCGTCCGCTCACGCCGCGAGACATCCATTTCGACCAGCATGGCGTCCTCCGGCTCGACAACATCGCGCGCGCCGGCGAGGCCGATCCCGCGGTCCGCCAGGCGGACATCGTGCGCCTGGGCGAGACCCTGCCGGCCCTTGTCGCCGACGGACTGCCTGGTGCCAGCCGGATCCTCACCGTGCTCGCCTGGATGCGCGGCGAGGGCATCGAGCAGCCGCTTGATTGGGAACGGGTCCGCTCGTACGGCGAGCAGATCGAGGACCAGTTGCGGGAGGTCCGCCCGCTCACCGGGGGCCCGCGCACCCAGCCGGCACCCCGGAAGTCCCGCCTGCCCGCGATCATCGCCGCCGTCGGCAGCCTCGCCGTGCTCGTCGCCGCGGCCTACATCCTGCTCCCGGACAAGAAGCCGGCTCCGCTGGTCACCGAGCCCACGCTGCCCGATCCCGTCCGGATCCCGGCGGGCGAGTATCCCACGCCCGATGGCGGCCGGGAAAAGTTCGATGCTTTCGAAATCGGCGCCTGCGAGGTGACCATCGGGGAATACCTGAAGTTCCTCCAGGTGCTCGACCGCCTCGATCCCGACGAGCGCGACGTCTTCGACCTTGAGGACCAGCCCGACGACAAACCGGGGCATGAACCCGGTGATTGGGAGGCGATGCTGACGGCCGCTCGCGAAGGAGGCACCTGGAACGGGCACCCGATCGACCTGTTCTTTCCGGTCGTCAACATCGACTGGTGGGATGCCTCGGCCTACTGCAACTGGAAGGGTGGCCGGCTGCCGACCCAGGAGGAGTGGTTCGCGGCGCTGCGGGCGGCCGCCGAGAAACCCGAGGTCCTGCAGCCCGCCGGATGGGGGCCGGTGACCGGGATCGGCATGAACGACCGCACCCCCAACGGTCTGCGCGGCATGGCGGGTTCGGTGGCCGAGTGGACCCGCCGCCCCGCAACCAATCCCGCCAACCCCCTCGGCGCGAAGCGGATGGTCATCATCGGCGGCTCCCACGAACGGCCGGCCAACGGCGCCCTGGCCCGCGAGTGGACCGACGACCGCCTCCAGCGTCGCCCCGACCTCGGCTTCCGGATGGTGTCGCGGCCGGAGTGACGGAAAGGCGGCGCGTGCTTTCCCACACTTCTCGCTTGGCACCCGTCGCACGGCGCTTCCACGCTCCGGCGTGGAGATCGACCTGCTGAGCGACGACCATTTCATGGGCCAGGCGCTGCGCGAGGCGCGCAAGGCCTACGCCGCGACCGAGGTGCCGATCGGCTGCGTGGTCGTCCACGGCCAGCAGGTGATCGGCCGCGCGTGGAACCAGGTCGAGACGCTCAAGGACGCCACCGCCCACGCCGAGATGCTGGCGCTCACCGCGGCCCAGCAGGCGCTTGGCGACTGGCGGCTGGAGGGCTGCACGCTCTACGTCACCAAGGAGCCGTGCCCGATGTGCGCGGGGGCGATCGTCCACTGTCGGCCGGATCGTGTTGTTTTCGGATGCCCGGACGAAAAGGCCGGCGCGGCGGGCGGCTGGATCAACCTGCTGCAGGCGAACCCGCCATTGAACCACCAGTGCGACATCGCTTCCGGGGTGCTCGGCGACGAGTGCCTGGCCTTGCTCCAGAGCTTTTTCCGCGAGGCCCGCGAGAAAAAGAAGGCGCTGCGGGATTCGGCGAAGTCGAACGGGAATCCTCCCGATGAGAACTGAGCGTGGCCTGCGGGTGGGTCTTCCCGGGCTGCGGTCGGAAGGTCTCAAGGTCGAAAAGTCAAAAGTCCGAGCTGCCGTCCGCTTTGAAGGCTCGTCGGGCAGCGAGCGGAAGGACCTTCGACCTTCGACTTTGCGACCTTGGACTCCGGCGGGGCTCCGAGTCGCGTTTGGAATGATCCCGCTCCTGATGCTTTGCGGTTGCGGCACGCTCGAGTTCTACTCCCAGGCCGCCGTCGGTCAGGCCGAGGTGCTCCTGAAACGCCGGCCGATCGGCGAGGTCGCGGCCGGAACGACCGATCCGAAGCTCCGCGAGCGACTCGCGCTCACCCGGCGCCTGCTGGATTTCGCCGAGCGGGAGCTGAAGATGCCCTCCGGCGGCGCCTACGAACTCTACGCCGAACTCGACCGTGAACACCTCGTGTGGGTCGTCCACGCCGCGCCCGAGCTTTCGTTGGAACCGAAGCGCTGGTGGTATCCGGTGGTCGGCTGCCAGGCCTACCGCGGGTACTTCCGTGAGGATCTGGCACGGGCGGAAGCCGAACGCCTCCGCTCCGACGGCTTCGAAACCTGGATCGGCGGCGTCGATGCCTTCTCGACCCTCGGCTGGTTCCGCGACCCGGTGCTCGACACCTTCGTCGACCGGGCCGAGGTCGACTACGCCGAGCTGATCTTCCACGAGCTGGTGCATCGGAAGTACTACCTTCCTGGTACGACCGACGAGAACGAGGCGCTCGCCGAGGCGGTTGCCCGGGAAGGGGTGCGCCGCTGGTTCCACCACACCGGGCGGCCGGCGCTGGCACGGAAGTACGACGATCGACTGGGCAGGATCGCGCAGGCCCGCGAAGCGATCGTCGGAGCCTCGGACCGCCTGCGTGCGGTCTATGCCGCCGATCGCGACGACGACTGGAAGCGCGGACGCAAGCGGGCCGAACTCGCCCGCCTCGACCGCGAACTTCGCGCCCTGCGGACCGAGTGGGGCCGCGGCCTGACCTCGTGGATCGAGGAGCCGGTCAACAACGCACGCCTCAACTCCTTCACCACCTACGAGGCCGGCGTGCCGCGCTTCACCCGCCTGCTCGACGAGTGCGGCGGTGATTTCACGCGCTTCTGGGAGCGACTGCATCACGACCGGTGACGGACGGACGGCTTGCGGGGGGGCGGTTGATTCATCCCGCATCAATGTTCATTTTTCGTTTGAAAATCCGGGGTGTCCCATGCTCGCGGTACGGTTGCCATGAAACAAACAACCGTATCCATGCTATCGAGTATCCTTGTCACCGGCATCGCCATCGCGGGTTCTGCGAAGGAGGCCATGCCACCGCCGCCGCCACCCGAACCGGCACCGGAATGGAACTGGTTCGCCGGCGCCGGCGCGGGCTACCTGATGGACTTCGAGGAGCCCATGTATCACGGCCATCTGGGGATCGAACGTTCGTGCCCGGGACCGTGGACCCACGCGTTCTTCCTGGAGGTCGGCTGGACCGAGGGCGAGGAGTCCTTCACCGTCCGGACTCCCCAGATCGACGGCACGATCTACGGGAATACCGAACTCGAGGTGTTGCCGGTTACCCTGAACTACAAGATCGAGCGCCGGTTCGACAACGGCTTCTACCTCTATGCGGGCGCCGGCGTCGGATTCGCCTCGATCGACTCGACCACCACCGCCCGCTTCCCGGCTCCGACCGTTCCGGCGGTGGCCCGCTCCGAGTCTAGCGACGAGGTCTTCGCCGGCCAGATCTTCGCGGGGCTCGGCTACAACGTGACGCCGAACTTCGAGATCTACGGCGGCGCCCGGTGGATCTACCTCGATGACGACGGCGCGCCGACCGTCGCCGGTGTTCCGGGCGGCCAAGGCATCGGAGCCCTTGAGGACGACGTGCTCGCCGAACTCGGAGTCCGCTTCAACTTCTGACCGGACCGCGCATCGTCGGTAAAGCCGGCGCTCCTCCGGGGCGACCGGCTTTCCTGCGTCGTTTCCTCCGGAGCCGCCGGGGCAAGTGGAATCGAACCGGAACATTTCTAATACGATAATCATTGCACGACTAAGAATTCGTATGATGGTCCTCCAACAATTCCGGTTCCGCCATGAAACGATTCAAGAAGATCCTCGCCGTGATTTCCGACGAAGTTTCCACCGATGCCGCCATGGACTGGCTGGCCTGCGTGGCGGCTCACAGCCAGGCGGATGGTGTGGACCTGCTGGCGTGCACCCGGGCGGTGCTTGCGGAATATCCGGGCACGGGTGGCGGTGATGGTGATGGCGGATCGGATCGTCTGGTCGAGATCGGTCGGGCGGCGGCCGGGGCCCTCGAGGGTCACCCCACCGAACTGATCGAATCGTCGGACGACCCCCTCGGAGCGACGCTCAAGCGTCTGACCTCGGGGGAGTACGACCTCGTGGTGGTGCCGGTCGACGGTCCCTCGACCCGTGGTCTGGCCGAGCGGCTGGCGCGGAAGAGTCCGGTCGGCGTGCTCGTGCTGCCCGAGGCGGCGCCGGTTCCGCCCAGGCGGATCCTCGCGGCGCTCGATTTCTCCGACCTTGCCGACCTCACCCTCGACTGGGCCGAGGCTTTCGCGACGCTGCATCCGAAGGGCGCGCGGCTGGAGGCCGTCCACGTGCTCGACCTGACCTTGCGCACCCGCGCGACGATGGTCCGCGACGCAGGACGGCTGCGCGACGACATCCGCGACGCCGCCGACTGGCAGATGCGGGCCTTTCTCAAGGAGCACGCGCGTGATGCGTCGAAGTGGAAACACCGGCTGGTGGAAGGCCAGCTTCCCGGCAGCGAACTCGCCTCGTTGGTCGAGCGTGAGGCCGACCTGTTGGTGATCGGTTGCCACGGGCGCAACGCGCTGTCGATCGCGCTCCTCGGCAGCAACACCGCCGAGGTCGTGCGTCACTCCCGCAGGCCGGTGCTGGTGGTCAGGCGAAAGAATCAGAACCTCGGGTTCCTGCGCGAGCTGGTCGGATTGGAGAACTGAACGCCAACGCTGGATCCACCCGATGATGAGCGAGGTCTTCCTCCCCGCCCTGCTGCCGCTCGTACCGCTGGCCCTCGCGCTCCTCGCGCCCGGCCTGGTGCGGGCACGGCCGCGCGCGTCCACCGCTCTGGCCGCCGCGGTCCTGGCCGCGGGCGCGGTGGCGATGGTGGCCCGCGTGCCCGGCCTCGAACCGTTGCGGGAGGCCTGGCCGTGGGTGCCGCAGCTCGGTGTCGAGATTGCGCTGCGGCTCGATGCCTTCACCGCCTGGTTCGCCGCGCTGGTACTCGGGCTCGGCGCCTGCGTGGTGCTGCATGCCGGCGGCTACCTGATGCACAGCCGGCACCTGCCCGGCGTCGTGGCCGCGCTCAGTGCCTTCACGCTGGCGATGCTCGGCGTGATCCTCTCCGACAATCTGTACCTGCTGTTCCTGTTCTGGGAGGCGACCTCGCTGCTCTCCTTCCTGCTGGTCGGTTTCCACCATGAAAAGGAGGAGGTGCGCGAGAAGGCGTCGCAGGCGCTGCTGGTCACGCTGGCCGGCGGTGCGTGCATGCTGGCCGGGATCGTGCTTACCCACGCGCACTTTGGTACGACATCCATCGTAGGATTGCTGGAAAGGTCCGGCGACGGCTCGGCGGCGACGCTTTCCGCCGGCGCGCTGGTCCTGCTCCTGCTCGGGGCGCTGACCAAGTCGGCGCAGTTGCCGTTCCACTTCTGGCTGCCGAATGCGATGGTCGGCCCGGCGCCGGTGTCGGCCTTCCTGCACTCGGCGACGATGGTCAAGGCGGGCGTGTTCTTCCTCGCCACGCTCGCCCCGCTGCTTTCGGGGCATCCGCTGTGGACGCCGCTGGTCGCCGGTGCCGGTCTGCTCACGGTGGCGACCGCGGTGCTGCGCGGCGCGCGCGAGTCAGACCTGAAGGCCCTGCTGGCCTGCACCACGCTGGCGGCGCTGGGTTTCCTCACGCTGCTCGCCGGGCTCGGCACGCCCGCCGCGCTGCTTGGCTTCGTGATCTTCCTCACCGCCCACGCGCTCTACAAGGCGCCGCTGTTCCTCGCTGCGGGCAACCTCGAGAAGACCTTCGGCACGCGGCGGCTCGAGGGGCTGGTCGGTGCGGTGAAGTCCGCGCCGTTCACCGGACTCGCGTTCGCGATCTCGGGTCTGTCGCTGATCGGCCTCGCGCCCCTGCCGGGGTTCCTCGGAAAGGAATACCTGCTCAAGGCCACCTGGGCGCACTCGCCCATCCTCGCGGTGGCCACCGCCCTGGCGGCGGCCGGCGTGCTCGGGCTCGGGCTCAAGCTGATGCTGCCGCTGCTCGACTGGCGGCGCCGGCCCGAGCCGAAGAAGGCGCTGCCGCTTTTCATGACCTTCGCCGCGCTGCTGCCAGCGCTGGGGACGGTCGGGCTGATGATCTCGCTGCCGGCGACGACCCACGAGTTCCTCGGCGCGGCGGCGACCGCGCTCGGGGCGCCGGAGGACGCGGCCTACAAGCTGTGGCACGGCTGGACGCCCGCCTTCGGCCTCGGCATGGGCGCGCTGGTGCTGGCGGTGGTGGTGTGGCGGGTGCTGGTCCGGCCCAACCTTCCGCCGCTGCCCGACTCGCTGCAGCCGATCTTCGAGCCGGCCTTCGACAACCTCATCGCCTCGATCCGCGCGCTTGCCGCCGGTGCCGCGCGGCTGTTGCAGGGCGGACGCCCGGGCCTGCAGATCGGGATCATGACGACCGCCATCGGCCTGCTCGCCTTTGTCGGACTCGACGCCGCGAGCTGGGATTTTCCCGCCGCGGACCCGGCGGCCGGCACCGGCGTCTGGCTGCTGCTGGCGCCGGTCGCCGCGCTGGCCGCGTGGCTCGCCTCGAGCGCCCGCAGCACGCTCACGCTGCTGGTCGCGCTCGGCTTCGTCGGGCTGATCGTCGCGCTGATGTTCCTGTGGTTCAGCGCGCCCGACCTGGCACTCACCCAGCTCATGGCGGAAACGCTGCTGCTGTTCCTGCTCGCCGGCGTGCTGAAGAAGACCGGCGTGCAGGCCACTGCGTCGCCGTTCTCCGGCGGACGTGCGCTGGTGGCGCTGGCCGGCGGCGCACTGGTCACGATGCTGGTGCTGAAGGCGATGGCGCTCGAGTGGGACCGCCCGGTGTCGGACTTCCACCTCACCCACAGCAAGCCGGCCGCCTACGGCGCGAACGTGGTCAACGTGATCCTGGTCGATTTCCGAGCGCTCGACACCCTCGGTGAGATCTTGGTGCTGGCGATCGCGTCGCTCGGCGCGACCGCCGCGCTCGGCGCCGCGCGTCGTCGCTCGGCACTGCCCTTCGACAGCGACAGCGCGTGGCTCGCCACCGCCGCGCGCGGCCTCGCGCTGTTCGCGCTGCCGGTTTCGCTGTGGCTCTTCTGGCGCGGCCACAACGCACCGGGCGGCGGCTTCATCGCCGCACTCGTCGCCGCCAGCGCGCTCGGCCTGCTGCTGCTGGTGCGCCACCCGCGGCTCGACGCCAAGCGCCTGCGCCACGCCTCGCTGCGCCTCAGCGTCGTCGGCCTCCTCATCGCGCTCGGCTCCGCCCTGCTGCCGGTGATCTCCGGCGGGGAATTCTTCACCGGCCTGTGGTGGCATTCCGGCGACCTCCATCTCGGCACCCCGCTGCTCTTCGACCTCGGCGTCTACCTCACCGTCCTCGGCTTCTGCCTCGGCTTCCTCCGCCACTTCCAGCCGAACGCCACCCAATCCCCCAATTAACTCAATATCCCACTCTCGCGAAGCATCATGCCCATCCTCCTCGCCATCACCATCGGCCTGCTGGTTGCCGCCGGGCTTTACCGACTGCTCGGTCCCGGCCGCATCGACGCGCTGGTCGGCCTGATCCTGCTCGGACAGGCGGCCAACCTCGTGCTCTTCGCCTCCGGTGGCCTGCGCCACAACGCCCCCGCCCTGATCACCGAGGGCATGGCCGAGCCGACCGATCCGCTGCCGCAGGCGCTGGTGCTGACCGCCATCGTGATCGGCTTCGGCATCATCGCCTTCCTCCTCACCCTCGTCCTGCGCGGCACCGGAAAAGAACATGACGCCTGATCTCCAGCTCCTTCTCTGCCTCCTCGCGCCCTTCCTCGGGGCGCTGGCGTGCCTCGCCGTCGGCCCGCGACCCCGCGCGTCCGCCGCCCTCGCGATCCTGGCCGTCGCGGTCAGCTTCGCGGCGGCGCTCGGGCTGGTCGCAGCGACCGCAGGCGGCGAGGCCTTCGCCGTCCACGCCGGCGGCTGGTCCGCGCCGTTCGGCATCGTGCTGGTGGCCGACACCTTCTCGGCGCTGATGCTCGCCGTCTGCCAGCTCGTCACGCTCGCCGCGCTGGTCACCGGCGCGGCGCTGCTGCCCGCGCGCTGGCACCGCCGCCATTTCTTCCCGCTGGTGCTCACGCTCAGCACCGCCACCTGCGGCGCCTTCCTCACCGGCGACCTGTTCAACCTCTACGTCTGGTTCGAAGTACTACTCCTCTCGTCGTTCGCGCTGATGGCCATCATGCGCGGCCCCGGGGCGCGCGCCGGCGCGTGGCGCTACGTCCTGCTCAACCTCGTTTCCTCGCTGCTCTTCCTCGCCGCCGCCGGGCTGATCTACGGCAAGACCGGCAGTCTCAACTTCGCCGACCTCCACCTGCGCTTCGCCGGAGCCGAGGACGCCTTCCTGGTGAAAAGCTCGACCGCGCTGCTGTTCGGCTCCTTCGCGATCAAGTCGGCGCTGCTGCCCTTCGCCTTCTGGCTGCCGGCCTCCTATCCCTCGCTGCCGCCGGCGGTGTCGGCGCTGTTCGCCGGGCTGCTGACCAAGGTCGGGCTCTACGCCATGTTCCGCGTCTTCGGCATGGTCTTCGCCACCGACACCTTCCCGCACCGCGACCTGCTGCTCATCCTCGCGGTGGTCACCATGCTCGGCGGCGTGCTTGGCGCGGTCGCCCAGGGAGGCATGCGGCGCATCCTGTCGTTCCACATCATCAGTCAGGTCGGTTACATGGCGCTGGCCCTCGCCCTATTCACCCCGCTCGCGCTGGCCGCGGGCATCTTCTACCTCGTCCACCACATCGTGGTGAAAGCGAACCTGTTCCTCGTCGCGGGACTCGTCGAGCGCCGGGCCGGCTCGTCCGAACTCGACCGCGCCCGCGGTCTGCTCCGCGCCGCACCGTGGCTGGCCGCCCTCTTCGCCGTGCCCGCGCTGTCGCTGGCCGGCATCCCGCCGCTGTCCGGCTTCTTTGCCAAGTTCGCCCTGCTGCGCTGGTCGCTCGAGATCGCCGACGCGCTCGCCAGCACCGCCATCATCGGCGTCGGCCTGCTCACCGTCTTCTCCATGCTCAAGATCTGGCGCGCCGCCTTCTGGGGCGAGGTCCCGGACGGCCCTCCTTCCAAGCCCGCCTCACCCGCCGCCATCGGAGCCTCGGCCGCGCTGGCACTCGTCACCGTCGCCATCGGCCTCGCCGCCGGACCGCTGTTCGGCCTCGCCGAAACCGCCGCCGAAGGCCTCCGTGAACCCGCCGCCTACCTCGACGCCGTCCTCGGCGCCGGCAACCCTGCAACTCCTGAACTGGAGGCGAGCCGTTAGAAAACAAGTTGCATGATACACATGATGATCAGGATGAAGAGGATGAGATTCTAATCATTAATATAACTAACAAGAACCTGATCAACTCCGATCCTCTTCATCCTACCCATCCCATCCATCCTACAGAAAAACTCCCAGAACCCCGCCACACCCAATCAAAGATGAAAGCACTCCTGATCTTCCCCTTCTTCTACATCTACGAGATCGCCCTCGGCGCACTGCGGATCGCGAAGGACGTGCTTTCGCCGGAGCCGAAGCTGCGTCCGGTGCTGCTGCGGGTGCCCATCGACCTGCCCAGCGACGTGCATCGGCTGGCGCTGGCCGCGCTGGTCAGCATGACGCCAGGCACGCTGTCGGTCGATGAGGCCGACGACGGCCGCACTTTGCTCGTGCACAGCCTCTACGGCGGCGACGACCCCGAGGGGGAGATCCGACACATCCTCGACCATTACGCCGCGCGCGTCGCCTCCATCCGCCTGCCCTTCGTTCGCCATGCTTGAGTTCTCCACCTTCCTCCTGGCGCTCGCCATCGCGCTCACGCTCGGCCGTCTGCTCGCCACGAGCGATGACGCCGACCGCGTGATCAGTGTCGATCTGCTCACCTTCCAGCTTCTCGGCCTGGCGGTGGTGCTGGCCTTTAACGACCAGCGGCCGCTGGCGCTTCAGTTCGCCTTCGTGCTGTCGCTGCTCGGTTTCGTCTCCACGCTCATCCTCTCCCGACTCATCAGGTCATGATCTCCGAGATTCTCATTCTTCTGGGAAGCCTGTTCTTCCTGATCGCCTCGATCGGCCTGTGGCGGCTGCCCGACGCCTTCGCGCGCCTCCATGCCGGCACCAAGGCGGCCTCGCTCGGCGTGCTGTTGCTGCTGCTCGCGGCGGCGCTGCGCTTCCACGACGCCGGATCGCTGATGATGGTCGGCGCGACCCTGCTGCTGGTGTTCGTCACCGCGCCGCTCGGCGGACATGCCATCGCGCGGCGGCTCGCGGCGCGAGAGGCAATCCGCCCGATGAAGTCCGGCAGCGCCGCACGCGGACGGCCGGGAGCCTGAGCGATCAAACCGATTGGAAATGCGGGGCGGTGTTTCCAGTCGCACGAAAAGAATGTCGTATAACAGTAGGTCGATTCAAATCCGGAAACATCATGAACTACGCCAAGCTCCGCAAGCATCTCATCGCCCTCGCCAGTCTGCCCAAGGGCAGCTCGCCCGTGATCAGCGCCTACTTCGATCTCCGGAGTTCGCGGCAGAAGCTGAGGTCGGACTTCATGTCATGGGTCGAGCTCAGCAGGCAGACCTTCCGCAACCCGCAGACGCGTCAGGACTTCGACGACGCCGCCGAGGAGATCGAGAGCTGGCTGCAGCAGGCGCAGGGGTCCGGAGGCGCGGTGTTCTGCCGCTGGGGGGAGCAGCCGCTTTTCCTGCCGATGACCTTCGAAGTGCCGCTGGAAACCCGGATGCACGTCGATGATTTCGCGGTGATCTATCCGCTGGTCGAACTCAAGGACCGCTTCAACCGCTTCGTGGTGGTGCTCACGACCAAGGAAAGCGCGCGGATCGTCGAGATGAACCTCGGTGCCCAGTCGATCGAGCTTCTCGCCGAGCGACCGGCACTGCGCGAGAGGATCGGTCGCGAGTGGACGCGCGAGCACTACGTGAACCACAAACGCGAGCGCGAGAAGCGCTTCGTGAAGGAGAAGATCGCCGTGATCGAGAGCCTGATGGCCAAGCGGGGCCACAACGCGTTGATCCTGGCGGGCGACGCGAGGCATGTGGCCCGCATCTCGGAGGCCCTCCCCTTCCACCTGAAATCCAAGGTCATCGACGAGCTGAAGACCGGCGTGAACGACGACCGCCTCGCCGAGGTGCTTTCGCAGGCGGTCGGGTCCTTCCTGAAAGCGGAGGCAGAGGAGGCCCGGGACGTGGTGGCCTGGCTGGTGCAGGCCGTCCGGGCCGGCGGCCTGGCCACGGTGGGCGTCGAATCCGCGCGTCATGCCCTGAACGAAGGACGGGCCGAGCGGTTGATCGTTTCCAGCACCCTGCCGATCGAGGACCAGGAGGAACTGGTCCGGCTGGCGAGCCGCCACAACATCCCGATCGAAACCGTGCAGGACTGCGAGCTGCTCGACCGCAACGGCGGCGCCGGCTGCCTGCTGCGTTACCGCGCCATCGCCGATCCGGTGGAGGTGTGAAACAGCCCGGTCGACAGGACAGGGATTCGAGCCGGTCCTCCCGAAGACCTGATTTCGGTTCGACTTCCGCCGTGCGATGGCCGAAGCTGGCGTTCCCCGAAGGCGAGTCATGCGAACTTCGTGTCGTGTGTCGCCTTTCAGGGGTCTGCCGATGATGAAACCAGCCCCAGCCAAGCCGGACCAGGGTCACGCCTGGACATTCCTCAGCAACCACATGCACGTCCTGGTCGCCCTGTCGCGCGATCCCGAGCTTCGCATCCGCGACATGTCCGATCAGATCGGGATCACCCAGCGGGCGGTCCAGCGGATCCTGGCAGAGCTCATCGACGAAGGCGTGATCAAGGCGAAGAAGATCGGCCGGCGGAACCGCTACACGATTCAGCGCCGCACCCGGCTGCGCCATCCGCTGGAGAGCAAGCACACGGTGGGCGAGCTGATCGACCTGCTGGATTGACGGCTTCGCGCTTGGCAGCGGAATGCCGGCGCGGCAGGTTGATCGCGTGGCCGGAAAGGGGAACATCCATGCCGTGATCGGCACCGACGAGGGCCGGGTGAAGGAGGAGGCACTGCGCCTTCACCGCGAGCTGACCGGGGGCAACGACGACGGCTTCACCCACGAGACCATCGACGGCACCGCCGACAATTCCGACGGCGCCTTCGAGATCTGCAAGAGCGTGATCGAGGCGCTCAACACGCTGCCCTTCTTCGGCGGCGAGAAGGTGGTCTGGCTGAAGTCGGCGACCTTTCTCATCGACGATGTCACCGGGCGCTCCGACCGCACCCTGAGCGGCGTGGAGGCGCTGCGCGAATGCCTCGACGCCGGTCTCGGAAACGGCGTGACCTTCCTGCTGAGTGCCACCGGCATCGACAAGCGCCGGGCGTTCTGGAAATGGCTGCAGAAGCATGCCGCGGTGAAGTCCTACGACAAGATCGACACCTCCCGCGAGGGCTGGGAGGAAGAGGTCGCCGCGCTGGTCGAGGGCCGGGCAAGGGACCTCGGGCTGTCGTTCGAGGATGATGCGCTGGAGCTCTTCGTCATGCTGGCCGGCGAGGCGACGCGGCAGATCAACAGCGAGCTGGAGAAGCTCGATCTGTATCTCGGCGAGGAGCGTCGGACCGTGACGCTCGCCGACGTCCGGGCGCTGGTGCCCATGAGCCGGGCGGGCGTGGTGTTCGAGATCGGCAAGGCCTTGCAGGGCGGCGATGCGGCGCGGGCGCTGGAGCTGATCGACCAGCAGCTCGAGCGCGGCGAAAGCGCGATCGGCGTGATGCGGGCCTCGATCATCCCGACGGTGCGGAATCTCTTCATGGCCAAGGTCGTGTCGGAGACCGGCGTGCCGACCGGCAACTACAAGGCCTTCGCTGGAGCGATCGACCGTCTGCCCGAGGCCCAGCGTGCCTGGCTGCCGCAGAAAAAGGCCGGCGGGGTGAATGCGTATCCGTTGTTTCTTTCGATGGGCGCGGTGCGGAAGTTCAAGCTGGGAACCTTGCGAAAAGTCATGGAATCCGCGCTCAAGGCCGACCGCGAGCTGGTGACCACCGGGCTGGACCACCGACTGGTGCTGCACCGGCTGGTGGCGGAGATCAGCGCGGCGGCGGGGAGGAAGGGATGAAGCCCTGGTATCGCTCACGCTTGCTTTGGCTCGGCGTTGCGCCGTTGGTTTTCCTGCTTTGGCTGTGGCACGACTCCACGAGAGCCTATTCTTTCGCCGGTGCGATTTATGGATACTCGGGCGGTCTGATTTCAAATATCAGTGGTCAAATTACT
>ERZ869936.750-NODE-750-length-27663-cov-32.646443_pt1 | contig 27663 bp, 24 predicted proteins | sample MGYA00520876_ERZ869936 | MGnify/ENA primary metagenome ERZ869936 (study PRJEB32218, sample SAMN09650985) | biofilter metagenome | isolation source: enrty point of leading RO module | place: Saudi Arabia: Thuwal, RO plant located on Red Sea | collected 2016-02-17 ... | reverse complement strand
TGATCCGTCCCTGGATGATCGCGCACCAGCGGGACTACACTGAGGGGCTTTCCTGCCCCCGGAATTCTTCGCCGGCGCGTTGGTTGACGAGTCCCACCTTGCCCCGCTCGTTATGCCGCTGATCGCTGGCCCCGCGCAAGCCCCGCGATCGGAACTCGTCTGGTGAACGACTTTCTCAAGAGTTTTGGAAAAATCGAATTCCAGACGACCGGAAAGTGGTTTCTCCTCTCCGGGCTCATCGGCGTTGTGGCCGGCCTGGGGGCGATTGCCTTCCAGTGGATCGGACAGGCCATCGAGTACGTCGCCCTGGCTCGCATCGCCGGATACGAAGCGGACGAAGTCCTGGGCGAGCGGACGCTGTTTGCCTCGGTCGAGACGGAGTTGATTCCGTGGATGATCGTCGTCGTCATGGCTGTCGGCGGCTTGCTCTCGGGGCTGTTGGTCTACCTTCTCGCGCCGGAGGCGGAAGGCCACGGAACCGACGCCGCGATCGACGCCTTTCACAACCGTCGGGGCGAGATTCGCGCGCGAATTCCGCTGGTCAAGATGATCGCCTCGGCGATTACGCTGGGGACTGGCGGTTCGGCCGGACGCGAGGGTCCCATTGCCCAGATCGGGGCCGGCTTCGGTTCGCTGCTGGGCGGGTGGCTCAAGCTCTCGGCCCGCGATCGCCGGATCTTGCTGGCGGCAGGGATGGGAGCCGGCGTGGGGGCGATCTTCCGCGCGCCGCTGGCCGGAGCGCTCTTCGCCGGTGAAATCCTCTACCGTGACGCCGAGCTCGAGGCCGATGTAATTGTGCCGGCGGCCGTCTCCTCGACCATTGGTTACGCCGTGTTTGGGCTTTGGCTGCCGGCTCATCTACGCTTCGCCCCGCTGTTCGGACGGGATGTCAAGTTCGAGGTGGCCTCGGCCTGGGAGCTGCTGCCTTACGCCGCCTTGGCGCTCTTGCTGGTCGTCGCGAGTATCGCCTACGTGCGGACGTTTTACGGAGTGCAGTCGCTGTTTCGTCGCCTGCCGATCATTCCGCACTTGCAACCGATGATCGGCGCCGCCCTGGCCGGGCTGGTCGGCCTGGGCATCTACTACGCCCTCGGCGAGGACAAAGATGCCCTGGCCGTGTTGGGTAGCGGATACGGCTTGTTGCAAAAGGTGTTTGGCGAGGCTGGCACCCTCAGCGTCGGGCTTCTGCTGGCGGTCGCCTTGCTCAAGATCTTCACGACCTCGCTGACGATCAGCTCCGGTGGCTCGGGCGGAGTGTTCGGTCCGTCGATCGTCATCGGCGGCTGTCTCGGCGCCGCGGTCGGGCAGATCTTTCACCAGTGGTGGCCCGAGGTCGTAACGCAACCGCAGGCCTTTGCCATCGTCGGCATGGCGGGCTTCTTCGCCGGCTGTGCCCGGGCTCCATTCTCGACGATCTTAATGGTTGCCGAGATGACGGGCGACTACAAACTGCTGCTGCCGACGATGTGGGTGGCCACGCTCTGTTTCCTGTTGGCGCGGGGTTGGACGATCTACGAGAAACAGGTGCCCACCCGGCTCGACTCACCGGCCCATCGCGGTGACTTCATTGTCGATGTGCTGGAGGGAATGCACGTCGAGGACGTCTATCAGAAGAACCGCCGACTGAAGATGATCCCCGAGGCGACGACGCTCGACACTATCGTGCACCAGCTGGCCGACACGCAGCAGCGGTACTTCCCGGTCGTCGACGAGGAGCAGCGGATGGTCGGCATCTTCTCGGTCGAGGACGTGCGGTCGTACCTCTACGACGACGCCATCTGGCAGGTAGCCAACGCCCGCGACGTGATGACCAGCCCGGTGATTACGCTGGTGCCGCGTGACGACTTGAACACGGCCCTGCGGCGATTTACGGCCCTGAACGTCGACGAGCTGCCGGTCGTCGACCCCGCAGAGCCGGGTCAGTTGCTGGGTGTCTTGCGCCGCAAAGAGACGATCGCCGCCTACAATCGCCGCCGACTCGAGCATATGCAGGCGGAGTGACCCGCGGCTACAGCTCTACGTACGAAATCGTCACGCGGGTGGGGCGGCTGCCTGTACCCGGGACGAACGTCATCTGAAACCGCAACTTGCCCTTGGTAAACACGGCCAGCGGTGGCACCATTCCCTCCGGCAGTCGGCTCGTCGGCATCTGCCAGCCGTCGGCCGTCAGTTGCTCGGTGAAGAAGGCGAGTACCGTGGCCGGGTCGTCGGCCGTTGTCAGCGAGAGCTTCAACCCATCGGTGCGTGAGGTCGTCTGCCGGCCCACGTCGACCAGCGTCGCGCCGGGATACTCCGGCAGTCCGTCGCTGCGGTAAAGCTCCGGGTAGTCGAGTCCGGCGGCGCCGCCCCCGGACAACGCAGCGGTCGGTGCGTCGCTACAGCCGACGAGCAAACAGCCGACGACCAAGAGTAGCCAAGACGCGGCCGGAAATCGTACGCCCGTGGAACGTCGCATCGGTTACCTCCTTGCTCGAGTCGCCTGCGGAATCGCGAGATCGCGTACCCAGTCGAGTTGTCGGTCGCGCCGCCGGTGGTGGCAGCGTGGGTTTGCGGCTCGACTAGTCGACCAATCCGTAGCGCACGACACAGTAAAGCGCGCGGAAGGCGTCGGAAAGGCCAATTTTCTTCCCTTCCGAATAATCGCGGCCACTGTAGGTGATCGGCACCTCGAAGATGCGGTGTCGTCGCCGGGCAATTTTGGCGGTCAGCTCCGGCTCGACGCCGAAACGATTCTCGCGGATCTCGATGTCGTCGAGCACGCCCCGGCGAAACGCCTTGTAGCAAGTCTCCATGTCGGTCAGGTTCAGGTTGTTGAACATGTTGGAGAGCAGCGTCAGCATGCCGTTGGCCACACGATGCCAGAACAGATGCACCCGTTCGGCGTCGCCGCGAAAGCGCGAGCCGTAGACGACGTCGGCCCGGCGGTCGACGATCGGCTGGATCAGCCGCAGGTAGTCGTTGGGATCGTATTCCAGGTCGGCGTCCTGAATTACGATCACGTCGCCGGTGGCATGGGTAATGCCAGTTCGGAGTGCGGCGCCCTTGCCGCGGTTCTCTTCGTGCAGGATCACGGTCAGATGCGGGTCGGCCGCCTGTTCTTCCGCCAGGATGTCGCGGGTGCCGTCGGCCGAGCCGTCGTCGACCAGCACGATCTCCTTGGGAATCGGCGTGGCCCGGACGCGGCGGAGGATCTCGCGAATGGTCGCCTTCTCGTTGTAGACCGGCATGATCACCGAGAGCTTGAAGCCCTCGGGCAGCGGATAGAGGCCCAGCCGTTTGGTGACGCCGGGGCCCAGCAGCTCGACCAGCTGCGCATGCCGATTGCCGTCGAGCGGTGGCTCGGTGCACTCGTCGGCTCCGGCGAGATCGACGATTGGGTTGTCGGGGTCGTTCTTCAACGCTTCGATTCCCGGAAAACGCGCGCAGGGCAGGGGGCGGGGCGGCTAATCCTCAAGTATAGCTCAGCCTGCGCAGGCCTCGGGAGGTCGAAGTGCGCTACTCCCCAATCACTTTCACCAGTACCCGCTTGGCCCGACGTCCGTCAAACTCGCCGTAGAAGATCTGCTCCCAAGGGCCGAAATCGAGCCGGCCCGCGGTGATGGCCACCACGACCTCGCGGCCCATGATCTGGCGTTTGTGATGGGCGTCGGCGTTGTCTTCGCCGGTGCGGTTGTGATGGTAGCGCGCGGGCGAGGCATCGAAGGGGGCCAGCTCCTCGAGCCACTTCGCATAGTCGCGCAGCAGGCCCGGCTCGTCGTCGTTGATGAACACGCTGGCCGTGATGTGCATGGCGTTGCACAAGAGCAGGCCTTCTTGAACGCCGCTGCGGGCCACGACCTCTGCGCACTGCGGCGTGATGTTCAGAAAGCCCATCCGCTCGGGCAGCGTGAATGTCAGGTACTCGGTGGTCGATTTCATGCGTTGGTGCGTGGCTTGCCGCGGCTTGGCCCCAGCGCGCCCCGCCGCCGGTGTTACTTGCTCTTCTACCGGCGACCATCATAGTGTATCGCGCGGCTGGCCCGTGGCCCGTGGCCATGAAGGCAAATTGCTGGCGTGCGTGCCTGTTTTGGCGAGATGGCATCGACTACAATCTCGGCCATGAGTAGCACGTCTGACGCGCCTGGTTCTTCTCCACCGGCCGATCCGCATGCCCCGCCGCACCGCGAGGTGACGGTCGCGGCGGTGGTGACCGGCGTGATCGTCGGCACGGTGATGAACGCTTCGATCACCTATGCGGCGCTGAAGATCGGCTTTGGCATCGGCGGTTCCACGATCGCGGCGATCATCGGCTTCGGTGTCCTGCGAGGCCTGCTGCGCAAGGGCACCATTCTGGAGACCAACATCTCCCAGACGGTCGCCTCGGCCGTCAACATTCCCAATGCGGGTATCGTCTTTACCGTGCCGGTGCTGTTCATGCTCGGCTACGACCTCTCGATTCGCAGCGCCGATTTTTGGATTATCACGCTGGCCGGCGTCGTGGGGGCTGTGCTCGGCTGTGCCTTTATCATTCCGCTGCGGAAGCAGATGATCGAGATCGACCGGCTCCGCTTTCCCACGGGGACTGCGGTCGCGGAGATTCTCAAGTCGCCCGGTGCCGGGCCCGAGAAGGCCCTCGTCTTGTTGGCCGGATGTATCCTCGGCGCGCTCTTCTATCTGCCGGCCGGTCTGCCTCAGATTAGTTTCAAGGATGCCGCGGGCGACCCTGTCAGCCTGCCCGGCTACGGTTCGTTGGGTTGGGTCGCCGGCGTCGACCGCGATGGTGACGGCGACCACGATCCGATTCTCTCTGACCACGAGTTCAACGCGGGGCTGTTGCTGGGCTTTCCGGACGAAATCCTGTTTCTGCTCGCGATTAGCCCGCTCTCGCTCGGCGCCGGGTTTGTGACGGGCCGGCCAGGGCTGATGGTGCTCGCCGGCGGCGTGCTTGCCTTCTTCGTCATCAATCCAATCGCCTTCAACTACCTCGACCTGATGCCGGCGGGAACGGCCGCCTGGGAGGTGCCGAATATCAGTCGCTCGCAATTCAATCGTCCCCTCGGCATCGGCATGCTGGTGGGTGGGGCGATGATGGGCGTGGTCTTTTCCTTGCCCGCCATGAAGGCCGCCTTGAAGAGCATCGCCGGAGCGCGCGGCGTCGGTGGCGGGGACGCGGACGAACTCGGTCTGAAGCCGCTGGGCATCGCCATCGTTGCTGGTTTGGCAGGTTTGTTCTTGGCCACGGTGTTGGTGGGCGGCTCGGTCGACGATCCCACCGGACTCTTCAGCGGTCTGCCCAACTTTGTTCGTGGATTGTTGCTCTCGCTCATCGGCGGTCTGTGGATCTGGTTCGCCGGCATCATCATCGCGCAATGTACCGGCATGACCGATTGGTCGCCCATCTCCGGCATCGCGTTGTTGACGGTGGTCGTCGTGTTGCTCCTCGGCGGCAAGCAGAACGTCGTCGGCGCCGTCATGATTGGCGCCGCTCTGTGCGTCTCCATTTCCTGTGCCGCCGACATGATTCAAGACTTGAAGACGGGCCACCTGGTGGGCTCGTCTCCCAAGCGACAGCAAACGATCGAGCTGGCCGTGACCGGTGTCGGGCCGATCATCACGATGCTGATCATCCTGGTCATCGTGCAGGCGAACTTGCGCGACAAGGACAACGTGAACAAGGTGCCGATCGGCGAGGGGACCAACACGCCGGCGCCCCAGGCCGAAGCCCTCAAGGCGGTGATTCAGGGCGTTGGCGGCCTTTCCAAGGAGCAACTCGACGAGCGGCAAGCCGGGGCCGAGGTGAGCAACGAACCGACGGGCAAAGAGATGCCCTATTCGCTCTACGGTTTTGGGGCGTTGCTGGGCGCGTTGATGGGCTTCGGCGGCTTCCCAGGGCTCGGTGTTTTGGTGGGGCTGTCGATGTACCTGCCGATCAATTACATCCTCACCTATGGCATCGGCTGTCTGATATACATGGTTGTGGCCCGCATCAAGGGCAAGGTCTGGGCCGAGTCGTGGGGCGTTCCGTTTTGTGCCGGCTTGATCGTCGGCGAAGCGATTACCTCGATCGTGATCAGCGGCATCGTCGTCGCGACCAGTGGGTAGCATTATGCGTCTACTAGGAAACTTGATCGTCGCCATTGCCCTGACCGTCGGCGTGTTGGCCGCCGCCATGGCCTATCAGATCTCGCTCGACTTGCCGAACGACGATTACGAGGGCCTGGTGCTGACCGCCGCTGCCGGCCTGCTCCTAGACGAGTCGGGCGAACCGGAACTCGACGAGAAGGGCCGCCCCTCGCCCGTGTTGGAAGTCGGCGATCCGCTCACGCCCGAGAACCTGGACGTGCTGCGGACGAACCGAGATGCGCTGGCCGACAACCCGCCAGCCATCGCCGGCTATCGGATTCCCACGGGGAAGATCCGCGTGCAGAAGTTCTCCTTCGCCCGTTGGGGGCAGAAATGGACGTTCGCGGCCGCCGTGATCGGCATGCTGCTCGGTGCGGGACTCGTGCGGGCATCGGCGAGTCGCCAGGCGGTTGCGCATCGTGAGAGCGGCAAGTCGGAAGACCTGCTTGCCGCGCTCTCTGCCGCGCAGGTTCAGCTGGGCGAACTCTTGGAACAATCGTCGGCCGCGGCCGATCGCCACGCACAAATGCCGCACGTGGTGGCCCGGCTCAGCGAGGTCGGCGTCGACCTGCAAGCCAACTTCGTCGAACACCTGGCCGTCCTCCGTTCACTCCTCGCCACCGGTACCATGGCCGAGGTGATGGAGGCCTATGCCGTGGCCGAGCGCTCGCTCAATCGGGCGCGTTCGACCGCCGTCGACAACGATCCCCGCGAGTCGCTCGCCAGTCTGGCGGCGGCGGCCGCACAGATGGGCGACGCCCGCGATCGGCTCGCCAAGGCACTTGCCGCCGAGTAGTTCTGGTATGCACGAACCGGCCGTCATCTTGCTCTCCGGCGGACTCGATTCCGCCACCACCGCCGCCATCGCCCGGGACGAAGGTTTCCGCCTTGTCGCGCTCTCGGTCGACTACGGGCAGCGGCATCGTTTCGAACTGGAGGCCGCCGCCCGCGTGGCCGCCGCCCTGGGCATCGACGACCATCAGTCCGTGTCGGTCGATCTTTCGGCCTTCGGAGCCGACAGCGCCCTGACCGCCGAGGTCGACGTGCCCAAGGACCGGCCCGCCGACGCGATGGCGAGCGAGATCCCGGTCACGTACGTCCCGGCGCGGAACACCGTGTTCTTGGCCCTGGCGCTGGCGCTGGCCGAAGCCCGTGGCATCAGCGAGCTGTTCATCGGCGTCAACGCGGTCGACTACAGCGGTTACCCCGACTGCCGGCCCGAGTATATTGAAGCGTTTGAGCGAATGGCCAACGTGGCCACCAGGGCGGCGGTCGAGGGCCGGGCACTCTACAGCGTCAACACCCCGTTGATCGCCATGAGCAAGGCCGAGATCGTGCGTCGCGGCACCGAGCTGGGTGTCGACTATGGCCTGACCCACACCTGCTACGACCCGGACGAACGTGGCGGACCGTGTGGTCGCTGCGACGCCTGTCGGCTTCGCCGGCAGGGTTTCGCCGACGCCGGCCTGGTCGATCCGCTGACGTATCCGGAATAGCGCGGTCGCCTCGCCTTCGTCTGCCGCAACGCCACCGCCGGTAGAGCATTATGCCGCAGGGCATCGTCGCAGAGAACTTGCCACGTGAAGATTGCCGAAATCTATCCGTCGATTCAAGGCGAAGGCCTGCTCGCGGGCCAGCCGAGCGTCTTTGTCCGCGCCAGCGGCTGCAATCTGCGGTGCTGGTTCTGCGACACGCCCTACACCTCCTGGCAGCCCGAGGGCAGCGACCTGTCGGTCGAGATGATCGTCGCGCAGCTTGCCGAGTGGGATACCGAGCACGTGGTGCTCACCGGGGGCGAGCCGATGTTGTTCGCCGAATCGATACCGCTGACCACCGCCTTGCGCGAGCTCGGCAAGCACATCACGATCGAAACGGCCGGCACACTCTATCTGCCGGTCGAGTGCGACTTGATGTCGATCAGCCCCAAGCTCTCCAACTCGTCGCCACAAGGTCCGCGCGACGCGGCCTGGCGCCGTCGCCACGAACAATCACGACATGCCCCGGCCGTTATCGGGCGCCTGCTGGCGGAGTACGACTATCAGCTCAAGTTCGTCATCGATACGCCGGCCGACGTCGCGGAGGTCGAAGAGTATCTGCAAGCGTTTCCGGAAGTCGATCGGGCTCGCGTGCTGTTGATGCCGCAGTGCGCAGATGCCGAGCAACTCGGCCGACAGGCCACCTGGTTGGAGCCGCTCTGTCGTGCCGAGGGCTGGCGCTATGGCGCGCGGCGGCAGCTCGAGTGGTTCGGGGCCGCGCGGGGGACTTAGGCTTCGCGGCTTTGCCCACCCGGTAAGATTGCCGCGCGCCGCGGCGGTTCGGCCGGAGTTTCCCCCGCCCGCTGGAAGTACAACCGGGTCCGCCGCGAATCAGTGCGGCTTCGCCGTCGTCGAGTCGTTGGAAACGCCCGCAGCCGCGGCTTCGCTGCTGGACTCGTTGGCGGCTAGCGCACTCGGGGCCGCCGCCGCACTGGGGGCCGCCGGAGGACCATGTCCCTTGGGGGCCCAGACCAGCACGATCACGGCGCCGACGATGACCAGAATCAGGCCCGCGTAGAAGAACGGACTGATCGTCGCGCCCGTGGTGACGATCGAGGTCAGCGTATTCACGACCGGGGCGCCGCCAAACACCAGCGGCATTACGTAGATCGGCTTGCCGCCGAAGTTGAAGGCGTAGATGATGCCCAGCGCGCCGAGGGCCCCGGCCGCTCCGGCCAAGACGCTCCACAGCACGCCGCCAAAGCTGACGAACGAGCCGTCGCCCGGGTTGCCGCTCAGAATCATCAGCGGCGCGACCACCGCAATGACGAAGTAGGCGACGCCGACGCAGATCAACGGCCGCAGGCGGCTGCCGCCCATCTGCATCTGTCCGCGGTGCAGGACCGGCCCATAGGCCCCCCAGCAGACAATGATCAGGGCGATCGACAAGAGCACGCCGATCATGGAGGAGAGGTTCATGAACCAATCCCCGCTCGGTCCCTTCGAGCTTGGTCGGGTCAGCAGCACGGTTACCGCGCCGAGTGCGACCATGATCAAGCCAGCAATGAAGATGGGGCTGATCTGTCGAAACGACTTCGACCAGTACATCGTCAGGAACGAGTTGACGACCGGGGCCCCGCCGAACACCAACGGCATCACGACGACCGGCCTGCCCCCCAGACCAAAGGCGAGGATGACGCCCAAGGCCCCCAGCGCGCCGGCCGCCCCGGCAATCAAGCTCCAAAAGGTGCCGCCGCCGCTCCAATGGCCCTGCTCGCCGTACAGCTGCAACATCGTGACCGGCACCACGATGGCGATCAAGAAGTAAGCCAGTCCCACACACATGAAGGCCCGCAGCCCGTCGTCCATGGCGATCTTACTCTCGCCGGCGAAGAGATCCTGACCGTAATGAAGCACCGGTCCGTAGATGCCCCAGCAGAGCATCGTGACCACAATCGCGGCGACGACGTACAAGAGTTTCATTCGCGGTCTCGATTCTTGGACTTGCGGGAGTCTTGGCGGGCGGGAGTCTTGGCTTCGGTTCGGTGGCGGGGCGGTCCGGCTGGCAGCGGTGCGGAGGACCGTCCGCGGGAAACCGCGAGTCTAGCAGATCGCGATTGGTCGCGGCATGGTGCCCGGACTACGGATCAGCTTCCTCGCAGTGCCGCCAACAACGGCGCGCGGAGCGTGGCCCTCACGCTGACCATCGCCGCGGCCAGGCCGGTCACCACCACGAAGCTTAGGGTAATCAACAGCTGCACCCAGGGGATCGCCGCGCCGCCGGCGAGCCAATGTGGCAGCACGACCACAATCGCCGCCACGATGCCGACGCCCAAGCCGGCGGCCAGCAGCCAGGCGGTCTCGAAGAAGACGATTGTGGCCAGCCGCCACGAGCGAAAGCCGACGGCCCGCATCAAGGCCAGCTCGCCGCGGCGTTCCAGGACGCTGCGCAGCTGCACGACTGCCAGGCCCACCGTGCCTAGCAGCAGGCCCAGACCGCCCAACGATTGAAAGGTCGAGAGATACGTGTTCTGTACCGCCATCAATTCCCGCAGTCGATCGACGGCGAGCACCGCGTCAAAACCGAAATCGCGCAGCTCCGTTTCCAGTGTGCCGCGAATCGCCAGGGCCTGTCCGTCCGGCGCGCGAACCAGGAACTGCCGGTAGCCGCTGGTCGAGGGAAAGAGCGTCTCGAAGTGGTCCTCGCTGACCAGCAAGCTGCCTTGGAAGATACTGTTCTTCAGCAGGCCGACCACCTCGAACATCACGGGGCGTCTCTGTTCGTCCTCGCCCGACCACTGCGCCCCGAGGCCGGCCAGATGCAGACTGTAGGTGGCCGTATTCTGATCGACAATAACCGGCACAACCGTGCGGCCTTGTTCGTCGTCGCGCAGTGGTGCCTCGAGCAGCGACCACGGCGACTCGCCGTCATCTTCGCGTTCCGTGGCATCTTCGAGAGCAGCGGCCCATTGGAAGCGATCGTTCGCCGCGAGCGCCGGCGGGATGCCGAGCACCTGCGGGCGACGGGCCTGGAACAAGTTCAAGCAGCTCGCATCGTCGCCCGACTCGACCCGTAGGGCAACGACCTCTGCTTCGGCCAGCAGCCGATCGGCCCGCGTGCCGATGCCGATCTCGAAGCGACCATCTTCCGTGCCCAGGTCGTGATAGATCGGGGCGCTGCTGGTGGCCAGGATGTCGTAGCCGCCGCTGCCGCTGGTGGAGACGTCGAGCTGAAACGCGCTGATGGCCACGATCAGAAAACTGGCCGCGGCCACCAGCCCGATCGTGAGCGTGCTGCGCAAGGGATTGCGCGCCGCCGCCCGCGCGGCCAGCTTCACGGCGGCCGCCCCGCCGGCCAGGCCGTGCCAGGCGCGGGTATCACTCAACAGGCTTCGCACGGCCACCAAGGCGGCCACGAGCACGAGCGCGCCGGCTCCGAAGAAGGCCCCCGCCTGGGCCTCGCCCGAGAGTCCGCCGGCCGAGGCCAGCAACACGACGGCGGTCATCAGCGTGCCGGCCATGATCCACGGGGCGAAGCCGCCGCCGGATGTAGACGCGTCGTCGGCCAACATCATCCGTCCGGCCAACAACTCCCGCACCGAGATCTTGCCCAATCGCCGCAGCGTCAAGTAAATCGTCAACGCCGAGGTGACCAGTCCGGCGAGAAAGCCGATCCCCAGGCTCTTCACCGTGACGTGCAACACCAGAAACGGCGTACTCACCGCGTCGACCCACCAGGTTCGCAAACCGTAGAGCATCACGCTGGCGTAGAGCACGCCGATCAACACACCGATTGCTGAACCGACAGCCGCCAGCATCAACCCCTCGGCCGCCAGCAGACGCGCCGTGCGGCGGCGGGCGAAGCCGACGCCCTGCAGCAGTCCCACCTCGGTGGCGCGTTGTTCCACGCCCAGCCGGTACAGCAGGGCCACCAGCATCAGCGCCGCGGCGATCAGGAACATGCTGAAGCCGAGGAACAACAGATCGAACGGCGTCGTGCCGCGGGCGGCCTCCAGACCGAACCGCTTGACGGGTCGCAGCTCGAAACCGAGTCCGGCGGGCGCCAGTGCGTTTTGCAGCGCCGCGGCAAGCTGCTGCACGTCGCTGCCTGGAGCTGGGGCGACGCGTAGCGACGTCGTATCGCCGAAGCGACTGGACCACAGACGGCGGCCTGCGGCCAGCGAAATGAAGGCCTTCGGCGTGGTCCGGTGATCGTCCCAGTAATCTTCGTCTTTCTGACGGATTCGCTCCGACTCGAACGGGAAGGGGGGATTCCAGTCGTCGATCGAGGCCTGATCGGTCACGCCCGGTAGCTCGGGCGTCAGATCGGGATCGTTCGCCGGCAGCGGCGGCTGATCGGCTTCGGCCAGCGGCACAATCGCCGCCAGGCGAAACGTGGCGGTCGCCTCTTCCACTTCGCCGTGGGTGGTGTCGGGCCGGAAGTACGTCAGGGCGATCTCGTCGCCGACCTGAGCTGCGAGATCGTCGGCCGCCCAGCTATTGAGCACGATCTCGTCATCGGCCAACTGCGTGATCGGCTGACCGGCCTCGTCGAACAACGGTCCCACATCATCGCGCGAGTCGATCGCGGTGACGATCGAGTAGGGAATCGACTTGCCCTCGTCGCCCGGCTTGCGAATCTCGTTGGCCAGGTACGTCAGCGCTGGCTGGACGATTTCGTTCGACCAGGCCCGCGCGGCCGCCTGTTGAAGCGCCTCGGGCAGCAGCATCCGATCGCAGGTCAAGTTGTAATAGTCGATCGTTGCCACCGGGTCGTCGTCGTCGATCTCGATGTTCCGCAGCACGTGTTCGATCTTCACGCCGTAGTCGGTCAGCCGCGGACGGAGCGAAGCGACGAGTCGCTCGCTCGCCTCGGCGGAGCTGGCCTCGCTCTTCGATTTGCCGGCCACCAACAGCGCGTTGACGCGCCCGGGCTGATCGAGCATCTCTTGCAGCGTGGCCAGCGATGCGAAGGCGACCTGCGGCAGTTGCTGGGTGGGGCTGAGTCCGAATCGGCCCAGGCCCTCGGTCGGTACGATTTCGCTGACCTTCAGCCGCCGGCTACGGGTTGTTTCCGTCTTGCGACCCAGGGGGCTGTCGGCCGGAATCTCGCTCGAGCGGCCCACCCGCAACAGCACCTCATCGCCCACGACGGCACCAATCTCGTCGGCCAGCTGTCGATTGAGCACGACTTCGTCCTTGGCGGGCGGACGGCTGGGACCCCCTTCGCCGAGCGCGAGAAACGACTCGTCGCTACCAATAATCGTGACGCTGCCGGCCAGTCCGGCGGTGGCGTCGCGATCGACTCCGCCCGTGGGGCGGCGATACCGCTTCTCGACCGTGCCTAGCGAGAGCACCGCTGCGGTGACGCCGTCGAAGTCCTCGTCGAACTGGGGAGAGGCGGCCAACTCGGCCGCCAACTCGCGGCGGAAGAACCGCTCGGTGAGCAGCACGTGATCGATGTGGCCGAGGCGGTCGGTCACCAGGTCCTCGAGGCTGCCACGTACCGAATCGCCCACCAGCAGCGCCCCGGTCAAGACGGCTGTTGCCACCGCTACGCCCGTCGCCACGGCGGGGCCCGTGCGCCGGTGATATCGCAGATTGGCGAAGATCAGCTGCCAGAGGGTCATCGAGTCGGTCCGGGTCCGTTCGTGATGCGAGGCGTCGGTAGCGCCGGGAAGACACTTGTCGGTGCTACGACGTGCGGCGCGGTACCGCGCGGTTCTTGTGGTGGGTCTCCAGTTGGCAGCGAGAAATTCCGTCGAGGACTACGTGACGAGCTGCCCCGCTTCCAAGCGAGACGTCCGCTGCATGGTCGCGGCCAGGTCGGGACTGTGGGTGACGACGATCAGAATCGCGCCGGCCTCCTCCTGCACGTCGAGCAACAACTCGCCGATCTCGCGGGCGGTCTGTCCGTCGAGGTTGCCCGTCGGCTCGTCGGCCAACAGCAGCTGCGGCTCGAGGATCATGGCCCGGGCTACCGCGACCCGCTGCCGCTCGCCGCCGGAAAGTTCCGCCGGACGATGTTCGCTGCGATCGGCCAGGCCAACCCGCTCGACGAGCTGTCGCGCCCGCGCGACTTGGTCGTGACTTGCGTTTCCCTTGGCCAGCGCGGGCAGGAGAACGTTTTCCAGCACGCTGCACTGTCCGAGCAGGTGATGATCTTGAAAGATGAAGCCGATCTTGCGGTTGCGAAAGTCGGCCAGCTCGGGCTCGGCGAGCACAAAGGGATCGGCCTCGTCGAGCCGGACCTGGCCGCCGCTCGGCCGGTCGAGGGTCCCGACGACTTGCAGCAGGGTGCTCTTGCCCGAGCCGCTGGGGCCGACCACGGCCAGGTTCTCACCGCCGGCCAGCGTGAACGAGACCCCGCGCAGCACGCGGAGGGGCTCGCCGCGGGTGGGATACTCCTTGGTCAGATTTTCGACGACCAGTTTCGTCACGGGATGCTTCTCGATGGCCCGAGGAGGGCGAGGTGGCTCGGCGTGGGCGGCGATGGCTTCAGGCGACGACGAACGGCGCGAGGCGCTCGCTCACCTCGCTGGGCATGGCGCGGGAGCGAATCGTGCCGCCTTCGCCGAGCGCGCAGCAGACGGTGGTGATTTCTCCGCTGGCGACGGGCTTCCCCTCAAGGCGAAACTCATGGTGATAGGTCACGCTCCGCTCGCTCAGTTTGGTAATCGTCGTGGCGACCTCCACTTCGTCGCCGAAGCGATAGGGGGCCGAATACTCGCAGCGGGCGGCCACCCGCGGCCAACTGAACTCACCGTCTTCGTCTTCCATGAAGACTTCCAAACCCGCCGCCCGCACCAGGGCGTGCTCTGCCTCTTCCATGTAGTTGAAGTAGACCGAAAAGTGGACGATGCCGGCCGCGTCGGTGTCGCGAAACTCGACACGCGTCTGGTAGAGATGCGACTGCGACATCGCGGCGGCCTCGCCAGTTGGTTCTTCGATGGTGACGGAGATTCGATGACAAGGGAAATTCGCTGACGACGGAATGGCGGCGGCAAGCGTTCGCGACGGCCATCGGTCGCCGGACTTTCTTGCGCGGACCCCGATCGCGCCGGGTCTCTCGCACCGCGTCTATTCTGACGGTGCCGCCGAGCGTCTGCAATGCGCGGCTCAGCAAGCCGAACGCCGAAGAAACTGACGCAGGAGGTGAGCGCACAGAAAGACCCGGCGTGGAAAGCCACCGGGCCGTGTGTCGTGGTCTTGATTGTGCGTTCTTGTGCGGGCGGCGCGCCGACTGCGGCCGACTAGTCGCCCACGTAGGGCATTAGGGCCATGAACCGGGCTCGCTTGATGGCTAGCGTGACGGCGTGCTGACTGACCGAGCCGCAACCGGTCTTGCGTCGACCGACGATTCGCCCGTGGCGATTCGTCAACTTGCTCAACAAGTCGACGTCCTTGTAGTCGACGTACATCGGACGGGGGCGTTCGCCACCGACCATCAACGGATCGGGCTTCTTCGCCCGCGTCTTGTTCTTCGAGCGACGTTGAGTTCGTTTCCGGGGACCACCGCCAAAACGAGGCATAGCAGATTGGGCTCAAGGGTTAGGGGGCGACTGCAGATTCTCGATCGTGCCCCGCCGGACGGTCCGCCCAGCGAGCAAACCGTCAAATTATAGGGATTTTCGGATCGGTCGCAACCGACGTCCGCCTCCTTGATTTGGGCCGCCGCCCTGATTCGAGGCGCTGATCCGGAACGCCGCCCTCATTCCCGGAAAAACTTCGCCAGCGTCGCCTCGCTCGGCGGGCGCGAGACCAGGGAAACGACGACCAAGGCCACGGAACTGGCGGCCACCATCACCACCACCGGCATCATCCCCGCCACCGTGAAATTGGGATTCAGCCCGAACTGCGACTGCCAGAACAGCACCGCCCAGCTGATCGCCGCGGCGAGCACGCTGGCGTAGGCCCCCGCCTTGGTGAGCCGACGCCAGTAGACGGCCGCCAGCACGAGCGGGAACAGGCTCGAAAAGCCGCTGAAGCACCACACGCCCAGGGTAAATACCCGTCGCGACTCGAGGAGGCTGAAGCCATAGGTGATCGCCACAATCGCCACGATGAAGAGTCGCGCGTAGAGCACCTTTTCGCGCTCGCTCACTTCGCGACCGCGACGATAGTGCAGCACGATGTCGGTGGTGAAGATCGTGCCGATGCAGAGGAACTGACTGTCGAGCGACGACATGATCGCCGCCAAGATGCCGGCCGTCAGGAGGCCCGAGAGGAGCGGGCCCGCCTGGCGGACCATCACGGGCAGAATCAAGTTCGGCTGGATTTCCGCAAGCTCGGGAACGCCTGCCGCCCAGGCGCCCATCAGCACGCAAGGAAGCCACACCACCATGATCATCAGCGGATGCGCGACGACCGGTAGCTTAAACGTCGCCGCGCTGCGGGCGGTTAGCCAATGCTGAAACAAGTGTGGGAACATTCCGACTGAGAGCGGCACGAGCAAGTACGTAAAGAACGTCAGGCGGCCGATCTCAACCCGCGAGGCCTTTTCCTCGGGGATTGCGGCGCTCGCGGCGCGCAGGCTTTCCAGCAGCGTCTCGCGCTCGCCAAGTTGTTTGGCGATGACGACGAAGGTAACCAGACCGAGCACCATAAAGACGACGGTCTGAAACGCGTTGGCCCAGGCAGTGCCCCGCATACCGCCGAAAAAGACGTACACCAGCACAACGCCACAGATCACCAGCGAGCCGATCTCCGAGGGAACTCCGCCCCGCGCACCTTCTTCCCACGACGCAGGAAACGTACCAGGATCGAACGTCCCGGCGGTGACTCCGGCAATGGTGGCGCCCGCGGCGATCACGCCGATGAGCAGATAGGGAATCACCAAGCCGACGAGAATCGGAAACAACAGCAGTCCCAGCCGGTCGCTCTCCAGTCGATCGCGAAAGAACTGCGCTTGGGTCGTATAGCCGTGCCGCCGACCGAACGACCACAGCTTCACGCCGATCAGAAAGAAGCAGAGCGAGTGGATGATGCCGCTCGACGAGGCCAGCATTCCATAGACGCCCACGCCCTCGGCAAAGGCCTCGCCCGTCGAGCCGACCAGGGCGAAGGCGGTCATCGTCGTGCCGAACAGCGACATCAACAGCAGGAACGGACCGATCGAATGGCTGGCCAGCAGATAGTCTTTGCTCGTGCCGCGAAACAACCGACTGGCCGAAAGTCCGAGCCCGAGCAAGAGCGTCAGGTAGATGCAGACAATGATCAGCTGCGTCACGCGCCCGCCTCACTTTCCGACGACTCCGGTTCGACGGCATCCAACTCCTCTGGCCAGCAGAACGTCACGGCCAGGTACCAGGTCAGGCCTGCAGCCAGCGAGATGCCGGCGTGGTAGAGCAGCGTGGCGGGCAGGAAACCAAACACCAGCTTCGGTTCCGCCCAGAAGCCGAAGAACCAGTCGTCCTGGTGCAGGACGAGCAGGGCCGCAACGAGCAGCGGAACGACATGTCGCATGGGCGAAGAATCGCGGAGGGAAGTTGGTGGGGGCAGGGCGGCGCGGCCGTAACTCAAAGGGAGTGACCCAGGAGCAGTGTCCAGGAGCGGTGGTCCGGGGCAACGGCCTGGGAGCGGTGGCTCCGCGACGAGGCGTGTCAGTCTAGCAGATCGGCCTGCCGCGAGAAACGCCGCGAGACGGTGCCTGGCGACCGGAGGTGCCGTGGCCCAAGCTTGTCGTGGGCGTGTGATGAAGGTAACGAGAACGTGAGGCTCCCCCTCGGCTCTGCTCACGAACGAGGCCTGTCAAGACGCTGTTCTCTTGCTGACAGGATAACAGGATCAACAGGACTTGAATCCCGTTGACGACGACGAGTGGGACGGGAACTCTGGGTGCCACGGTCAAGCTAGACGTCCGCCGCGATCAGCCCGACCGGGCGTCCCCTGGCTCGCCCGGACATCAACCGTGTGGTCTGACGATTGGGACGACCCCATCCTGGAAATCCTGTTCATCCTGTCGAGAAACGACAATTGGTACCGCGGCACGTCTTAGCGATCGGCCGCCAACGGCGCCGCGGTTCCCGTCAGGTTGGCGATATACGGATCCATGTCTTCGAAGATCCGCTCGGCGCCGTCGTAGAAGATGCGGCCGATCAACAGGTCGGTCATGTTGCCGACATGCTCGGGGTGCTGGGCGAGAAACTCCCCGAAGCTGAACTCCTTCGTGTAGAAGGCGGCGATCAACTTACGCACCAGGTTCGCCCCGCGGTCGAACTCGGCCGCCCAAGCGCCGAGCCGCGCCGCCGAGACGTCGTCGGCCGCCAGCGCGTCGATCACACAGTCGGCCGCCATCTCGGCGGTCTTCAAGGCGAAGAATACGCCCGACGAATAGATCGGGTCGATAAAGCCGTAGGCGTCGCCGATCAGCACCCAGCCGTCGCCCGCGGCCCGCTCCGCCTTGTAGGAAAACTCGCGGGCTACGTGAAAGTCGTCGACCCTTTCGGCGTCGGCGAGCCGCGCCTCGAGATTCTGACAACGCGCCAGCTGCGTTTGGAAGACCTGTGCCGGCGGCTCGCGCGAGGCGAACAGCCGATCGACGTCGCCCACCAGGCCGACGCTGGTCACGTCGTCGTGCAGCGGGATGTACCAGAACCAGTTTTCTTTGTCTTCGGTGTGCAGGATCACGGTGGCCCCGCCGTCGATGCCCTCGGCCCGCTCGGCCCCGCGATAGTAGGTCCAGATCGCGCTCTTGCGGAGCCGCGGATTGGGCCGCAAGAGGTTCAAGCGATTGGCGATTAGCGACTGTTGCCCGCTGGCGTCGATGACCACCCGGGCCGCTACCTGGCGGGTCTCGCCGTCCGCGGTGGTCAGCGTCACGCCGGTTGCCCGATCGCCTTCGAGGGCGACGTCGATGACGCGCGTCTGGTCGTAGCAGTCGGCCCCCTTCGCCGCGGCGTTGTCCCACAGCAGTCGGTCAAACTCGCTGCGACGCACCTGCCAGGTTTGCGAACAGTCGCGGCCGTCGTGCTCGTGGAAGTAGAACGGCTTCGACGCCTTGCCGCGGGCGTTGACGAACTGCACGCTGAGCTTGCGGGTAAAGCGACTCGACTTGAGCTCGTCCAGAATGCCGAGTCGCTCAAACGTCCAGTAGGTCTCCGGCATCAGCGACTCGCCCACGTGAAACCGTGGCGTCTTTTCGCGCTCGACCAGCAGCGTCGCGTGGCCCGCCTCGGCCACTAGGGCCGCGGCCGCGGTTCCGGCCGGTCCTCCGCCAAGGACGATGCAGTCGTAGGCTTCTCGCATGGCTCTAGGTGCGCGATAAGTGGGTCGAGTGGGTCGCGGCTGGATTTCGCCTTCTATCTCACTCGTATCGTAGCGGGCGGTCGGGTGGCGACCATTCCCAATTATACGCCGGGCGGGCTGCGGCTACCGCGTCGAAAGGAAGCTTCGCAGGCAAGCACGCGGGGCGTTCAACGCGATCGCAATCAGCGCAGCGGAGCCACGACCTCCAAAACTTCGACCGCCGATTGCCCGTTGATGTGGATGTCGGCCGTGCGGCCGTATGTCGTTGGTGGGGTTTCGGCATTGCTGCCGCCCGCCAGGTCGAACTGCTGGCATAGCTCGGGGCCGGGCTCGATGCGCCACAGGGCGTCGACGTGAATGGTGCGGAGAAAGTTGTGCCGTACCAAGATGCGACCCAGGGGGCGTTGCTCTTCGGCAATCTCGCGGCGGACTTCTTCAGCAAAGCTGGGCAGGTGGATCCGCATCAGGCCCCACTGCACGACCTCGCCGGTGTCGCGCCGCCGCAGCAGAATCCGCCGCGCGTAGTGCGTCTCGGTCGATTGCGAGGCGAGCACGTCGACGTCGACCAGGCTCTCGTGATACGCCTCGACCGCCACGGTCATGTGCTCTTGATGATCGAGCAGACGACGATAGTGGCCGGGCAGGGCGGCGGCCTCGACCGACTCGAAACGACCTAACTCCGCCTCGCTATTGAAGAAGATCTCCGACAGCGCTCTCAAGTTTTTGTGCGGGGCTCCAGCGTTCACGCGACCAGGCCAATTCTCGGTTCGTAACGCGGGCGAGCTTTGCGACTCTTACAACGGTTCGCCGCTCGCCAGGTTCTCGGTGATCCACGTCTCCAGCTCTTCCCAATCGACCTCCGGCAGGTCCTGAAGATCGGGACGCAGGCTGACCGCCTCCTTGAGGAAGACGTGCTGAATTTCCTTCTGCGATTTGTTTGTGTTCCAGTTGATCATGATCCGCACGCAAAGCGGCAACGCCTCCGGCACGGCCATCTCGTGTCCGCACAACAGCGGCACGTCGAGCCAGCCCAACTGCCGGGCGGCCAGGGCCGGGAACTCGGCGTTCAGGTCGGTCGTGGTGGTGAAAATCGCGCTGGCCACGTCGACCGGATCGATGTCGTTCAGACGGATCATCATCGCCAGCAGATGCCGCGTGGCGACGAGAATCTCGTCTCGATCGTTCGACGCGCAGGTGATCGCCCCGCGAATTCCCCGGCAGGTCATGTTTCAATCATCCCCAACAGGCGGGTCCGTGCTGACAGGATAACAGGATCGACAGGATTCTTGTTCACGTCGGACGCGACTCTCGTGGCATGTGGCGGTGATGCGGCAATATTGTGGAAGCGGCAAGGCATTGGATTCTGGCCTACAGCCAAACTCGATCGCGAAGTCGTTTCCATATCCAGGGGCGTTGCCCCTGGCGACGCGGAAGCCGGCCTGTGGTCAACACGCACCTTCACACCTGTAACGACGAACGATGGACACGATCCTGTTCCATCCCGTCCATCCTGTCAAAGACAAACCGCCTCACTCACATTCCGGCCGACCGCAGCCCCCCATGCCACACGGCGGCAGCTGCGGCAACGAGCCGCCTGACTTCGTCGCCGGGGTGGCCGGCACGCTCAACAGTCGCGTGAGCCGCGAACTGCCGCAGTCGTCGCACTTCGGCTCCGCCTCGCCGCGGACCAAGACCTCGATGTCCTGCTGGCAGTCGTCGCAATGATATTCGTAAAGCGGCATGGCTGGCTCGCTCCCAGGGTTCTCCTGATATTATGAACGCTGCGCGTCGTACGAGCCAGATCGGGTGTATTCGGAAATCCGGCGGAGCGACCGCCGAGCCGCAGCACTGGCCGAGCCAGTGTCACCCGCGAGAGATCGATGCAAGAAGAAGGCAGCTACATCTGCGACTCGTGTGGCGAGGAGATCGTGGTGCCGCTCGATCTTTCGGCCGGTGGCGTGCAGGAGTATGTCGAAGATTGCCCGGTCTGCTGCTATGCCAACGTGATCCACGTCGAGATCGACGAGACGGGCGAGGTGCGTGTGTGGGGAGAAGGGGAGTGATCTGCAAGTGCGTGCCCTTTCGCTTCGGAGTAATTCTTCGGCTCGGCAGGAGCCCCGCCGCCCCCTGATTACTTGCCGGGGTCTGGTTCAATTTTCGGCCGCTTGATGCTCCCCTTTGGATAACGCATTGACCGAAAACTTGGACCGGTCCCCCTCGCCTCACGATTTACAGCGAGCCGGCGGCTCGGCAGTGGCCTCGCTCCCGAAGAATCGCCGCGCGCGGCGGCCCCGCCTAGGTATACCGGACGCCCTGGTGCTCCGGCTCGAAAAAGGCCGGCAACATGCCGTCGACTTGCAGTAGGCCCTTGCGCGTGAGGCGAATCTCGGCTCCGTCCTGCGTCGCGTCGCTCGCGCTGAGCGTGCCCGGCTCGATCAGTCCCGCCGCCTCGTGCCGGCTCCAGGCGTCGCGCCATTCGGCCACGACGTCGACGCCAAACTTCTCTTGAAAGTAGGCTGGGCGCAAATAGCCCCGCTTCAGTTGCAGGATCAGCTCGCGCACCAGCAGCTGATGCGCCGTGGGCACCATGGCCCGACCGAGTGGCAGATGCCCACCATCCTCGGCATTCGCATCGAGCGTCCCCACGTACTCGCTCCACTCGGCGACGTTCTGATAGTGCACGCCCGAGACGTGGCCGAAGCTGGCCACCCCGGTGGCCAACAGATCGCTTCCCTGCCAGAGGTTGTCGCGATAGCTGAAGCTGACCTTTTGCGGGTCCTTGATCATCGTGTAGGCGCTCGAGACCGAGTAGCCGGCCGCCGCCAGTTCATTGAAGGCGTAGTCGACCCAGGCCCGCTTCGTCGGCCAGTCGGCCACCGGCGAGGCGGCATGCTCCTCCAAAATGCCCTTGGAGTAGACCGTGTTGAAGGGCAGTTCCATCTGATAGATCGTCACGCTCTCCGGCGCCAGCTCGACGGTCCGACGCACGCAGTCGCGCCAGTTCTCCCACGTCTCGCCGACCATGCCGGCGATCAGGTCGATGTTGACGTTGTAGAAGTTGGCCGCCTCGATCCACTTCCAGGCCTTGTAGACTTCCGCCGACAGATGCGCCCGGCCGTTTTCTTCCAGCACGGTGTCGCTGAAATTCTCGACGCCCAGGCTGAGCCGCGTGACGCCCAGCTCCTTGAGCGTGTTGATCTTCGGCTCCGAGAGCGTGCCCGGCTCGCACTCGAAGGTCACCTCTTCGGCCTTGTCCCAGTTGATATTGGCCCGCAACCGGTCGACGAGTCGTTCGAGTTGTTTGCCGCTGAGGAACGAGGGCGTGCCGCCACCGAAGTAGACAAAGCGAAACGGCCGCTCGCCCATCACCGGCAGCCGGCTGACGAGTTCGATTTCGCGGGAGAGCGCTGCCAGATACTCTTCGACCTGCGTGGCGTTCTGATCGGTGTAGACCTTGAAGTAGCAGAACTTGCAACGTTTGCGGCAGAAGGGAATGTGCAGATAGAGCCCCAAAGGAACATTGGCAGGCGGTTTGTTCATCGCCGCCATCGCCGCCGGCAACGACTCGCGACTCCATTGCGAGAAGGGCGGATAGTTGGAGATGAAGTAGCTGCCCACCTCCGTTTCGACCTGGTCGGACTTCTCGGTGCTCATGGCTCGTTCGCTCGTCCGCCGCTATTTCGCCGGCTTTTCGCCGAAACAATACAGCACGCCGTCGGTGTTGCCGATTACCAGTCGCCGATCGGCCACCGCCGCCGAGGCATAGAAGCCGCCGCCGGCGTCGTAGTCCCACACCGACTCGCCGCTTGCCAGGTCGACCGCATAGAGCCGCCCGTCGCCCGAGCCGACGAACACCCGCGCGCCGACCACGACCGGCGAGCTGTCGACGCGTCCCCGGGTGCGAAACGACCAGACCGGCTCACCGCTGTTGCGATCGATCGCCTCGAGCAGTTTGTTTTGTCCGCCGAAGATAACGAGGTCGTCGGTCACCGCGGGCGAGCTGCGATACTCGGTCCGCCGACGCGGGTGTTGATAGCGCCAGTCGATGCGACCTTCGCCGGCGTCGATCGCGAGGATCTCGCCGCGATAGGTACCGCAGTAGGCGACACCGTCACGCGCCGCGGGCGTGGCCAGGGCCGGGCCGCCGATTTCGACCACCCGTTCCGATTTGCCGTCGGCCAGGTTCACGACATGCAGCTTGGCGTCGCAGCCGGCCACAAAGGTGAAGTCCTCGCTGATCGTGGGCGAACACTGAATGCCCCCCTCGACCGGCACGAGATACTTCCACAACACGGTGCCGTCGTCGCGACGAAAGCGATGCAGCGTGCCGTCCTGCGAGCCGACGATGACGCTGTCCTGATAGAAGTTGGCGCTCGAGTTGATCGGCAGATCGGTCGCGTGTCGCCACAGTTCCTCGCCCGTTGCCGCGTCGAAGCAGAAGAAGACACCGTCGTTGTCGCCCACGAAGACCCGACCGTCGCGCACGGCAGCGGCGGCGAGAAAGCCGGCCTCGCTGGGCACCTTCCAAAGCAGCTTGCCGTCCGCTAGCCGCAGGGCGTAGAAGTGCGAATCCATGTCGCCGATGTAGACGACGCCATTGACGATGGCCGCGGTCGCGTCGAAGGACGTGTCTTTGCCGAGCTCCTTCTCGACCGAAAACTCCCAAACCAGCTCCGGCTCTTCGGGCAAATTCGTCCGGGCAATGCCTGCGGCCGAGGCACTGCCACGAAAGACGGGCCAGTCGGTCGTATCCGTGGTCGCCGGTTCGGCCGCCAGGGACAGCGACCCGATGGCACTTACCGTCATCGCGATCAGCAGCGCGTGCGAGGTCGAACGGAGGCAGCGGCGGGCGACGCGGCGGATCATGGGGCGATGTTGGGGCGTGATATAGCGAAGGGCTACCGAATACTAAAACGCGGTCCGATAAATCGCGAGCAGGTTCTCCGCATCCACTTTACGTGGGTTGAAGGTGCCGGTCCACTGCGTCGCCGCCTCGGCCGCCAGCGTCGCCAGGCGATCGCTTTCCACGCCCAAGTCGGACAGCCGCACCTGCAACCCGGCCGCGCCGGTCAGTTCGGTGACATAGTCGGCCAGGCCCGCGGCACCGGCGTCGGGCGCGGGGCAGCCGTTGACACCTTCGGTCACCTCCAACAGCTCGCGATACCACAGATCAAACTCGTCCCCGTTAAAGCGAATCACGTGCGGCAACATCACGCCGACCGCCTGTCCATGGACGACGCCATAATTGGCCGTGAGCGGGTTGGCCAGGGCGTGGGCCGCTCCGAGCATCGAGTTCTCGATCGCCAAGCCGGCGAAGCAGGCTCCCAACTGCATGCCGCTACGGGCTTCGAGATTCGCCCCGTCATCGAGCACGCGGGCAAAGCTCTCGCCCAACAGTCGCCAGGCCTCGCGGCTGAACGCGAGCGAGGCCGGGTTGCGCACCCGCGTGACGTACGTTTCGAGGGCGTGAGCAATCGCGTCGATGCCGGTCAGCGCGGTGACCCGCGCGGGCTGGGTGAGCGTGAGCTTGGGATCGAGAATCGCCACGCGGAAGGCGGCGCGGCGATCGCCGCAGGCCATCTTCACATGGGTTTCCGCGTCGGTGATCAGCGCAAACGACTGAGCCTCGCTGCCGGTACCGGCGGTGGTCGGCACCGCGATCATCGGCAGCATGTCGTGCTTGGCCTTGCCGACGCCCCAGTAATCTTGCATCCGCCCCCCGTTGGAGAGCAGGAAATTGATTCCCTTGGCGCAGTCCATCGAGCTGCCGCCGCCGAGCCCGACGATCAGGTCGGGACCCCAGCTCTGGGCGAAGACGAGTCCCGCCTCGACGTCGTCGGTGGTGGGGTTTTCGTGAACGCCTTCGAAGAGGGTGACGGCAATGGACTGCGTCTCGAGCGCCGCAACGGCCCGCGTGGCATGCCCCGCGGCGACGATGCCGGGATCGGTGACTACGAGCACCCGCTGTGCCCCCAGCTCGGCGGTCAGCGTGCCGAGATCGTCGATACGATCGCTACCGAAGACGATGCGGGTTTGCGGTTGAAAGTCGAACTCGTTCATGCTTTTCTCGGGCATGCTCCCTTCGGGGATATGCACTTCTCACCGGTGCCCGGGACAGCGCGTCGCGTCCGCGCGGGACCGACTTCGTCATGCCCGCCGCGTGCCCTCGTAGCACCAACGATACGGTCGGCACCCTAATTCGCCGCCGCGAGTTCCCCTTCGGGTACCTGAAACGCCCGGGCGCGGTAGAGGAAGTCGACGATGTTGCCTTCGTGGGGTTGGAGCCAGTCGAGCTTGATCGTGCGAATCGGACCGAGATTCAAGCGATCGATATGCACCGCATCGATCAACTGCTTCCGCCAGGCCTCGTCGTTCGTGATGGCGCTGGCCACCAGCGTGGGGCCGATCTCGGATAGCATCTTCTCTTGCGGGCACTCGACGACGCTGACGAAGGGGTACATGTACTCCTTCGACGCGATGGCGGCCGCGGGGCTCGTCGCGTGTACGACCGTGGGCCGGAGATAGCCGCAGCGCTCTTGCAGGACGAGCCGTTCACCGAAGTCGGCCGTCATGTGGGTCACGCCGTCTTCGCGAAGATCGGCTTCGATCGATTTCCAAATCGCTTCGGCCATGTCGCGGTTGGTGAAGGCGGCCAACGTCGCCTCCGGATCCTCCGGGGGGCGGACCTCGACCGGTCCGAGACGCTCGGCTAGCGCCTGGGCAATTTCCTTCGTGTGCCGCGAGGCCCAAATGCCCGAGCAATTGATGCAGCCTCGCCCACTGTTGAGGAACACGCTGTCGGCCATCAGGTCGATGTACTGTTCCCAATCGTCGACGCAATCGTCGCCGAGCAGAATCTTGCTGAAGCCCGGGCCGTGGACCTGCACCGCCGGGTTGCCCTTGTAGCGTTCGACCGTGGGCGTGCCGCCGAAAATCATCACCCGCGGTACCGAGGCGACCACGGCCGCGCCGACGTCGGCCCCCCCGGGATAGATCGAAAAGGCCTCGGGCGGAATGCCGGCTTCGACCATGGCGGCCATCATGCGATAGGGCGTCCACGGCTCGAGCGGTCCCGGCTTGAGCACCAGACCGACCTGCATGGGAATGACGGGGAGCCAAAGCGTGTGCACACCCGGCGAGTTCGACGGCAACACCAACCCCAAGGCCGGCGTCTGGCACTGATAACTCACGATCACACCGCGGTCCTCTTGGCCAAAGCCGCGGGTTAGGATCGCCAGGTCGAGCCCCCGCGTTAGCGCGTCGAGCATCTGATCCATGTGCGTGAGCACGAAGTAGTTCTTTTCCATGTTGGCCCGGCTCATGTGCTCGGGCAGGCCGGTCGTGGCCGACTGGGCCCGGCAGAACTCGGCCGGCGTCTGCGTGCCGTCGCCGACGTTGAGCGTGCCGTCGCGGAACAGGGCCGCGGCGTTCTTGATGCGCTCGATGAGTTCTTCGCAGCTGAACTCGCGGAGCACGCTGCGGGCCGCGTCGGCCTTGCGCATGTCGCGCTGCAGGAGTCCCGCATTGGCCTGCGAGACCTTGGCAATCGGCTCGCCGGTGACGAAGTGCGTGACCTCGTCGACTTCGAGCGATTCGTATGGCTTGCCCCAGCGAATGACGGGAATGTTGAGCACGGGAAGATCGCCTTTCGATAAACGTGAACTCTAATAGACGCCGACGGTCGTTGCTTCGGCCAGGGCGCGGTAGGGACGCACGCCACTGACGCCGTCCCACGGGTATTTCTCGTAAGGCAGCTCGCGCTCGCCTTCGTCGCGTTCCAGGAAGCCTGGCACGAAGAACTCTTTGGTGAGCGTGGTCAGTTTGACGCGACCGGTCTCGCCGAAGCCGACCACCTCATCCGTGTTGTCGAAGTCGACTACCTCGATGACCGCGCGGGGCTGTGGAGCGTAGTAGCTGATCTTGTAGTTCTCCTCGGGCGTCACGGGGCGGCTGCAGGCCAGGCCCATCAACGTGTTGCCGTAGGTCGGCGTCATGTAAACGCCACCCTCGGAGGGCAGCCCGCCGAGAAATTCCTCGGTGGCAAAGCGCGTCCACTGCGGCGTGAATTCGGTGCCGCCGGAGAAGATGCCCGTGATGCCGACTTCGGGAATGCTCGTGCCGCGCTCTTCCAGGGCCAGGGCCAGCGACTCGAGTAATTTCGGCGTGGTGAACATGCACTTGATGTCGTGACCGGCTTCGAGGATCGTGATTGCCTGATCGATGCAGTGCTTCTTGTACTGTTCGAGCTGGTCCATCGTGCCCTGCTTGATCAGCTTGATCACCCAGCGGGGATCGAGGTCGATGCAGAAGCTGATCCCGCCGCGAAACTGGGCCAGGTGCTCGACGGCCAGTCGCAGCCGCCGCGGACCCGAGGGACCCAGCATCAGCCAGTTCGCGCCGCGGGGAAAGAACTCGTCGGGCAACGTCTCGCTGAACAGTTCGTAATCGATGCGAAAGTCGTCGATCACCACCCGCGACTTGGGCACGCCGGTGGTGCCGCCCGTTTCGAACACGTAGACCGGCCGATCGGCCAGGCCCTTGGGCACCCAACGTCGCACCGGTCCGCCCCGCAGATATTCGTCTTCGAACGGGGGGAACTTCTTCAGATCGTCGTAGTTCTTGACGTCCTTGAGCGGGTCGAAGTTGAGCTGCTCCTGGGCAAACTGCAGCCAGAAGGGACAACCGGTCGACTCATGGAAGTGCCACTGCACCATTTCATAGGCGTGGGCATCGAGCGCTTCGCGCGCAGCGGCGACGACATCGTCGCTGGCGGTCCAATCGGAGACGTTGCTTTCGGTCATGGGGGCGTGAGGTGCGATTTCGCGGAGTGGGAAGGGAC